>Ga0181518_10001792_pt1 | contig 21529 bp, 17 predicted proteins | sample PEATcosm2014_Bin_28_FD_119751 | JGI IMG/M metagenome (GOLD analysis project Ga0181518, IMG submission 119751) | Peatland microbial communities from MTU Mesocosm Facility, Houghton, MI, USA - PEATcosm2014_Bin01_60_metaG | ecosystem: Environmental > Terrestrial > Soil > Wetlands > Peat | place... | reverse complement strand
TGCAACCGCCGCCGCTATGCCCGCGCCCACCTGCATGGCGTTGCTGCCCGTCGGGAGCGGGAGGCGGCGTGGCACCGGCGCCGCATTGGTGCCCGCCTTGCCGGGAAGCGCGCTCGTGCCGCCCACGACAACCGTCCGGCTGCTGAATCTGCCGCTCCGGTTTGTGACCACCGAACTCGTGACCGTGGCGGCCCGAGTCGTGAGGCGCTGAAACGCGACTTGCGAAAGCGTGGCCATTGAAAGCTGCACGCCCAGCAACAGCAGCACGGGCCAGCCAAACATCCGCACCAACGCCCGCCATTGCCCCGCGACAATCTGCCGCTCGTTCAACGGCGTCGCCAGCAGCAATTCGAGCAGCCCGCTCCGCCGCGCTTCCAACGGAAACCGGCACGCCTGCGAAGCCGCCCACAAGTAAAGCAGCAAAGTGAAGAGGCCCCCAATCCCGTTCCAGAAGATCCAGATTTCCCGTTCCGTGTCCCAAATCAGCGCGGCCCCGAAGCCGCCGACGATCAGGATTGCCAAGAGCCACAACCCCAGCGACTGCCAACGTTCCCGGCAAACCAGCCAAGCCACGGGCTGTGGCCCAATCAGCTTTCGGCGCAGCCGGAGCCGCCGCCGCGCCCCGCCATACCGCCAGGCATAGGCCCAGCCCTGGTTTTGGCGCGCGCCCGCCTTCTTTCTTTCCTGCCAAGTGTGCGGCACCAGCGCGGACGCCAGCGCCAGCATCGTCCAACCCAGAAGGTGCGTTACGACCAAAGCGACCCAGTAGTAGGCCGACGGACCCCAGACGCCTGCCGCTGCCAACACAAAGGCGGGGCTGGACAGACTCCAACGCGGCTCAAAGCCGCGTTGCTGTGTCGCGCTAATAATCGTGTCCGCGATTGGCCCGCCCAGAGCCAGCAACAGCAGCAGAAACAAGGTCGCCGTCAGCGCCTTCTGCGAATCGCGGCTCAGCGCCGAAACGAACATTCCCGCCGCGAGCGAAACGAACAAGGCGTTGACCTGCGCCAGCGCGCTCTTCCAGAACTGTGCCCCGGTGACACCGCCCATGAGCAGCGTTATCGCCAGAACCGGCAGCACCGCCAGCAGCGCATAAAAGCTGCGCAGAGAGTTGGCCAGCAGCTTGCCCAGCGCGACGTCATAGCCCCGCAAGTCGGTCAGGAACAGCAAGCCCAGCGTGCCCTCGCGCTTTTCCTCGCTCAGGCAATCGGAGGTGAAGAACAGGCCGGCGGACAGCCCGCCGGCCAGGCATAGCCAGGCCAGCGTCGAGAACAGAGCGGTCCCCATCCCGGACGTCTGGACGCCCTGCAATCCGCTCAGGAACATGCAGCCGCTGCCGATGACCAGCGCCGTCAACGCCGCGGCGACCCGCAGCCAAAACGTGCCGCGTTTCCGCGCCGCCACGCGCAATTCTCGAGTCACAATCGGCAGCCAGTTCATCGCGCAAGACTAACAACCTGCCCGGAAGTGGGAAGGCAGAAGGCAGTCAGAATGCGGAACGCGAAAGAGCGTCCGGCAAGGGCGAGGCACAGCAGAACCCGCAGGCGCGACGCCTCGCCTGCGCCAGTGTTTCGGTCCGGGCTTGGTTTTTCCGCGGAGTTGGCGGATGTTGTAGGCTCATGCAGTTCATTCGCGACACCTATGCCGCCAGGCGCGCGGGCGGGCGGCCGGTGATTTCCTTCGAGTTCTTCCCACCCAAGACGGACGAAGGCGACCGCAACCTGCTGGAGAAGACCATTCCCGCCTTGCTGCAAACCAAGCCGGACTACTGCTCAGTAACCTATGGCGCCGGCGGCAGCACGCGAGACAAGACGTTGATGATCGTGGACCGCATCCAGGGGCAGCACGGCTTGACCGCAGTGGCCCATTTGACGTGCGTGTGCGCGACCCAAGAGCAGATAGGCGACTTGCTTTCCCGGATTCGCGCGCTGGGCGTCAAGAACGTCCTCGCGTTGCGCGGCGACCCGCCGGGCGGCGGCGAATTCCAGGTCACCCCGGGCGGGTTCGAGTTCTCCAGCCAGTTGGTGCGCTTCATTCGCGAGCAAGGCGGTTTCTGCATCGGCGTGGCGGGGTTTCCCGAGGGGCATATTGCCTGCAAAGAGGGCAAGTACGCCGATTGGGCGCACCTGAAGGAGAAGGTCGAGGCCGGCGCGGACTTTGTGCTCACGCAGTTGTTCTTCGACAACGCCGATTTCCACCAGTTCCGCGACCACGTGACGCGCAAGCTGGGGGTCAGCGTGCCCATTGTGCCGGGGGTCGTGTCCATCCTGAGCGGCGCGCAGATCAAGCGGTTCACGGCGATGTGCGGGGCGACCATCCCCGCGCCGCTGGCGACCAGGCTCGAAGCGCTGGGCGACGACGACGCGGCGGTTGCCGAGTTCGGCATCGAGTACGCCACCCGGCAATGCGAGGATTTGCTCCGCGCCGGGGTGCCGGGGATACATTTCTACACGCTGAACAAGGCGCACGCCACCGTACGCATCTTAAAGAACCTCGGGCTGGCGGAGTGAGTTGGTTGCCTGAGCTTTCGGGTTAACCCCCGGGGCGGCTATACAGATTGTCCTCGTTGCGGTGTCTAGTTGGGTGAGAGAATACGCGCGATCAATTATGAACAGACCTTCTCCACGGCCATCCCCCACGGGGCAAGACTCCGGCTCGCGCTCTTGCTGGCCCTGGCTCCTCGGCGGCGGATGTCTGCTCGTCGTTCTGCTGGGAATCCTGTTGCCCCGGCGAGAGCACGCGCCGGCCAGCCAGGCGCGTCCGGCGAATGTGGCGTCACGAACTGCCACCGCTCTCGAACCCGCCCGCCGGCCACACCGCTTCGCAAGCTCTGCGCCCACCCTTGATGCGCAGGAAATCGTCGCCGGCAAGGTCATCCGTTTCGCTCATGACCGGCTCGGCGTGGTCCGCGCGATGGCCATGCACTATAAGGTCGAAGTGCCCAAGGACGTCGAGCGCTTCTTCGCCGCCGCGGAAGCTGGCCGGTGGGAGGAGCTTAAAGAGCTGTTTGGCTCGCTCAAAAAGCTTCGGGAAAGCAGCGAGGGCGCCGAGGCCCTCAGGACGCTTTGGCCGGCCATCATGGAAACCTACGGCGTCGCCCAAACCGCCCATGATTGGCCGGCGCAAAAGCTGCTGGATTACGGTCAAGCCGTGCTCGGCTCCCTCCGGCCCGGCATGGTCTATGTCGGCGGCACCGACGCGGGCCGCTTTATTCCCACCTTGCTCAACGAGACCAGCGACGGCGAGCAGCACGTGGTCCTCACGCAAAACTTTGTCTCTGACGGCGCCTACCTCGAGTATCTCCGGTTCCTCTACGGCGATCAGATGACCCTGCCAACGCCGGACGATTCTCAGCGTGCGTTTCAGGATTATACGAACAACGCCCAAAACCGTTTCGCCCACGACCAGCAATTCCCCAATGAGCCGAAACAGGTCCGCCCGGGTGAAGACATCAGCGTCACGGACAACCGTGTCCAGGTCGGCGGCCAGGTCGCCGTGATGGCCATCAACGAAAGGCTTTTCCAGATGATTATGGACAAGAATCCAGACCTTTCCTTTGCTCTGGAGGAATCTTTTCCCTTCAAATCCACTTATCCCAACGCCGCCCCGCTCGGCCCGATCATGGAACTCGGGGTTCAGGATGCGCAGAAGACCTTCACCGCTGAAGCGGCGGCGCAGACTGTGGATTACTGGCAGGCCACCACCCAGTCGTTGCTGGCAGATTCCGAAACCCCAGGCGACTCCGAAGCCCTCAGGGCGTACTGCAAAATGGCTACCGCGCAAGCCCGGCTGCTGGCGGACCACAACTTCACGGCTGAAGCCGAAGAGACCTATCGTCTCGCCACCGACATAGGCCCCTCGAACCCGGGAGCGGTTTTTGCTTACGTCCTCTTCCTCACTGACCAGAAGCGGTTCGCGGAAGCTATCCCCGTGCTCGAGACGGCCGCCAACGGCGCGCCGGACAACCCGCAGTTCCGCGACCTGCTGCAGAACCTCAAGCGAGTCGCGGGGAGGAATTGAACTTCTCTGCCGGAACCAGAGATGCCCGCAGGCCGGATTTCCGCGAGCGGCCCTTCCCACGCAAAAAAGTTGTTCCCAAGCCCACTTTTAGATTGCATGAGGGCGGGATTGTTCTTAAAGTGCGAAAAAGGCCGCAGCGTGAGAGGACAATATGTATTTCGGCGTAGATTATCATCCGGAACAATGGGTTTACCCGTACGGCGGGACCCGCGAGAAACCTGAAGCCGCCTGGGAACGCGACATGGAGTTGATGCAGACCGCGGGCATCAACGTCGTGCGCATGGGGGAGTTTACCTGGGGGCTCTGCGAGCCCGAGGAGGGCAAATACGACTTCGCCTGGCTCAAGCGAGTGATGGACCTGCTGGGCAAGGCGGGCATTAAAGTCGTCCTGGCCACCCCGACGGCCGCGCCGCCCGTGTGGCTCGCCCGGAAACACCCCGAAATTCTGCCGGTGGATGAGCAGGGGCTGATCAAACATGAAGGCACGCGCCGCGCGATCTGTCTCAACAGCGATGTGTTCTGGAACCACTCCAAGCGCATCGTCGAGAACATGGCCAAATCCCTCGGCCAGCATCCTCAACTGATCGCCTGGCAGATCGACAACAGCCTGGGGGGCAATTTCACCGAGGCCTCGTTCAATGAAGCCACCCGCCGGGACTGGCATCTGTGGCTGGAGGCCAAGTATGAAACCATCGAGCGCCTGAACGAGCTGATGGGCTTGCGGCACTGGGGCCAAGTGGTCACAAGCTGGAACCAGGTGCCGATGCCGATGGCCGCGCCGACCGTTCACAACCCGGCGCTGGCGTTGGATTGGTGCCGGTTCTGCAGCGACACCATCGTGCAGTTCGTCAAGATGCAGGCCGACCTGCTGCACCAACTGACCCCGAAATGTCCCGTCACCACCAATCTGCGCCCGCTGCTCCACCGCTTCGATCACTTCGACCTGGCCGAGGCCATCGACTTCGTCTCGATTGAAAGCACCGCCGCTCTCAAAGCCAAATCGGCGGAGCTGGCCTGTGAGATTGACATGCTGCGTTCGCTCAAAAAGTCGGGCATCCGGACGCCGGATGGCGACACGGGTTTCTGGGTGATCGAGCAGAAGGCGGGCAATGTGACCTGGCAGGACGTCAACTCGCTGGTGCGGCCGGGGGTGCTGCGGATGTTCACCTATCAGTTGGTGTCCCGGGGCGCGACGGCGATTATCTTCTTCCGCTGGCGCCAGCCGCGTTTCGGCACCGAGAAATTCCACGGCGCGGTCCTGCCGCACAACGCGCAGGCCACGGCGCGGGTATTCAAGGAAGTCGCCCAACTCGGCGACGAGATAAAGCTGCTGGCGCCGTCAATCAAAGGGACGCACGTGGAGGCGGAGACCTGCATCCTCTACAGCCACGACAATGACTGGGCGCTGCAGCAGCCGATGCAGCCAAACAAGTTCTTCAGCTTGCGCGAGCACATCCAGCTCTTCTACAACGCGCTGCACGACCGGAATCTGGCGGTGGATTTTGCGCGGCCCGCCGAGGACCTCTCGCGCTATAAGCTCGTTTTCGCGCCGTCCCTGCACTTGCTCTCGGGCGGGGAAGCGGACCGGTTGAAGCTCTACGTCCAAAACGGCGGCACGCTGGTCGCTACGTTCAACACCGGCCTGGTGGACGAACACAACTTGGCGCCGGACACGGGGTATCCCCATGACCTGACGGATTTATTCGGCTTGGAGGTGTTGGAATTCGACCAGTTGCCGCCCGGAGAAGAAAACCACCTCACCTTCAAAGGCGCGTTCCCGGCGAGTCACATGCACCCGGCCAGGCTGTGGTGCGACCTCATCGAGCCGAAGGATTGCCAGGTAATCGCCACTTACGCCAAGGACTTCTATGCGGGTCGCCCGGCGATGACGATGCACACGTTTGGCCTCGGCAAAGCCGTTTACATTGGCACGCAAAGCCACCAGCATTTCTATAACGATCTGGTGACCTGGCTGCGCCAGATGTGCAACCTGCACCCGCTGCTCAAAGTCCCGGACAACGTCGAAGTGAGCATGCGCCAGAAGGAGGATACGAGGATATTTTTCCTGCTGAATCACCAGAGTTCGCCCCTGCGCATTCAGTTCTACAAGCCGATGCACGATTTCCTGACCGGCAATACGTTTTCGGGCAATTACGATCTGCCGCCGCACGGCGTGCTGGTGCTGGATGAACATCCGGGGGTGAAAACCTGACCCTATGTTGAATGAGTTAAAGGGATTAATGGGGTTAACTGAGGAAGGGCGCGAGCGGCCCTATTTAACTCCTTTGACTTTGCAGCCTGTTTAACTTTCCCGGACAAGATGCTGCCCCCGCTCCCCCGCCATATCCCGCCGCGCGGCCCCGGCAAAGTGACACCGCGCCAGCGCGTCTTCGCCCAGTGGCGAGGCATCGACCTGGCGCCGCTGGAGCGGGCCCAAGCCCAGCGCGCCCAGCCAACGAGCGCCCTCATGCCGCGCGTCCTTTCGGAGTTGCGCATCGACAAACGCCGCGCCGAGGCTGAGATCGTCAAGGTCTGGAACGACCTCCTCGATCCAACCATCGTCGCCCACGCCCAGCCGACCGGGCTGCGCCAAGGCACCCTGTTCGTCACGGTGGACAGCAACGTTTGGCTGAGCGAAATCGTCCGCTATCGCCGCAAGGAAATCCTCGACCGCCTGCAGCACAGTTTCGGGCGGGATTTCATCGCGAGAATCTCGTTCCGGGCGGGATGAAGGCGGGGACGCGAGGCTCGCGTCAGCGCCGCCGGCGCGCGGGGCCGTAGAAATAGCCGCCTCGGACGCGCGCGCCGCGAACCCGGCCCCCGCCGCCTTGCGGGTGGCCCGGTTTGCCTTCCTCAAACAGCGCCGTGTAGCGGTAATCATAATTCTCCAGCTTCACCCGCGGGATTTTCTGGCTGATGAACCGCTCGATGGCGTTCACGTGCCGTATATCCTCCGCCACCATTAAGGTGAAGGCGTCACCGGTGGCCTCTATGCTGTGGCCCGTGCGGCCAATGCGATGGATATAGTCCTCCGGGTGCTGCGGCACGTCATAATTGATGACGTGGCTCACGTCGGCGATGTCCAGCCCGCGCGCCGCGATGTCCGTGGCGACGAGCACTTCGAAGCGGCCATCGCGGAAGCCGCGCAGGGCCTGCTCGCGCTCGCGCTGGGTGCGGTTCGAGTGCAGCACGGCCACGGCGTGGTTGTGCCGCTTTAACAGGTGCGCCACCCGGTCGGCGCCATGCTTGGTGCGGCAGAACACGATCACCGAGTCGTAGTTCACGCGCTTGAGCAGCTCGAGGACCAAATCGGTTTTCTGGGAATCGGACACGGGATAAATGACATGCCGGACCGTGTCCCTGGGGGTGCGGCGCGCGCCGATCTCGATGGTCTGCGGATTCCTCATGGCCCACTGGATGAGCGTCTCGATCTCGGGCGGGATGGTGGCGGAGAACAGGGCAGTGTGCCGGTCGCGCGGGCAACGGTCGAGGATGCGCCGCACATCCGGCAGGAACCCCATGTCGAGCATGCGGTCGGCCTCGTCGAGGACCAGGAATTTGATGCGGTCGAGCTTGCAGGTGCCTCGCTGCAAGTGGTCGAGCAACCGGCCGGGCGTTGCCACCAGTACATCCACGCCGTCGCGCAACGCGTCCAGTTGCCGGCCGTAGCCAACCCCGCCGAACATGACGACCGTGCGCAGGTTGGTGAAACGGGCAAAGTCGTGCATGGCGGTTTCGACCTGGGCGGCCAACTCGCGGGTCGGCTCCAGCACGAGCACCCGGGGTTGCGGGCTGTGCTGCCCAAGCTGCGAAAGAATCGGCAGCGCGAACGCCGCCGTCTTGCCCGTGCCGGTCTGCGCGCTGCCGATCACGTCCTGGCCCGCGAGGATCAGCGGAATGGCCCGAAGCTGAATGGGTGTTGGCTCGATATACCCCATGGCCCGCACGCCTTGGAGCACGGGATTGGAAAGACCTAGTTTAGCAAATGGCATAAATCAAAACAGCACCGCAACGCAGGTTTACTGGCCTGCGCAACATGGCCCCCGACCTCGCAGTCCCTCTTCAAGCAATTATGAGGACGACGACTCCACCGGGGCTGCCGAAGGTTCAACTGGTGGCGCGCTGGTTGGGGCAGGCGCAATGTCGCCCGCTGGAGTTTCCGTTGGGGCCGCCTCCCCGCTGGCGGCGGGCGCCTCTTCCGCGGCGGGGGCGGGGGCGATGTCAACGTTTGGCTCCGGTGCGACCGCTTCGTTCCCGGCTGCGGGTTCGGCTGGCGGAGTGGGTTCAGCCGGCACCGGCGCGGGCTTGGGTTCCGGTTTCAGCAACGGCTTCTTGGCGGTCTCCAGAATCCCATTGGCGAACTCAATGACGTGTCCCTGGTGGATCAGCCAGTGCAGATCCGCGATGACCACCGTCTGTTCCGGCGTGGGCTGGGGAGTCTCCGGCTGGGCTGCGGGCGGCGGCTCGCTCGCGGCGGCCTGGCCCGCCGGCGGCGCGGCAGAGGGAGCCAGCGCTTCGACCAGCAGGCGGCGTGTGCTCCTGGGATTCGCATTGATGTAATCGACGATGCGCTTCACGCCTTCAGAAACGGGGGTCGCCGTCATGTCGAGGTAATGCGGTCGCGCGACACAGACATGGGTGACGGTCTTGTTGACCTTGAAAAACTGCAGCCCGTGCCCGTTGAACTGCTGGCTCAGGACGGTCGCAATTTGGAGCGGGAAACGCCGCTGGTCTTCCCAAACGCTGCGCACCAGGCGCACCAGGTCGGGGCTGCGCAACGAGCGCGCCGCCGCGCCGCTCAGGGCATAGGAATCCACCGGCTTGATAATATTCTCTTTGTGCGTTTCGCGGAAGTGCTTCTCCACCGCTTCCATGCTGTCCAACCGGAGCGGCTCGGGCAGGTTCAGGCAGACGTATTCCGTCTTCCAGCTTTGGTCATCCACCCATTTCTTGACGACCTCCTCGTCGCGCACGATGCGCACGCGCGACTTGTACTCCTCGAAGGGCATCCGGGCGAAGCGTTCGCTGTGCAGCTTGCGCAATTGGTTCTGGTAGTCGTGATGGTTCGGCGGGCCAAGAATGATGCCGCTCAGGCCGCACTGGGCGACAAAAGTGTACTTGCCCTTGGGAGGCTCGGTCGCCGTGCGTTCGGCCTGGTAAAACGTGGTGAAATGCTTCCTCAACACGTGGGCCACAGCCTCCTCCTCGGAAAGCCAGAGCGTGTCATCCAGCGCGCAAATGAACAGCGGCTGGACTGGGCGGCCCTCCGCGTTTTTCTTCGTGGCAAACAGGACCGTGTGCCGCTCGGGCTTCTGGAGAATCATCTGCGCGATGTCGAACAGCGGATACGCCCGGCCGGTCATCTTGATCTGCCGCGCCAGGGATTCGACGCCTTTCTCTTCGGGGCGCAGGCTCAAGTCAATTTCGGGCAGCGGCAGCGGCGGCGGGCGTCGTTCGCGCGGCTCACCCCGGCGAAAATCCGGTCTCTGGCCGCCGAAAGGCCGGCCGCTGTCGCCTTCGGGCCGGGGCGCGCCGCCCTCGGGCCGGGGCGGGCCGCGACGCTCGCCGCGCGGGCGATTGTCGTCCCGTCGCGCTCCGGGCGGCCCTTCGCGACGGGGCGGCCGGGGGCCACGACGATCACGGTCGCCGCGCCGGTCGGGTCGCTCGGTTTCGCCTTCGTATTTGGCGTACTTGGAGGCGGAAGGCTCTTGCGCCCAGGCGGGCAGAAAGAGTTTGTCCAGGTCGAATTCGCTATCCGGTAATGTGCTCATTACTTCACGTCAGGCGCATTTTGCGGCGCGCCTTGCAATTGCCGCTAAGGGAGCATGGAACGGCTCCTGCCGGATTGCAAGCGCCGGGTGGCATTATTCCTTGTATCAGTCCTCGTCTGGCTGGCTCCGCACGGCCCATTGGAGGTAGAGGCGTGCACACAGACCGTAGTACACGCTGCCCGTGGGCCGTGGTTGAGTCAAAGGGACACGCAGATTAACTTATTTAACCCATTTAACCCATTTAACTCTTTTGGCTGCGGCTCTGCCGCGCTGGGTTCATCGTGGTTTTCATCGCCGGCTGCACCCCCTCCCCATCGGATGGGGAGAGAGCTGGGTGAGGGGCTGCCGCCAATACCTGCCGGGCAACATTGCAAAGTGGTATCAGTTCGTCCGCCTGCCCTGTTCCTCCAGCGGTGTCACCGGGTCCATCCCCAGCCAGCAAAAGGCCCCCAGCACATAAGCCGCTGCCGTCACATAGAACGCCAGGTTCCAATTGCCGGTCTGCCTGACGATGTAGCCGCAGACGATGGGTGAGACGAACCCGCCCACGTTGCCCATCATGTTCATCGTGCCGGACAGCGTGGCGACCGCTTTCCCCCCCACGTCCATGCACGCCGTCCACGCCCCCGGCAACTGGATGTCATTGCAGAAGGCCACCAGCGCGATGGCCCCCACCGCCAAATACGGATTCGTCAGCCACGTCGCCACCATCAGCAACGCCGCTGCGCCCAAGGCCCCGGCCGCCCCCATGCCGCGCCGGACCGCGCCCGCCTCCCCTAGCCGACGGCTGAGAATCGGCGAAATCCAGCCCGCGAACAGCGACCCGGACGCCCCGACGAACAGCGGCGTGCCCGCCAGCAAGGCGCTTTGCTTCAGGTCGAACCCGCGCGCCTTCAGCAGATACGTCGGAAACCACGTGATGAAGAACCAAAACGAGTAGCTGCACGCGAAATACTGCCCGCACAGGCACCAAACGGTCCGCGACGTGAACAGCTTCTTCCACGGCGCTTTGAAGCGCTCGCCGGTTTCCGCTTCGACCGGCAGCAGCGCCGCCTCCGCCGCATTGACCCGGGGATGCGCGCGCGGGTCGTCCCGGTACCATCGGAAGAACAAGATCGCCCAGATCACCCCGGGCAGGCCGAAGAGCAGAAACGCCGTGCGCCAGCTCACGTGTTGCAGGCACAGATACACCAGCAGCGGCGTGAGGGCGCCGCCCAGCCGCGCGCTCATCCACATGATGCCCTGCGCCCGCGGGCGCTCCAGCGGCGGCAGCCAGCGGTTGAACGCCTTCGTCAGGTTCGGAAACGCGCCCGCCTCCCCCGCCCCAAACAGGAACTGCGTCACCATCAGCGACCCGCAACTCCACATCCGGCCCAGGGCCACCGTGCAGCATGACCACCAAACGACAATCCGCAGCAACACCCGCCGTGGCCCGAAGCGGTCCCCCAGGTATCCGGCGGGGATTTCAAACAGCGCGTAGGCCAGCGTGAACGCGCCGAACACCCACCCCATCTGGTCCTCCCGCAACTCAAGGTCCCTCTGGATCAACGGCGCGGCCTGCGAGATGCAAACCTTATCCACGTATTGAATGATCGCCAGCGCCACCGCAAACACGATGACCCAGTAGCGGGTATGCGTGGGCCGCAAAGAATCAGCCATTGTGCCCGGCAGCATGGGAGAGCCGCCGCCGCCGGGCAATCTGTTTTTGGCCCTGCCCTCACACAGTGGCTCAGGCGCCTCGCCTGCGAGCAAACGGGCGGGTGACCTGCCAGCGGCCGGCAGGGTTAGCCCCGGTCAAGGCCACCAGTGCTTTGCGCCGACGTGTGTTTGGGCGGCTCGACAAGCACGGGTTCATCTCTTAGCTTGGCCCTATGGCGGCAACGGCCATACCGGAAATCCAGCCTGGTATCGTCCAGACGACCGAGGACAAGCCGAAGTCCGGCTTGGAGCCGGGCTACCTGGTGATCTGCTGGAATGACCCGGTGAATTTCATGGATTACGTGACGCATGTGTTCCAGGCGGTGTTCGGCTGGCCGCGGAAGAAGGCGGAGTTCCACATGCTCCAGGTGCATGAACAGGGCCAGAGCGTGTTGACGCGGGAAAGCATGGAGAAAGCGGAACACTACGTGCATCAGCTTCAGAAGTACAGCCTGCACGCGACGATGGAGCGGGACGAGTGAAACTGATCCAGGCGACCCGAAGCCGGCTGGTCTTCCACCTGGGCCAGCGGGAGAATCGCCTGTTGCGGCAGGTTCTCAAGCTCTATCCGCGCGTGCCGTCCGCCCACCAAAAGCTGAGCAAGTCGAGCCGGCTGCCGGATGCAGAGGCGAACCAGCGGTTGTTGGACGAGGCCCTGGCGGAGCGGCGCGCGGAGAACAAGAAGCATCTGCAGGCCCTGCTGGCCGACCCGCGGCGGTTCGCGCACACGGAAACAGGCGGTCGGCTCTCCCTCTCGCCCGCCGAGGTGGAATGGGTCTTGCAAGTGCTCAACGACATTCGGGTCGGAAGCTGGATCATCCTCGGCTCGCCCGACGAAAAGCGCCCGGAGTTGAACGAAAGGATGGCGCCCGACTTCGCGGCGATGGAAACCGCGGGGTATTTTGAGGTGCAGTTGCTGGAAGCGCTGAGAGGTGAAACGTGATGCGTGAAACGCGAAACGTGAAACGTGAAACGTGATGCGTGATCCCGGACTCCAGGCTTCATGCATCACGTTTCACGTTCCACGGGTCATTTGACCATGCCTGTCGCCATTCTCGATCACCGGTTGCGTTTTCCCAGCCCGGACGGGGCTGACGCGGAGGGGTTGGTGGCGATAGGCGGCGACTTGTCCGTGCCGCGTTTGTTGCTGGCTTACCGCAGCGGCATTTTTCCCTGGACCATCGAACCCATCACCTGGTGGTCCCCCGACCCGCGTGCCATCTTCGAGCTGGACCGCTTTCACGTCTCGCGCAGCCTGGCCCGGGTCATCCGCAAGGGCGTGTTTCGCATTACTGTGGACCGCGCGTTCCGCGGGGTGATGCAGGGTTGCGCGGCGCCGGCGCCGGGCCGCCGGAGCACGTGGATCAGCCCCGAGTTTATCGAGGCCTACACGCAACTGCACGAGCAAGGCCACGCGCACAGTCTCGAGTGCTGGCAGGGCCGCCGGCTGGTCGGCGGGATTTACGGGGTGACGGTGGGCGGCTTGTTCGCCGGCGAATCCATGTTCCACCGCCTCAGCAACGCTTCCAAGGTGGCCTTGTTCCACTTGATCGGGCACTTGCGCCGGCAGGGCTTCGTGTTGTTTGACATCCAGATGCTCACGCCGATGACCGCGCAACTGGGCGGCATCACCATTCCCCGCGAGGAATACCTCCGCCGCCTGGCCCAGGCCGTCGAGAGCCCCGTTTCGTTTTAGCGGGAGGTGGGTCTATGAACCGCCACCGGGTAGTGGGGCCGGCGAGAGCTTGCAGCCCCGGGCGCCGGGACTTACACTAACCGGGCTAAAACGTGGAAACTCATGAAAGCTGCATACATCAATCAAACCGGAGCGCCTGACGTCATCATCTATGGCGATCTACCCGCGCCTAAACCTACCCGCCGGCAATGCCTGGTCAAAGTTGCCGCGGTCGATGTGAACCCCATCGATGTCTATATTCGGAGCGGCGCTATCCCGGCGAAGTTGTCTTTCCCGTTCATCCTCGGCCGCGACCTGGCCGGCACGGTGGTCGAGGCCGGCGCCAGCGTCAAGGACTTCAAAGCGGGCGACCGGGTTTGGGCGACGAGCCAGGGCTCCGACGGGCGCCCGGGCACCTTTGCCGAATTCGCCGCCGTGGACCACCGCTGGCTTCATCCTATTCCCGAGGGGGTCAGCGACGACGACATCGTTGCCCTGTCGCTGACTGGCGTCACCGCCCAGCTTGGCCTGGTGCGCAGCGCCAATCTGAAGGCGGGCGAGATTCTGTTTGTGAACGGCGGCTCGGGCGGCGTCGGCTCGTGCGTGGTGCAGATGGCCAAGATCCTCGGCGCGCGCGTCATCACCACGGCGGGCACCGACGAGAAGGCCGCGGCGTGCCGGGACCTGGGAGCGGACCTGGCGATCAATTACAAGACACAGGAGGTTGATGCGGCCATCAAGGGGTTTGCGCCCGAGGGCGTCAACGTCTGGTGGGAAACGCTGCGCGAACCGGATTTCGACCGGACCATCGCCTTGCTGGCAATGCGGGGCCGGATGGTGGTTATGGCCGGACGCGACGCCCGCCCGCCTTTCCCGGTCGGCCCCTTTTATGTGAAGGATTGTTCGCTGCACGGGTTTGCGATGTTCAACGCCAGCGCCCGCGAACAGCGCCCTGCGGCCAATGCCATCAACCGCTGGCTGGCGGAAGGAAAACTGCGAGCCAGGATCGACCGGGTCCTGCCGCTCGCCCAGGCGGCTGAAGCCCATCGCTTGCAGGAAGAAAGCACCGTTCAGAAAACCGGCGCGCTGGCCGGCAAGATTGTGCTCAAACCATAGGACAGGCGCTCCGCATAGGCCAATATTGCAATCCAGCCGCAGGCGGCGTGAGTGGGCGCATTCGATTTATGAAGACCCCCTGCTTATGGTTCACCGCAGCCTTGAGCTTGCTCGCCGCCCTGAACGCCCAGGCAAACAAAGCCGTCCTTAACGCCGACGGCGTCCTGGAAATCGACGGCCAGAAGGTTTTCGTCATCGGCTTCACTGCGGCGCCGCCGCCCGACGGCAAAGCGCCCAACGGCAGGGCTGCGTTCGCCGAACTCGCGGATGCCGGGGCGACCTTTGTGCGGGCCGGCCCGGAACAGCCGTGGAGCGAGGCCCGGTTCGCGCACGAGCGGAAATACGAAGAGGCGGCGGCGCGTTACGGGTTGCATTGCTGGCTTAACCTGCGCGAGGTCTCAGCCCTCAAGCCCGGCGACACAACCAGCGAAGAGTTGTTGCGCAAAGTGCTGACAACGTTCCGCAATCATCCCGGTCTGGGCGTTTACAAGGGGGCGGACGAACCCGAATGGGGCAAGGAGCCGCTGCCGCCGCTGGAGCGCGCGTATCAGGTTATCAAGGAACTTGATCCGGATCACCCGCTGGTGATCATCCAGGCCCCGCGCGGCACCATCGACAGCATGAGAGAATACAACCCGGTGTGCGACATCACCGGCGCGGACATTTATCCGGTCAGCTATCCGCCCGGCCAGCATTCGCAATTCGTGAAGACCAATGCGCAGATCAGCATGGTCGGCGATTACACGCGGCGCATGATGGAGGTGGCGGAAGGGAAGAAGCCGGTCTGGATGACGCTCCAGATTGCCTGGAGCGGCGTGCTCAAAGAGGGCCGGACGCTGCGTTTCCCGACCTTTCCCGAGCAGCGCTTCATGACCTGGCAAGCCATCATCAACGGCGCGCGCGGCCTCAATTACTTTGGCGGCGGCCTGCCCGGCGGTTGGAACGAGGAGGATCGGAAGCTGGGCTGGAACTGGCACTTCTGGAATCGCGTCCTGCGGCCCGTGATCGAGGAAATCGGGACCAAAAGCCCCCTCTATCCCGCGCTGGTCGCGCCCGGCTCACAACTGCCGGTGACAGTGAAGGGGGAGGGAATCGAATTCTGCCTGCGCGAGGTCGGCAACGACATTTTCCTGCTCGCTTGCAAGCGCGAAGGGGCGACGATCCAAGCCCGGTTTAGCGGTCTGCCGGAGAACGCCACCGGCGGCGAGGTACTCTTCGAGTCCCCGCGCAAGGTGGAGATCAAGCAGGGCGCATTCACCGACTGGTTCGGGCCGTTCGAGGTGCATCTGTACCGCTTCAGCCGGGAAATTTCATAGCGTGTAGCCGCCGACGGCAGTCGGCGCTGATTTTCCAGTCCCGAAAGATGGCGCCGACTGCCGTCGGCGGCTACACCCTGTAAGCGGTTTGTGCGAGGTATGAGAATTCCGGGTTCAGGCGCTGAACCAACTGCTCCATACACGATCAGTGTTGCGCCTGCCGCTCGAGCCAATCCTGCTCTGATATACCCAGTACCTTTGTTGGCGTTTGCTTTTCCCTTCCAAGGGCCGCGGGAGCACCCGCACGCCGGTTATCCATACCCCAGACCTTACCACCACCGACCCGTCGAGTGGTACCATTGTAAGGTCCAGGCGCTACCGAGCAGCCAGAGCCTGATCTCTTCCCCGAGGGCCGTAAATCAGGCGGCGTCTTGGAGTGCGGAACGCCAGTTCCGCTTTCAAAACCTCGCGGCCATTCACACGGTTCAGGGGCAGGGCACGGCTGGCTTGCACGCTGTTGCACCTAACGAATTAGTTGAGCACGGATTGAATCAACTCCGTAGGAGTGCCCTGTCTATAGAAACGGACCCCCAGGCGCCGTCCAAGCTCCGTCAGGAGCGGCATGTTTATGCTTCCTGGCTTGCACGCTTTGGACCGAACGGGTTTAGTTGCGGCCTCAAAAACCGCAGCACAATCGCTCCCCAACGCCATAGCCCGACCGCTTCGCCTCGCTTGTCCGCGCAAAATAAACCGAAATCAGAGGTCTCGGAGAAGGTCGCGCCCGCGAATGCCCAGGGCTTTTGCGATTTTCAGCAGCGAACCCAGTGAAATCTCCATGTTCCCGCGCTCGACTTCACCGATGAAATTGTGGTGCAGGTCGGCCCGCTCGGCCAGTTTCTCTTGCGTGAGACTGGCTCGCTTGCGGTATGTGCGAATCGTTTCGCCCACGATGCGGCGATAATAGGGCCTCTGCGACACAGCCCGTCACAAAAGCAGGAACGAGGGTTTCTATCCACCCAGCATACTGTGTATTTTTTATGCTTGCGTCTTTGTGCTTTTCTGAGAATCTACGGGCAATGAGTGCGGGGGAGTTTCAAACCTGCCGCGTTTGACCCGCATTCCGAGGACGGAAAATCAGCCGTCTTTCAGTTGGTCGCGGCAAGGCGGCTCGTTCGGTTGAGGTTCTTTTGAGCGCGATACAGGCAGCGGTAAGAAACAGCCTTTCCTCGGTCAAGAACGGCACTGTACGGTGCGCCCAAGCCCTCCCCTACCAAGAAAAGAAAGGAAACGTATGAAACCGAGTTTTGTAATTGTCTGCGTGTTGGGCGCGTGCATCGCACGGGCTGGCGTTTACTACGACTTTGAGACTCCTGCCACCTCGCCTGTCTGGCTTGGCACGACACAGATGATCGAGAACACTTCCGCAAGTTACGATGGAACAAACGCAATTGCTTTCACAGGGGGACCCTATGGGGGATCCTATCCCCCTGGCTACATCCTGACCGAGCTTCCCCAGAACACAACGAATGTTGAGTTCTACTTTTACGACGATTATGGCCCTAACCCGCCGTTGTATCAGTACATGTATTTTCGACTCCTGGAAGACACGAATTGGCCGGGATTCGCTGGCTTTTCGATGTTGGATGGAGGTTGGGGAACTACTCCCCCAATGACAGAGAACCACTACTATGCTTGGGGCCAGGAAGACTATACCGCAGCAAACATGGGGCCGATTCGCACTATTGGATGGCATAAGTTCACATTTGCAGTCGGTGCTGAGTCTGTCGCCATGTCGGTTGATGATACCTTGGTATTTCAAACGAACATGATACAAACTGCCCGGTACTTGGGGGTTGAACTCGTCACCACAGGTTGGGGGCGGATGGATGACTTGTATATCTCCACTGGAACCTCGCCTTGCGTCCCGCCGCCTTCGGGTCTGGTGAGTTGGTGGCAAGCTGAGGGGAATGCCAATGACGCGGTGGATGGCAATTCTGGTGTCCTCTTGAATGGTGCGACCTTTGCCCCAGGCATAGTGGGACAAGCATTCTCCTTTGACGGAACAAATAGCTACGTCCGAGTTGCCGACAGCCCCAGTCTCCATTTCACAAATGCACTAACGATTGAGGCTTGGATTTATCCGGCCAGTGTGGGCGCGTGGCACCAGATTGTTTCCAAATGGGGCGTTCAGGACCCTCTCCAGACGAGCTATACGACGTCGCTGAACCCGGATGGGCGAATCGGCCTGGGTGTGTGCGCTTCAGGCAACCAATCGCTTGCGCCTGTAGTCGGCACGACAAGCACTAATTCTGTCCTCCCGAATCAGTGGACGCACTTTGCGGCCACCTATGACGGGTCGGCTTTACGAATGTACCTTAACGGCATTTGCGAAGACCAGGTCGCGTATAATCAGGGTATTTTTCCCGGCACCGAGGCTCTGGCCATTGGAGCCGCAGGAGCGTATGCTGATGGGCAGATTCTCTCTCCGTTTGCAGGGCTGATTGATGAGGCAGCGGTTTACAACCGGGCGCTCGCTGATGCGGAAATCGCCGCGATCTACAACGCTGGCAGTGCAGGAAAATGCACGCCCCCGCGGCGTGCGACGGCCAGTGCCGTTCTAACGTATGACTTTGTCGTGGCCGCGAACATAACCGATGGCGGCTACGGCTATACCAACACACCGCTGGTTCGATTTGTCGGCGGTGGCGGGAGCGGGGCGCAGGCTTTCGCAGTGGTTAGCAACGGGGTGGTGACGAGCATCACTGTCACCAATGCGGGATACGGCTACACCAACGCGCCGTTGGTCGTCATCGAACCGCCGTTTATTCCCAATCCGGTCTTGGGCATCGCGCCCATGTCCTTCCTGTCCTTTTCCAATCTCACTCTTGGCGGCGTTTATCAATTGCAGCAGTCGGTGGCATGGTATTGGTCAAACCAGCCAGTCAGCTTCACGGCCACAAATGCGCTCTACACGCAGATGGTGGCGGGAGTGGCGGGCAGCGGAAATTACCGGCTGGCGCTCAATCCGGTGCCGGCCCAGGCGTTCGCCACACCACAGGTGGTCAATGGGTTTGTCGTCGGCGCGACGGTGACGAGCGGCGGTTCCGGCTACGTCACCAGCCCGGCAGTCACCATCGTTGGCGGTGGCGGCAGCAATGCCACGGCGGTTTCCCAAATCTCTGGTGGCGTGGTGACGAACATCACCATCACCGATGCTGGCATCGGCTACACAAATATCATCACCACCATTGCAGGCATAAGCTACACGAACGCGCCGACCGTTGAGATCGCCCCGCCGCCCGCCGCCGCCGTGTCCCCCACGGTATTGCCGATGATGCGGGTGGATTCCGCAAGCCTGTCTCCGTATGACAATTATCAGATTCAATTCGAGCCGGTCCTCGCCGGAGCGTGGTCGAATTGGGATGGGGGATTATTCAGCCCGACTGACGTGATGAATTCGCAATACCTGTTTATTACGAATAGCGTCGGCTTTTTCCGCCTGCAATATGTGCCGTGAGCGGCTTCGCCGAAGCGTAGTGTTTATGGGGCGCGGATCAGCATTTTCGGTCAGAGCAACACAGATCATCCTGACGATCAGGCGCAGGGCGATTGTGACCACAACCTTGTTTGCCTTGCTTTTTTCTGCTTTGGCCGCAGCGCAGTTTTTGTTTGTGCGCCACCAGCTTTTTTCAGCGGCATGGTCAGATGCGGCTGAATCGGCAACACAAGTTGCAGACGAAATTGTCAGTAGCAACCGCCTGGACATGGAAGCGGTGCAGAACGCATTTTTCCCCGTGCGCGAATGGTACTCCGTGGGAAGTAATGGCACGATCCTTGATCTCGAAGGCCCGCACCCCGGCGTCGTAGGCAGTGTCACCTTGCCCTTGGAGACGGTTTTCCACGCGCCACAGACGTTTATATCAGCGTTCGGTGAAACTTGGCGGATGTTCGCTAAAAAACTGAACGGAGGCACGGTGATCGTTGGCATTGCGGGGCCGTCCGACTTTGCCGATCCCGATGCAAAGTTGTTGGCGAACGCCGCGAAGTTCGGTGTGACCCTAGCTGACGCGGTTCAGTTAAATCCGAAAAAGGTTGATGGAATGATTGACTACGCAGTCCTCGACCAAGAGGGCAATCTCCGCAAGGCGGGCGGCAGGTTGCCACTGCGCACCACTTCGGGGTCATTATCAAAACTCCTGTTCAAGCGCGAAGTTGTTTTTGGTGGAAAGCACTACATCCTCGCCAGCAAGGCAGCCGTCGATTCAACGCACAAACCACTTGCAGCGGTGCTGGTTCCAAGAGAAGTGACGGCGGAGCGTGACGCGCTGCGAAGCCAATTGCGTTTCAATGTTGTGGTGGCGGCACTGGCTTGGTTCACAGCGGTAAGTATCGTCCTTGTTTCCCTTGTTCGCGACGAAATCCACCGCCAGCGTGTCCAACCTTCTCTCACTGAAGCTCGGAAGCAAGGCGAGGGGCAGCACGTTGAGTTTAAGCGGTCGTTGCTGTGGGATCGGGAGCGCGGCTACGAAGATGAGAAATTGCGCTGGAAGGTGTTGAAGACCGTTGTTGCCTTCTTGAACTCTGGTGGAGGAGCGTTGTTTATTGGGGTTCAAGACGACGGGCAGCCTTGGGGTCTTGCCGATGACTTGAGATGCTGCGATGGCTCCGAAGACGAGTTTCACCAAAGGCTGCGCAATCTGGTCGCCGACTCAATCGGTGGAGAATTCTCGCAATATATCCTAACTCGCCTCTCTGACGACCTCGATTTTGCCGGGTATCGCGTCTGCTTTGTTGGCGTCGATAAAGCCCGCCATGCAGCGTTTTTGAAGAGAGGAAGCCACAGTTACTTCTACATTCGATCAGGCCCCGAAACCCTGGAACTCGACATGCAGAAGGCGTATCGCCATATCCATGAGGCGGGGCTGCAACTCTGAGGCCATTACCGACCCCGCCGCGACAAATCTGCTCGCCTGCTTGCCCCGTTCGGTCGCACGATGCGGACAGCGGACCACGCCCGTCATTACGCCTAGCCGGGAGATTTCATAGTGTGTAGCCGCCGACGGCAGTCGGCGCTGATTCTCAGTCCCGAATGATGGCGCCGACTGCCGTCAACTTGCGTCAGCGATAGATTTCACGCCGGTGCCCGACGTTGACAACCAATATCAGCAAGACCTCGTCCTGAATCTGAATGCGGTACATCAGCGGTTCAGCCCCACTTGGCGGCGGAGTTGTTCGTAGGGGATGGCTGGCTCCGGATCAGCCAGCGCCTGGCGGGCGGCCTTCAAGTCAGCGGCGTTTTCCAACTCCTCAAGCTCAGCCAAGTCTTCGATCAGGGATAAAACCCGGCTGGCCCGTTCCTCGGACAGGTTCTGCAATTTGGTGATGGCTTCGGATGCGACTGGCATGAGTCAATCCTGCCACCGGAGAAGCCGCCAGTCAAGCGCTTCGAGGTGCAGTACAACACCAATCTGGCGGGCACCAACTGGATGAATCTGCTTTCCCTGACCAATTTGCCGGCCAGCCCGTATCTGTTCCTTCACCCTGCCGGTGACGGCCAACCAGCGCGGTTCTATCGGGCGTTTATGCAGTGAGCGGCTGAGCGGGGGCAGGCACGGAACTCTTTCGGCTGCGGCTTTGCCCGTTCGGTCGCACGATCCGGACCCCCTCGCCCACCACAGCATCACCGGCCTTTGGAAATCCGCTACACCCCCCTGCCCAAACCGCTACCGCCGAGAGTGTCCAGTTTTTAGACACTATTGCTCACTCATGGAGGAGTTGGCGTATTGCGACGGTAGCGCAACGGTAGCGCAACGGTAGCGGTGGGGGGGAGCGACACCCATAAGCATTAACCTAACAATTGACTGATTGCACCGCCTGCCTTACTCTCGGAGGCATGCAAGACCTGAATGCTGCCGACGAGTCCTGGGAGATTCTGCAACAGTTTTTGCCGGACAACCTCGAAGCGAGTGCGCGTGAGCACGGGGCCTTTCAGC
>Ga0181518_10001791_pt1 | contig 21532 bp, 10 predicted proteins | sample PEATcosm2014_Bin_28_FD_119751 | JGI IMG/M metagenome (GOLD analysis project Ga0181518, IMG submission 119751) | Peatland microbial communities from MTU Mesocosm Facility, Houghton, MI, USA - PEATcosm2014_Bin01_60_metaG | ecosystem: Environmental > Terrestrial > Soil > Wetlands > Peat | place... | reverse complement strand
ACTCAGCGCCGCGTCGCCGGCAGCGAGCCAGGCATCACCAGCGCAAGGATCCGTGGCCATGGTGTGGGCGGCGGTGAAGCCGCTGCGGTGGGGAGTGAACTCGCACTCGGCAAGCACCTGCGCCAACTCGCCAGCTTCGCTGGCACGGGCCAGCAAAGCTTGGGGATCCGCGGCAATCCGCGCCGCCGGCAGATCGGCGTCGGTATGGAAGGCCAGCACGCGCCGGCTGTCGGGGATTGCCGCGGTGTACCACCAGCCGTCCTGGCTGGCTTCGACGTAGGTCAGTCCGGCCGCCGCGCCAACATTTTGTGCGGCGCCATGAACCCAGCCGCACACCAGACCATCCTGCGCCGGCCGGCGAGCGCCGAGTCTGGTGGCGACCGGAGCGGTCGTGCCGCCGGCATCGATAACGAAATCGGCGGCAAGATCCAGCGGCTGGCCGGCCATCGCTAGTTCGACCTGCCACCGCCCGGCATCGCGCGCAATGGATCGCAGCCGGGCCGGAGCCAGGAGCACCGCACCGCGATCGACTGCGATTCCGCGCAGCCAGCCATCAAAACGCGCGCGGTCAAGATGCCAGCCATGGCCGTCAGGATCGCGCAGGAAATCCGTATCGACCGGTTCATTGCTACCCCAAGCAGCGCGATTGCCGAAACAGGGCGCATGGCCTTGCGCCAGGAAGGACTCAAACAGTCCCATGTCGGTGAGCAACCGTCGCGCTGCCGGCGGCAGCGATTCCCCGATGCGCGCTGGGACGTCGGACCGCAGGTCAATGAGGCAAACCCGGCGCGTGGGCGCCAGGTTCAGAGCCGCCGTGGCGCCGGCGGGACCGGCTCCGACAATGAGGACTTCAAATTTTCGCACTCTATTTCAAGCCCCGCGGAAAGCGCCGGACCTTTTCGATGCCACTGAGTTCGCGCACTTCGTGGATCAGGCGCTCAACGTCTTCCGGCGTACAACCACTCCAGCAGCCTCCTCTTCGCACATTGGCTCAAACCGCGCCGAGCTGGCGAATGCACGACATTTTCGCCATCCTCACAAATACGCCATCGCTCGCAGCCGTTCTGCCAGCGCACGATCAAATGTGCCTTTCCTTCATGTGATCGCTCCTCAAGATATTTCGCCGCACGCCTCGCGGCTCGGACAGACGGTAAAGCATCCAGCAGTTCGCCCTTAATACATTCGGCATTTGGAGAGTAGTACGGGACCAGTTCAAGTATCGCTAGCCGTGTCCGAAGGCTCTCACACATGCCGGGATGGCCCTGAATTGTTGGCCCCAACACTTCATCACGATAGTAGCGGGTCCAACTGGTCGGTCCCACACCTTCCGAATCCCAAGCGAGGCAGGTCTCGCGCTTACCCGCAATATTCTCGTGCCATGCCTGCGCAAACCGTGCATTATCGGAGTCTACGTAGTCTTCGTATCGCACCACGGGGTTGGTCATCAACAGGAAGACATCCGCGCGCTGTGAATCCCCCAGTAGATTTCCCATGTAGGGCACAGGCAGAAGTCTCGGGTGGAATCCGCAGGCCATCTTGTCGCAAGCCGTTGGAACCGACGCGACATTGGCAACCAGCTCTGGATTGCTCTTGAAGAATTCCCGATCCTCCGGATGAACGTACTTCGGCACTGCCGAGGTCGACCAGTTGAGATCGCCAACACTCCAAAAGTGCACAAGCTCTTTTATAGCGCTGTCGTCGCTCACATAGTCCCCAGAGCAAGTATCGACAAGTCCGCGATCCAATCATTTGCCATCGTAGTCAAGAGAGATAGGTGTCCGCCCCGGCCACTCTATTCTAACCCGCGCGGAAAGCGCCGGACCTTTTCGATACCAGTAAGATCGATCTCATCGGAGGCATGCGGCGGTTCGTTCTCGTCTACCAGCCGCTTCCGCGTGTGTACAGGCAGGTTCTCCACCTGCATGGAAGAGGGAAAGTGCTCGTCGTTTGGTCCCGGCCGGTGCTCGACGACACCCATGTCACCAAAGTGATCGATCATGTTGTTGATCTGCGCAAGGTAGCTCTTGCTGCCCAGCGGACGGGTCCATGCGGCGCGTTTGGCAAAGGCGATCAGCCGGTCCGAGAGTGGCCGATTGGAATCGATGACGATGGCGTATTCCTTTTCCGTCAGCACCTGGTTGGGGACGCGTGCCGGCCAAAAAGTCGGCACGTAGGGATCGTAGGCCTTGATGTATCCGGACCGGCAACTGGCGGTGTCCGTCTGCCAGGGCACGGCCATCCAGCGCGTAATCCCGCCCGGCACTTGTCCCAGGAACGGATAGGTCGCCGCGATCATGTCCGGGCTGAGCTGGGGGCCATAATCAGGCTCGATCCAGCCGGGTTCGGCATGGAGGATGCGAAACGGCGCCATGTAGAGACTGGGCTGCCGCATCGGCCAGGTCATCTCGCAACCCGGATGGAAGGCATCGGCCAGACAAAACTCCAGGCTGGCGCGGTCGAGCGTCGCGGGCTGCTGGGCAATCGGTATGGCTCCGATCTCGCGCAGCGGTTGCTGTGCTGGGTCATAGTCCGGCTCGAACTCGCCCGCCGCCCATTGTTGCAGCATCTTGAGCTGCGTGTCGGAAAGGGCGACACCCTGGCGCGGGGTGTGCGCCGGCGGTATGTCCATGGCGTCTCCGTAGAGCCACGGCCACGGCGTGGGCGACCAGGCATCGCGATCGAACACCCGAAACTGGTTGGCGAGACTTAGGCGCATCTCCTGGAGCGCGGGGCTGGGGTCGGCCAGCCGCTGGAGCCACTCCGGGTCGGTGAAACGCATGGGGCCCTTCCATCCGAAGGCGGCGGCATAACCGGCGTTCACCCATTCAAGGTGCGACAGCCGCTCGAAGAGCGGACGAATGTCGTTCTGGAACGAGGGACGAGCCGGAGCGCTCAGGGTCTTTGCGGTGATGGCGACGTCGCGCATCAGGTCCCACATAGTGCGCACCGACTTCAGCAGCGGCGCATAATTCGGCGGGGCCACCACCACCCAGGCCGGATCCACCGCCAGTTCCTTGCCTTGATAAACCACCTTGGCCGTGACCGGCCCGTCGGAGGTGTCATCGTACCAACCGTCATTGTTGGCGAAGGTGATGGCGCGGGCGCCATTGTAGGACGCCGACTTGCCGCGGCCACCGAGCACCACCAGCCGGCCCTCCTCGTCGGTCTCCAGCTCGCCCAGATAGACCGGCGTGCCCATGAAGCTGCCGGTATCGAAGGTGACGCCGCGCTGCGCATTCCTGCCGGCGATGTGACGCGGTCCGGGATCGATGATGAGATTCTTGCGGTCGCCGATGGCGGCATTGCGCAGCAGCGAAAGCGGCGCCGAAGGCGCCTCGGGGATGTCGAGCGCGATCTGGAACTGGTACCAGCCGGACTTCTTGTTGGCCAGGTGCACCGTCCACTGGATTTCGGCGTTCGCGGCGGTGAGCTCAGCGACCGCCTGGCCCTCGGCATTTATACCGTAGATGCGAAAGCGCACGGCCTGGCGCTTCAGCGCGCCGCTCGAATCGCGATAGTATCCCGGCGGCTGGGGCGCCGGCTCGGGGACCTCGGGCGCCAGGAAAAACTCGTCCACGCTGTTGCCCAGGCGCGCAACGCCGATCGAAGGATGGATCGCGGCACGCACGATGGAATTGTTCTTGCCCTCGCTTGCCATACGCCCCCCTTGGAGGCCGTCAGTCTAGTCTGATTGGCGTGCTCTGCACAGCCTGAAATCGGCGCGTGCAAGAACGACGGCAGCAGCTCACGCCCGCTTTCGATGCAATGCAGGAGCTTTTTTCTTTCACGTGCTCCCGCCAAGGTGCAAACCGCAGAACGTCGCGCCAATACTGCGTGTCAAGATGCTGTCCGGGCAGTTCTTCGTCGGTTATTCACAAAGTTGTGGAAAGCGATCCAGTTTGGTCACGCCGGAACCAGACAATTCTCTTGACGCCGCAAAACTTCTCAAGCATGTTGGATTCCAGAGGGTGGAATTTTGGATCTGGTCGCTTATATAGATGGTGGGTCGCACGGGAATCCTGGGCCGTCGGGAATCGGAGTGGTGATCGAGCACGCCGAAGGGCACAAGATCCGCATCGCCAAGCGCATCGGGCACCAGGACAACAACGTGGCCGAGTACGTTGCGCTGCTGGAAGCCCTGCAGTACGCCCACGGGCAGAAAGCCAGGACGCTGCGCGTCTATTCCGATTCCGAGGTGGTGGTGCGGCAGATGAGCGGCGAGTATGCCTGCCTCAGCCCCCGCCTCTACTCCCTGAACTGGACCTGCCGCAAGCTCGCTCGATCCCTGGATTTTTCCATCAGCTACGTTCCCCGCGAGGACAACAGCGAGGCCAACTCGCTGGCCAACCAGGCCGTCCGCACCCACGCCGATCCTTGCGTCCTTCGATAAGCTCAGGGCGAGCTTGGTAATCCTCTGACCCGGGTTTAACCTATGCAGGAGGTTGCGCCTCCCTGCCTGGAGAATCCGGGCGCGCACGGCGAGGCGGGACCCTCCTTCTATCTATGGCGACCGCAATCAATACCGCCCAGCCGGCCAAACCGGCGCCCGTGCCCGCAGGTTCCACCGCCCTCCCTGCTTCGGAGAAACTCAAGCAGGAGCTGGGACAGATCGTGGAGCCCGCGAGAATTCTCACCCGTCCCATCGACCTGATCGCCTTCGCCTCCGACGCCAGCTTCTACCGCCTGATCCCGAAGGCGGTGGTTCTGGCGCAGGGCGTGGCCGAAATCCAGGCGCTGTTCCGCTTCAGCCACCAGCAGCAGATCCCGATCACCTTCCGCACCGCCGGAACCAGCCTCTCCGGCCAGGCGGTGACCGACGGCATCCTGGTCGAGGTCGCCCGCCACTGGAAAGCGCTGGCCATCGAGGACCACGGCAAAAAGGTGCGGGTGCAGCCCGGGGTGATCGGCGGATACGTCAACAGCATGCTGCGGCCGTATGGGGTGAAGATCGGTCCTGACCCGGCTTCGATCAGCACCTGCATGATCGGCGGGATTCTCTCCAACAACTCCAGCGGAATGTGCTGCGGGGTGACCCAGAACGCTTACCACACGTTGGATTCTCTGACCTTCGTGCTGCCCTCGGGTACGGTGATCGACACCGCCAACGCGCGCGCGGATGAGGAGTTCCGCGCCAAGGAACCGCGGCTGGCCGACGGCCTGGTGGTGCTGAAGCGGCAGATCGAAACCAACTACCCGCTCTATAACCGCATCCGCGCCAAGTACCTCATGAAGAACACCACCGGCTATTCGCTGAACGCGTTCATCGATTTCGAGCGGCCGGTGGACATCTTCCAGCACGTGCTGGTCGGCTCGGAAGGCACGCTGGCCTTCATTGCTGAGGCCGTGCTGAACACGGTCCCCGATCTGCCGGTCAAGTACACCGGGCTGCTGCTGTTTCCCAATCTGCACGCCGCGGCCGCGGCCATCGTGCCCCTGCGCGACGCGGGCGCCGCGGCGCTGGAGATCATGGACCGCGCCGCGCTGCGCTCGGTGGAGGACCAGCCGGGCATCTCGTCCTCCATCCGCAAGCTGCCGGGCGAAGCCGCGGGCCTGCTGGTTGAGTTCCAGGCCGCGAGCGAAAGCGACCGCGCCGGGCTGGAATCGGTGGCGCGGCGGGAGGTGGAAGGACTCAAGCTGCAGGAGGCGCCGGTGTTTACGCACCAGGCGGCCGAGCAGGCGGCGCTGTGGAAGATCCGCGCCGGTATGTTTCCCTCGGTGGGGGCGGTGCGCAAGAGCGGAACTACGGTGATCATCGAAGACGTAGCCTTCCCCATCCAGCATCTTGCCGACGCCACCGTCGACCTGCAGAAGCTCTTCCTCAAGCACGGCTACGACAACGGCATCATCTTCGGCCACGCCAAGGACGGCAACCTGCACTTCGTGATCACGCAGTCGTTCAACGACCAGAAGGCGATCGATCAGTACGCGCATTTCGTCGACGATCTGATCAAGCTGGTGGTGGAGCGCTACCACGGCGCGCTCAAGGCCGAGCACGGCACCGGACGCAACATGGCCCCGTTCGTCGAGGCGGAGTGGGGCGGCGACGCGTACCGCATCATGAAGCGCCTCAAGGAGCTGGTGGATCCGGACAGCCTGCTGAATCCGAACGTGATCATCAATTCCGACCCCAAGGGGCACCTTGCCGACCTGAAGCGCATGCCGGTGGTCGAGGATGAGGTGGATAAGTGCATCGAGTGCGGCTACTGCGAGCCCAAGTGTCCCAGCCGCAATCTGACCCTGACCCCGCGGCAGCGCATCGTGGTGCGGCGCGAGATACAGCGCCTGAAGGACGCCGGCGGCAACGGCATTTCTGCCGCGCTGGACGCGGAGTTCCCCTACATGGCGCTGGACACCTGCGCGGTGGACGGCTTGTGCGCCACCGCTTGTCCGGTCTCGATTGACACTGGACAACTCACCAAGCGCTTCCGCCGGATGCGGCATTCAAAATCGGCGCAAGCGCGCGCGGTGCGCTACGCGAAAAATTTCGCAAAGCTCGAACGCTGGATGCGGCTCGGACTACGCCTCGGCCACATGGTGCAGTCGGCGCTGGGGATGGGAGCTATGGTCGCGATCACGCGTACGATCCGCTCGTTCGTCGGCGAATTTCCGCTGTGGACTGCGGACGTCCCGCAGCCGGCAGGCCCGCGTCCCGCGACCGAACGGGCGGACGCCCAGGCGATCTACTTCCCCACCTGCATTTCTCGGGTGCTGGGCCGCCTGCCGGGCGAAACCGCCGAGCAGTCGCTGATGGAAGTGCTGGTCACGCTGGCTCGCCGCGCCGGCGTTCCGGTGTTCATCCCGGCGGACGTGGAGGGCATTTGCTGTGGAGTGCCGTTCTCTTCCAAGGGGTACGATGAGGCGCACGACTTGCTGGTGAACCGGACGATCGAAACGTTCTACCAGTGGTCCGACGGCGGCAAGCTGCCGGTAGTCATCGACACCACACCGTGCACCTACGGGATCGCCACCTGCCGTCCGCACCTCACGCCGGAAAACCAGAAGAAGTTCGACAACCTGAAGATTCTCGACAGCTCACAGTTCGCGCACGACCAGTTGCTGCCCAAGCTGAAGGTCGCGCAGAAGGCGGAGTCGGTGGCGCTGCATCCGGTCTGCTCGGCCACCAAGCTGAACCTCGTGCAGAAGCTGGAGGGAATCGCGCGCGCCTGCAGCGACAAGGTTGTGGTGCCGCTGAGTGCTGGCTGTTGCGGGTTCGCCGGCGACCGCGGCTTCCTGTTCCCCGAACTCACCGAGTCGGCGACCCAAGGCGAGGCCGCCGAACTCAAGGGCACGGCACAGGACGGCTACTACTCGAGCAGCCGCACCTGCGAGATCGGCATGAAGCGGGCGACGGGCCAGGTGTACGTGTCGTATTTGTATTTGTTGGAGCAGGCGACGCGGAGCTGATTTCGCTGTCATGCTGAGCGAGTGCGGGCCGCTTTTGCCCGCACGAGTCGAAGCACCCCTACTTGTGCAGCATCTGGCGAGCGTTTAGATATCCAGGTTCTTCACGTCCAGCGCATTGTCCTCGATGAACTTGCGGCGGGCCTCAACGTCTTCGCCCATGAGGGTGGTGAAGATGGTCTCGCACTCGGCGATGTCTTCCAGCTTGACCTGGAGCAGGGTGCGGCGCTCGGGATTCATGGTGGTTTCCCAGAGCTGCACGGCGCTCATCTCACCCAGGCCCTTGTAGCGCTGCACCGTGTAATCCTTACGGCCCTCGTTGAGCACATAATCGAAGAGCTCGCGCGCGGTTTGCATCTCGACTTCCTCGCGCTCCTTGCCCTTCGCCGCTTTGGGAGTCTTCTTGGCGGCCTTCTCGCGCTCGGTACGCTCAGTGTCGCTCTCGGCCTCATCGCCGTTGGCCGCGGGCGCGGTGCGCGGCACCGACTGCACCACGAACGGCGGCTCCATGTTGGCCTCGATCTGCTTGTACTTGGAGATCAACTGCCGGTACTCGGGCGACGTCGCCAGCTCCCAGTTGATGACGCGCTCGGCGCCCTGCGCATCCGTGAAGTGGACTTCCCACAGGTTGTGCTCGGTTTCAAACTTCAGTTCGACCGACTTGAAGCTTTTTGCTTTGACCAGCGACTTGAGCTGCTTCTCGAGCTGGGCGATCTTCTTCGGAGGCTTGTCGTTCTCGCCTTCGAAATCGGCGCGCTTGGAGAGGTCGAGCCGCGGCAGCAACTCGGTCACCTCCGCGTGGCGGAGGCGCTTGTCCACCTTGTCGAAGAAGGTGAGGTACTCGTTCAGCGTGGTTACGAACTTGCTGAGCGGCGCGCCTTGGATCGTGGCCGCGCCCTCGCCGTAGCGCACCACCAGGTCTTCGGAAGCACGCTTGACCATCACCTTGACGAACTCGCGATCGTCCTTGATGTACTGCACCGACTTGCCCTTCTTGATGGAATACAGCGGCGGCTGCGCGATGAAGACGTGCCCGCGCTTGATCAGCTCCTGCATGTGGCGGAAGAAGAACGTCAGCAGCAGGGTGCGGATGTGCGAGCCGTCCACGTCGGCGTCGGTCATCAGGATGATCTTGCCGTAGCGGACCTTCGTCGGATCGAAATCTTCCTTGGCGATGCCGGTGCCGAGGGCGGTGATCATGGCGCGAATTTCTTCGTGCGAGAGCATCTTGTCGTAGCGCGCCTTCTCGACGTTCAAGATCTTGCCCTTGAGCGGCAGGATGGCCTGGAAGCGGCGGTCGCGTCCCTGCTTGGCGGTGCCGCCGGCGGACTCGCCCTCCACCAGGAACAGCTCGCAGCGGTTGGGATCGCGCTCGGAGCAATCGGCCAGCTTGCCGGGCAGGCCTCCGGAATCGAGCGCGCCCTTGCGGCGGGTGAGGTCGCGGGCTTTGCGCGCGGCTTCGCGGGCACGCGCGGCTTCGATGGCCTTGTTGATGATCTTGCGCGCCACCGGCGGGTTCTGCTCGAAGAACGCGCCCAGACGCTCGTTGAGGAAGGCCTGCACGATGCCGGCGATATCGGAGTTGAGCTTGCCCTTGGTCTGGCCTTCGAACTGCGGCTGCGGCAGCTTGACGCTGATCACCGCCACCAGGCCCTCGCGCACGTCGTCGCCGGTAAGATTTTCCTTCACGTCCTTGAACAGGCCGAGCTGCTGGCCGGCGTAATTGATGGTGCGGGTGAGCGCGGTGCGGAAGCCGGAAAGGTGCGAGCCGCCGTCCACCGTATTGATGTTGTTGGCGAAGCTGAAAACGGTCTCGGAGTAGCCGTCGTTGTACTGCATCCCGATCTCCATGGCCACACCGTCGCGCTCGGCCTCCATGTAGATGGGCTTGTCGTGCAACACGCTCTTGCCGCGGTTCAGGTGCTTGATGAACTCGGCGATGCCGCCGTTGTACTTGAACTCCGCCTGCTTGGCCTCGCCGGTCTTGGCATCGGTCGTGCGTTCGTCCTTGAGCGTGATCAGCAGGCCCTTGTTCAGGAAGGCCAGCTCGCGCAGGCGCTGCGCCAGGGTGTCGAAGTTGTACTCGGTGGTGGAGAAGATCTCCGTGTCGGGAACGAAGTGGACTTTGGTGCCGCGCTTCTGCGTCTTGCCCGCCTTCTTGAACTTGGAGGTGGGCTCGCCCTTGGAGAACGTCTGCTCCCAGACGAAGCCTTCGCCGGTCTTGGGATCCTTGCGCCAGATCTCGAGATCGAGCTGGCTGCTGAGCGCGTTCACCACGCTGACGCCCACGCCGTGCAGTCCTCCGGAAACTTTGTACGACGAAGTGTCGAACTTTCCGCCGGCGTGCAGCTTGGTCATGACGACCTGGGCGGCGGGAAGCTTCTCGTCGTCCACCACCATCTCGTCCACCGGGATGCCGCGGCCGTTATCGACCACGGTGATCGAGTTGTCGATGTGGATGGTGACCTCGATCTTGTCGGCGTAGCCGGCGAGGGCTTCATCCACCGAGTTGTCCACCACCTCGTAGACGAGGTGATGCAGTCCCATCTCGCCGGTCGAGCCGATGTACATCGCAGGCCGCTTGCGGACGGCTTCCATGCCGCCGAGAACCTTGATCGAATCGGCGGTGTAGTCACTCACCGGCACGCCGTTGGGCGCGCCGTCGCTCTTGCCGTCGCGGATGATTTTGGTCTGCTCTTTGGTCGCGAGTAGCGTGGATTCTTTGGTTGCCATTCAAATCCTTCTAGACAAAGCGAGGGCGTGGCCGCGAATCAGTTTTCTTGCTGGCTGGATGAGTTCAAATGATTGATTATTAAGTCACTTAGCTGTTGCCCGAGCAAGTTTCATTGTACCACACGCGGGTGGGATTTTGGGGCTGTGCAAGCGTGCGGAATTGTGCGGAAAAACCGGGGAAATCTGCCACGGAGGCAGGGAGTGGCGGCAGCCCTCATTTCACCATAGAGTCCGTTCCGATGAGTGCAATCTGATGATTCTGGCCACGCTTGGGTACCCGTTCGCGAGGTCCCAGTCCAATCATCCGGACTGTGTCTCCCCAGTCGCTAATCCAGGTCTTGAGGTTGGCTTCAAAAACTAATGGATTCGACAGCGCAATTGCCCACAGATCATCGTATGCGACAGTGCGCCGTGCATTCAGCGCTTCTGAGACCTTGCTGCGGCTGTCGGCGAGATATCGATGCTGAAGATTACGGTAGAAGTGTGGGTCTTCGATGTAAGCCCCGGGAAGATACGGTTGGAGTGTTCTTTCCTCGCGGCTCCGCTTCTTCGCCTCGGGTCTGACAGCCTGCATGTCTTTCATCGCACGCCGTTCCGCTTCCTTAAACTTTTCCAACCCAAGTGGGTTTCTTGTGGCATATACAAGACGGTAATTGGGCGTGTCGATTTCCGGCCGCAGGATGAGAGCAGCGCACACGTAGCGGTAATTGCCGCGTCGCTTCACAGCTTCGGAATACAGCCTTACGATCTCGTCGTGAAGATCCAAGCCTCGAAGATCGCGTATCCGCGCAACGTATTCGTCACCGCCGAACAGGTCTCGCTCGTTATTGCGTTTGATAAACCTGTGAAGGTGCGCAGTCATTAAGTTGATCAGTACTTCGCTGGGATTGAGCGCCAGAAGGGGGGCGATTGTGTTTACGCCAACAGCCTTCCATCCCTTTGGATCAATGAAAATGAAGGGGAAGGAATTGGGCTGTTCGTGAACAAACGATACAATTTCGCCGACCTTATCTTCGAACCTTCCTTCAAGAGGTCGAATCTGGAGACCAGGTTCTTCTTTTTTCTCAGCGAAGCCACGCAGCTGCGAATACGCCTGAGGATTCTTCTCGATGAATAAGCATCTGATGCGCAGATCCTTGCCCATCCTCCGGACGGTGTCGCGGGCTTTTCTCAGCTCGTCAATGGCAATCGCAAAGGACGTGTCCTCGTATTTCTGTGAACGCGCCCGCCATGGCCCCGAGAAACAATCAACATAGGTCACCGCCCCATAAGTCAGCCCGATTGCGTGACCAAAACCTCCGAGGTATGTGCGGAGAAGGGTGTGTTTTACAAGTGTTTGTTCGCGACCGCGATACAGCTCGTCAGGCATGACGATCAGGAGAAGGAGGCCTCGATTCGGCATCCTCGTGCCTGCTTCGGCTCGAATTGCTCCGGAGCATCGTTGCAATTCGCTGGATACTCATCGTATGTGCGACCGCCCAGGCGGCGGCCAGCACGGGATTTGTTCACGCCGCCCCATTGCTTGAAAAAGAACGCCACGCCAGCGCGTCTGCACTGGTCCCGGATTGAAATAACCCATTCTTTCCTCATGGGTCTCGCACGGTGACCGCTTTCTCCGCCCACTATGACCCACGCGATACCGGTGAGGTCTAGGTCACCGATCTCTTCCAGCAGCGGCTCGATCGACAGAAACCTCACCCTTACCCGCGCATCCTGCAGATGCTTGATTCGGGGGACGCCGTACTTCTTGTCCTCGACGCTCACCCCCCACCAGATGTGCGGGAGCATTGTCATAGATCGCAGCTTGTTATTGGCGAGGCTCCGAAATCGTTCGGCCCTTTTCGTAAGCACCTGAAAGGTGTGCCAGTTGGCTCGCCGCATCACTTCAGCAACACGCAAAATGTATCCGTCTGGTACCCCCGCTTGGAAAAGATCGCTCATCGAATTGACGAATATCCTGCGAGGCTTTTTCCAATGCAGGGGGGCCTCTAGCTTCTCCGGTGCCAGTCGCAGATCGAACCCTTGCTCATAAGGATGGCCCGGGACCCCTCGGAAGCGCTCCGCGAACGTTTCTGCATAACAGTTGGCGCACCCTGGACTGATTTTGGTGCAACCGCGGACGGGGTTCCACGTAGCATCAGTCCATTCAATTCTCGAATGGGCGCTCAAGCCATTGCCCTCCCCTGAGGCGAATAAAAAGCGAATTATCCCTATGAAGCGTACCGCATCGCAGTTAATTCTGCAATGGTAACTTGCCCGGAGGATTGACTTCCTGGGCTCAGCGCCTAAGTACACCCACCCGTCAGATCCTCATCGGCATCACGATGTAGCGGTATTTGAACTCGTCGCCGTTTTCGGCGGGGCGGAGCTGGCCGGCCGATTGTGGGTCTTTGAACTCGAAGCTGACGTCGCCCGACGAGGAAGCCTTCAGGAAATCGAGCAGGTACGCGGAATTGAAGCCGATGGTCAGCGGGTCGGCGGCGTAGGCGGTCTCGATGGAATCCTCCGACTCGCCGGTCTCGCTCGACGATGACGACACTTTGATCTCGTTCTTGTCCAGCCGCAGGCGGATGGCCCCCGAGCGCTCGTCGGCGAACTGGGCCACGCGCTGGATGGCGCCGGCGATGTCTTCCGAGCGCACGGTGACGGTCTTGGTGTTGTCACGCGGCAGCACCGCCTCGAAGTTGGGGAACTGTCCGGTGAGCTGGCGCGAGGTCAGCAGGCGGTCGCCGACGCGGAAGAACAGCGTGGACTCATCTTTCGCGAAATCGATCGTGTCCTGGTCGAAATCCTGCAGCAGCGAGTTCAGCTCGGCCAGGCACTTCTTCGGCACCAGCACGCGCAGCTCGGTGCCGGGACCGGAAAATTTGCCGGCACTGTTCTCGATGTGCGCCAGGCGGTGGCCGTCGGTGGCCACCATGGTCATGGATTCCGCCTTCAGCACCAGCAGCGCGCCGTTCAAGGTGTAGCGTGACTCTTCGTTGGAGATGGCGAAGATGGTTTTGGCAATCATCGTCCGCAACACTTGGGCGGGGAGCTTGAACATGGTGCCGGTGGGGAACACGGGCAGCGCGGGGAAATTGGCGCGCGCCATGCCCACCATTTTGGTGTTGGAGCGGCCCAGGCGGATGTTGACCCAGTGGTTCTCCAGCAGCCTGATGCTGATCTCGCCCTCGGGGAGCAGCTTGACGTAGTCGTACAGCTTGCGCGCCGGGATGGTGCAGGAGCCTTCTTTCTTCACCTTCGCGGGACACGTGGTGCGCAAGCTGAGATCGAGATCGGTGGCGGTGATGGTGAGCCGATCGCCCGCCGCCTCGAACAGGAAATTTGAGAGGATGGGGATCGTGGTCTTGCGCTCGACCACGCCCTGGGTAGCGGTGAGCTCTTTGAGAAGATCGGACTTGCTGACGGCGATTTCCATGGCAGCCCCCGTCTGAGCCCCGGTCGATTCCATAAGTGGCGCCTCTATCACGTTCCCCTCTTATATCAAAAACACAAACTTCTAAACAGTAGTAGCAGTAGGGGCTGGGGAAAAGTGGAAATTCGAGCCATCCTGCTGAGCGCGCTCCGGATGTGACCACCGAAGCGCGCGCGTATTCCGTCCCCTCGTCTGTGGCTGGACAGGAAAACCAGGCGAGCGGAGAAAACCGGGGTCGAGTCCTGCACAGCTTCCACAGGGTGTTCACAGGGCGAACTGAGAGAAAATGCCATTCCAGTGGAAAACCACGAGAAATAGGACGCAGGCGGCAGGACGCAGGCGGCAGCGAGATGCGCGCTTTTCCTGCTCCCTGCATCCTGCTTCTTGTTTTTCGTCATCCGCCCAACTGCTCGGTCAGCTTATTCAGCAGCCTGTTCAAATCCTTGTCGGCCTTGCGTACGGTCTCGATCTTGTCCACCGAGTGCATGACGGTGGTGTGGTGCTTGCCGCCGAACTGGCGGCCAATCTCCGGCAGCGAGGCCTCGGTCAGGTGCTTGGCCAGGTACATGGCGATTTGCCGCGGGTAGACGATCGAGTGCGAATTATTTTTGGCCTTGAGCTCGGTGAGCTTCAGCCCGAACTGCTCGCCCACCGCCTTCTGGATGGCTTCGATGGTCACCTTGCGGCTTTGCGCGTCGATAAAATTCTTGAGCACCTGCTGAGCAGTCGGCAGGTTGACTTGGGCGCCGGTGAGCGAGCAGTAGGCGATCAGGCGGATCATGGCGCCTTCGAGCTCGCGGACGTTGGAGCGGATGTTCGACGCAATGTAGAGCGCCACGTCGGTGGGCAGTTGGACGCGCTCGCTCTCCGACTTCTTCTGCAGGATCGCGACCTTGGTCTCGAGGTCGGGCGGCTGGATGTCGGCGATCAGGCCCCACTCGAAGCGGCTGCGCAGGCGGTCCTCGATCTCAGCCAGCTCTTTGGGCGGGCGGTCGCTGGCGATGACGATCTGCTTCATGGACTCATGCAGCGCGTTGAAAGTGTGGAAGAACTCCTCCTGGGTGCGCTCCTTCTGCGCCAGGAACTGGATGTCGTCGATGAGCAGCACGTCCACGGTGCGAAAGCGGTCGCGGAAACTGCTCATGCGGTCGTAGCGCAGGGAGTTGATCACCTCGTTGGTGAACTTCTCGCTGGAGACGTAGCAGATGGAGAGCTGCGGCTGGTTGCGCTTGACCTCCTGGCCGATGGCCTGCATCAGGTGGGTCTTGCCCATGCCGACGCCGCCGTAGAGGAACAGCGGGTTGTAGCACTTGGAGGGGTTTTCGGCGACGGCGCGGGCAGCGGCATGCGCGAACTGGTTGCCGGCGCCAATCACGAATCCGTCGAAGCTGTACTTGGGATTGAGCTGGGCGGCGGAGTCGAAATCGAAGCGCGCCTGCGATCCCGGGCGTGCGGGGCCGGCCGCGGCCGGGCTTCCCCCCTGCGGCGGCTTCGCCGGGAAGCTGTGGCGCACGGGAGTGGCCGTGGGATCGTCCTCTTCGGTGACGAACTTCACGTCCTGCAGCTCCAGGCCGAGGTTGTCGATGGCCTCCAGGATGAGGTCCATATACTTCTCTTCGACGACGCGGAATTCCGGCCGGGGCATGCGGATGTAGAGCACCCCGCCTTCGGCGTGGCTGAAGCGCGTGGGCTTGAGCCAGGTCTCGAAGGTGGTGCGGTTAATCTTTTTCTCCAGGGCCCCGAGAATCCGGATCCAGGGATTGACTGCGGCGGTTGCGGAAACAAGCGACATTTTTCTGCGGCCACTTAGGCTGCCGCCTCCGAGGGGCAGAGACGGCGGAAAGAACTCGTCGACAAAAGAACAGTATGAAAGGGCGCTGCCGAGCAGGACGTGCTGTGCGAAATGCCCGGGCTGAACCACCTGGGGTTGTGCCGAAAATCTTCGGCAGAAGTTGCGGAACCGGAAAACCTGACGAACTTGGCGACTGCTCGGCATACTAGCACGAAAAATTTTCGCGCGGAAAATTTCCTGCGCCGAGCCGCGCCGGGTCCTTACGCAAGAAACGACGGCGCAGGGAAGTCTGTCAAGTAGTTAATTAATCAATGCAGCAGATGCGGTGCAAACTCGGCTGCATTTGCACCAGCGGCATGGCAAACACACCGCAACGGCTGCCGAATCGGCGAAGACTCGCTGGGTGACCAAAGCCCCTAAAGCTTTCGTATGGGTTGACCGATAGATTCAAGTGGATCACGCGGTGCATCCATGACTCCCTAACCCTTCCCGTCGCAGCCGGCCGGGGCGATCCCAGCCGTGGAGAGAAACGGCAGCGCTTGGACGATGTCGGCGCAGTTCGAACATATCGTCGTTTTGTGCGTGATGGCTCTGCTGGTGGCGCTGTTCACCTGGATCTATCTGCGCGACCGCCAGTGGCGAGTTGCCCTCTGGATGATTGGCTGGATCGCCATCCTCATCCATTTCGCGGCGGCTTGCCTGCTCAGCTTTTCGCTGATTTCACCCACCTTGCAGTTGTGGCTGGCCCATTCCACCCTCGTTTTTGCCGGGACCAGCTTTTTTTTCTCGGTCTCGCGCGCGTGCACCACCACCCGCAGGCGGATCATTTTCATCCTTCTGGGCTCGCTGCCTGCGGTCCTCTACTGGACGGGAATGGTGTTTGCGGTCCACCGTCCCTGGTTCTATCGAATCACTCTGGTCCTGGCCATGGGTACGGCCACGGCGCTGACCCTGACGCATTACAGCCGCAAGAGCTTCGCCATCAGGGTGCTGGTGTTCTCGTTCCTGTCGCCTGTCGCCTGGGTGGTTTATCGGGCCGGCGATTACCCAGCATACGGAATTGACTACCTGCAGTTTGCCTTCTTTTCGATCACCGCCTTTCTCTACTGGCAGCTTCACCGCAGGGTGTCGCCGGGAGTGATCCTCACTTCTGTTTCATTTCTGGCGTGGGGCGTGGTCTTCCCGCTGGCCGATGTTCTGGGGGCTCTGCACCTGGGCCCTGCGGTCGATAGCCTGTTTTGGGATCTGCCCAAATACTTCGTTGCCTTCGGCATGATCCTCACCTTGTTGGAGAACCAGACCGAAGTCGCCAATCGCGTCGCCCGGCAGTATCAGGAATTGTTCGAAGGGAATCTGGCGGCGGTTTCCCTGGCCACGCTGGAGGGAGAGCTGCTCGATTGCAACGGCGCTTTTCTCAGCATGTATGGTTTCGCTTCCCGGCGGGAGGCGTTCGCGCGTTCCGCCGCGGCTCTCTACGCGGCTCCGGGATCGCACGCCACCTTCCTCGGCAAGCTGAAAAGCGAAGGCCAGGTCCTGAATTACGAGTGCCAGCAGCGCAAGAAGGACGGGACTCTGTTCTGGATTCTGGAGCGGGCCATGATGGTGGAGGGCCCGTCCGGCAGGAAGGTGATCGAAAGCACGGCCATTGACATCACCGAGCGCAAACACGCCGAACAGAATCTGCAACTCGAGATCGCCGAGCGCATACGCGCGGAAGAGGCGGCCAAGGCAGCGAGCCAGGCGAAAAGCGCCTTTCTGGCCACCATGAGCCACGAAATCCGCACCCCCATGAACGGCATCATCGGCATCACCGATCTGGTTCTGGAGACCAAGCTCTCGCCCGACCAGCGGGAAGACTTGAACATGGTCAAGAGTTCCGCCGAGTCTCTGCTGCTGGTGATCAACGACGTGCTCGATTTTTCCAAGATTGAGGCGGGCAAGCTGCAGTTTGAGCGGATCGATTTCGACCTGCCGAAAACCCTGGGCGAGACCATGAAAAGCATGAGTTTCAGCGCCCACGAGAAGGGGCTGGAGCTGATCGGCGACATAGAAGATGAGGTTCCGGACTGGGTAGTGGGCGATCCCGGACGATTGCGGCAGGTGCTGGTCAATCTGATCAGCAACGCCATGAAGTTTACCGAGCAGGGGGAAGTGGTGGTGGGTGTGCACGCCGAATCGGAAAGCGAGAACGACGTCGGTATGCATTTCACGGTCCGGGATACGGGCATCGGAATTCCGCCCGAAAAACGGCGCATGATCTTTGAAGCCTTTACCCAGGCCGACAGTTCCACCACCCGGCAATACGGCGGCAGCGGACTGGGTTTGGCGATCTGCTCGCGCCTGGTGCACATGATGGGCGGGAAGATTTGGGTGGAGAGCGGTCCGGAAGGCCGGGGCAGCATCTTCCATTTCACCGCGCGGCTGGGCTTGCCCGGAGACCGCGTTACCGGACCGGCGGTGGCGCCGATCGAAGCCTTCCGAGATATGCCCGTGCTGGTGGTGGACGATAATTCAGCCAACCTGTATCTGCTCGTCGAAATGCTGCGCCGGTGGGGAATGTGTCCCAGTTGGGCAAAGGACGGCGGCCACGCGCTGAGGAAACTGCGCGAAAGAAGCGCCAGCGGCGGGCCGTTTCGGCTGGTTCTATTGGATGCCCAGATGCCGGAGATGGACGGCTGCACCACCGCCGAACGAATAGGAGAAGACCCTGCTCTGGCCGGAGTCCCCATCATTCTGTTGACGTTGACCGGCTGGGCCGCGCATTGTCAGCAACTGGGCATCCGGGCCTATTTGACTAAGCCGATATTCCGACCGGAGCTGTTGCAGGCCATCCAAATCGCGGTGGGAACCGCGGCGCCTCCGCCGCAGACAGCGCCCTCCCTCACATCCTCGCATCGCCCTGACCGCGAATCCCCTCTCGCAATACTGCTGGCCGAGGATAATCCCGTCAACCAAGTGCTGGCGGCGCGGCTGCTCGAGAAGCGGGGCCACCGCGTGACCGTGGCCAACAACGGGCAGGAAGCCGTGACCCTGGTCAAGCAAGGCTCATTCGACCTGGTGCTCATGGATGTGCAGATGCCGGTAAGCGACGGTTTTGAGGCAACCGCGGCCATCCGGCAATGGGAAAACGCAAGCGGCGGCCACATGCCCATCATCGCCATGACCGCTCATGCCATGAAAGGGGACGAGGACCGCTGCTTGGGGGCAGGCATGGACGCGTACCTTACGAAGCCCATCGATCCCGGCCGGCTCTTCGACCTTATCCAGAACTTGAAAGGCAACGCGGTCGGAGCGGGGAGCCTTAGCGATGACGCCCCGCTTCAGAGTAGCTGACGGCCCGGCGGGTCTCCGCGCCGAGCTTTCGCTGGCCCCTTTCGAGCATTCGAAATTTGCATCGTTTGAATCAAAATTGTGCGCTGTACTGGGGCCCGATTTCCGGGTATTAAAGTATCTGGTGATTTGTCGCCATCCAGGTGCTGGGCGGCACCGTGGGTTTAGTGTCTACACGAACCCAGGCACGGAGAGGTTGGCCGCAGGATGAACCAAGACGAGCGTTTCCAAGGACTTCCGGAGGCTCAAGGGCTTTACGATCCGCGTAACGAGCACGATGCTTGCGGGATCGGTTTTGTCGCCAGCATCAAGGGCGAGAAGTCGCACGACATCATCGTCAAAGGCATCCACGTCCTGATCAATCTCACCCACCGGGGCGCCAGTGGGTGCGATGCCGAGACCGGCGACGGCGCCGGCGTCCTCATTCAGATTCCGCATCAGTTTTTCGTGCGCGAGTGCGCAACCTTGGGATTCAACCTGCCAGCTCCGGGCGAGTATGGCGTCGGCATGATCTTCTTTCCGGTCGAGAAGCACGACCGGCTGCAATGCGAGGGAGTGCTGGAGCGCATTATCCGGGAGGAAGGCCTGACCGTTCTCGGCTGGCGCGACACTCCGGTGGATGGTTCCGCCATCGGGCGGGTGGCGCGCGGCTCGCAACCGTACATCCAACAGCTCTTCATCGGGCGCGCCCCCGGGATGGATACGGACGCCTTCGAGCGCAAGCTCTACCTCGTGCGCCGCCGCGCGGAAAACGAAATCGCGAGTTCGAGCCTCGAGCACAAGGGGATGTTTTATGTGCCCTCGCTTTCGGCGCGGACCATCATCTATAAGGGCCTGCTGCTGGCGCCGCAAATCAGCAACTTTTACCGCGAGCTGACCGATCCCGATGTCACCAGCGCGCTGTGCCTGGTGCATCAGCGGTTCTCGACCAACACCTTTCCTACCTGGCACCTGGCGCACCCGTATCGCTATGTGGCGCACAACGGCGAGATCAACACCGTCAAGGGAAACGCCAACTGGATGGTGGCCCGCCAGGCGACGCTGGCCTCGCCGCTGTTTAAGGACGACATCAGCAAGTTGTTTCCCATCGTGACGCCCGGCGGCAGCGACTCCGCGAATTTCGACAACGTGCTTGAGTTGCTGGTGCAGTCCGGCCGCAGCCTGCCGCACGCCATGGCGATGATGATTCCGGAGGCCTGGTCGGAACACACCAGCCCGGAGAAGCGCGACTTCTACGAGTACCACGCTTCGCTGATGGAACCGTGGGACGGGCCCGCGGCCATTGCGTTTACCGACGGCCGGGTCATCGGAGCCACGCTCGACCGCAATGGCCTGCGGCCGGCGCGTTACCTCGTCACCGACGATGGCCTGGTGCTGATGGCCTCCGAAACCGGCGTCCTGCCGGTGAAGCCGGAAAATGTCCGCATGAAGGGGCGGCTGCAGCCCGGCAGGATGTTTCTGGTCGACACCGAACAGGGGCGAATCATTTCCGATGACGAGCTCAAGGCTGATCTGGTCAAGCGCAAGCCTTACGGAAAATGGCTGAAGGAGCATCAGATACGGCTTGACGACCTGCCGGAGCCCTTCCGCGTCATGGGCTCGGACCACGACACCATTGTTTTCCGGCAGCGGATGTTCGGATACAGCGACGAAGATCTGCGGCGGATCCTTCTTCCCATGGCCACCGACGGGCAGGAACCGGTGGGATCGATGGGATGGGACACGCCGCTGGCCTGCCTCTCCGACAATCCGCAGTCGTTGTTCAATTATTTCCGGATTTTGTTCGCGCAGGTCACCAATCCGCCCATCGACCCCATCCGCGAAGAGCTGGTGATGTCGCTGATCAGCTACATCGGGCAGGAGCGCAATATTCTGGATGAAGAGCCGATCAATTGCCACACCCTGCGGCTGGATCATCCGGTGCTGACCAATCGCGATCTGGAGCGGCTGCGCCGGGTGGCGCAGGGGGACTTCCTGGCCACCACTCTGCCCACCCTGTACCGCGTGGACAGCGGCGAGAGAGGACTGCGCGACGCGCTCAACGGTCTCTGCCGGCGCGCCACGCTGGCGCTGAAGTCCGGGTACACGCTGCTTATCCTGTCCGATCGCGGCGTGGACGATGAGTACGCGCCCATCCCCAGCCTGCTGGCGCTTACGGCGGTGCACAATCACCTGGTGCGCGAAGCCACGCGCTCGCAGTGCGCGCTTGTAGTGGAGTCGGGAGAGCCGCGCGAAGTGATGCACTTCGCCTTGCTGATCGGCTACGGCGCCAGCGCCGTCAATCCGTATCTGGCGGTGGAGACGCTGGAGGACATGGTCAACCGCGGCCATCTGCCGCAAGGCTGCACCTTCGATAGCGCGCTCAAGAACTTCAAGAAATCCATCAATAAAGGATTGCTGAAGACCTTCTCCAAGATGGGCATCTCCACCCTGCAGAGCTATCGTGGGGCGCAGGTTTTCGAGGCCATCGGCCTGAGCAAATCGCTGGTGCAGCAGTATTTTACCGGAACCCCTTCGCGCATCGAGGGCATTGGGCTGGAGGTGATCGCGCGCGAAGCGGAAATGAAACACCAGCATGCCTTGCGGCCGGTTACGGACTCGGAATCGGAACTCGCGGTGGGCGGAAATTATTCCTACCGCACTAATGGGGAACAGCACCTGGTGAATCCGTTCACCATCAGCAAGCTGCAGCGGGCCGTCCGGGAAGACAATTCCCAGGTCTTCAAGGAATACACCGATAGTCTCGACAATCAAACCCAGGGCCTGTGTACGTTGCGCGGCATGATGCAGTTCAAGAAGCCGGCGGCGCCGGTTCCGCTCGAAGAAGTGGAGCCCGCCAGCGAGATCGTCAAGCGATT
>Ga0181518_10001788_pt1 | contig 21573 bp, 22 predicted proteins | sample PEATcosm2014_Bin_28_FD_119751 | JGI IMG/M metagenome (GOLD analysis project Ga0181518, IMG submission 119751) | Peatland microbial communities from MTU Mesocosm Facility, Houghton, MI, USA - PEATcosm2014_Bin01_60_metaG | ecosystem: Environmental > Terrestrial > Soil > Wetlands > Peat | place... | reverse complement strand
CGCTTCGAGAGCGGCCGCATCTGGGTATTCGGGCTGCTGCAACGCATCGCGCGTGCGCCACGATTGCGGCGTCCACAAGCTAAGTTCGGCGGTTCGCCCCATGCATATTCACGGTATCACAGGGGGGTAGGAAGCACCCTGGTGGGGCATCCTTGCCACGGCGCACAGATCGGCTCAGACCTGCTCGACAGCACCGGGTTGGTGTTCCAGGGTGGCCGGAACACGCCGTCGTACGCAGCGCCCCTAGTGCGCTCGTGCTCTCGCTGATCCTTGCGGCCATCGATCATGTTGTGATTCCATAAAAGATATGCCGGCGAAGCCATCGAAGTCGTTGAGCATGTCGGAAATGCTGCAAAGGCTGAAGCTGTTCAATGAAAAAATCGAGACGGTGAGAAGAGGGCGCTTTGTGCCGCAGGTCTTTCGACCGGATCATGGAGTAACACTGAACTTTGCCACGGAGAAGCCACTGAAGGTCGAAAAACGAGGCGCTGACGAGGACGCTATTCTTGCCCTTGCGATCACACTGAGGTTCTTCTGTCAGGAGAAAGATGGAATCTCTCTCCGCCAGATAGCCGACATCTACGAGAGTCTGCCAGTTGAAGAGATGGACAAAAAGAGCGCTCGATCCGCTGCAGATAGTGTGGACAAGTACCTCAACACTCCGTTTCCGTTCGTCATTAACGGCGGAGCCATCACGAAGCGGCGGCTTTTCGAGGTCTTTATGTACGGTGGATTAGCTCATGCGAATGATGACAAGAGGCTCGAATACCAGAACTGGATAAAAAGCCCCATTGTCAGCATGATGCAATTCTATTTTGAGGACATCGTTGCGCATATGCTTCAGGTTATAGTGTCGTTCCAAGGGATGAACGAACGGACGATTGAGATGCTTCAATCCTGGCTCGGAATGGCACCTGAGTCCCGTCGGGGCGGCTCAGAACCATCGCATTGAATTCGGGCCGGGTTTCACCGGGCACCGCCAACTGAAATGGGCCGTCCTTCTCTGAAAGAGGCTTGCCGTCCCGCTTCGCCACCACGGATTGACCAGAAACGATTCGCAGGGCCGAGCCGACGTTCACCAACCCAAGCGCACTTACGTGATACGCTTGGGCCATGAAGTGCCCTGTTTGCCAACTCGAAAATCCAAGCTCCGCAGCACGATGCGACTGCGGCTATTCCTTTGATGACCTCAAAACGAATTCGGATAGCTACCTGCGTTCCATTGATTCCTCGCTGCGCACGATCAAGCGGATCATCGTTTGGTGGGCGGTGTTGACTCTGGTCGGCTTGATTATTTGGCTCGTGGTGACCATACTCTCTGGCCCAAACGAGCGGTTCCAGACGCCACCGACAAACAAATCTACCGAAGCGCCAGCAAGGTGACGCCTTTGGGGCATTATGGAAGGCGAGGTGGGCCAAATAGGGTCCCGGCGGTGTGACGGACGCCACCTAGGACGCCCGTTTCACCGTTGCCGCCTTTCTCGTAGTAGAAGGGTTTGGAGGTCAACATGTTGTGCAATGCTTGTGGTCAACAGGTGCCGCCCGATTCCACGTTTTGTAATAGGTGTGGCAAGCCGATACCGAAAGAAACGCCGCCACGCCAGCCAGCACCCATCTTCTATCCGACAGTCGGTGGCGAACCAGGCCGGGTTGCAGGGCCGGCCACACGAAAGTTTATTCTTGGTGGCCCGAAGGCTTGGCTTGTCGCCTTTTTCGTGATCGCTGTCGTGCTTACCATCATCAGCGTCAAAACGAAACAGCCGTCCACGGAAAGGAGTGGACCAGCGGCATACACGTTGCCTCCAGAACTGATTCTTGGAGCTCATGCTGTACGAGGTCCCGAAGGGGAATTATACATCGTAGGCTCCATGAACTTTCCCGATGGCATGAAAATGTGGGTCAACGTCGGCGCTCCAGATGTGATCGCCTCCGATGATGACGTTCAGGTGTACAACTCGAAATTTGAGACGAGGGCATTGTGGCAGCGGATACCTAACCCGTTCTTCAATTCAAGGATGGCTAAGTTTCCCGATGGAGCGAAGCTGAAGTTTCGCAGGGTCCCGTTACGTGCGGGACGATATGAAGTTCACTTTGAGGCGGATTTTAACAGCGGCTGGCAAAGGCCGGAGGTTCTGAGGACGCTAGGAGGCGAGGGTGCTAAGAACCTTCATGGCAAAATGTTCAGGAAGCTGAACCCCGACGTGATCGATAGCAGCCAGGCTCTCGACTACTCAGTAGCAATCGAAGTTCCTGTACTCACGCCGGAGGCCAAGGCCATTAGCTTGGTGAAAGCGGCGGTGCTGACTGTTCCTGGCCTTGGCCGATCAGCAACAGATGTGGAAGCGAACATCGATTTGGATATTGGCGACAGCGCCCTCCTTGCGAAGACATTTCACGGAGAGAATGCCAAGGGAATTCTACCTGCAAAAGGGTGGATCGCCAGAGCGAAAGACAAGGACAACTACGAAGTGATATTTGATTACACGGACGACGCTGCTCCGGCGCAAGCAATCTGGAGTGTCGAATTGAAAACGGGCGTAGTCAGGTACGTCAACGAGCACGCCAAGAACCTCAGTTGGACGCCCGATTGATGATGCCTCCTTCGGTCCTGTAGGTTGCCGCGCCACGCCCGGTTACGTTTCGCGTTGGTGGCGCGATAGGAATGGAGTCTATTTCCGCTCTCGCGGCGCCCAACACAGCGGGCAACCTAAAGGATGCCCTACCTACATTTCGCGTTTGGTGGCGTGCGCTATGCCGCCCGGAAAGACGGGGGCGGGCGGGCGCGATCCCATGCCGCATTCGGCATGCACAGCGCCGACGGCTTTTTCCAGGCCCTCGCGGCGCACCACCACGGCGATGGTGAGTTCGCTCGATCCCTGCGCAATGGCGATGATGTTCACCTGCACGCGCGAGATGGCGGTGAAGATGCGTCCGGCCAGACCGGGCTTGCCTTGCATGCCTTCGCCCACTGCGGCCAGCATGCCGACATTGCGATCGACGCGGATGGGATCCACGTAGCCGTGCGCCAGTTCGAGCGCTAGCGCGGATTCGAGCGCCTGCACGGTGCGCTCCAGCTCCTCATGACGGACCAGGAAACAGAAATTCTGCCGGTAGCTGGAGCTGGAGACGATCAGCACCTCGACATCGGCGCGCGCCAGGGCGTCGAGCGAGCGCGCCATCACTAGCACCGGGTTGAGCTCCGGACTCGCCGGGTCAATCGACACCAGCGCCACGTTGGCCATGGACGCCACGGCGCGCGCGCCGGCGCCCTCGCGCACAGCGGGCACGATTCGCGTGCCGGGTTTTTCGGGAGCGAAGCTGTTCTTGCTCCACACCGGGATCTTGCGCTCCACCAGCGGGGCCAGCGTCTTGGGGTGCAGCACTTTGGCGCCGTGATAGGCCAACTCGGCGGCCTCGGCGTAAGTGACTTCATCGAGCACTTGGGCGTCGGGCACCAGGCGCGGGTCAGCGCTCATGATGCCGTCGACGTCGGTCCAGATCCACAGCTCGGAAGCGTCCAGCGCGGCAGCCAGAATCGACGCCGAAAAATCCGAACCGCCGCGGCCGAGCGTGGTGGGCCGTCCGTCGGCGGTGGCGCCGTTAAAGCCCGTGATTACCGGCAGGGCGCCGCTGTCGATTAGCGGCAGCACGCGGGATCGCGCCTTTTCGCGGGTGGGTTCCATGAGCGGGCTGGCGTTGCCGAACACAGCGTCGGTCACCACCACTTCCCAGGCGTTGATAGCGACGGACGGCACGCCCCGGCTCATCAGATATTCGGACAACAGGAGCGCCGAGAGCCGCTCGCCCACGGCGACGGCTTCATCCACCGAACGCGGGGGCCGTTCGTTGAGCATCGCCATGCCGCCCACGATGCGCTCGAACTCGGCGATGAGTTCGTGAACCCGCTCCAGCACGGACGAACAGCGCGGCTCCGGGAGGAGTTCGCGGCAAGCTTCCTGGTGGCGCGCGCGCAGGGCCGCCATGTTGGCGTCCATGCCGGCGCGGTCGCCAGCTTCGGCGTGGCGCATGGTGCCGAGCAGCAGGTCGGTGATTTTGGACATGGCGGAGACGACCACCACCACCGGGCGCCGCGCGCGCTCGGCCGCGGCCAGGCCGGCCGCCACTCGCATACGCTCGGCCGAGCCCACGCTGGTTCCGCCGAATTTCATTACTAGTAGATCGTTCAATGGAATTCCTTCCCGTTGGTCACGCGCGAGCGGACGATTTTGAGAATGGCTTCCTCGACGCCCTCGATGCTGAGCGGGGTGGAATCCAGGTAGACCGCATCCGGCGCCTGGGCGAGTGGCGCATCGGCGCGCGTGCTGTCGCGCTGGTCGCGTTCGCTGATCTGGGCGGCCAACTGCTCTTCGGCGATGGATTCGCCCTTGGCGCGCACTTCGGCCAGCCGCCGCCGCACGCGCTCGCCGGGCTGCGCGTCGAGGAAAATCTTGACTTGGGCGTTGGGGAAGACCACCGTCCCGATGTCGCGGCCTTCCATCACCACGCTCGAGTTTTCGCCGATCGCCCGCTGTTTGGCCACCATGGCGCGGCGCACGCCCGGAATCACCGCTACGCGGGAAGCGCCATTCGAGACCTCGGGCGTGCGGATGGCTTCGGTGACGTCTTCGCCGTTGAGGCGTATGCGGCCGGGGGAAAGTTCGATTTCCGAGGCCAACGCCAGTTGCTCCATGCGGTGGTGGTCGGCGAAGTCGACGCATTGGCGGAGCGCCCACAGCGCCACCGCGCGGTACATGGCGCCGGTGTCGATGTAAGTGAAACCCAGCCGCTCGGCCAGACGGCGGGCGATGGTGCTCTTGCCGGCTCCTGCAGGCCCGTCGATAGCCACCACCACGCGTTGCGAATCGCCGTTTCCCAAACCAGTAGAATAACAGGCGGCGGGGCTGGTTCCATGCGTGCGGACGATTTCGACGGGTTGGTGGCTGAGGCGTTCGCGCGGATTCCGGCACGGTTTCGCAAGCGGATGAAGAATGTGGCCTTAATGGTGGAGGCCGAACCAACGCCGGAGCAACTGGCGCGCGGGCGGGTGCCGCGGGGGGGTACGCTGCTCGGGCTCTACGAAGGCCGCCCGCTTACCCGCCGCAGCGTGTTCGAATCCTTCGTCATGCCGGACCGCATCGTGATTTTTCAAGGCCCTCACGAACGGCTGGCGCGCTCGCCGGAGCAACTTACGCAAATGGTGACCGGCACGGTGTGGCATGAGATCGCCCACTACTTCGGACTGAACGAGGCGCAGGTGCGCGCCGCCGAGCGAAAGCGCCGCGCGCGGTGACGGGCAAGCCAAAAGCATGCCCCACCCTAGCGCCGCGCGCGGTGAGCGGCGCGCCATCGGCTACAATCGCAGTAATGAGAATCGCGGGGCTTCTCATCCTGTGTTGCTGCGGCCTGGGAGCTGCCAACGTCCCGATGACGCTGCTCTCCGAGGATGAGGCCGAACCTATTCACAGCGCCATCCTCCGCAAGGAACCCTGGACGCTGGACGCGGTCCGCCGCCTGCGCGCGGAAGCCGACAAGCGCCTGCGCGAAGGCCCCTGGAGCGTCACCACGGAGCGTCCGGCGGGCTTGAACCTGGACGCGCACGACTACTACGGCGAAGCGCCTTTCTGGTGGCCTGACCCGGCCAATCCCGCCGCCCCCTGGGTGCGCAGGGAGGGCCACGTCAACCCGGACCGTTTCGTGGCTAACAAAACCGCCCTCGACGCCACCTGCGATTCCATCTTCACGCTGGGCGCGGCGTCTTTTTTCCTCGACGATCCGCGTTACGGCCAGCGCGCCGCGCACCTGATCAACGCCTGGTTTCTCAACCCCAAAACGCGCATGAATCCGAGTCTGGAATACTCCCAGGCTATCCGCGGCGTCAATGAGGCCAGGGGCGGCACGATCGACGGCCGGGTTTTCGTTCGCGCCGCGCAGGGCATGGAATTCCTGGCCCAGAGCGGGCAGTGGGACGCCAAGGAAGCGGCCGCAACGCACAAATGGTTCGAGGACTACCTGCGGTGGCTCACGCGCAGCAGGACCGGCAACGACGAGAGGAGCGGCGGCAACCTCCGCGCCTCCTGGTGGACCGCGCAAGTGGCGGCCATCGCCACCTTCCTGGACGACAAAGCTACCGGGCAGATGGCGTTCAACTACTACCGCGATTCCGTTTTCCCGCGGCAGACTGGCGCCGAGGCGAGTGCCCCGCGCGAAGAGGAGCGCAACCGCGCACTGGCTTATTCCGCCTTCAACGCCGAAGGGATGGCCACCACTTGCCGCATTGCTCAGGCGCAGGGCGTGGACCTGTGGAACACGCAGGGCAAAGGCGGGGCTACGCTGGCGACGGTCATCGCGTACCTGGCTCCTCATCTGGCCGACCGGAAGAAGTGGGACAGGGAGCAGATCGCCGAATTCGAGACCGACGGTATCTACTTTCTGGCCTTCGCCGGCATGGGGATGAAGCAGCCGAAATACGTGACGCTCTACCACCAGCTCGAACACCCCGACAGCGCCTGGCTCAGCTTCGTGGACCTGATGGCCGGCCGCTGGGAAGCCGCCGCGCATCAGACGCGGCATTGAGGAAGGCTGATTTTAGCGCACCTGGAAGTTTGCGCTGTTCTTGAAGTTGCTGAACGAATGAACTCTATCGGGATAACTCACGCGGTTCAGGCTGTCCCCATACGCCCGACCACCCTGGGCAAATATTGGCCCACAGTAGACAAGCAGGTCCTGTACACGGACCATGGTCGAGATGAATTGGGAACGTGGAGTTGTCCAGGCCAATAGGCCAGGACGAACCCTTGAGCACGGATCTTTGGATCTTAGCAATTGGAGGCGGCGTTTGAAAGCTATGAAAGGAATATCTCCAAGGATGGACAGTGAATCAAATGAAGGGTCGCCCACCAGGAGCGGCAATCCGTTGAAAAGGGGGTTGAGTGCACTATGATCAATATGAAAACGAAGCGATTCTTCCGTTTCGCCGTACTTCTGGCTCTTTCTGCATCTGTCTCAGTGAGCGTTGCCGATCAGGCATCAACCGTTGTGGTCGGGGAGATCCTATCGGGACGACAGAGTGGAAACTTAGCCGTGTTCACCCTCTCCGTCGTGCGCACGCTTAAAGGTAGCGCTAACCCCGGTGACACCATCACGGTTAACGCAACGGTTTCCCAGTCTGCCGACCGAGACCTGACCGGAGCCTATGGAATGTGGTTCCTGAGCAACGCCAGCGGCCAGCCGACTCTGTTGCCAGTACTGAGGGGTGTGTTTGACACCGCCTATTATCCGCTCTCCAAGACAACCTCTCCAGCAGCGATCACAACGAATTCGCCAGCGGTTACGTTGGATGATCAAATAGCGCTCGAAAACGGCGCAGCTCTTGCATCATACAGCACACCTCTCCAATTCCACCTCCTGGCGGCCGGTCTCCTGGCGACGGCGGATAGCCCAGTGACCCAGAACGTCTTCCACTTCCTTCACTCGAGTGCCGACCCCGAGCTTAGGTTCATCGCCTTGGCGCGGTGGGTGCGCAATCACGGCGACACCTCGGCACTAGCGGAGGTCGCGAACAACATCGCCCTTACGCCAAGTCTTGAGGCGACCTTCTTTGTGGTCCCAGGAGTATTGGGGCGGCTCGACTCCGACCCTGTTGCGATAGGATACCTGGGAAAGATAGCGGGTTCATCGCAACCGGACCTTCAACGCGCCGCTGCGACTGCGTTGATGCATATCCACACGGGGGATACCTTGCCCTATCTGGCCCAATTGCTTGGCAGCAGTGACGCTGCCACGCGCGAGATTGCCATGCGTGGGTTAAGCCGCTTCGTCGACAATTTGCCGATTGCGACTCAAGGCAACGTCCTCAATGGAAAAGCATCCTTGCAGCAGGGGCCAACCCCCTACCGCACCGCGCAGACCGACCGGTATTCGCTTTCCACGCGTTCTCTAGCCCAGGCATCTGACAGCGAAGCCGCCTTTCTGCAGTTCTGGGAATCCTGGTGGGCGAGTATGAAGGGCCAATTGTCGCCATGACGGGGCCGGTATGTGCGCCGAAAGGGGGAAACCGGGACAGCCTGAGGACAGGGAAATCGGAGGGAAATCGGGGACAGGCTACGAAACTCCGAAAAAGTTCCGTCGAATTTTCGGGGTTTCGTAGCCTGTCCCCGAAATCCCGAAATCCCCCGAAATCCCCCGAAATCCGCGAAATCCGCCGAAATCCGTTGCCCATAAACGCTGAACAGCGGGAGTGATAAGGTTCGCCGCGATTGACATCGGTATCGCTAAAATGACCGCGAGAAGTGCGACGGATAGCGAGATGTCCATTGCGTCGCCGATTTTAGCACAGCGAGGTTTAGGGGCACTGGAAACCGGGACTGCGTAGTATTTCTGACGCTCCTTCAATCCGCCGCAACTGCCAATTTTCTTGCAAGTGCGGCCGGCGAGCAGTGACGCCATGGCGCTCCACTTGAGTGCCGCGCCAGGTGAAATGGCGAAACCGGGGGCGAAACCGGGACAGCCTGAACTGCGCAGTTTCTCTGAGGCCACTGCAGCCCCGGCGTCAGCCCGCTTCGCCACGGTGCAACGGCGGCCGGAGGTGCGATGGGGCCTGATCTTGGGCGGAGTGCCGCGCCAGGTGAAATAATATTGCCGTGCGCACTATCATCGAACCGTTCCGCATCAAGAGCGTGGAACCGCTCACTTACACCAGCCGGGAAGAGCGCGAAAGTTATCTGGAAGCGGCCGGTTACAATCTATTTCTCATCGAGGCCCGTCATATCCTGATCGATCTGCTCACCGATTCCGGCACTTCGGCCATGTCGACGGAACAGTGGGCGGCGGTGATGCGGGGCGACGAATCCTACGCGGGCAGCGAGAGCTTCTTCCGGCTGCGGCGGGTGGTGGAAGCGCTCACCGGTTTTCGCCACATCATTCCGACGCACCAGGGGCGCGCGGCGGAGCGCATCCTCTTCACGGTGCTGACCAAACCGGGGCACGTCGTGCCCTCCAACACGCACTTCGACACCACCCGCGCCAACATCGAATTCACCGGCGCCCGCGCCGTGGACCTACCCATCCCCGAGGCGGCCGACACGCAGGCGCGCCTGGATTTCAAGGGCAACCTGGACACTTCCGCGCTGGAAGCTCTCATCGCCCGGGAAGGCGCGGAGAAGATTCCCCTGGTGATGCTCACCATCACCAACAATTCGGGCGGCGGCCAGCCAGTTTCGATGGCGAATATCGAAGCGGTGAAGCGGTTGGCGTCGCGCCACGGCATCCCCCTGTATCTGGACGCCTGCCGTTTCGCGGAGAACGCCTGGTTCATCCGCGAGCGCGAAGCCGGCTATGGGGATTGGACGCCAAAACAAATTGCACAGAAAATGTTCTCGCTGGCCGACGGGTGCACGTTCTCCGCAAAGAAGGACGCGTTCGCCAATATCGGCGGCTTTCTCTGCACCAATGACGACCGCCTGGCGCAGCAGGAAACCAACCTCTTAATCCTTACCGAAGGCTTCCCGACTTACGGCGGGCTGGCCGGCCGCGATCTGGACGCCATCGCGGTGGGCCTGGAGGAAATCCTCCAACCCGATTACCTGCGCTACCGGATCGCTTCCACGGGCTACCTCGGCCGCCACATCGCCGACCGCGGCGTGCCCATCGTCGAACCTCCCGGCGGCCATGCCATCTATATCGATGCGGCGCGCATGCTGCCGCACATCCCGCCCCACCAGTTTCCGGGCCAGGCGTTGGCGGTGGAGCTATACCGGCAGGCCGGGATACGGTCGGTCGAGATCGGATCGGTGATGTTCGGCGCGGCGGCACAGCACGAGCTGCTGCGTTTGGCGATTCCGCGCCGCGTCTACACGCAAAGCCATATCGACTACGTGGTGGAAGCGGTGCTGGAGGTCAACGCCCGCAAGCGGGACATACGCGGCCTGGAGATCGCCGAGGAGCCGCCGTTTCTGCGACACTTCAGCGCCCGCTTCCGGCCGCTATAATTGAAGGTCCCGTATGACAGCCGATTGGTCGCCGTTGTGGCTCAGCCTGCGCGTGGCGCTGTTGGTGAGCGTCCTGGCGCTGGTTGTGGCGCCGTGGCCCGCGTGGCTGCTGGCGCGCCGGAACTGGCCTGCTGTCACGCTGCTGGCACGCTTTCTCGCGAGCGTTCCGGCGGTGATCGTCGCGTCTCTGGCGGCGCCCGCGTTGACCTGTCCGCTGGCTGTTGCCGCGGGCTTGGTGCGCGCCGTTCCCTACACACTGGCGGCGTGCCGCACCGCTTTTCAATCCCTCAATCCCGGCTTTGTGAAGGCGGCGCGCATGACCGGCGCTTCCGGCTGGCGCATCTTCCGGACGCTGGCGCTGCCGCTCGATGGCGGAGCCGCGCTGGCAGCGGCGGCGGAGGTGTTTGCGGAAACGATGCTGGAGGTCGCGGTGGCGCTGTGGATCGGTGGCCGTCTCAGCGTTCCGCCCGCCGGCGCCATCCTGCTCACGGCTCTGGCCGGAAACGCGCTGGCCCTGTGGCTGCGGCGCGAAGCCGCGGTAGTCCCGGCACGGCAGGCCGGCCGATGACCAGCATTCGCGTCAAAAAGCGGGTTTCGGACGCATTTGCGCTCGAGGTCGATTTCAGCCTCGGAGCGGGCATCACGGCGCTGATCGGGCCGCCGGGCGCGGGTAAGACGCTGCTGCTCGAAGTGGTGGCCGGCCTGGCCACGCCCGACGAAGGCCGCATTTTGCTGGACGATGCCATCCTGTTCGACGGTCAGGCGCGCGTCGATTTGCCCCCCGTCCGCCGCGGCTGCGGCTATGTCTCGCAAGCCGATTCGCTATTTCCCCATAGAACGCTGCGGCAGAACCTGGAGTTCGCGGCGCGCCGGTTTCCGCGCCTGGAGCGCCATCGCCGCGTCGCCGAATCTATCGAGCACTTTGCACTTGTCCCTGCCGCCGCGCTGCGGCCCGCCGACGCCGGCCCAGCCGAACGGCTGCGCTGCTCGATTGCCCGTGCGCTGATCGGCGGGCCCGGCCTCCTGTTGGCCGACGATGCCGGAATCGATGAAGCGCTCTTCGGCCTGATCGGCGCCCATTTCCGCGGTCCCATCCTGATGGCTGCGCGGGACTTCGACCTGGCTTGCGCGGCGGCTTCGGAAATGGCGCTGCTCGATCGCGGCCACATTGTGCAGCGCGGTGTGCCGCGCCAGTTGCTGGATCAACCGGCGACGGTGGAAGTGGCGCGGCTGGCCGGCTACGAGAACCTCTGGCAAGGCACCATCGCCACGCTTGATCGCGCCGCCAACCAGAGCCGTCTGGAATTCGGCGGCTTCGCGCTCACAGTGCCTTATCTCCCCGGCCATTTGCGCGGCGACAGTGTATGGGTGGCGATCCGCGCCGCGGCCGTGCGCGCGCGACGCGCCGATTCGCCGCCGGCGCCGAACGTCATTCCGGCGGAACTGGTCCGTGCCGCCGAAAGAGCGCAATCGGTGCGCCTGGAGTTCGCCGGCCCCATTGTGGCCGAACTCTCCCTCAGCCAGTTCGCGGGGCTCGGCGATAACAAGAACTGGCTCCTTGAGTTACCCGGCGAGAGCCTGCGCGTGATGCCGTGAACCCGCTGAGCCCAGGTTCGTCACGAAACGGTGGGAAATCACCTAACACCTTCAGAATGGCGTCGGTGCAGGCAAGACAGCCCACGCCACGGGCTACCCGGCCGAGGATTCCTCGATCGCTGGCAGCGCCACCAAGGGCGATGCCGGCAATAGCGGCTCGGTCCACGTCCAGTTCCTGCGCTCGATGATGGTCCGCGGCTCATAGGTTTGGCCGCTGGCCAGGCGGCGCTCTTCGCGCCGAGCCGACCACAGCATCACGGGCCCCAGTACGCGGCCCAGTACGCGCGAGAAAAGGCCGAACTCGCGCCCCACTTCCTCGCGCAGCGTGCGAATCTTCTCTGCGACGGCTACGTTGGTACTCGTCAGGTGGCGCTCCATCGCCCACAGTGCGGCCGCATAGCCGTCGCGCAAGGAGCGAGCCTCCCGGGCGAAGCGGGCTCTCACCCGCGGATCGGGATCGTTCTTGTAACGCAGCCAGCCTTCCAGGGTGGTGCGGCAGATGCGGTAGATACTGGGGCCGTTGCGCTCGAAATCGCGGCGGAACGCCCAATCCAGAAACCGCTTGGAATCCTCGCGCGATATGGCGGCGTGCTGAAAGTTGAACTGGCCCTGGCCGTGAATATCGGCCAGATCCACGCCCTCCAGCATGCGGCCCTGCTCCTGCATCTGAAAAAAGAGCGGTGTGCCGGGAACCGGCGTGTAGAGCATGAACTGATGGAAATCGGTGTCATGAGCGACGGCGTGCTCGATTTCCCCCTGAATGTTCTCCGGCGTGTGGTGCTCCAGGCCGACGATGGTCGAACCCAGCACCTTGATGCCGTTCTCATGCAACTCGCGCGTCAGCCGCATGCTATCGGTGCCTTTGAGCTTGTCGTAAGCGGAGTGCTCCGATTCCAGGCCCATCCACACCCACGAGACGCCCAGTTCCACCAGCTCGCGCATGGAATATTGGCCGATAGCGTTGGCCGAGGAGAAGACGTACAGCGACCACGGCTTGCTCCCCGCCTTCATGCATTCCAGCAGCTCCAGGGCGCGGCGCTTGTGCAGCAGGAAGTTCTCGTCCATCATGAAGAACGACCGCGCCCCCAGCTTCGATTCCATGTGGCTCATCACGCCGAACAGCTCGCCGCCGGTATTGTAGAAGTTCAGAAACTTCCCCTTGCCGCCAAAGAACGCCGAGGTGGTGCAGAAGTTGCATCCCATCGGGCAGCCCACCGAGGGAATGATCGTGGCCGCGGTCGAGCCTTTGGATTGCGGCAGCCTCATTCCCAGCGTACGGGCACCGAACCCGGAAACGATCTCGGGATGCACGATTGGCGCGGCTTCATCTTCGCCCAGGAAGCGGCGCATCCAGGAAATGCCGTCGCCGCGCACGATGTGGTCGGCGTCGATCATTTGCTCGATACCCGGAATGGCGGCCACGTGCCCACCCACCACGATGGTGGCTTTGGGCGCCAGCCGCCGCACGATCCGGCACATCTCCCGCACCTTGCCCACGTTGACGATGATCGACGAGATGCCGACGATGTCGTAGTCCTGGCTCGTCAGCTCGGCCTCGAACGCCGCGCGGGTCGGGAAGTCGACCACCGTGGTGGGCGCCGAGATGTTGCGCTGGATTAGAAGGATGCCCCACGAGCGGTGGAACATGCGCAGCGAGAACGCGCCCTGCTCGCGCGTCACCTGGTTGTGGTACAGCTCCATCGGGTTGATGGCGCGGCTGCCGTACGCATCATCCTGCGCGTAAGGACCGAAAACCGAACTGAGCAGAATCCGAGCCACCGTGCCCTTGGGATGTTTGGTCATTTCAAAAGAGAGTTTGAGTGCTAAACAACCTAATTATACCACCTGTCAGGCGGATGGCTGTGCAAAACGGAACACACCGCCAAGTAGGGCGGTCCATCGGTTTTGGTAGCCTGCCGTGGGCGGCGGGAGTCAGGCGACGAAACCCGATCGCCTCTCCCGCCAGCACGGCCCGCTACCGCGTCAGTTTGAAGATCACCGCGATGGGGGCGATCACTTCCACCGGCTTGCCGTTGAGCAGGGTGGGCTCGTAAACCCACTGGCGAACGGCTTCGAGCGCGGCAGGAACCAGCAGGGGATTGCCGCTCAGTGCATGCAGGTCGCGAATCCGGCCATCGGTGCCGATGATGCCTTCCAGTTCCACCGCCCCGAAGATGCGGGCCGCGATGGCCATTTGTGGATAGCGCGGCTCCACGCGGTAAATGGGATGGGCTAGGCGAACATCGCCGCCGGGCAAGCGTATGGGCTGGCTGGGCCGGGGTACAACCGGCGTTGTGGTCTTTACCTGCGGGCGAACCGGGACCACGGGCGGAACGTTGCCGAATCTGTCCAGCAGGCTCCCCATGCCTGGCCCGTCGCCTATAGGAAAACCGTTGCCAGGCCCGGTTGCAACAACGGCGGGCGGGTCATCGATAATTGCCGCATGATCGGGAGGAGCGGCTGGCAAACGCAGGACGTTATCGTTGATGCGGAACGGACGCGCGGGCACCACGCGCGCCGTCGCACGAGGCTGCGCCGCGGGTACCGGCCGCGCCGGAACGCCGGGCGCTACCAGGGAGACCAGCATCTGCGCGCGCGGCAAGACCTCCGGCGAGACGACCGGCGCCAGGGCGGCAGCAAGCACCAGGAGCGCCTGGGCCGTCATCCCGGCGCAAGTGCTCCAGACGCGTTTGGTGGGATCGGCAAGAACAGCTTGTTCGAACATCGTCGTCGCTCCTTTCCCCGAGCGGACACACCACGGGCGCGGCGTCCCGGGAGGCGGGAACCCCTTGTTTCCGCTTTCTTTAAGCCGCGTAGCGCGCTCACCCCCATAGACACCGCTTCGCGAGCGGAAGTTCCGCGCGGTTTTGGGTCATGATGGAGGGATGCAGTTGCCGCGGCATATCTGCGAAGCCATCGAGGAGCGCGTCGAGCGCGTCCAGCGCGACGACGCGGGTTCCGCCTCTTTGAAACGGGCGGCTGCGGAGATGTCGGAAGCCTACCGCGCAGGAAAGATCGCGCCGCACATCGCCGCCGCGGAGCGCACGGCCGCGTACCTGGCGACCCGCATGCCGGCCACTTACGCCGCGGCGCGCGCTGTGTTGCGGGAAACGCATCGCCTGCTAGGCAGCCGCGAAATCTCGAGCGTGTTGGATATAGGCGCGGGCTCGGGAGCGGCGTCACTGGCCGCGCTCGAAGAGTATCCTGCGGCCGCGGTGACGCTGGTCGATCGCGATCCTGCGTTGCTCGAAGCGGCGCGCGAATGGCTGCCCAAGGCGCGCGCGATGGCGGAAGATGCGACGCGCACGGCGAGCTTGGAACCGCACGATCTCGTGATTCTGGCGTACTCGGCTGGTGAGATGGCATCGTCGCCGCTGGCGCGGTTGTGGCAGGCCGCGCGGGCGGCTCTGATCCTGATCGAACCGGGCACGCCGCGCGGTTTTGCCATCATCCGCGCCGCGCGGTCGGAACTGTTGGCCAGCGGCGCACACATGATTGCGCCTTGCCCCGGCGAAGGCGCCTGCCCTATCCTCGATCCCGACTGGTGCCACTTCGCGGCGCGCGTGGAGCGCTCCTCCCTGCATCGCCGCATCAAAGGCGCCGATCTCGGCTACGAGGACGAAAAGTACAGCTACGTGGCGCTGGCGCGGGAGCCGGTCGCGCCGGCTGCTTCGCGCATCGTCGGCCGCCCGCGCCATCATTCCGCTCTGATCGAGCTCGATGTCTGCACGCCCGCCGGTTTGACCACAGTGCGCGTCGGTAAACGCGAGCGGGACCGCTTTCACGCCGCGCGCCACGCGGAGTGGGGCGCGCCGGGGATATGATAAATGGCGATGATCGACCGCGAGCAGGCCTGGAACATTCTGTGTGAGTTCACTAAGTCGGAGGGTTTGCGCAAGCACGCGCTGGCAGTCGAGACATGCGTGGCCGCATATGCGAAGCGCTTCGGCGGGAACGTCGAGCAGTGGCGAGTCACCGCGCTGCTGCACGACTTCGATTGGGGGATTCATCCCACGCTCGAAGGTCACCCGCAGCTCGGCGAGCCGCTGCTGGCCGAGCGCGGAGTAGACGAAGAAACACGCCGAGCCATCCTTTCGCACGCCAGCCACACCGGCGTGCCGCGAATTTCGCCGCTCGAAAAGACGCTCTACGCCTGCGACGAGCTGGCCGGCTTCATCACCGCGATTTCTTACGTCAAGCCGCACCGCAGCGTGTTCGAAGTGGACGTGGCCTCGGTGAAGAAGAAGATGAAAGACAAGGCGTTCGCGCGCTCGGTAAGCCGGCAGGATATCGTCGATGGCGCGGCCGAGCTGGGCGTGCCGCTCGACGAGCACATCGATTTCTGCGTTAAGGCGATGCAGGAGCGGGCGGAAGAGCTGGGGCTCAAGGGCGGTGTGTGACCAGTACAACTTCGGCCTGCAATCCGCGGATTATGTCTATCGCTATCGCGACTCGGCCCCACTCCAGGTTCGGATCCCCCTGGAGGTAGACAGGCCAGTTTGGCGGGCGGCTACTGAGCTCCTTCCGCAGCACGGCGTCGAAGTCCTCCCAGGAGACAGCCTGCGAGTTCACGAAAAGGTTGGGACGATTGCTGCCTTTGCCGCCTGCACTTGTATCGCACACCAGTCGGACGAGCAGCGGCTGCAAGCCAGGAATCGCCGGAGCCTGAACCGCCGGCCGCAGAATGCGGACCCTCCAGCCCATCGGGATTGGGGGGTTCAACACGGAGTTTAAGATTGGGGCCGCTATTACGAGCGAGCAAAGGCACATAATCGGTCCGACCCACGACATCCGCGCGAACGCAGGCCGGTTCGCCGGGTTCGGCTGCGGGTAACGGTATCCGGCGACGGAAAGAGAGCTCATGCGAGGGGCAACCAGCGCCCGTGTTCTTCCGGGCTCCGCAGCGACGCCCAGTTGCGATCCTCCGGTTGCAGCCAGCGGCTGCTCCAACTTGTGCCAAGGCTGAGTGAGGGAGCAAGCTCTCGCCAGAGCATCGAACCTCTCCATGCGCCGCCAGATGGCCGCGCGAATCAGCAGGAACGCGCCAATCGGGGCCAGCAGGAAGAATGCGACGGCGCCATAGGCCATCTGGCCTTCGACGTTCCAGCAGGCCGAGATGCCAACCCATGCCGGGCCGATCGGTACAAAGGCCAGCCCGACTCGAGCCGGCGACAATCGCGCGAGCATATTTACTTGAGACACCGCGGCAGGCAAAAGGTGCCCGATAGCCAGCGGGCCACGCCCTATTCGCCAGCCGGCGGTCCGCTCTCGGGTGCTCCCCCTCCGAACGACTGCAGCGCCAGATAGCTCAAGCCGAAGCGCTTGATGTTGTCGTGCTGCTTCTCGAACAGGTCGTAGTGGCCTTCTTCGTCGCCGACCAGCCGCTCGAAGAGTTGCTTGGTGGCAGCATCGGCATTCGCCCCGCATTCGACGGCTGCCTGGTTGTAGCTCCGGACGCCATCTTCCTCCATCGCCATCGCCTTGACCACGATCGCATCCGGCTCCAAAATCTTCTCGACCGGACCGGCAGGGACCATTTCCACATCGCCTTTCAAGAACAAAATGCGATCAGCCAGCACTTCCACATGACCCATTTCCTGGATCGCGATTCGCTTGAAAAGCTGCGACAGCGGCTTAAAGCCTTGGTCGTCCAAATGGAAATGAAAGTACATATACTGAAGCACGGCCTGCAACTCGTCGGCAACCGCCTTGTTTAAGAGATGAATGCTTTTCGCCTTTTCCATACCGGGGCCTCCGATTCATTATCGCTCGATTGGGCCGAACATTGAATGCGCCGAGGGCGGTGCGAATGCATCTTTGGGACTCGCCCCTGGAAGGCGGCGAGGGGCCTGGCTCTCAGAGTGCCCCACTGCGCGCGCAGGGTTTCAACGAGGGAAAAGGCAAGCCAGTCACCGCGGAAGATGTGCGGTTCACGACCCGCAAGGACGCCCTCTACGTTATCGAACTCGGCGTGCCCACCGCTCCCTTGCGCGTCCAGTCGCTCGGCAAGACCGCCAGGCTGCTCGACCGCCCCATCGAAGCCATCACTCTGCTCGGCAGCGATGACAAGCTCGAATGGAGCCAGGGCGACGACGCGCTTTCCATTTCGGCACCGCACTCTGCGCCCTCGCCTGAGGCGCTGGTTTACAAAATGACGCGCAAGAGTTAGCGGCCAGCAGACTGGAAAGGGGCCGACGAGCGCGGGGATTCGTAACTGGGGTGACGCGTTCTTGCGCCTGCATTACTGTCCAAGTCCCTTCGCGGCCGCATCCTGAAAGGCACGTTGAGCCTCGATAGCAGCGGCGGCGTTCTTCGTTGCGGGACGAATTTGTCTGATGTATCATCGAGCGTGAAGGAATGAAATGTTTCCGACAAAATCCATCTTCAATCTTGCGAGATCACTGCGCACTCACGTGGCCGGTTCGTGGTCGCGCTTGCCGCTTGCCATTCTCGGCACGGCTTCTCGCGTTGGAACGGCGCCGATGCTCGCCGTCGCCGGCTTGACGTTGGTCTTGTTCAGCGATCCGGGCTTGGCGCAAACCAATGCGCCCGCGGCCAATGCCGGCAAAGCGGCGAGCGATGCGCCGCAAGCTCCGGTTGTGTTGCCCGGGAAGGGGCTTGCGCAGCATGATTTCTTTTACGCGGGCGAGGCGAAGGAGGAGCGGATGTCGATTGTTCGCGGCGGTCGGATCGTCTGGTCCTACACGCATCCCGGCCGGGGCGAGATCAGCGACGCGGCGTTGGAGCCGAACGGGAACATTCTTTTCGCCCACCAGTTTGGCATCACCGAAATCACGCCGGACAAGAAAGTGGTTTGGAATTTTGACGCTCCCGCGCAGACGGAAATCCACACTGCGCAGCCCATCGGCGCGAATAGCGTGTGGTTCATCCAGAACGGGAGTCCCGCGAAGTTCATCGTCATCAACAAGGCGACCGGTAAGATCGAACATCAGTTTGAGTTACCAGTGAAGAACCCCGACAGCGTCCACGGCCAATTCCGCCAGGCGCGTTTGACGGCCGCCGGGACGATTCTGGTCGCGCACATGGACTCGCACAGAGTCGTCGAATACGATTTGGACGGCAAGGTCCTTTGGTCGCAGGACGTGAGGAGCTGCTGGTCGGCCAAGCCGCTAGCGAATGGAAACATTTTGATTGCCGGCGGCGGCGACAAGTTTGTGCGCGAGATCAATCGCAAGGGCGAGACCGTGTGGGAATGGACCGCGGCCGACGCCCCGGAATACAAGTCTTCCAACATCCAGACTGCCACGCGCCTGCCGAACGGAAACACGATCATCAATAATTGGTTCAATCAGTGGTCCGACAAGATTGACCCAAGCAACGCGCCGGTGCAAGCCATCGAAGTCACCCCGGACAAAAAGGTCGTGTGGGCTCTGCGCGCGTGGTCGCCGCCCGCGGACCTCGGCCCATCCACGACGATTCAAATTCTCGACTAAGCCGGGTTCGCGCGCAGGCCCCGGCGCCCGCAGACTGCTTGCAGAAGGCGAGCGCCAGAGTCTCAATACCGTCGCCCCTTCACCATAATGCTCGCGTCACGCGGTACGGACTACCTGCGGCTGTTTGCAGCGGAAGTACAATAGAGCTAAAGCCGAACCGGTATCGAATGTCGTCCAGCCATGCATTGCGCCGTGCCCTGGTCCTGGTGCGCGGCGCCGCATTGATCGCCGCCGTCACGGCGGTGTGTTATCGAATCCACCTCAATTCGGCGTCCACGGCCTTACTGTTCTTGATCGCGATCGTTTTGCAATCCCTTGATTGCAGGTTTTGGGAGGCTGCCATCGTCTGCGTGATGGCCACCGCAAGCCTGGACTGGTTTTTCATCGACCCGCGCTTCACCTTCACGGTGGCTCATCCCCTGGATGTGGTCACGTTAGTCTGCCTGCTGATCGTCTCGCTGGTGGTGACCAGAATTCAGTCGCGCAGCCGGTCGGAAGCGCGCGAATCGAAACTGCAGCGGGAGAACATGGAAAAGCTCTACCGGGTCGGCACGGAGCTGTTTGTCCAGGCGCCGTCCGTCACTCTGGGACCGGCGCTATTGCGGCCCTTCTGGACGCGTTTCGAGCTGGATGCGGTCTGCCTGTTTGACCAGGCGGCGATGGAGCTGCACGAGATCGGAAAGTCCAACGCCGATCTGGCTGCGAAGACCCGTGACGGATATATCTCGGGCCGCAACGCTGCGTATCCGGAACTCGGGATTGTGGTTCACTGCCTGTGGGAGCGGGGCACGATTCTGGGCGCGATTGGCTTCGAGGGACTGCGCAACCCGGAGCTGTTGGCGCCGGCGTTGGCCGGTCTGGCGGCGTCCGCGTTGGAGAGGTCGCGGATCTTTCGCTCGGCTGCGGTCGCAGCCGCCAATGCGCGAGCTGAAAAACTGCGCTCCGCGATCCTGGATGCCCTGGCTCACGAATTCAAGACTCCACTGGCCACCATTGTGACCGCGGCGGGTGGCCTGCGGGCCACCGGACCAGTGTCGCCGGACCAGGAGGAGCTGGCCGGGATGATCGAAGCCGAAGCCGCGCGCCTGGGTGACCTGACTTCACGTTTGCTGCGGCTGGCGCGGCTGGACCGGGAAGAAGTCAAGCCGCGCCTGGAACCAGCCGATGCGGCTGAACTTGCCCAGAGCTCGGCCCGCCGGTATGCGAAGCTCTGGCCCGACCGCCGGATTTCGTTCCGCAGGAATGGCGACCCGGGCGAAGTGCGGGTGGACCCCGAACTGATGAGCCTGGCGATGAGCCAGCTCCTAGAGAACGCCTGCAAATATTCGCCGCCGGATGCACGCATCCTGGTCGAGCTCTCGGCCGGCGAGAACGCCGCCGCGATCGACGTCCGGAATGAGGGCGATCCCATTCCGCCCAACGAGCGGAGCCGTGTTTTCGACCGGTTTTACCGGGGGACCAATGCCAAGCGAACCGCCGCGGGCTCGGGTCTCGGGCTATACGTCGCCCGCAAGATCGCATTGGCCCATGGAGGCGACCTGGCGTTGGTGGATACAGCGGGGGACGGCGTGGCTTTCCGTCTGACTTTACCGCTTTTAAAAAGTGAGGCGTCCGTTGCCGAGTGAGAACTGCAAGGTGCTGATTGTCGACGATGATCCCGCGTTCCGGCGGGCGCTCCTGACATCGTTTGCCGCTAGTGGACTCGATGCCTGGGAAGCGCGCAACGGGGAGGAGGCTATCATCGTGTTGCGCGATAAGCCCTGCGATATCGTGTTGCTGGATATCAACATGCCGGGGGTGGGCGGCATCGAAACGTGCCGCAGGATCAGGAACCTCTCGCCGCGCATTGGCATTCTGATGGTGACCGTGCGGGACGCCGAGGAAGATAAGGTCCAGGCTCTCGAAGCGGGAGCCGACGACTTTGTCACCAAGCCGTACCGCTTGCGAGAGATGATCGCCCGCCTGAACGCCGTGAGACGCAGGCTGCATCCGGCCGACGACGCTTCCACGACCGTGTTCCGTGCCGGGGCTCTAGTGCTGGATTCGGAGCGGCGCCTGGTAACCAAGGCCGGCGCTGAAATTCATCTCTCACCCAAAGAGTTCGACGTGCTGTTGTATCTATTCAAACATCAGGGAGTGTTGATCACCCATTCCAAGCTGCTCCAGGGCGTGTGGGGGGCTGAGTACGGCGGTGAACTGGAGTATCTCCGGTCGTACGTGAGAATGCTGCGCAAGAAGATCGAAGACGACCCGTCGCAGCCAGAGTATATTCTCACCGAACCCTGGGTGGGCTATCGCTTCCGCAACCCCGCCGAGGCGGAGTCGCCCGTATCCGGCGGCGAGTAGCTCACCTTTTCATCGCATTCACGCTTCTGCCGGATGCTCACAGAGAGAAATACGGACCGCAGCTTGCGGAGCAAGACCGGTGCTTGTCGCTGTCGCAGATGTTTGCTACTCTGAGCGCTGCAGGGCGGAATGCCTTCGAGCCAATGGGCCTTTTCCCCTACGCGAGACGTCGTTCTTGACGTAGTTCAGTT
>Ga0181518_10001784_pt1 | contig 21583 bp, 20 predicted proteins | sample PEATcosm2014_Bin_28_FD_119751 | JGI IMG/M metagenome (GOLD analysis project Ga0181518, IMG submission 119751) | Peatland microbial communities from MTU Mesocosm Facility, Houghton, MI, USA - PEATcosm2014_Bin01_60_metaG | ecosystem: Environmental > Terrestrial > Soil > Wetlands > Peat | place... | reverse complement strand
GAAAGACCATGTTGCGCGCATCCGCCTTGGTGGAGGCGGGCTCTCCGGTCGCTTCTTTGTCGGTGGGGAGCGATTCGCCCGTTAGCGCTGCCTGCTGGACATAGAGATCACGCGCAACCACGAGGCGCGCGTCCGCGGGAACCAGATCTCCGGCGGAAAGCCGGACAGTGTCTCCCGGGACAACATCCCGCCGGGGAATTTCTTTCCACTGCCCGCCGCGCAGGACGGTTGCCGTCGGGGCAACCTGTTTGCGCAGTTGTTCGATGGCCCGTTGAGAACGATAGGTCTGGCTTAAATCAATCACCGTGCTCAGCAGAACAATGACGCCGATGATTCCCGCATCTACCTTTTCGCCCACAAATGCCGACACCACCGCGGCAATCAACAGGATCAGCACCAGCGGACTGGCGAACGCATGCAAGAGATCGGAAAGAAAGAAATGGTGCTGTGTCGCGGCGGGCTCATTCGGCCCGAACTGGTCAAGCCGTGCCTGTGCTTCCTCTGCCGTCAAGCCGGCCATCGCGGCGCGAGTCTCATTGGTATTGGAGGGCATCGTGAGCTCCTTAGTCCGCGACCCGCCGCGGGTCTTCAAAAAGCCGCGCGGTGGCAGCCCCAAAAACAATGCCGCCAATGTGAGCCAGGTAAGCCACTCCGCCCGTCTGCACTTGGGCCACCGCGCCGGCGTTCAAGAGCTGCGTGAGAAACCAAAAGCCGATTAAAAGCGCGGCAGGGATGAACCTGACGGTCACAAACACAAAGAAGAAGAGTAGCGTGCGAATGCGATCTCTTGGATAGGTGACCAGGAAGGCGCCCATGACTGCGGCAATCGCGCCGCTCGCGCCCAGGTTTGGAACCGTGGAATGGGGGATGGCTATGACCTGTGCCAGCATTGCAACCATTCCGCCGAGAAGATAGAAAACCAAATAGCGGAAGGGATTCATCGCGTCTTCGATCTCGGGACCAAAGGCCCACAAGAAAATCATGTTGCCGATGATGTGGGACCAACTGCCGTGCATGAACATGGCCGTCAGGATGGTGATCCAGTGATGCCCAGCCATGATGTCCGCGGGGATCACCGACCACTGCAGCAAGAAGGCATCGCCACCTGTCAGTTCGAGTACGAAAACGAACAAGTTCAAGAGGATGATGCAAATCGTAATGATAGGAAAATGCACCGGGTGTCGAGACGCATCGGTTAATGGGATCATGCCTCCCACTGGCTGTTCCTCAATTCCGGGCTATATACAGCAGCTTCCGAGGCAGGGTTCACCGAAGTTTTGAGCTGTCTCTTCGCTCATTCTCGCAGGGTTCACACCAACCCTGCACGTAAAAATTCTTCCACGGCTTTTGCCGGCTGGATGTGCTCGCGACAATGTCCTTCGAGGCCTAGGCCAACTTACTCGTGATGCTGCGCGCGGCCAGAGAAAGCATCAGGCGAGTGGTGCCGCTGAACAGCATGCTGATGCCCACAAGTGTGCCGATTATCCACTGAGCGCCACCTGGCCACGTTCTCCAAATCATGACCGCGAGGATTAGAGTGACGATCCCATCGAACAGGAGCCACCCTGATCCCGGAAGCGGGCGAAGTGTGAATCCCAAGACAAATTCGAGGATCGCCTCCAAGAACAGGTAAATCGCCAGTGCAATCGTCAGTGACATTAAGCCCGGCAGTGGATGCATGAGCAGATACACGCCGATAAAAATGTAGAGAATTCCGACCAGCAACTCCCAGAGAAAGCCTCCGGCGCTTCGCGTATGCCAGGCAAAGACCAGATGGACGCCTCCGCTAAAAACGAGCAGCCAGGCGACCAGCAGGTTGACGGCGATTCCGGCAGCCAGGGGTGAAGCTATCGCTAGAATCCCTGCCACAATCATCAGCACGCTGAGCCCAATTGACCAACCCACCGATTTCTTCACAAATGTACCCACTGGTGTAGCGTTCATAAATTTCTCCTTCTATCCTTCGTTTGGCCTGGTGATTCGTGCTTGTGCCCTTATACCCGCTCCTGATTCGCTCGGTCAAACGCTTCCTCAAGGTCTTTCCAGGCCTTGTTGAAGCCCTGCCGGATGTCCTTCCAGGAGCGTTCGTCCTCGCGGTTTCTCATGCGTACGCGAGCTTTCAGTTCCGCGGAAGCATGTTGAGCTGCCTTGACGCGTGCTTGGAGTTTGTCTCGCAATTCAGCATGTGCCAAAGCGGAGCGGACGTGCAGAGTATCGAACCACTGTTTCATTTGCAGGAGGCGATCCTCGAAACTACTCTGCAGCTTGGCGCGCTCCTTACGGAGACGTAACTCGACGGCCAGAAGATGGTTTTCGATGGCGGCCTTGGCCTCAGCGCTCGCCCCAGCGGCCTTCGTCTTCAGTTCGGAAGCCTCTTTTTTCAACATGTCGATCTGGTCTTGGATGAGGTTCTCCAGTTCGTCATTGTAGTGATTGAGCTGGCGGCGAAGATGGTCGACGCCTGTGGCGACTTCTGCTCTTGCAGTGAGCCCGGCCAATTCCAATCGAAAGTTCATTTCTCGAATGTCCGATTTCAAATCGGAGCTCATGGCCTTGATGTGATCTTCGGCCTTTTCCCAGGTGGCTTCCAGTTCAGCCCGCTTGGCGGCCAAATCCGCGGCAATCCTGATTTTTTCCGCTCCTGTGGCAGCCTGAGCCTTGGCTAAGTGCGCCTGGATATCATTCTGAATGGAGCGGATCTTATCTTTCGACCGCTGCAAAGAGGCATCGAATTCAGCGTCGCGCTCTGCCCGTTTAAGTTCCCTGCGAGCGGTCCGCCCAAATTTCTGGATCTCGTCGCCGAGCCGCTCTGCGTACCGCTCCTCTACAATCACGGCGAGCACAGAGCTGTTCACCTCGAGGCTATCAGGAAACACTTCCAAGGACTTGTCTGGAGAGAGCCTTTCCGCCAGCCGCATGGTTCCTACTCCAGCCAAGGCGCCGCCGGCGACTCCAGCAGCAGCCCCTGCTGGGCCGCCGAAGGCTGCGCCGAAGACGCCACCAGTAATGCCAGCAGTTGCCGCGACGAACTTCTCGGAACGGTCATCTCCCATCTCTCGCGCCGTGACATGCCCCCTTTCGTCTTTCGCCACGAGAGCGTAATCCATCAGCTCAATCCAACCATCGTGATCAAGTTTCTTCGCCACATCGAGAGCTTGTGCCGCACCATCTTTCGAATTGGCAGTCAATACGATCAAACTCAAGTCGCCCATGACATGCTCCTTTCCCTCAGTGAAATATTCAAACCAAGGCCGGAATTCCCGATTTCAACCCTATCTCTGTGCAAACCATATGCTCCGCTCACAACTTGTGCAGGTTAAGAGCCAGTACGATCCAGGCCCACCCATAGAAAACCAGATCAATTCCAATGAAGAGACCGATCACCCAGAGGCCCGAGATCGGCCACTGCGCCAAAAGTAGAACGCCCAAGATTGAGGCGACGATTCCGTTCAGGGCATGCCAACCCCAGCCGGGCAGATGCGTCCACATCGCGGAAATCAATTGATACAGCCCGCCGATCAGAAAGAACACCGACATCAAAAGAGTCACTGCCTCGGCGCTCATCACCGGTTTCACCAGCATTGCACCGCCGGCGATTCCGAAGAGAATTGCGACCAACAGGTGCAGGAAGAATCCCGCCCAATTGCCCACCATGAACGCATGGACAAACTCGATGATGCTCCCAAACACTAGGAGCCATCCGAAGAACACCATCGAGGCCACCGTAGCGGCGAAGGACCGGACAATTGCGGCGATGCCAAGCAACAGCAATACGATGCCAAACGCGAGGAACCATCCCCAGTTATGAATCATTTCCGGAGTGGCTTTCACTACCAGCACTTCAATCGGACCAAACATTGCTAGTTCTCCTTTCAGAAATTGTGAACTACCCCAGGGTTAGCCAAGAATGGAATCGAGATCAGTGGCGAACGGTCAACACAGGGCATTCCGCATGTGACACGACTTTATAGGCTATCGCGGTCGGCAGATGATGCGTTTCCGCGCCGGGTGCGCCCTTCTCCGGTCGGACACCGAGAACGATTAGATCCATTTCTCTCAGGCGAGAGAACTCCAGAATCATATCCGCCGGGTCGCCGCATTCCACGATGTACTCGGGCTTGCACGAGGCCTCAGCCTCGGGTGGAACGAGTTCGCGCAGCACCTTCTCCAAGGCCGGCTTGACATTAGCGTCGGAAACGAGATCATCGGGCTGCTCTTCCGGAATCACGTGCATGACAATCAGGCGCGATTGGAATTCCTTGGCCAGGGAAATCACATAGGGAGCGGCGGCGCGGGACTCAGGGCTGAGATCCGTGGCGTAGAGGATTTCACGAAGCTCGCCGCCATGTTCATGGATAGCGCCAGAATGAGGTCCAACGGTGAGCACAGGGCAGGAGACGGTGCGGAATATCTCTTCCGCAACCGAGCCCAGAAGCAGCTTCCCTAGTCCGGTGCGCCCGCGCGTGCCGATTACCACCAGGTCCGTATTGTTCTTCTCGATCGCGGCAGCCAAGCAAGGCTGGATGTCGCCTTCCTCGATCAGGACTTGCGTGCGGATCCCGGCAAAGGTTTTGAGAAGTTCCTCGCGGTCGTCCTCATCCTGCGCTCTCGCCGCATCAACGTCCACCGCCCAGGTAGCCGGTCGGGCCATTGTATTCACAATGGGTGGGCGGACGTGCAGGGTGACGAGATTGGCGTCATAGTGTACGGCAATCTTCTTGACGTACGGGATGGCCTCAGCGGCGGCCTTGGAAAAATCTGTGGCAAATAAAATGTTCCTGAACCTTGCTTGACTTCTCGTAGCGGCGGTATTCACGGCTTTCTCCTCCTGCGGCTCATGTTCACTTCACGACAGAACGCAGTGATCTCGGCGCGTCAACGGCCAAGGCGTCCGAGTTAAAGACAACTACCAGCATGGTGTCGATCATGGGATCGATACCTTCCGTTTGGCCTCTCTTGCTAGTACCTCTTGCTTTTTGTAGTCGCAATGCAAGGGCCAATCGGTAAGCCCTTCAAAACACAAGGGCTCGACCATCGCAGAGCATTGGACTCTTCGCGAATTCGCGAACTTCGTAAATTGCGGAGTTCCCGGGGTTTTGCTGAAGATCGAACACCTGTTAGGGCCTTGCATTCGACTCCAGCGAAGGCTTTGATCCTATCTCCTTCGGCGAGGGAATCTGCGCAGCATCCCAACCACCACCGAGCGCCTTGATTAGCTGAACGCTGGCCACCATTTGTTGCATCCGAAAGTTCACCGCGGCTTGCTGGTCGTTCAACAAAGTCGTTTGCGCAACGATCACATTCAAGTAAGGATCAAGGCCCGCTTTGTACCGGACCTCGGCTTCGTGCAAGCTCCTCGCGGCGGCTTCGACAGCGCCATCTTGCTGTTCGATCGTCTGGGACAGGATTCTTAGCGAGGCTAGGTTATCTTCCACTTGCTGAAAGGACGTAAGAACGGTCTCGCGGTAATTCGCCACGGTCTGGTCATACGTTGCGCGGTACTGTTGAACGGTAGCTTTGCGCAAACCGGCATCAAAAATGGTTTCGGCAAGGCTTGGGCCGACGGACCAGAAACGGTTTGGCCAAGTGAGCCAGCTCGCAACCGACGAGGTTCCGAAGCCGCCGGAGGCGTTGAGCAGGATCGTTGGGAAATAGGCAGCCTTGGCTACCCCGATCTCCGTGTTCGCTTGAGCGACGGAACGCTCCGTAGCCGCAATGTCCGGGCGCCTCTCCAGAAGCTCGGACGGAATGCCAACGGGGATCGCCGGAGGATTTGCCGCCGAGGCATTCGCGGACAGAGAAAATGACGAGGCGGGTTGGCCAATAAGAACCGCGATGGCGTGTTCATACTGCGCGCGCAGGATTCCAAGGTCGGTGTCCTGGGCCTGCGCCGCTTTCAATTGAGCCTGCGCTTGCGCCACGGCCTCGTCGGAAGTGAGACCCGCGCGATACTGGCTTTGGGTCAGGGCCAGAGTTTCCTGGTAAGCGACTACCGTGGAATCGAGTACCTGCTTCAATGAATCCTGCGCTCGAAGCTCGTAGTAATCCACGGCGAGTTCCGCCTGTTCGCTCAGGCGCACATTCGCCAGGTCGGCAGCGCTGGCCTGCGCCGCATAAACACTCGCGCGTACATTTCCTCGAACGCGACCCCAAAGATCAGCTTCCCACGAGGCATCGAAAGGAAGCGAATAGTCGGTGTAAGATTTGACCGTTAACGCGGTGGGGCTTCCTGTTTGCAAGCCGCCGAACTGCGCCGGCGACGGGCGCGTATTCACAATGCTTGGGTTGGTCGTGACCGTGGGAAAGTATTGCGACTTGGCCTGTCTGAGCAAGGATCTCGCCGCAAGGAAACTAGCCGCCGCTGCGGCGATGTTTTGGTTCGATAAACTGGCCTTCTCCTCGAGTTCGTTCAGTTGGGGATCATGGAATGTTTCCCACCATTTGCCGCGAACCGCCGCATCGTTTGGCCGGGCAGTCTTCCAGTTGCTTTCACTCCGAGCGCCTGCCTGCCTGAGCTCTTTGTAAGCAGATGGAGCTTCCACGGGCGGCCGGGCATACTTTGGGCCAACTGCGCACCCGCTCTGGAACACAGCGCAAGCCACTAACACGACCAACGTCAAATGCGCGGGGAGCGGGCCGAACTGTCGAGAGAGGTTGCAGCTTTGGCTCGCCCGCACCATCGAGCCAAGCTGCCTGCGCGTAAGCGGCGATAACGTCTGCGTGTCCAGCATTTCAGTCACCAACGTACACATCGACGAGTTCACCCGGATAAAGATTTACGTCCTTAGGCTTCTCGAAACTGAAAATGATCGGCAAGACCCGGACGTCCACGCGCTCCTGCCTTTGGTCTGAAAGCTCAATCTTTGGCGATACGAACGGCTGCACCCTCACAAAATCCAGCGGAACCTTGACATTCGTCCCGCGTATCGTCATTTGCGCTTTGATCTTTGACGGCGGCGGAAGACGAGGCACAAGGATTTCATCGATATAACAGCGGACGTGAAGGTTCGTTTGCGGCGTCCCCAACACCAATACAGGATTCATTCCCTGTGTGTAGCTTTCGTAGGCGCCCTGAGGGGATACGTAGTTTCCCACGATCGTGCCAATCGTCAGGACGATGCCGTCGGTGGGCGCTCGCAACGTGTATTTGGAAAGCAGTGCGCTGGAGGCCAGGTAAGACTTCTCGAGAGCGTTGTATTGTCTTTCCTGGTTCTGGATATCGAAGGTCCAGGCGCCCGCTTTGGTCAGGTCACGCTGCTTTTGTGCAACTTCAAGATTTGCCTGTGCCACAGCCGCGGTGTTGGTGGCGCTGTCCAAGGCATCTTTGCTGATCGATCTTGGATCCATCTCGTAAGCGGCCTGTTGCTTGTTTAATTCGTCCGTGGCAGTTTTCAGCGCGGCTTGCGCGGAGACAACTTGGGCTTCCGCGACGTCGAGGTTTTCTTTTCTCGGTTCGGCTTTCAACTCCTCAAGCAGGGCGTGGGAAGCCTGCGCGGCTGATTTCTGCTGCTCTGTCGTGGCTTTCTGGACGGAAGGGTCAATCAAAAGCAGCGGCATTCCTTTGCGCACCTGTTGCCCTTCCGTGACGAGAATCTCTTTGACGGTGCCGGGCACTTCCGGATACATGTTGATGTTCTCCCCGCTGGATTGAACGCTCTCGACTATGCCTTCAGCATAGATGGCACTCGAGTAGGGATTCGCAGGCGGATTGAAGGCCGGAGGCAGCGCTGGTTCCGCCATGGCGGAGTAAATTGCGGTCACAATCCCCCCCAGGATTCCGATGGCAGAGATGATGAAAATCATTTTGTTTTTCATGCTGGCTTCCCTTCCGCCCCGCTCAGCTTGCCGTCCACCATATTCAAGATCCGCGTGGCGAATTCATTGATCCGGTCATCGTGCGTCACGACGATAATGCAGCGGTCCTTGTTGAGGACGTTGTTGTGCACGAAACTCAAGATCTCATGACCAGTGTCTCCGTCCAGCGAGGCAGTCGGCTCATCCATAATCAGAATGTCCGGCTGACTTGAAAGGGCGCGCGCAATGGCCACCCGCTGCTGCTCTCCTCCGCTCAACTTCACCGGGGGCAAGTCGGCACGGCTTTTCAATCCAACGATATCGAGGTACTTCTTGGCTTCGTCGATGGCTTCGTTCCAATCCTTTTTCTTTAGGATGAGGGGAATGGCGGCGTTCTCCGCGGTGGTCAAGCGGGGAAAGAGGTGAAAGTCTTGAAACACGAAACCGATTTTCCCCAAACGAAAATCCGCAAGCTGGTCGGAATTCAGCCCCCAAATATCGATGCCTTCCACGAAGACCTTGCCTTCATTGGGTCTGAGAATGCCAGAGAGAACGCTAAGCAAAGTCGTTTTCCCGCTTCCAGAGGGTCCCACGATATAAACCATCTCGCCGAATTCAGCTTCCACGCTGACTTGCTTCAGCGCCATCGTTTTGGCTTCACCCTCGCCAAACCATTTGACCAATCCGCTTGCTTGTAGGGCTGTGTTCGGCATTTCATCCCCGGAAAATATCAAACGGCTCAATCCTCAGAACCCGGCGAACCCCGACATAGCTGGAAACCGCGGCAATCACGACAACCATTCCCAAGGCAATCCCGAGATTGCTGTAGGTAATCATGGCCGCATAGCTGGGAAGTCTCTTTTTTGCGAGCCAGACCAGGAACGCACAGAGCCCAACTCCCAGACCATAGCCAGTGAGTGCCGTAAATGTAGCCTGGAACAGAATCATGCCTACCAGCTCACGGCTCTTTGTGCCGATGGCCTTCAACGCGCCAAACCGTTCCAGGTTTTCGAGGATGAACGTGTAGAAGGTTTGGCCGGAGAGCGACAACCCAACGATAAAACTGATCAAAGTCATGATCAGCATGTTGGTTCCACCGCCTGTCTGGTAGACGAAAAAGTCTGCGGTCCTCTGCATGAACTCTTCCTTGGTGCGTGCGCGGTATCCGAGCGCCTCCACCTGCTTTTTGATCTGGGGTGTGTCGCTCGGGCTCTTGGGCTCAACAAGCACGTAGGAGGTCGTGTAGCGCGGGTTGGGGATGTACTGGATGGCCCGCTCGTAGGTAGTGTAGAGGGTCGGAATGCCGTACAAGCCGGAAGTCGGCACCTTGGCGATGCCCACAATGACACTGCGATTGTCATTTAGCTCGAGTTCCGAGCCGATGTGGGGATTTTCGAGCTTGGAAAACTCGGCATCCTTCACCACTATGAATCCATTTTCCGCATAAATGTCTTCAATCTTTCCCTCGACGAGTTCGGGCCGGCCAAACAGGCTTGTGTCGTCCAAGCCGATGACCGTGACGGATTGGTATGTTCCGTCGGCAAGCTTCACGAGCGCCCCTCCGGAGTAAAGAGGCACAGCATATTTCACGCCGTGCATGCTTCGAACGGCGTCCAGAACGTAATCCGGCATGCCCACCGAGTTGGATACGGTATTTACGGCCGGGTCCATGACCCAGACGGATGCTCCAACGTTAATTATTGTCGAAGACGCGTGTTTCAAAACCCCGCTGAACATGGCGGTAACAAACATCATGAGAAAGACGGCAAACGTAATGCCGACCAGCATTGCCGTGAACTTGGCCGTGTCATTTACGAGGAGCTTATAAGCGAGTTTGAGAATTCCCTTCATGGCCGATTCTTCTGATTGAGTGAGTGAGTGAACTTATGTTCGCCGCACAGCACGAGGGCGGGCGTGCGGCGAATCACTCCGAAGGTGATGGAAAAGAGATCACATTTCCTGGTTCGGCTCGCACGCCACATCTCGTCGCGCTTCATCCTAGCTTCACAACGCCCGCCACGAACATTCATGCCATACGAAACCACTAAGCAGCTTTGGTTTGCACCTTGGGCAAGCTGTTAATGGCGGCAGCGAAACCTGTCAGGGCCGCGCCGTCAAAGATGAGGTCGATGCCGATCGCCAGCCCCACGAAGAAGGTGCTGGACGTAGTCCAAGTGGCCAAGAGATAGACACCGAGGGCGACTGCGACGAGTCCCGCAAACGCGGTCCATCCCCACCTCGGAAACCGAATGACACTCGCGCCAGCCGTGCGAAACAGCCCTCCCACGATGAAGAGAGAAGCAACCAACATGGTCACGCCTGCCGCACCTGCGTCCGGGTGGCGAATCAAGAGGTATCCAGTCACCACGCGAATGATGGCATTCAGCAGGTACAAAAAGAATCCCGGCCATCTGAACGCCCAAACTGCATTGACCAGCCACAGCACTCCGCTGATCGCAAGGACCCAACCCAACGCGAGGATCGAAAAGGTGGTTGCGGTCTGCGATTTAACCACACACACGGCACCAAGAACCGTCAGCAGAATGCCGAATACGAGAAACCAGCCCCAGGATTTCCTGACTTGCTCGAGGCCAGCAACGAAAAGATCAGCAACATTGGTCATTTTCCTTCTCCTTTTTCGCACTGCCGCCTAGATTGGGCATTACCCGCCAGCAGCGCGGTTGAATCAAAACTCAGCGTAAAAAAACCTCAGGAGCGTTCTTGGGAACTGACAAAGGTGCAGCCGATTTCGGATCGGAGTTGAATTTCCCAAAGACCGGCGGATTCTTCCCGAAGTGCTCTTTCAAAGCCTCGACCCGGTGTTGATTGTTGGGATGATCCGACAAGATTTCCGGCGGTTGGGCCATGTTTGCATTCGTAAAATCCTGGAACAACCAAACCAGACCCCAAGGGTTGTATCCAGTCGCCGCACAGACATCCGCGCCGGTCAGATCCGCTCTTTCCTCCACATCCCGGGAATAGCCTTGAGAATTGAGCTTGCCAATGAGAGCGATGGCCAACACATGAGCGCGAGTCGGACCCAGAATCACGGCCGCTCCCAATGAGCGCCTCAAGATCTTCTCCTGCTCCTCCATCATCGCCATGCTGTCGCGATGGATGGTGTGGGAGACTTCGTGACACAGCGTTCCGGCGAGTTCGTCAGTATTCTTTACGAAGTACAGCAGCGCATCCGTCACATAGACGTTTCCGCCCGGCGTGGCGAAGGCATTGGGTTGCGGTTCGTGAACCAAGTAAAACTTGAACGGGTGATTGTAGCGGGGCTGCGCAGCCCGGGTGATGGCATCGGCGATCGGATTCAACTGATCGTACAGCGGGGACGACTCGATGATTTCGGCTTTGGCCTTTAATTCGTTGAAGACCTCCTGGCCCAACTGGACTTCCTCGTCTTGATTGCTGCTTTGAGCAGCGAATAGGGTTCTTATGCCAGCAACCCCTATGAGGCACAACGCCACGATGGTGGTGTACAGCAGCGCCCTTCGAACTAGTTTGGAAACGTTCATTGTCCATCTCCCATACCGAAGACGTTCCGAGTCCGCCGAGTGTATGCGCGCTGGCCTCAGGCTCACAACACATCCTATCGGCTGAAAGCGATGCCCCAATATGATCCGCATGATGGCGGCAACGACCAGGATCCAGCCGACTAGCATCGTCCTGATCGTTGCCGGAGCCAGAGGATATCCAACGACAACCAGACTCAGTATGGCGATCAGGTTGCCCATGAAGGCCATTGCCCTTCGGCGCGTCCTAGTATCGTCGGTCATGTTTCCTCGTGCAGACATGGAACCTCCCGCTAACAATGCTGAGCTTCCAGCAAGGCCATCCAGTTCGACCGCACGGTGTAAGGCGCGCGATCAATCGTGCGCCGTGTGCTAAAGGTTGGTTTTCGCAGCCTTGGCCTTCAAAGCGGCTGCCTTGGTCTTGAGAATTTCGACCTTGGCCTTTGCCTGGCGCTCGGCTGCCTCGCGTTGTTCCTTGGCTTTCTCCAGCCAAGTTTGGATCTTGGATTCGAGCTGGTTGATCTTCTCGTGGAGTTTTGCTTTCCGCTGAGCATGAGCCTCGGCGTGCTCCGCCTTCATTTGCGCGACATCGGCTTTCATGGCCGTGACTTCCTCTTCGTTGACCGTGTGCTTCACGTCGGACAGCGCCCGCCGGAATACAATCCCGCCGATCGCTTCCATCCGGGTGTCCAACGGAGTTGTCCAGTCTTCTTGAATCTCCGCGACGACAGCAAACTTGTTCGGGAGAAGTACCTTGGTCACGTCATCAACGAAGTCACCACCAATCCTGGCGTTGTCGAGGTCCGCCGCGCTGCCGGCAACCAACCCAACTCCAGCGCCAACGGCAAGGCCGACGGGCCCGCCGAGAAGACCGATGAGGCTTCCCAGAGACGTTCCCACCAGAGTCCCGAGCGGTCCCGGGTCATCACCTTGCCGCACCGTTGTTGTGCCATCCGCATTCTTGGCAACCACGGCGTAAGCGTAGACGGCAATGCTCCCCTCGCTATCCAGTTGAAGAAGCGTCTTCTTGCCTTCGTAAGCTTTGGTTTCGGTGTCAAATACAACTACTAGCATTCTGTCCATAATTTCTAAGCTCCTTTCGATTTGGCCCTTGCGTCCAACAGCTTCTTTAATGCAATGCAAGCGCCAATCGGTAAACCCTTCAAAACGTTCAGGCTCGCGCATCACAGAGTTGCCGCTTCTTCGTGAATTCGCGAAGTTCGTGAAAACCTATCTTGGATTCCTGAGCGCAGCGCGCGTGAACTGGAAGCCTTAAAGCGATACTTGTCAATATTCATCGAGCGAATCTTCGATTCCAGGGTAGATGGCGGAATGCCGAGCTTGGCTGCGGCACCGAGGGGTCCTGAAACCCGGCCTCTCGTTTCGGCCAGGGCAGCCCCGATTATTTCCCGTTCTTCCATCGAAGATCTTCTGAAGAGCGCCTGTGGCGCCGACTCGTACTCAAAGGATTCACGCGAGAGCCAACTCTTCTTGACCGAGAGGTTTCCTTTGTCATAAACAACCACTGATCGTTCGATCACATTCTGCAGCTCGCGGATGTTTCCAGGCCAGGGATAGCGTGTCAGCGCCTCCATCGTTTCAGAAGAAATCCTCCCAATGGCCTTGTTCATGCGCTGGGCGAATTGTTGAACGAAGTGCCGCACGAGCAGCGGAATGTCTTCCGGACGCTCACGCAAGGGAGGAATGGAAATCGGAAAGACATTCAGGCGGTAGTACAGATCAAGGCGAAACTGCTTCTCCACGATCATTTCTTCCAAGGCCCGATTAGTTGCCGCCACAACCCGAACGTCGACTTTCTTCGTCCGCGTACTGCCCAACCGCTCGAATTCCTTGTCCTGCAAGACGCGCAGGAGTTTGGGTTGCAGTTCCAGTGGGATATCGCCAATTTCATCCAGAAACAGCGAACCTTGGTCGGCAAGCTCCAACCGACCGATCTTCTGAGTGATGGCGCCGGTGAAGGCACCGCGCTCGTGGCCAAAAAGCTCGCTTTCCAGCAGACCGCTGGGAATGGCGGCGCAATTGAGTTTCACAAACGCCTGCTTATTGCGGCGGCTGCGATTGTGAATCGCGTGTGCGATGAGTTCCTTGCCGGTGCCTGTTTCTCCCAGCAAAAGCACGGTCGAATCGCTGGGAGCTACCATTTCAACGAGTTGCAGTACTTCTCGAAGCGCGGGACTCTGCCCTACGATTCCTGCAAAGGCTGTCTTTGGACGGACCTCTTCTTCTGGAGAGAGTCTCTCATCCATGATGATCGAGACGGAGGGCCCAAAGCGCGCGTTTTCATCGCGCGCGTTAGAATCAGATACAGCTCCCAAGTTCATGATAACCCCCCAAGACTGGAATTTTGGCCGTTAAGAGTCACTTCGTACTGATCCAGGTCACCCTGCTTTTCTTTCTCTCGCAATCCACTCGCGGATATATGCTGGACAATTCTTGAGCTTGATGCTGTCTGCTTCGCAGCGCTCTAGAAACCTGACAGCGTCCCGATCCACGAGCGTTAGATCCCTCAAGTCCAAGGCGATGCGGCGACCTTCCGCTTCTGTTCCAAACAGGGTATGCAACTCGCCTATGTTCTCTCCGTCCATTCGACCGCTTAGCGTGAAGACCACTTCCCCGTTTACTGTCCGCTGAATCTTTAGCATCTGTCCTCTTCTGGAGCGGGACCCTCTTCCTATTTAGGCAATTCCAGACCCAATGATAAGTCATTGAAAACGAGCTGATTAGTAGCATGTTAAATGGCGATTGTTCGCCAATTGGCGAAATCCTGTACAATATAATCACTATGGTTCTTTGAGATCTGGCGGAGCGGCTAGCCGTTCCCAGAGGAAGCTGCGGATTTGAAGCGATTCTTGTCAATCTTCAGCGACCTAATCTTCGATTCTAGTGTGGATCGCGGCATACCCAGCTTGACAGCCGCTCCTGACGGTCCGAACACACGTCCTCCGCACTCGCGCAAGGCAGCCTCAATCATGTCCTTCTCGTGAGCAGCTAGCTTTTCAGAGAGGTCCAGCGAACTCCTCGGCCCGGTTGCAAGAGGCTGTCGCGAGAGCCAACTCTCATCCACCGAGAAAAATTCGGTCTCGCACACGATTACAGATCGCTGAATCACGTTCTGCAATTCGCGGATGTTACCTGGCCACGGATACGACTGAAGCAAGTCCAGGCTCTTCTTGTTTACTCCCCGTATCCTCTTTCCTGCTTGCCTTGCGTAACGATCGATGAAGTACTCGACCAGCAGGGGAATATCTTCTCTTCGCTTCCGCAGAGGCGGAATCTCGATCGGGAAAACGTTGAGCCGATAGAACAGATCACTACGAAAGGTCCCCGCTGCAATGGCGGCCTGCAAGTCGCGGTTGGTGGCCGCAATCACCCGAACGTCAGTTTGGATGGATCGATTTCCGCCGACACGGTCAAATTCGTGTTCCTGCAGCACACGCAACAGGGCAATCTGGGTCTCGGCAGGAAGCTCTCCGACTTCATCGAGGAAGATCGTACCTCCTCCCGCCAATTCAAAGCGGCCCAAATGCCGTTGAGTCGCTCCTGTAAAGGCGCCCTTTTCATGGCCAAACAATTCCGAAGCAATCAAGTCGCGCGGGATCGCCGCGCAATTCGCGGTCACGAACGCTCGTGAGGAGCGGTGCGAGCGCTTGTGGATGGCACGGGCGATGAGTTCCTTCCCTGTGCCAGTTTCGCCGGTAATAAGTACAGTAGAATCCGTCGGCGCGACCTTGGCCACGCGAGAAAGTACGGATTGCAGAGCGGGAGACGTGCCGACGATCTCCTCGAACATGGATGCTTTGTCAATTTCTTCACGCAGCGCGATGTTCTCATTATAGAGTTGGTCCCTCAACTTCTTGACTTCGTCAAGAGCTGTCTGGAGACTATCTTCCGCCTGCTTCCGATCCTCGATATCAGTCCGGGTACCGTACCACCGGATGATGCGTCCCTGTTCATCCCGCAGCGGATTCAAACGGATTAAAAACCAGCGATACTGGCCGTCTTTTCCGAGCAGTCGTGCTTCCGATTCCCATGGAGTTCCTTGTGCAATCACCTGCTCGCGCTCGCGCAGGAGCCTTTCCAAATCGTCGGGATGCAAGACTCTGGCAAGATGGTCAGGCGCAAGAACGTCTTTCAAGGTAAGACCGAAGTATTCGAGATCGCGCCGATTCACATAAAGGAATCTACCGTCCGGTTCCAAAACGAAGATGTGCTGTGGAATAACGTCTACGATTTGCCGAAGCTCCATTTCTTCTTGCCGGAGCTTTTCTTCCGCCCGCTTGCGATCCTCAATATCGATACTCGACCCATACCACTTAACAATCTTCCCCTGTTCGTCGCGCTCAGCGATTTTGTGGTGCAGCATCCAGCGATACTCTCCATCCGCCCGCCGCACGCGCGCTTCATGCAGTAAGGGCTCCCCACTGGCTAACGACGCACGCCACTTGTCCACCATTTCCTCGACGTCTTCAGGATGAATTGAGGCTGTCCATTTCCAGCCCACCATATCCTCTAACGAGAGGCCCACGCACTTAATCCAGGATTGATTGAAAAAATCGAGATACCCGTCAGGCAGACCGGTATGGATCAGCGCTGGAACCGTATCAACTAGGAGCTGAAGATCCGTGGGCTCGAGTTTGCGCCCGTGAGAGGCCATCCTGTGCATCATACACCGACAAGAGTTGGGCAGCAGAGAACCCTTGCGGACATCCTGTCCTGACTTACTTGTCAAAACACATCATGAGCTCGGAACAACTCTGGGCGTCAGGTCATAACCGACGGCGATGAGAAGCATCGCCCCCTGTACTTTCTCCTGGTGAGAATGTGTTTGAACAAGAGAAAGGAGCACGCTGAGTTATCCAACAGGGTCTCTCCCCTCCTGACGGTTAGATTGTGAAACACACGACAATGCGTTCCGCCACAAGGTCGACCGCTCACGCCTTGGCACGACTCTGCAATTGGGTCTCAGCGCCAGGAGATCCTGGACTCGGACTATTCTCCAGTGCCAGTTTCACGTCACTACCGCTCACCGTCTCTTGCTTGAGCAGTTGCTGGGCCAGTGTTGTAAGGGCCGCGAGGTGGTCCTTCAGCAGCGCCTGAGCACGCACGTACTGTTCGGTCACCAGCCGCTGGACTTCCCCATCGATCACTTGCCGAGTCTCTGGGCTGATCTGGCTATTGTCTTCGCCCGATCCCCCCAGGTATTGGAGCTGTTGACCCGCATAGCGCACCGACCCAAGCTTTTCGCTCATGCCAAATTCGGTGACCATGCGGCGGGCCAAATCAGTCGCTCGCATAATGTCGTCACTGGCTCCAGTGCTGATGGTCGCGAACTCGACCATCTCGCCGGCGCGCCCGCCCAACATAACGGCGATCCTGTCCTTCAGTTCGTCGATCGTGAGCAGATAGCGGTCTTCGGTTGGCATTTGCATCGTGTAGCCCAAGGCGCCACGACTGTGCGGAACGATGCTGATCTTGCTGACCGGTTCGCTATGCGGCACCAGTTCAGCTACCAGCGCGTGGCCGGACTCGTGGAAGGCAACTGTCGTTCGTTCCTGCTCATTCATTACCCGAGTCTTTTTCTCGGAACCAGCAATCACCCGTTCGATAGCGGCCTCGAAATCATCCAACGTCACTGCAGCGGCCTTGCGGCGGGCAGCGAGTAATGCCGCCTCATTCATGGCATTCGCCAAATCAGCGCCGCTGAAACCGGCGGTCACCCGTGCGGCGCGCTCCAAGTCAAAGTCTGCCGCCAGCTTTACGTTTTTGCTATGAATCTTCAGGATTCCCACCCGGCCAATGAGATCTGGATTGCCGATAGCGATCTGGCGGTCAAAGCGGCCTGCGCGCAGAAGCGCCGGGTCGAGCACCTCCGGACGGTTGGTGGCTGCCATGATAATCACTGGAGCGCTGGCGTCGGTTTTGAAGCCGTCAATCTCTGCCAGCAACTGGTTGAGTGTCTGCTCGCGCTCGTCATTGGCGCCCATGCGCGCCACGCCTCCGCGGCTTTGGCCAATGGCATCGATCTCGTCAATGAAAATGATCGCGGGAGCGGCCTTGCGCGCCTGCTCGAACAGGTCTCGCACGCGTGCCGCGCCGACCCCCACAAACATCTCAACGAATTCGGAGCCACTGGTTTCAAAGAACGCGACGTGAGCCTCGCCCGCCGTCGCTTTGGCCAGTAGTGTCTTGCCTGTGCCCGGGGGCCCGACAAGCAATACTCCCTTCGGAATATGACCACCAAGTTCGGTGAATTGCTCGGGCGCTTTCAAGAACTGCATGATTTCTTGCAGTTCGGCAATGGCTTCATCGGCCCCGCCCACGTCTTTGTATGTCACCGTAACGTCCTCGGGCTTGACCTCGATGGCTTTGCTCTTGCCGACTCCAAAGATGCCACCCATTCCTCCGGCAGCGGCCCCGCCCGCTCGCCGGTAGGCCATGTACCAGAAGCCGCCGAGTAGCACGAGCGGCAGAAGGTATTCCAGCAAAATGCCACCCAGAGGGTTCGGTGGGCGTTCGAAGCTGTAATTGACATTTGCGCTTTGCAGCTCTTCGATCAGCTCGGGGTCGCCGGCAGGCGCAGGAACGGTACTGAATGCGATGGTAGGAGAAGATTTGTCCGGTTTTGGGTTTTTCATCTCTCCGACGATGCCCCTTTCACCGACCGTGACCTTTACGATTTGAGCATTGGCCAGCTTTGTCTTGAACTCGCTGTAAGGAATTTCGGAGTTTCGCGCCAGCGGAGTCAAAACATAGATTTGGAACAGCCACAAAAGGACAAGGCTGGTAATCAAGTAAGTAATGCCGTAACTAACGCGGCGCTGATTTTGCTCCTGGCGCTTCTTTTCATCCTCGCGGTCATGTTTTTTTGGTGACGATCCCGCTTCATTCATGTTCCACTTCGCCCAGCTATGTATCTTTTAGAAAGAATCGTGATGCCTAAAGTCTTTGCAATTGCTCCCCTGCTTCCGCCTCTTCTTCACTTTCGCAACCCGAGCTCTTTTCGCTGACAGAGCCACTGTCATACGAACTTCATTTCTACTTGAACAGGCTGGGGTAAGCTTTCGGCAACTGGAGAGCTGAGATGCTCACTGTGCTGGCGGTTGGTGATCGGAGCCAGTGGCCGTTGCGTGCCGGTTAATGGCCTGCGGGAACGCCGCGAGGCCGGCTGCCGAATCGGCGGCAAAGCCATCGTCGCTCAGCAGTTCGCGTGCGCTCTTGCTGTAAACGGCTTCGTTCAAGTCGTCTTCGGGCCGAATGACCACCCCCTTCAGATTGACCCCAGCAAACAACCCGCGGCTGCGCGAATAGGACAGAACCTTTGCCTGCATCAGCGCGTCAGTTCCGGCGCCTGCTTCGCGCCCTACGGGACCACCGGCGACTCCCGCTTCCGCTCCAAGTTCAAACTTGTCTTTCATCAACCCGCCCACGGCGTCGTCGTTGATAAATACAAGAACGAAATCGGTCGCCGATGCTCCCCACTGTGGCCCCACGCTGCCTCCGCCGGCACGAAAGAACACTGGATCACTCCAGCCCGTTTTGGTGAGGCGGCTCACGACCCCGCGCCCGCCCTCGCCGCCAACAATAAAAGCCGCCTTGATGACCTGAGGGAACACGGCGATGGCTTTCGCGCGCGTAAGCAGATCCCGCGGAATAGCCTTATCTGGGATCTTCATAATTGCGTCGAACGCCTTGGCAGCCTTTGCGGACTGCGCCGCGGCTTCCTTGCGTTTCGCCGCCTGCTCGTCATCCGAGCGCGCCTGGGGTGTGATTGAGGTGAATGCCGCAACTGCTGCGAACACCACAGTGAGAACAAAAATCCGCTTCCAGTTTTCTCGATTCACGATAGCCCTCCGTGCCCTCTTCGCGTACGAGGGCGGTAGATTCTTCGATTCGACTCCCAGCTTCACGCGCACCCTTGCACCTCAGCTTGCCTTTACCTTCGATTCGATTCCCTTCAGCGACTCCTCGAACTCCGTAATCCGGACTTCGAGATCGGCTTTCGCTTGCTCCCAGCGGTCTCCGCCAGAATTCTTCAGCTCCTTCAGCTTCAGTCGGATCACTGGCTTCTTGGCCAGAAGTTCCGCGACCGCCTTGATCTCGACGTTCGCTTTCGCGTTCTCAGCCTGCGCCTTTAGCGTATCCAGCTTCGCCTCAGCGGTCTTGATCTTGGATTCAAGCATGTCGTGGATGGCCTGCTTCGCGATGTTCACTTCGGTGCTCATTCGATGCTCCTCGTGTATTGCATTCGGTTTGCTGCAAAAGTTTTCCGCAACGGCATTTTGTGGTACAGCAATGCGGAGGCCAGACCTAACCTCTTGAAAATGTGGGAGTCCATGCATCACAAAATCCCAGACCGTTCGCGAATTCGCGAACTTCGTGAAAAGTGGTCCCGCAACAATCAGGGATGGTTCGCAAGGCGGAGTGTTTTCATGCGGTTAGGATTGGCCCTCTTCTTGCACTTACAACTAAGGAAGGATTGAGGAGGGCCGTCACGGGCGTGACGAAAAATCACGATTAACTCCCGAACGTTTGTTAGGAGTGGCCTCGCAGAGGCTTTACGCGAGGACTGAACATCGAAAGCAGGTTGTGAGGTGAGGCATGTTTCGACACACAATCCGACTGGGACGTATCTTCGGCATCGAAATAGATCTGGACTATTCCTGGTTCCTGGTCTTTGGCTTGCTCACCTGGGTTTTGGCGGTTAATTACTATCCCGCTGAATTCAAGAACGGAAGCGCTGGGGAGTATTGGTTGCTGGGAGCTCTGACGGCAATCATGCTCTTCGTGAGTGTGCTTCTCCATGAGTTAGGACATTCAGTCGTCGCCAAACGGTACCGAATCCCTGTTCCGCGCATCACTTTGTTCGTCTTCGGCGGAGTCTCACAGATCGCGACGGAGCCCACCAACGCGGCAATGGAATTCTGGATCGCGATTGCCGGACCTGCCGTGAGTGTTGCGCTGGGGGCCATCTTTTGGGAACTGCGGCCAGTCTTCGCCGGCGTCCCGCCGCTGCTGGCCCTTGCGAAATATATGGCGCTGATCAACCTTGGTCTGGGCGCGTTCAATCTTATTCCTGCTTTTCCGCTGGATGGAGGCCGCGTCTTTCGAGCGATTGTTTGGGCCATCAGCGGGAATTTTCGTCGCGCCACTTCCGTCGCGGTCTTCACCGGGCGTTTTTTCGGCTTCCTTATGATTTTTCTTGGCGTTTGGCAGGCTTTAGCCGGGAACTTTCTCAACGGTATGTGGACGGCATTCATCGGCTGGTACCTTGAAAGCGCAGCGACTAGCCAGGTGCAAGAGCAAAGGGTGAAGGATATGCTGGCAGGGCACAAGGTATCGGAGATGATGACCCGGGATTGTGCGCGAATCCCGGATGACCTGACGTTGCAGGAGCTCGTCGAAAACCACATCTTAACCGCCGGGCATCGCTGCTTTGTGGTGAGCCATGGAGACAAGGCCACTGGACTGGTAACTCTTTCGGAAATCAAAAAGGTGCCGCGGTCGTCTTGGCCCACAACGAATGTGACACAAGTAATGATCCCGGCAGACAAGCTCATTTCGACGCCAGCGAACGCAGAGGCGTGGACGACCATCGAAAAGATGGAGCGAAACGGGATCAATCAGCTACCTGTAGTGGAGCGCGGCAGACTCATCGGAGTATTTTCGCGTGACGATCTGGTTCACTATTTGGGGATATTGCAAAGTCTGCGCGCATAAATCATCCCCTGAGTCAACAATCACGGTGGGGAACCGAGCGTTGTGCCGGCGCTGTGCTTCCAGTGCGTTCACACCCACGAGAATCCACTTTCGGTGGTGGTAAAGATAGTAGGCGCCCTCGCGATCCCATCCCCGAATGTGTTCCTGACTGTACACGAACTGCGGGTGAGCGGTGCACTCTCGGTGCACTCCAGCCTGCAAATGAGCGCATCCGATGCAAATGGCAGCGTCCTATGTTATTCAGAACAAATGAAACGTAGTGAGTACAAACAGGGCAGGATGAATTAGCAAACCGCCGCCTTCAGCCTCTCGGCCACCTCTCCGGCGTTTACTTTCGGTAGCTTACCACAATCACCGAATTTATCTGCTGAACTATTACTGAACACTGTTTCTGCGTGTCCAATATTGTCTTCCCGCGCCCTAGGATTTTTTTGGACACCGAATTGTGATGAAAATGAATCAGAGATCACGAGGAGGTGTGTATGAGCAAGGAGAGAGAACCAGCTTCGGGAGGCCCGGAGGGAGCCCGAAGG
>Ga0181518_10001780_pt1 | contig 21589 bp, 18 predicted proteins | sample PEATcosm2014_Bin_28_FD_119751 | JGI IMG/M metagenome (GOLD analysis project Ga0181518, IMG submission 119751) | Peatland microbial communities from MTU Mesocosm Facility, Houghton, MI, USA - PEATcosm2014_Bin01_60_metaG | ecosystem: Environmental > Terrestrial > Soil > Wetlands > Peat | place... | reverse complement strand
GCCGGCGCAGCCAGGTGCCGGGCTCGCGCAGCTCGGGGAGCGACGGCAGCGCCTCGGGCGCCGAGAACATCCGCTCCAGCGCCTCGGTGCCGGCGGCGCCCACGATCGCGTCGCAGAAGTACTTGCCCTGCTCGTACTGGCGCATTTTGAGGTCGAGCCCGAGGAGCTTGCCGACCAGCCGCGAGAGCCCCGACTGGGATTTGCGGCGGCGGTCCAGCGCCGCACGCAGCTTCGGCAGGGAGGGCAGGAGATCCGGGGCGACGGCGTCCATCACGTGCTCGGCATGTCCCTCGATGACCGCCATCAGGGCCTGCACCCGGTCCATCGTGTGGCGCTCGTCGGGGGTGGTGAAGATGGAGATCAGGTCTCCGTTGCGCAGCGCGGCGGCGACCCGCCTCAGCTCGTCGCCGTGGGGGAGGTGGAGCCTTCTCGGCGTGTCGATTCGCAGCTCCGCGCTACGCAGCAGCTCCTGGACGAGGCCCGAGAAATGGCCATGCAGCCAGGGGACGCCGGAGAACTGGACCGCGTGTGTGACCTCGTGCAGCGCCACCCAGGTCATGAACTCGTCCTCCTGGGCGCCGAAGCTCTTGACTGTCTGGCCGAGGTTGGGGAGCACGAACAGCAGCCGCGGCGGGCTCGATTCGGCCGCCTCGTCGATCAGCACGAGCTCGTACTGGCCGAGGACCCGCTGGGCCAGGTAGCCGAGGACGACGCCGATCTCCATCGTCACCACAGCGCTGAGCCACAGCTTCATTGCCGGCTTCAGCGGCCCAAGTCCGTCCCCGGCGCGTTCGATCACCGGGTCCAGCAGGTTGCTCATCACCTTGATGTTGGTCTGCACCCACTCGCGCCGGTCGATTCCCTCCGGCGGCGGGAGCGGCTCGACGGGCTCCAGCCTGGTGTAGGCGGTGACGCGCCGCTCGGACTCGGCGGCGAGCGCGGTCAGGTCGGCGCGTGGGGCGGGCGCGTCCCCGGTTCCGGCGACGTACCCGGCGATCTTCTCGGCCACGATCCAGTCGATCATGCGGCGATCCCCGGACCCGCTCATGCCGGGACCAGGCCCTCGAGCTCCCGCAGCGTCTCTGGCGCGCGCGCCGCGGCCAGACGCGAGCCGACGGTGGCGTCCAGCGGGGCGCCGAGCGGATCGTCGCAGTCACGGAAGCTGACCAGCCCGCCGGCCTCGCGGACGATCAGCTGCCCGGCGGCGGCGTCGACGCCGCGGCAGCGGCGGAGCGTGACCATGCCGTCGAAGCGCGCCGCGGCGACCTGGCACAGCGTGGCGGCGATCGAGCCGAGCGCGCGCAGCCGGTGCGCGCAGGTCACCAGGGGCTCGATCGAGGCCTGCACCCAGCGTGGGTCGGCCGACTCGATGCCGAGCAGCTCCAGCCGCCCGTCACGGGAGCGCCGCTCCGGCAGGCTCGGATCCAGCAGCTCACCGTTGAGCCAGGCGCCCTCGCCGCGGATCGCCCACCACTGCTCCTCGCAGCCGAAGTCGTGGACGAAGCCGAACGCGACGTCACGCATCGTCTCGCCGCCGGCCACCGCGATCGACAGCGCGTAGTGACAGGCGCCGCGCTTGGCGTTGAGCGACCCGTCGATCGGGTCGACGATCACCCGCACGGGGCCGTCGCCGAAGTCGATCGCGCCGCGTTCCTCGGACACGACGTGGAATTCGTGACCCGCGTCGTGGACCGCTCGGAGCGCGTCGAGCACGATCGCCTCCGCCGAGCGGTCGATTACCAGCGTCCGGTCACCGCCGCTGCCGCGGCTCCCGGTCTCCACGGCCCGCTGCGAGGTGGTCGGGGAGGCGTCGAGCATCTGCTGCAGCGCGTGGACGGAGCGCCGGCAGGCGCCCAGCCAATCGGCGTCGAGGGCGGTGTTGATCGGAGCCATCGTCTACCTATGCTGTCAGACGGTGAATGACGTGTTGCCACGCGGTCCAGCGCGACCGGTGATGGACCTGTTCTCCGACGGCGCCGGATCGGATCGGCCGCTCGACGGTTTGACGCCCGCCCAGCGCGCCGCGGTGACCAATTCCGAGCGGCGGCTGATCGTCGTCGGCGGGGCGGGCTCGGGCAAGACGCGGGTGATCGAAGCACGCTTCCGCTGGCTCGTCCGCAACGGCTGCGAGCCCGAGCGCATCGCCGTGCTCGTTCCCAACGAAGCCCGCGCGCTCGCGCTCCGTGCCGACCTCGAGACCCGGCTTGCGGCCGGCTACGAGCGGCTGTTCGTGCTCACCGCCGCCGAGCTGGCGGCACTCGTCCTGCGTGACGCCGGCGCGGGCGCCGCCGGCGAGATCGACTCGGTGCTGAGCGCGGGGGACCGGCTCGCGATGCTCGTCGACCGCATCGACGAGCTCTCGCTCCACCACCACGACTTCGGCGGACGCCCGACGCTGCTGCTCGGTGGCTTCGTGCGCCGTATCGACCGGCTCAAGGCCGAGCTGGTCGGCGCCGAGGAGTACGCGGCCTGGGCGGCCACGCTCGCCGAAGACGCACCGCAGGACGCCCCCCAGAACGCACCGCAGGACGCCCCCCGGGGCGCTCCCCGAGACGCCCCCCAGGCCGCGCTCGAGCAGGAGTTCGCGGAGATCTACCGGACCCATGAGCGGATGCTGTCCGAGACGGGGGCTCGCGACGCCGGCGACCTGATCGTCGACGCGCTCTCGCTCGCTCGCCGTCAGCCCGCCCTCGCGCGCCGCTTCGATCACCTGCTGCTCGACGACGCCCAGGAGCTCGACCTGGCGGCGGCGATGCTCGCGCTGGAGCTGGGCGACGCCGGCGAGGCCGCGCTCACCGTCGCCGGCGATCCCAGCGCCGCGATCCACCGCTACCGGGGGGCGGGCCACGCGCGGATGCGCAGCTTCGAGGGCCCGGATACGCGAGTGCTGGCGCTCGAGTTCACCCACCGCTGCCCGGCGCTGATCTGGCGCGCGGCCTGCGCCGTGCTCCCGCCGCCGGCGGCGATCGGCGCGCCGGGGGCGGTCGGCGCGGCGGGGGCGATCGGCGCAGCGGGGGCGCTCGGCGCGCCGGGGGCGATCGACGCGCCGACCGCGGCCGCGGGCGGCGAGGTCGAGCTGTGGCGCTGTGCCAATGAGCGCTCGCAGGCGCAGGCGGTGGCGGTCGACATCGAGCGGCTGCTGGCACGCGAGACACCGCCGGGGAGGATCGTCGTGCTCGTCGGCCAGGTGGCCCACGAGGGGCAGGCGATCAGCGTCGCGCTCGAGGAGCGCGCGATCCCTCACCGGCTCGTCGGGGAGGCGGCGTTCTTCCAGCGGGCCGAGATCCGCGATCTGCTGGCCTGGCTGAGGCTGCTGACCGACCCCACCGATGCCGGGGCGGTGGTGCGCGCGCTCGCGCGGCCGCCGATCGAGCTGCGCTCGGTCGACATCGCGCGCTGCACGCAGATCGCCCGCCGGCGCAAGCTCGACATGGTCTCGGCGCTGGCGGCGGCGACCGAGTCCCCGCAGGTGCCGCCTGAGGCCCGCGAGCGCATCCGCGTGTTTCTCAAGCTCCACCGGGCGAGCATGGCGGCGATCGACACCAGCCGGCCCGACCTGTACGTGCACCGGCTGATCGAGCGCCTCGGGCTGCGCCGCCAGCAGCTGTTCGCCGCCCAGGCCGACGTCGTCGAGCGGCTGCGCGCGCTCGCGGCGTTCGGCGAGCTCGCTGCTGCCTACGTCGGGCGCTCCCCGCAGGCGACCCCGCGGGAGTTCGCGCGCTCGGTGACCGCGGTGGCCGAGTTCGGCCTGCGCGAGCAGGAAGAGCCGGAGCTTGCGGGCGGCGGCCCCGGCGTCGTGCAGGTGCTGACGCTCGGCGCGGCGGGCGGGCTGGAGGCCGATCAGGTGTACGTCGTCGGGCTGCACGCCGGGCTCGCGGCGCCCATCCCGGAGCGGATCGCCCCCGCGCTGCTGCGGGAGGAGCTGCCCGACGACGGTGACGAGAACCGCCTGGCGGCGCTTGGACAGCAGCTGTACGTCGCCCTCAGCCGCGCGGCGCTGCGCCTCGTGCTCGCCTACCCGCGAGCCGACGACCGCGGTACGGCGCTCCCGCCGGCGCCGGCGCTGGAGGCGGTGCGCGCAGCCCTCGGAGCCTCCTGGCAGGACAAGGAGGAGGAGCTGTTCGGCCCGGCCGAGGCGCTGCATTCGACATACCGCCTGCTGCGCGACGAGCTGCTGGAGGGCACGATGCGCGCAGGCGGCCGCCTCGCCGAGCTGCGCTTCGACACCGACCTCGACGTCTCGCACGCGGTCGTGCGGTATCTGGAGCTGCTCAAGCTCGCGGCGCTGATCGCCCGGCCCGAGGGCCAGAGCGTGGCCGAGTCGCTGCGCGACGTCAACTCGCGGATCCTGCAGGCCGTCACCGCCGAGCAGCGTGAGATCTTCGAGTCCTCGGCGCTCGACGACTATCTGCTCGACGCCGATCGCGACGCCCGCCGCCGGGCGCAGGCGATCGTCGCTCGCGACGAGCCGTCGCTGGAGCCGTTCCTGCCGCGGCGCGGCGAAGGGGTCGTGCTGTCGGCCAGCGACATCGACACCTACCGCACGTGCCCGCTGAAGTACAAGTTCGCGCGGGTGTTCCGCATCCCTCAGGAGCCGACGCTTCACCAGCGGTTCGGGATCCTCGTCCATCAGGTGCTGGAGCGCTTCCACGGGAGACCGTCCCCACCCACCCCGACCCTGCCCGAGCTGCTCGGTCTGCTTGACGCGGGCTGGCGCCGCGGCGGCTTTGGCGACTCCGAGGAGGAGCGCCAGTTGCGCGGGAAGGCGGCGTCGGCGCTGACGCGCTACCACGAGCGCTTCCGCGCCGAGGAGGCCGAGCCGGTGTGGTTTGAGCGTCAGTTTGCGTTCAAGCTCGGCCCGCACCTGCTGCGCGGGCGGGTGGACCGCGTCGACCGGCTCCCGGGCGGCGAGTACGAGCTGATCGACTACAAGACCGGCCGGCCCAAGAGCGCCGCGCAGCTCGCCGGCGACGTGCAGTTATCGTTGTATGCCGTCGGCGCCCGCGAGGCGTGGCGGCTGGATGCCTCGCGCCAGGCCTACTACTACGTGCTCGACGACCAGAAGGTGGAGGTGCCCGGCGACGAGGGCGATCGCGGGGAGTGGATCCGCGACCTGGCCCTGGAGGTTGCCGAGGGGATCCTGTCGCAGGGGTTCGAGCCGACGCCGACGTTCGCGGGGTGCTCGATCTGCGACTACCGCCTCGTCTGTCCCGCGGCGGAGCGGTAGGCTCTTTCGGGAGCCATTACGGGAACTGGTGACAGCCCTCAGCCGTTCTGCTGGGGCCCGTCGCCGCCGCGCTGGCGCAGGAAGCGCTGCAGGTCCCGCTCGATCGTGTCGCCCGAGGGCAGCCCCTCGGGGCCGTCCGGGGTCTCGGACCCGGCCGCCTGCTCGAGGCGCTCGACGAACGCCTGGACGTCGGGATCGCTCTGCACGGCGACGTTGACCTGGCGCTCGTAGTCGCCGGCGGCGGACTCGAGCTCGGATGCGTCGACGACGACGCCGACCAGCCCCTCGAGCGTGCGCACGAGCGCAAGTGCCGCCTTGGGATTGGGCGTCGCCGCGATGTAGTGCGGCACCGCCGCCCACAGGCTGGCCGACGGCAGGCCCGACTGCTGACAGGCGGCGTGGAGGATCCCCACGATCCCAGTCGGGCCCTCGTAGGAGGAGGGCGCCAGGCCGAGCCGGGCGACGAGCGCCGGGTCCGAGCTCAGTCCGGTCACCGAGATCGGGCGCGTGTGCGGCACATCGGCCAGCAGCGCGCCGAGGGTCACGAACAGCTGCGTTCCCAGCGCCTCGGCGAGCTCGACGACGACCGCGCAGAAGCCGCGCCAGCGAAACGAGGGCTCGCTTCCGGTCATGAGGATCAGGTCCCGCGGCGCCCGCGGCACGCGGGCCTCGAACAGCTCCACGGCGGGCCACACGATCTCCCGCGTCTGCCCCTCGACCATCTTGACCCGCGGCCGCGTGGCCTGGAAGTCGTAGAACTCCTCCGGGTCGATCGTCGCAAAGCGCCGGGCGCCGAGCGCCGAGCCGACGAACTCGATCGCGCTCGAGGCGGCGTCGGCGGCGTCGTTCCAGCCCTTGAACGCGCACACGAGCGCCGGCGCGCGAAGCCCATCCGGTCGATGCTCCCATTGCAACGGCTGCATCCGAGTCACCGTACATCATGAGCGCATGGGCTCCGGAGACGACACCGTGATCGCGGTCAGCGCGCTGCGCCCCGGCGAGGACGTCGACGGGGTCTTCGCCTGCACCCGCAAGGACCGCCTGACGACGCGCACCGGATCCCCCTACCTCGCGCTGGAGCTGCGTGACCGCAGCGGCGCGGTGGCCGCCCGGGCGTTCCAGAACGCCGACGCGCTCGCCGGGCGCTTCGAGCGCGGCGACATCGTGCGGGTGCGGGGCAGGGTGGAGCGCTTCCGCGACGAGCTGGTCGTCGAGGTGGCGCAGATCGCGCGGGCGAGGGAGGCCGACGGCGCCGATCCGGCGCGCTTCCTGCCGACCGCGTACCGCGATCTGGACGAGCTCGACGGGTTTCTCGAGCATCTCGCGGGCGAGGTCTATGACCGGGGCTTCGCCGCACTGCTGGGGCGGCTGCTGGGTGACGACGAGCTGCGCGCGGCGTGGCGGCGGGCGCCGTGCTCGCGGGCCGGCCACCACGCCTACCTCGGCGGGCTGCTGGAGCACACCGTGGCGGTCGCCACGCTCGCCCACGAGACCTGTCAGCTGCATCCGCGGCTCAACTCCGACCTGCTGCTGACGGCGGCGCTCGCCCACGACCTGGGGCGCACCCGCGAGTTCACCTACGGCGCCGAGATCGGGCTCACCGAGGAGGGCCGGCTGCTCGGCCACCTGGTGATCGGCGAGCGGATCCTTGCCGAGCGCGGAGCCGGCCTGCTCGATGAGCACCGCAGCCTCGCGCTCGCGCACTGCGTCCTCTGCCACCACGGCCCCAGCTCGGCGCCCGGTGGGCGCTTCGCCTCACCCGAGGCGCTCGCTCTGTACCGCGTCAACGCGCTGGACGCGAGCGTCAAGGGCGTCCTGGAGCACGGTCTCGGCGGCGAATGACCGAAGGCCCGGGGTCGGTGCGAGCTCGTCGCTAGACTTGGTTGTCCACTCAACCAAGGAGGCAGCCGTGGAGGTCGAGATCTGGTCAGACATCGCCTGTCCCTGGTGCTACGTGGGCAAGCGCCGGTTCGAGGCTGCGTTGGAGCGCTTCGAGCACCGCGACGAGGTGCAGGTCGTCTGGCGCAGCTTCGAGCTCGACCCCAACGCGCCGCGCGAGCGGGAGGGCGACCGTGCCGCCCGGCTGGCGCGCAAGTACGGGATGACGATCGAGCAGGCGCGCGATGCGGAGCGGAGCCTGAGGGAGGTCGCGGCCGGCGAAGGGCTCGACTTCCGATTCGACATCCAGCGCAGCGGGACGATGTTCGACGGCCACCGGCTCGTTCATCTCGGCGCCGAGCACGGCCTTCAGGATGCGATCAAGGAGCGCCTGCTGCGCGCCTACTTCGGTGAGGGCGAGCTGATCGGCGATCACGACACGCTCGCGCGCCTGGCGGTGGAGGTGGGGCTCGAGGAGTCCGAGGTCCGCGCCATGCTGGCAGGCGACCGGTACGCCGAGGCGGTCCGCGACGACGAGCTCACCGCTCGCGGGCTGGGGATCTCTGCCGTCCCGACGTTCGTCGTCGACCGCGCGCTCGGCGCCTCGGGCGCGCAGCCCCCGGAGGCGCTGCTGGACCTGTTGCGCGAGGGCTGGGCCCGCTGCTCTAGTGGTCCTCCACTGGTAGCTGAGCGCCGGTGAGCCAGCGGCGGTTCCCGTCGGCGGTGAGCTAGCGGCGGTTCCGGCGCCCGCGCTTGCCCGTGATCTGCCACGGGCCCGGGGTGAAGTCGAGCACGACGTTGACGACCCAGATGATCAGCGTCGCCTCGACGAGGGTCCAGAAGCCGTGAATGTGCAGGCCGGAGACGATCGCCCTGGTGAGCAGGAGCATCAGCAACGAGACGAAGAACCAGGCGACGCCGAGGGTGAGGATCGCCAGCGGCAGCGTGACCAGCCGCACGAACGGCTTGAGCACGGTGTTGAGGACCCCGAACACCGCGGCGGCCTCGAGCAGCGTGCCGGCGCTTGACACCGTCACCCCGCTCAGGACGCCGGCGACGATCAGCAGCACGAGCGCGTTGGTCAGCCAGGAGATCGCGAGGCGCACCGGGAGTGCCGGCGTGCGGTCACGGCGTTCGGGGCGGGTGGCGCTCATCGGCGATCACCGGCGATCGCGTTGGCGCGCGCGCTCGGCGGCGCGTCTCGGCCGGGTGAGCCCCCGTCGGCGTAGGGTGCAGCTGTGGACGCGGCCTTCACCGCAGCGCACCGTAGCGGGTCTGGGACGCCGATGGTGTGCCTGCACGGTTTCACCGACACCTGGCGCACGTGGGAGCTGATCCTACCGGCTCTGCAATCGCGCCACGACGTGCTGGCGCCGACGCTGCCGGGCCACGCGGGCGGGCCGCCGCTGGCCGGCGTGCTCAGCGACGCCGGCCTGGTCGATGCGCTGGAGCGGGTGATGGATGAGGCGGGATTTGCGAGCGCGCATCTGGTCGGCAACTCGATGGGCGGCCACCTCGCGCTGCGATTGGCGTCGCGCGGCCGGGCGAACACCGTCGTCGCGCTGGCGCCGGCGGGCGGGTGGGCGCGCGAAGACAACTCCTACCGCGACATCCTGGCGCTGCAGGCGGCGATGCACGAGCGGGTCAAGGTCGCGGCGCCCCACGCCGAGGAGATCGTTGCCTCCCGGTTCGGCCGCCGGCTGGCGACCGACTACATCGCCACCAACTTCGAGCACATCCCGGCCGAGCTGATCGCCCACCTGATCCGCGGCATGGCCGCCTGCGAGGCGACGCTGCCGATGATCGAGTACGCCCTGCGCGAGGGCTGGAACCTCGACGCGGAGAAGGTCACCTGCCCGGTGCGGATCGTGTGGGGCACCGCCGACCGGCTGCTGCCCTGGCCCGCGGCCGCGGCGCGCTACCGCACCGACTGGCTGCCGAACGCCGACTGGGTGGTGCTCGACGGCGTCGGCCACTGTCCCCAGCTCGACGTTCCCCTGGAGACCGCCGAGCTCATCCTGGGGTTCGCCGCCGACTGACGGGATGATCCCGTGCGCGGGGGTGTGCGAGAAAATGCCCCGATAACGGCACATTTATCGCACACCCCCGGCGGCAGGGCCCCTACGACTTGACCGCCTGGACGCTGATGTATCCGGCGCCGCGGGCGCTGCAGCCCGTGAACGGGAACGGGACCACCTTCGATGTGGTCTGGCCGGGCGGGAAGACGCGCAGCCCGGCGACGTTCGTCGCCTTGCACGAGGACGTCGGGAGCGCGCCGGTGTCGACGATGCGCAGGACCGCGCTGGCCGTCCGGCCGTTGGCGAGCGTCGCCGTCTTGACGGCAGTGCCGGTGTCGCGGCTGGCCGCCGCGCCGAGCTGAGCGCCGCTCAGGCTCACACCCGACACGCCGGGGTAGCCGCGCAGCGTGCACGTGCGACCCGAGAGGTTGGTGAAGTACAGCGTGTAGTAGAAGCTGCCCGCGGCGCCATTGCTCGTCGTGTTCATCCACACCACGAGCCCGGACGTCTGACATGCCGGCGTGGCGGCGGCGCGGGCGCCCGCCGCCGAAGCGGTCGTGGACCCGAGCGCCGCGAGGCAGCCGAACAGGGCGAGCGGCGGGAGCGCGAGCGTCGCGCAGAGCCTCCGGCTGCGGGGCAGAAGAGATCTGAGTGTGCGCATGAGTTTGGCTCCTGTGCGATTGGAAACGGCCGGCCACCGCACAGGTTAATGGGCTCCCGGAGCCCTGATCCCATCAGGTGCCGTCGTCAGCCGGCGGCGGGAGGCCGGTAGGGGCGCACGGCGATGTTGACAATCGTGACCGCGCACAGCCGATCGCGGTCGTCGCGGGCCTGCACCTCCCACAGCCAGTGCGACGCTCCGCGCTGGTGAGTCGTCGCCGAGGCGTAGAGATGACCCTCGTGCAGCGGCGCCAGGAAGCTCGTGTCGTTCGACAGGCCCATGACCGCCATGCCGCGGTCCTGGACGGCCATCCAGGTGCCGCGCGAGGCGAGCGCCTCGGCCACCGCCGCGATCACCCCGCCATGCAAGGCGCCCGAGCGCTGGCGCAGCGCATCGCGGATCGCGACGCGAGCCCGGACCACCCCGTCGGCGGCGCCGTCGGAGATCATCTCCAGGCCGTAGAGCGCGTCGAACGCGCGGTCATAGGGCACGACGGGCGTGAAGTCCGCCGGCAGGCCGGCGTGGGGGTTGACGGGCTCCGGTGGACCCTCCCCCTCGGACTCGCCGTCGCGATCCTCTCGCATTCGTGCAGTATGAATCGCGCGGTCTGAGGGCGGGACGCCGGTAGCACGCCGGCAACCGGATAGCCTCCGCCCCGATGGCATACATCGTCGAGCTCGACGGGGTCACGCCGACGATCGGCGAGGGCGTGTATCTGGCGCCGACGGCGGTGCTGATCGGCAACGTGTCGATCGGCGACAACACGAGCGTGTGGTTCGGCACGGTGCTGCGAGGAGACCTCAGCCGGGTCGAGATCGGGGCTCGGTGCTCGATCCAGGACAACGCCGTCATCCACTGCGCGATCGACCTGCCGACGATCGTCGGCGAGGCCGTTACGGTCGGACACGGCGCGCTGCTGGAGGGCTGCGTGATCGAGGATCGCGCGCTGATCGGCATGGGAGCGATCGTGCTCCAGCGCGCGCGAGTCGGCCACGGAGCGGTGATCGCGGCCGGCGGTGTGGTCGCGGAGCAGATCCAGGTGGCGCCAGGGATGCTCGCCGCGGGAGTCCCGGTGACCGAGAAGAAGGAGCTGTCGGGCTCGGCCGCGCGCTGGCCGGAGATGGCGACCGAGGACTACCAGATGCTGCGGGCGCGCTACCTGCGCGGCGCCGCCGGCGGATCGGTGCGAGCGTGAACCGCGCCGCGATCGTCGGCGCCGGCCCGTCGGGCTTCTACGCCGCCGACGCGCTGCTCAAGGCGGGCTTCGAGGTCGATCTGTTCGACGCGCTGCCGACCCCATTCGGGCTCGTGCGGGCCGGGGTGGCCCCCGACCACCCGAAGATCAAGTCCGTCACGCGGGTGTACGTGAAGACCGCCGGCCACGAGGCGTTCCGCTTCTTCGGCGGGGTTCGCCTCGGGACCGATGTCTCACGCGACGACCTGCGGGCGCGCTACGACGCGGTCGTGTACGCGATCGGGACCTCGACCGACAACCGCCTGGGGATCCCGGGCGAGGATCGCCCCGGATCGCATCCCGCCACCGACTTCGTGGCCTGGTACAACGGCCACCCGTACTACTGCGATCACATGTTCGACCTCAACGGCGGCCGGGCGGTGGTGATCGGAAACGGCAACGTGGCGATCGACGTCGCCCGGATGCTCGTGCTCGACCCGGGTGAGCTGGCTGGCACTGACACCGCCGATCACGCCATCGACGCGTTCGGGATCGCCGGCGTCACCGAGGTGATCCTGATCGGCCGTCGCGGTCCGGCCGAGGCGGCGTTCACCAATCCGGAGCTGCGCGAGCTCGGCGAGCTCGCCCGGGCCGATGTGATCGTCGATCCCAGCCAGCTTGAGGGGGTCGCCGAGCCCGGCGATGCCACCCGCCGGCGCAACGTGGAGATCCTGCGCGAGTACTCCCACCGCGAGCCGCGGGGCAAGTCCCACCGGCTCGAGCTGCGGTTTCTGCGCTCGCCGCTTGAGATCCTCGGGGAGGGGGAGTCGGGGCCGGTGACCGGCGTGCGCCTGGCGATCAACCGCCTGGTCACCGACGCCGATGGCCGGGCACGGGCACAGCCGACCGGTGAGGAGGAGGTCGTCGAGTGCGGGCTGGTGCTGCGGTCGATCGGCTACCGAGGGGCACCGCTCGCCGGGATCCCGTTCGACGAGCAGCGCGGCCTGATCCGCAACCAGGACGGCCGGGTCGTCGACGACGACGGGGTCTGCCGGGGCGAGTACGCCGTCGGCTGGATCAAGCGCGGCCCCTCCGGGGTGATCGGGACCAACAAGAAGGACGCCGCCGACACCGTCGCGCGGATCGTGCAGGACGCCGAGGCGGGCGCGCTTGGGCAGCCGTCCCCCGCGGACGCCGACCCCGGCGCGATCGCCGCGTGGCTGAAGCGCACCGTGCCCGACCTCGTCACGTGGCAGGGGTGGGAGGCGATCGACGCCGTCGAGTCGGCCGCGGGGGCGCCCGCGGGGCGCCCGCGGGTCAAGCTCGTGCGCCTCGCTGACCTAGTCGAGGCGAGCCGCGGTCGGCCGCACAGAGAAGGCGCACATGGGCGGCGGTGAAGACCTGGAGCGGATCGCGATCCGATCGGAGGACGGTGAGCTGGAGGCCGAGTTCGTGCCGGGCGCCAACATGCTCTGCTGCTCGCTGCGCCACCGGGGCGCCGAGCTGCTGCACGCCGGCCATGGCCTCGACGCCTACGAGCGGCACGGCAAGACGATGGGGATCCCGCTGCTGCACCCGTGGGCGAATCGCCTCACGGGCCCGCGTTACGCCGCCGCGGGAAAGCAGGTGCAGCTGCCCGCCGCCGGCGGCCGCTACGCCACCGACCCCAACGGCCTGCCGATCCACGGTGCGCTCCCGGGGCTGATGCGCTGGCAGCCCGAGGCGCCGTCCGGCGGCGACCGGATCCGGGCGCGGCTGGAGTGGAGCTCGCCGCCGCTGTTGGAGCTGTTCCCGTTCGCGCACGAGCTCGCGTTCGAGGCCCACGCCGGCAGCTCACGCCTGACGATCGAGACGACGCTGCGCGCGACCGGCACCGACGCTGTGCCCGTGTCGTTCGGATACCACCCCTACCTCGTCGTCCCGGGCGCCCACCGCCAGGATTGGCGGGTGGGGCTCGGCGCCGAGCGCCGGCTGATCCTCGACGAGCACATGATCCCGACCGGAGCGCGCGAGCCGATCGCGCAGCGCGAGTTCACGCTGGGCGATCAGAGCTGGGACGATGGCCTCGACGGGCTGACCTCGCCGCCCGAGTTCTCGGTGTGGGGCGGCGACCACCGGCTGGCGGTGACCTTCGACGAGGGCTACGCGTTCGCGCAGGTGTTCGCGCCGCCGGGACAGGACTTCATCTGCTTCGAGCCGATGACCGCTGCGACCGACGCGCTCAACAGCGGTGACGGGCTGATCGTCGTCGCGCCCGGTGCGGAGCACGGCGCCGCCTTTACCGTGACTGCGAGCTCCCGATGGATCTGACCTTCAGCGAGCCCGAGCTCGCCTTCCGGGACGAGTTGCGCAGCTGGTTTGCCAACCACGATCCGGGCCCCGAGCCCGAGGGCGACGAGCACGCGCATTATGCGTGGCGCCGCGACTTCCAGCGCGAGCTCGCCCGGGACGGTTGGGCGGCCGTGCACTGGCCGGTGGAGTACGGCGGCCGGGGAGCGACCCTGACCCAGTCGGCGATCTTCTTCGAGGAGCTCGGCCGCTCCGGCGCGCCGATGATGGCCAACGTGCTGGGACTGCTGCTGGCGGGGCCGACGATCATGAGCTGGGGCACGCCTGAGCAGAAGCAGCGGTATCTGACCCCGATCCTGACCGCCGAGGAGATCTGGTGCCAGGGCTTCTCCGAGCCCGACGCGGGCTCTGACCTCGCCAGCCTCAAGACGCGGGCGGTGAAGGACGACGACGGGTGGCTGATCACCGGTCAGAAGGTCTGGACGAGCGGAGCGCAGTACTCGAAGTGGTGCATGCTCGTCGCCCGCACCGACGCCGAGGCCGCCAAGCACAAGGGGCTGACCTACTTCCTGATGGACATGGAGCAGGAGGCGGTGCAGGTGCGCCCCCTGCGGCAGATCACCGGCGAGAGCGAGTTCAACGAGCTGTTCATTGACGGCGCCCGGATCCCGGACGAGAATGTGCTCGGCGGCGTCGGCAACGGCTGGAAGGTCGCCCTGACGACGCTCATGAACGAGCGGGCGGGGCTGGCCTTCTTCCTCCAAGTGCGCCTGCGCCAGCTGCTGGACCGCCTCATCGAGGAGGCCGCGGCTCGCGATCTGCTCGACGATCCGGTCGCCGCAGATCGCCTCGGACAGCTGCACCTCAAGGCCGAGGTGCTGCGGCTGACCGCCTATCGGGGGCTGACCGCGATCGAGAAGTACGGCCAACCCGGCCCGGAGGGATCGCTCACCAAGTGGATGTGGTCGGAGACCAACCAGCAACTGACTCAGTTCGCCGCCGACCTGCTCGGCCCGGGCGCTCTGACCGGCGGGAGCCGCTGGGCGTACGAGCTCCTGCGCGCCCGCGGCAACTCGATCGAGGGCGGAACGACCGAGGTGCTCAAGAACATCGTCGCCGAGCGGGTGCTCGGCCTGCCGAAGGCGCGATAGGAGGGGAGGGGACATGGATTTCGACCTGACCGAGGATCAGCGGGAGATCAGGGGCGTCGCACACGAGCTGCTGGCGTCGCGCTCGCCGTTCGCCCGCGTTCGCGAGGCCGCGGAGGCGGACGCCTACGACGACCCGCTGTGGCGCGAGATCGTGGCGCTGGGGTGGCCGGGGATCGCGGTTGGCGAGCGACACGGCGGGCAGGGATTGGGCGCCGTGGAGCTGGCCGTGCTGCTGGAGGAGCTCGGCTACGCGTGCGCGGCGACACCGCTGCTGTCCACGGCGGTGGCGGCGGCGGTGATCGAGACCGGCGGCAGCGACGCGCAGCGTGACCGCTGGCTGGCGGGGCTGATCGCGGGCGAGCTGAGTGCCGGGATCGGCAGCGGCGAGCTCGTGCTCGACGGGCATGGCGCCGACGTCGTCGTGCTGATCGACGACCACGATGCGCGGCTGCTGGAGTCACCGTTGTCCGAGCCGGTGCAGACTATCGACCCCACGCGCCGCTTCGCCCGGCTAGCCGGCGCGGGCGCCGGCGACGGCGAGCCGCTCGGAGCCGGGGCGGCCGGCCGGATCTATGGGGCGATCGCGGCCGAGGTCGTCGGCCTCTGCCAGCGGGCGCTCGAGATGACGCTTGACTACGTGAAGGACCGGCGTCAGTTCGGTGTCCCCGTGGGCTCGTTCCAAGCGGTGTCGCATCGCTGTGCGCAGATGCTGCTCCACACCGAGAGCGCGCGATCGACCGCTTACTACGCGGCCTGGGCGGCCGACGCCGACCCGGAGCGCCTCGACGAGGCCGCGGCGCTGGCCGCCGCCGCGGCGGCGACCGCGGGCCGCGAGGTGGCCGCCTCGGCGATCCAGGCCCACGGCGGCATCGGGTTCACGTGGGAGGCCGATGTGCACTGGCTCTACAAGCGCGCCGAGGTCGACCGCGCGCTGCTGGGCGGTGTCAAGCGCCATCACGCCGCGCTCGCTCGCGCCGCGGCCGCGCGCGTGGCGACCGTCGCGACGCGGTGAGCCGGGGCCCGACACGCGGGTGAGCCGCGCCGGGACGCGGTGAGCGGCGGCACGCGGTGAGCGCCGGCCAGTCCTGGCCGGCGACTTGCACGACGAGGGATGCGCAGCCGGGCGGCGAACTGCCTCGTGATCGTCAGCACGAGAGGAGGAACCCATGAGCTACTTCCACCGACAGGACTCCGGCCTCGAGGACTCGGTGAGCCCCGGGCTCACCGCGCCCGGGCTCACCGCGCCCGGGCTCACCGCCCCCGAGGACGTGAGCCCCGAGACCGTCACCAGCCCTCGCCGCGCGGACGCGACGGCCCCTGCGGCCCCGGGGCCGGGGGGGCCGGAGTCGGCGGCCGCCCCGGCACCGGCACCGGCGCGCTTCCGCCTCGCGGACCTCGCCGGCCGGGTGGGGGAGTGGTTCGCCGGCGTCGATCACCTCCAGTCAGGCGAGCCCGTGTTCGGGTCCGAGCCCGACCCCCTGAACCGGCTCGCCGCCGAGCTCGATCGACCCCACGCCGGTGGCGCCCGCCGCGATCCGCCCGCCGATCTCGCATTCGCACCGCGGTTTGCGCTGGCGCCGCTCGGCTACAGCCGCACGGCCGTCGACGAGCGGCTCGACGAACTCGAGCGCGAGCTCGAGGCGCTGCGGGCCCGCGAGCAGCCGGTCTCGATCACGGACGAGATCGAGCGGATCGGTGAGCAGACCGCCTCGATCCTCGTCGTCGCGCATGATCAGGCGAGCGAGACGACCCGCCGCGCCCAGGAGCGGGCCGATCGCTGCATCGCCGACGCGGCCGCCAACGCGGTGGCGATCACCACCGAGGCCAGGCAACGCCTGGAGAAGCTCGACGCCGAGACCGAGGCGCTGTGGCGCGAACGCGAGCGGCTGCTCGACGACATCCGGGTGGTCTCGGCCACGCTGGCCACGCTGGCCGACGAAGCCTCGGCGCGCTTCCCGGCCGGCGAGCCGCGCGCCGCCCCGGCCGGCGAGCAGCACACGTCTGATTGGCCGGCCGCGCACGTCGAGCTGGCCCCGGCGCGCTTCCCGGCCACCGAGCCGTGGGCATCTGAGTCGCCGCCACCGTTCGGCTGACCCGGGCCGGGCATCCCGGCCTCGACGCCGGTGCCGAGCAGGACTCGGACGCTGGTACCGAGCGGGCCTCGGACGCCGGCGCGTCCGAGAAGGGCTCGGACGCGCCGGCGTTCTGAGATCCTTGCTGGCGACGAGGCGCAACTTGGCAAGCGAGACGATCACGCCAGGCTGGCGGCGGAGCTGGCCGAGCCGGCGCGATGGCGAGCCGAGCGCCACGACCGTCGCGGTGGCATTGACCGCGCTGGCGGCGGTCATCCGCGTGCCGACGCTGAGCGTGCAGAGCTTCTGGCTCGACGAGGGCTACACGGTGGCGCTCGTGCGGATGTCGTTCGGCACGATGCTGCGCACGATTCCCCGGACCGAGTCCACGCCGCCGCTCTACTACGCGCTGGCGTGGGCGTGGACCCGCGTTTTCGGCTCCTCGGAGTTCGGCCTGCGGTCGCTGTCGGCGCTGGCCGGGATCGCGACGATCCCGGTCGCATGGGCGCTGGCGCGGCGCCTGGCCGGAGACCGCGCCGCCCTGATCGCCGGCCTGCTGCTGGCGGTGTCGCCGCTGATGGTCTGGTTCTCGCAAGAGGCGCGGGCCTATGCGCTGGCCTCGCTGCTGGCGACCGGGACGCTGCTGTGTGTCGCCGCCCATCTCCAGGACGAACGCGCCCGCTGGCTGTGGGGGTGGGCGGCCTGCGCGGCGCTGGGGTTCGCCACGCATTACTTCGTCGCGTTCGTCGTCGCGCCGCAGGTCGTGTTCCTGTGGTGGCGCGCTCACGGGAACCGGCGAGTGTGGGCGGCATCCGGGATCGTCCTGATCGTCGCCGTCGCGCTTGTGCCACTCGCCCTCGCTCAGCGCGGCACCGGCCACGCCGACTACATCGCCCAGGGCAGCCTCGCGACCCGCGTGCTGCAGGTGCCCAAGCAGTTTCTGATCGGGTATGCAAGCCCCGCTCAGACGGTGACCGCCGTGCTGGCGGCAGCGGCGGTTGCGGCCGGGGCGCTGTGGCCGCTGGGCGCCGACCGGTCCGTGGCGCGACAGTCCCGGCTGCCGCTGGCGGTCGGGCTGGCGGCGGTCGTGGTACCGATCCTGCTGGCGCTTGTCGGCGTCGATTTCCTGGACACCCGTAACCTGCTGCCCGCGTTGCCGGCGCTGTGCGTCGCTGCGGCGATCGGGTTCGCCGCGGATCGCACCTGGCCGCGATCGGCGGCTCTCGCCGGCGTGCTGGCGCTGGTCTGCATCGTCGTGGTGGTGCTCGTCGAGACCGACCCGCGTTATCAGCGCGCCGACTGGCGCGGCGCCGCCACGGCGCTCGGAGCCGCCACCGTTCCGCGGGCGATCGACGTCACGCCCGGCTCCGGGCTGATCCCGCTTCAGATCTATGAGCCGCGCCTGCGGGCGCTGACCGCGCCGGTACGCGTTCGCGAGCTCGATGTCGTCGCGCTCCCCGCTCAGGTCACCGGGGCCGGCATCGCGATGCCGCTACGGCCGGCGCGGCCGCTGCCCGTGCCGGTGGGCTTCCATCTGTTTCGCGCCGTCTGGACCCGGACCTACACGGTGCTGCGCTACCGCGCGGCGCAGGCGACGGCGGTCGGGCCCTCGCTTGCCGGCGACGACGATCTCGGGCCGGGGAGCGCGACCGCGCTCGTCCAGCTCCCGCCCTAGCCGACGGCGGCGGCCTGCGCGCACCGGTGCACGAACCGGAGCTTCTCGATCACCGGCTCGGCGAGCGTGAACGGGTACAGGTCGTCGCGGCCCATGCTGCGGTTGACGGCGTTGAGCGCGTAGGTGAGCGGCAGCCAGTTGTCGAGCACCTCGTCGAAGCCGCGGTCACCGGCCTCAGGCCGCGGCGTGGCCTTCAGCGACCGATCCCTTCGCACCGCCCTCGGCCCCTGCACGGTGACGCCGTACTCCGCCGCGGTCTGGAGCGTGTCACGGATGTGCAGGTAGTGGGCGAACGTCTCGGCCCAATCCTCCCATGGGTGCATCGTGGCGTAGGCGCTCACGTGGCGTTGCGGCCAGTCGGCCGGTGCCCCGCAGGAGTAGTGGCGCGCCAGCGCCCGCTCATAGTCCTCGCGCTCGTCGCCGAACAGCCGCCGGCACTCCGTCCACCCGTCGTCGCCCGCCACGATCAGGGGCTGGAAGTAGTGCCCGAGCTCATGGCGCAGATGGCCGAGCATCGTCCGGTAGGGCTCGCCGAACTCGGCCCGCCGCTGCTCCCGGCGGGCGTCGTCGGTTTCGGCGAGATCGATCGTGATCACCCCGTCGGCGTGGCCGGTGGCGACCGGCTCATGATCGGAGGAGAGCAGGTCGAAGGCCGGCTGATCGGGCCCGACGCCCGGCAGGCCGAGATCCAGCAGCTGCATGATCGCCCGTCGCTTCGCTCGCTCGGCCTTGACGAACGCCGCCAGCCCGGCCGAGTCGAAATCGTTGGGGCGGGTGCGCGTCAGCTCGCAGGATCGGCACAACGCCCCCGGGCGGGTCACGAGCCAGTTGCAGGCGGCGAGGTCGGCGTTCGCGCACCGATGCAGCGCGCCGGCCGCCTCGCCTTCGAGCGCCACCAGCTCCCGCCGTTGCGGGACGAAGCCGAGCGCTGTGGAGCAGTTGAGGCAGACCGAGTTCTCGAAGAACACGAGCTGGCCACAATGGCCGCAGGAGAAGGACAGCATCCCCCTCAAGATAGGCGGCCAACGTGATCGCCGTGACCGTCGCCAATCTTCTGGACTGGCGCGCGTTTGACGACGACGACGAGGATCCCGCGATCGATCTCGGGTAGCCCCCCTGTTTACGCCCTTGGCAAGCGCTGTCGGACGGCCTCCCCGTTCACGCCGTACCCCGCGAGCGTGCGGTGATCGCGCTTAGCGCACGCTTCTGTTCCATTTCTACCGGGATGCCAGCTCCACGCTCACGGACGCATTGGCACTCAAGAACCTTGAGATCAAAGCCGATTTGGTAAAATCAGGACCCGTAGGTCAAGAGCACCAGCGCAAAGCCCCGGCTTGCTGGTCGGCAACCCTCTGTTCGCGGTGGGGTGCCCCGGGTGACGACCAGGCCGCTCGCACGGGCGATCGGCAAGCGCGGACTCCCGGGACGGACGTCCGGAGTCCCTGACCAATGAGGTGCAGATGACTCCCCAGGTTGCCGTCCTACACAGTGACGAGGTCCCGGCGGCGTCGCTTGAGCTCGTCGGCGCTGAGCTCGAGGTGCCGCTGGTCAGCGGCGAGACGGTGCGCTACGCGAACCTTGACAACGCGGCGAGCACGTCCTCGCTGGCGGTGGTGCAGGAGGCTGTCTGCGAGCTGTTGCCGTGGTATAGCAGCGTCCATCGCGGCGCGGGCTTTGCATCGGTCGTGAGCACCGAGGCTTATTCCGCCGCGCGCGAGGTCGTGCGCTCGTTCCTCGGCGCCCGCGACGATGACGGCGTCGTGTTCACCCGCAATACGACCGACGCGCTGAACCTGCTTGCGCAGGCACTGCCGCAGCAGACCGCGGTGATCACGTTCGTCTCCGAGCACCACGCGAACCTGTTGCCCTGGAGGCGCGGCGCCGTGCGGCACTTGCCGATCCCACCAACCCCCGAGGCCGCCGTCAAGGCAGTCGAGACGGCGCTGCGCGAGGCGCCCGCCGGGCCACGGCTGGTCGCGGTGACGGGCGCCAGCAACGTGACCGGTGAGCTGTGGCCCGTGCGCGAGATCGCGTCGGCCGCCCACCGGCACGGCGCGCGCGTCGCACTGGACGCTGCGCAGCTGGCTGCACACCGGCCAATCGACATGGCCGGCTGGGGGGTCGATTACGTCGCCTTCTCGGGCCACAAGCTCTATGCACCGTTCGGCGCCGGCGTCCTCGCCGGGCGCTCGGACTGGCTTGACGCGGGCCGCCCGTATCTCGCCGGCGGCGGCGCCGTGGAGCGCGTGAGCGCAGGCGATGTGCGCTGGGTGACCGGGCCCGCGCGCCACGAGGCGGGGACCCCAGCGGTCCTTGGCGCGGTCGCGGTGGCAGCCGCATGCCGCGCGCTCGAGCAACTGGGTTGGCACGTGATCGAGACGCACGAGGCGCAGTTGCTAGACCGGCTGCGCTGCGGCCTGGAGGCGATCGATGGGATCAGCACGTACACGCTGTGGCGGCCCGCGGGCGCGCGAATCGGCGTGATCACCTTCAACCTCGCCGGCTGGGATCACGCGCTGCTCGCCGCCGTGCTCAGTGCCGAGTACGGGATCGGCGTGCGCGACGGCGCGTTCTGCGCGCATCCTCTCCTGAGCGAGCTCACGGCTGGCGAAGCAGCGGGCGGCGCGGTCCGGGCAAGCGTCGGAATCGGCACGCGTACAGCCGATATCGACCGCTTGGTCGAGGCGATCGCACACATCTCGCGCAACGGCGCTACGTGGACCTACCGAGCACGCGATGGCTACATCGTCCCCGAGCCCGACCCACGGCCGCGGCCGGCTCTCGGGGGGCTGCTCGCCCGCAACGCGCGACTCTCGCTGCTCGCGCACTGCTCCGCGGACTGACCCGCTCGGTGGCCGCGATCGAGCGGCGTGCCCGACGCACCCGTCTGCCACCGCTGCAAGCGCTGGCAGACGGTCGTCGGGCCGTCCGCCCAGCGGCGTTGAGCTTTCAGACTCGCGAGCTTCGTCGCCTACTTCCGCGGACTCAACAACGAGCTGCTCGACGCGGTCAAGCCGGGCTGGTACCAGCGCGACGGTTACTTGAACAGCCGGTTGAGGGCCGCGGTGTAGTCGGTTGGATTGGTGTCGATCGTGGCGTGCGGATGGGCGCCGGGGAGCGTCACGAGCGCGCGGTTGGCGACCGTCCCGGGCAGCAGGCGGTAGGTGGTGAAGCGCGTGGTCCAGGTTTCGCCGGAGTTGCCGGCCCAGTGTTCGACCAGGCCGAGCGGCTGATACGTTAGTGGCGCCACGTAGTAGCTCTCCTGACGAATGGCTGGGATTGGCCCGGGGCCTGAGATCTCGATCGCGGCGCGGCCGGCGAACTGCGCGTTGTAGAGAACCTGCGCGTGGCCGGAGTGCAGCAGCGCGAGTGCCGTCTTGCGGATCGTGTCCAGGAACGGGTGCTCGTGGAAGAGCGATCGGTACGACACCACCGACACGTGGC
>Ga0181518_10001779_pt1 | contig 21591 bp, 15 predicted proteins | sample PEATcosm2014_Bin_28_FD_119751 | JGI IMG/M metagenome (GOLD analysis project Ga0181518, IMG submission 119751) | Peatland microbial communities from MTU Mesocosm Facility, Houghton, MI, USA - PEATcosm2014_Bin01_60_metaG | ecosystem: Environmental > Terrestrial > Soil > Wetlands > Peat | place... | reverse complement strand
TCCATGAGGCGTATCCTTTTCTGTCCCGCGTGGGACGCTGGTGAACCGCTAAGCACGATCCACCGAAGGTACGCCGCTTTTATTCAGCCGCCAACCATCCACGACTTTCGGTTATAGCTCCAACAAAAGTCAACAAATATTTTCCACCCAAGGCGTTTGCGATAACCAAAAATACAATCGTTCCTAAGAACTAGAGGGAATGGAACCGGGACGAGGCGATGGAACCAGGACGTGAGCGCTTGACCAGACCGGACGATGAGGAGAATGGCTTTAGCGCCAAGATTCCCCGCCATCACCCGCCGAAAAAAATATTTCCAAAAAATCCGCTGAATTCCAAAAACACGTCCAATTCTTTCACCTCCAGGCTATAGGTGTAGAGGGCGTAGGTTTTTCGATGCCGATCCAGCCGTTATGCCGGCTCGGCTTGAACCGCGACAAAATGGCGGACCGATGCTTTTTCAAGTGGGCCCCTCGTGTGACGGTGACAAAACCCCCCGCGGCGCTGTCGAAAACAGGGGTTTTGTCACCGACGCACCAAGGCCGATTCTTCAACCGTAGTTTTATGACGACCGCCAAAGCAAGAAAATTCAAACCGACCGCGGATTACACGGATTGAAACGGATGGGAAAAATGAATTCATCCATTTCTTATCCGTGTTATCCGCGAAATCCGTGGTTGGACTCCCTTTTTCTTCTCAGCGTTCTCCGCGGTCTCTAGCGAAGCGGGCGGTGAATCCGTGCTTTTCCGCCATCCGAATCGGACCCGTTTCCCATTTTCCGACGCCTGGCCGCGCGACGTTCGGCTCGCCCGCCGAATTTTTGTCTGTTTTGGGGCGCCGACATCGACACTGTGGCCCCTCGCGCTATCGAAAACCGCGTCATTGTCAGCGCCCCGGAGAATTGTTTTGTAGCTTTGTGTTGTCCAAAAATCCGACGTGCAATTTCCCGGAATGCGACGCTACCATCCGCTCACCGGATAGGCGCCCGGAAACAAGACTCCATTGCCAAACCCAAAACCGCAGAAAAAGCCCGGCCCTCCGCAGAATGTTCCCCAACCGGACGTATCCGCCGAGTAATAGTAATACCGATCGTAATCATCCCCGAATCGCGCCGGCGGCGTGATCTGGCTGAGGACGTCGCCGTCGAAATACCGCGATCCGCCGCGCCCGATCGTCGGACCGGCCAATTCTATTTGGGGCCGTGGGTTGGCACTGGTCGCGCGATCCGCTGGGCGGGTGGGCATCAAAATCCGCTGCGTACGATCCGCCAGCACGTCCTCGACGCTGAACAAATCCCGCTCCGCTGCGTCGCTCCGCAGCACGCCCAGCGATTTCCCCGTGCTCATGGAAATGACTTGCCCACTAACGCGAATCTGCCCATCGACCACTTGGATTCCGCCGAAAACGACGGCATCGGCACCGGTGCCGGCCGATTTCGCCATCGCCATCGCGCCCGCCGAATCCACCGGCGCGATCCCCGCCACGATCACCCCGGAGATTCCCGATGCCCGCTGCAGGCCGGTCGCCAAACCTTCCTGCATTGCCCGCCCCAGCCATTCATGCCCCGGCTCGCCCCGCACGTCAAACGGCGTCACCGCCACCGTGAACGTCGGCCGGGTCGTGCTCGAATCAGCCTGTGCCGCCGCCGCCAATCCGGCCAACGCAGCAACGCATATTCCGATAATCTTTCGAACCATGATCTCCTCGGTCTTTATCCATCATAACGCCCATTCGCTCCGGTCGGGCCGGCAAAACGCTTTCCATCCCGCGTCCACCGAGAATCATGACCCTGCGGGATGTTTTATTCCGTCCGTGCGGGCATTGTGATCCCCAAGGATTGGCAGTCCGGCATTTCTGCAATTTAGCCCGGATTATTCACCACGGATGACACGGATATCACGGATGTTCAATGTTGGAAATTAGTTATGATCGATTCCATGCTTTTCCACGGCGCGCAGACTGCGCGCATCGCGGTTTCGGAACTATCCTGATTCATCCGTGTTATCCGTGAAATCCGTGGTTCCTCTGAATTATCCGGGTTAGGTGCATCGGCCGAAAACCGCTCAATCCAAAAGCAGTTTGAACGCATGATTCCATTGGTTTTTGGCGAAGCCGGGAATGCACCACAGCATGCACAGCGGTTCGATGGCGCGGGCGGACTCGGCCCGGCCCATGTCGGCGGTTTCCCAGCCGAATTGATCCAAAATTTTCCCGACGGCTTTCTTGCTGTCCTCGTCATTGCCGCAGATGAACATCGTGGGTTTGCCGGCCTTGAATTTGGGATTCACCATCAGACCGGCGCCTACGGAGTTGAACGCCTTGACCAAGCGGGCCTTGGGGAATTGCCGCTGTAGGCGTTCCATAAGGGATTCGTTGTAATCGGTGAAGAATTTCAGCACGCCATTCACTGGCGGGGCGTCGGCGATGGGATTCGTGGCGTCGATTACCGTCTTGTCCGCGAGATTGGATTCTCCGGCTGATTTCAGGACGTCCGCCGCCGCCGTGCCTTTGACGGCCAGGACGACCGCCTCCGCGAATTTGGCGGCCTCGGCGAACGAACCGACCCGGGCGCCCGGATTGGACTTGGCCCAATCGGCCAGTTTCTTTCCATCGCGAGTCCCCAAGGTGACCTGATGACCGTGTTTCACAAAGCCGCCGCCAAGGGCCTTGGCGACATCGCCCGATCCGAGTACGCCGATTTTCATAATGCCGTCTCCTGAATAAGAAATCTGATTCGACCGTGTGGACAATAGGCTGGCATGCATCGCCTTGTCCAAGATTTCGGGTGGAAGCGAGCCACGCTCGCGGATTGGAAGGCACCCCGTTCCGCGCCCATTGTTCCATGGCGGAAGCGAAGGCTTCGTGAAGTGCGTCCTCGGCGAGATCGAAATCACCCAGGAGCCGGATCAGGGTTGCGAATACCCGGCGCGATTCCGAGCGGTAAACGGCGTCGATCGCTTCGCGCGACCGCTCGTTTGTGTGCTCCTCTTCCCTCAATCCAGCATCCCCTGAGCCACCAGCACCGCCTCCTGCCGAACCGTCAGCAATGATCGCAACTCGTTGCGGGCCACGAGCAGGTCCTGGCTCGCCTTGGCTTTGGCGTCGCGCAGCATGTCGAGCTTGTTCTTGATCAGGTCGGGATTGCTGTTGAGATCGTCAACCACCGTCTGGAGATCGGCCGACGCCTTATCCACCGGGGAGAGATTTTGACTGTTTTGCGGGCCGTTTGTCCCCTGGCCAGGAGGGCCGCCGAAATTTCTGAACCGGGCCATTCCGCCTTGCGCCTCGAGCTGCGCATCGGCCACCTTTTCCAGCGCCGGCAGGATGGCCGCGAATTCCTCGTCGCTCGCGCCCAACGGCTGCTGAAGGATCAGCAGACGCGCTACCCGTCCCGCTCTCTGCATCTTCTGCTGATTCCTCTGCATGATCGGCCCGAGTTGCTGGAATATCGACTGCCGCCATTGTTGGGCCTGATCCGGGTCCATGTTCTGGTTCACAGTCCGGAAATCCTGAAACACCTGCTGCATCAGCTTGGGCAGCTTCGCCTCGTCGAAGTTGGGATCATCGAGGTCGGCCGCGAATTGGCGCACCTCCTGCTCGACCTGATATTGCGTGGGCGGCGGCGCCGGTTTCGCCGGCGCGGCCGGGGCCGCGGCCTGCCCCCGCGCAAACCTGATCCCCACCGCCATCATCAGTGCACATGCAAACACGGCGATCTTCATAATAGATCTTTTCATACGATTCCCCTTTCGTCGTCTCGACAACGGCAAAATTATTCGGCGTCCATGCCGAAATAGCGGCCTCCTCATCATATTATCCCTCAATTCGCCGGCACTTCAATGCCCCTGGCCAACCACGTTACAATCGGGTGTGCCCAAGTATCTGGGCCATGAGAATCGGCCGGCTCAATTTCGAAGCAGAGCCGGCCGGTCCTCCGGCCGATCTTCGGCACCCGGAAGTTTGGGCGCACCCTTACAACCCCGCCGCCTGTTTGTAAGGAGGGTATCAACCCGCCACCCAGGCTATGGTTGCGGGGAATAACCTATGGCAACCCGCTTTCAACAGCATGTACGTCGCCGAACCGCTCAACATGATGGGCTCGGTCGCCGAGCTATTCCAAAGCCATCCTCCGTTGGAAAAGCGTCTGACCAACCTGATCGGCCGCGAATCGACGGGCGCGCTGCGTTAATTGGGCTTCTAAACCACCGACCGCTCTTGGGCTGGCTGGCGGCTGATTTGTTCCTTCCACTGCCGGATCAGCGCGGCGGTAACTTCGGTCCGCATTTTCTGCCGCAGCTTCAGCGTGGCCCGGATCATGCTCCACCCGTCTCGCACCATCCGCACGGTGGTCGGGTCGATATATTTCACGAAGATCGGGGTCTGGTCGATTCGCATTCGCGCCGCGCCGGCCCAGGCCAGCAACTCCACGTCAAAGAAGAATCCATCGGTTGTGATCTTCGGGCCGAGAACCTCCCACGCTCGCGCGCTGATCCCCTTCAGCCCGGCCTGCGTGTCGAGAATGGTGATGGGCAGCATTTGCCGAAGCCACCAGTTGAATGTCCGGCTCATCAGGTGTCGCCGGTAGATCGTGGGGAAGTCGCGCGGACTCATCCAAAAGAGCGATTCCGGGCTGGCGCGGTTGGCCACGGCAAGATCGGCGCCCGATTCCAGCAAGCGCAGGATTTTCAGCGCCTCGTCGGGGTCGTACGCCAGATCCACGTCCGTAAAGACGCGGTAGGGCGTCTTTGCCATGCTCAGCCCATGGCGAAGCGCGTAACCCTTGCCGCGATTGGTTTCGTAAGCGTCGATCTGAACCTGATTCCCCAGGTCTGCCACCAGCGCGCGGAGTTTTTTCGCGGTATCGTCGGGATGTCCGTCGCAGACGAACAACACGCACCAATCCGGATGCTCCCCGAGAAACCGGCGCAGCCGCGACACCGTGGATTCAATGAACTCCGCGGCCTTGTAGGTCGGCAGCACCAGGGTGCATTCAAACGATCGGCTGGAATCTTGGGAATGCATCATGTTCTGACAAGGCCCATCGTACTGTCTTGACGCCGCCGAATCATGCCGCTTGGCCCAGATTTTAACTAAAAATATGACGGGAGTATGAATGCCCGATTGAGCGTTCCACGAATTTCGGGTATTCATGGAACCTTGATGATCGAATCGAAAATGACGGCGCGTTCGTGAGCAACGAGATCAGCGACAAACATCTGTCCCAATTCGCGTGGATGCTCTGGGGGATGATGTTCGTTTTCGTCGCCGCCCTGGTCCTTCACAACGACAGGGAAGACAACAGCAACGAATGTTGGGGCTACGCGCGGGCAACTTCCGCCTGGTGGGCCGGGGAGAATCTTTACGACACCACGAATATCGACGGCTTTCTCTATCTTCCGCAATTCGCCGTCATCTATACGCCGTTTGCGGTTCAGTGCCCGGGACGATTGGGGTCAAAACTCACTCATCCGATCGGGGACGTGCTCTGGCGGCTGGCGGGGCTGTACGTCTTCTGCATTGGGCTGTGGCGAATGTCCAGGCTCCTGTCGCCGAGCCAGGCGCTGCGCGTCTTCGCGTTCAGCACCATCATCGCCCTGGCGCCGACGTACAACGCCCTGCGTAACGGGCAGTCCAATCTGCCCCTGGCCGCGCTCATGCTCCACGCCGCCGTCGAACTCGTTGAAAAACGATGGTGGCGCGCCGCGATCTGGCTCACCATCGGGTTTGCGGTCAAGCCGATTATCCTGGTCATGATCCTGTTGGCCGGGGTGCTTTACCGGCCGATGAGCTGGCGGCTGGCGATCGCTTTGGCTGTGTTCCTACTGTCGCCGTTCGCCGCCGGGGGATTTCATTATGTTCTGACGCAATATCAACAGTGCTGGATCAAGCTGTCGATGTCCTCGCAGCCCGACCGCGCGTTCAGCGACCTTCGCGGGCTTTTCTGGTCGATCGGATGCGTGATCCCCATGTCGGTATTTACGGTCATGCAACTGATCGCGGCGGCGGCGACGCTGGCGCTCTGCTTCGTCGCCTTCCGCCGCTGGAACGAACCGGCCGCCAGCGCGTTCATGCTGACGCTGACCGCTTGTTACCTGATGCTCTTCAACCCGCGGACAGAGGGCAACTCCTACGTGATCCTGACGCCGATGATTGCCTTGCCTGCGGCGCTGCTCTTGTTGGACGACCGCCGCCGCCGGGCGGCGTGGATCCTGGTCGCGTTGTCGATCTGGCTTACCGGCAACCTCTGGGCTTACAAGTATACGGTGCATTGGATGAAGCCCCTGGCCTGCATCATCTTCCTCATCCTGACGCTCCGTGAGCTGCTGCGCAAGAGCATCGCGGATTGGCCGCCGTCGGTGCAGGCGCGGCCGCCGGCTCCATAGCTGCGAGAAAACTTCACCCCGCCCCGAACGCCGCATCGCTGTTCTCGAATATTTCGAAAACCCGCGTCATCTTGCATCGTTCGAGAACTTCCATGACTTTGGGTTGGCAGGCCGAGAGACGGATGTGGCCCCCATATTGGCGGAGGCCCCGATGCGATTCGGCCAGCATGCCGATGCCCTGGCTGGACATGAAGGTGAGTTTGGTGAGATCGAAAACGACAAGGGGCGGACGCTGGGCGGAAATGCGGGCAAGCTCCTCTTGAAGCAGATCCGTGTTCGGTGGGAGGCCGAGTTCGCCGTCGAGAGTAACCAGGAGACCGCCAGCGCGCTCTTGGACCGAGAATGCCAAGTTAGGCGAGCCGCGTCCTGACATGATGCCTTCCACTTCTGAGCCTTCAAAGACTAACGCGGGGGGGCGAGAAATGGAAGTCTGAAGGGTTTGACGGGAGGGGTCGAAAGCAGGCCGATTTCGGTTATCGCAGCTTGATCGTCGCCAGGGCGAGCATCGCCAGCATGGCGCCGACCAGCCAGAAGCGAATAACCACCTGGGTTTCCGCCCAGCCTTTGAGTCTGAAATGGTTATGGAGCGGGGCCATGAGGAAGATGCGGCGGCCTTCGCCGTAACGCCGCTTGGTCATTTTGAACCAGCCGATCTGAAGGATGACGCTAACAGCCTCGGCGACGAAAATTCCGCCGCAGAGGACGAGGAGCAGTTCCTGGCGGATGACAATGGCGATGTAGCCGAGCAGGCCGCCGAGGGCCAGGGAGCCGGTGTCGCCCATGAAGACCGAGGCCGGGGCGCAATTGAACCATAGGAATCCGAGACAAGCGCCGACCATCGCGCCGGCGATGACGGCCATTTGGGCGCTTCCGGGAATTCCGGGGAGGAGCAGGACTTCGACGAGATAGCGGCCGCCGACGGGATAGCCCTGAAGCAAGGCGAGGATGAGGAACGTGAAGCTGACGATGGCGGCGCAGCCGGAGGCCAGGCCATCGAGGCCGTCGGTGAGATTGACGGCATTGCTGGTGGCGGTGAGGACGAGGGTTCCGACGAGAATGAATACCGTGGGGGTCAAGAATATTTTGAGGTTTTTGAAAAATGGGAAGTAGAGGGTGTGGCTGTTCGGGTCCTGGCTGTAGAAGTAGGTGAAATAGGAGAGAAGCGCGCCCAGGCCGATCTGAAAGAGGATTTTTTCCAGCGAGGTAAGTCCCTGCCGGCTGACGTGCTGACCCGCGGGGAGGAGTTTTTCGCGGCGATGGGTGGTGAGTTTCAACCAATCATCCACCGCCCCAACGGCTCCGAGCCAGACCAGGCAGATCAATCCCATTCCGACGTAAAAATTATCCAGATCGGCCAGGAGGAGCGTCGTCAGGGCGATGGCGAAGATGATGAGGATTCCGCCCATGGTGGGCGTGCCCTTCTTGGTCCGCATGATTTCGTCCATCTGGGTCTGATCGAAGGCCGGCTGGTCGCCGATTTTCTGGCGCCGAAGCCAGCGGATGACGCCGGGACCGAACAGGATGACCAATGCGAAACTGAGGATGACCGCTGCCGTGGATTGAAAAGTTACGTCGTTGAAGACGCGGAGGAATCCCATGCGGTGCGATTCGAGCCAGGCATACTGCGATTTAACCAGAAGATAGATCATGGCATCAGGAGGCGGCGGCGAGAGGCGAAGCCTTCGCGGCTAAAGGCAAGGGCCGGGATGCGAGGATCGCCCGCGCGACGGCCTCCAGGCCGATGGCGCGCGATCCCTTCAGCAGTACCAAATCGCCGCTCACGAAATGCGATGCGATCGTCCCGGCGCTGGCGGCATCGGGGAACTGCTCGACGCGATCGGCCGGCATCCCGAGCCTGATCGCTTCCGACGCGACGGCCCGCGATTCGACCCCGACGCAAATCAGCAGGTCGGGCTGGAACTCCTCGGCGAGGAATCGGCCGATCTCGCGATGACATTCCGCCGAGGCTCCTCCCAGTTCGCGCATGTCGCCGAGGACCGCGATTCGCCGCCCGCGAGCCGGGAGCGATGCCAGCGTTTGGATCGCGGCCCTCATCGACGCGGGATTGGCGTTGTACGCGTCGTTCAGTATCCGCACCCCGGCGGCTTCGATGGGTTGCAGCCGCATTTCCGGACCGGTGGATTTGGCCAGGTTCTGGACGATCTGGCGGTCGGACAACCCCAGCCGCCTGCCGACCGCGACGGCCGCCAGGGCGTTGGCGGCGACGTGATTTCCGAGCAGTGGAACGAACGCTTCGATGTCCCCGGGCTGAATCGTGAAATGCGTGCCGTTCCACGAGCAGATTGCATTGGACGCCCAAACGTCGTTCGCTTTGGAAAAGCCGAAGGTCAGGCAATCACCGTGGAAACCGGAGACGGCCTCGGTCAGCGCGGGGTCGTCGCCGTTGATGATGAGCGTCCCATCGGACTGGAGTCCCTCGATCAGGCTGGCGTTTTCACGTCTTACGCCATCGAGATTGCCCAGGCCTTCCAGGTGCTCGGCGGAGCAATTGGTGATGATCGCGATGTCCGGCTGGGCGATGTGGGTGAGGTTTCGGATTTCACCGGGATGGTTCGTGCCGAGTTCCAAAACGAGATAATCGTCCGTCGGATCGGCGGGAAAAATCGCCAGCGGAACGCCGATGTCGTTGTTGAAACTCCTGGGCGACATCGTGCCGCGGAGGGTTTCCCGCAGGGCCGAATGGATGAGATGTTTGGTGCCGGTCTTCCCGTTGCTGCCGGCGACGGCGATGACTTTGCCGCGGAATTCCTGGCGCACGCGGCGGGCCAGAACCCCCATGGCGGCGCGCGTGTCCGGCACGCGGAGCAATCGCAGTCCGGCGGGTGGATTGGCGGGGGCGTGATCGACCAGCGCCGCCGCCGCGCCACTCGCGTGGGCCTGGTCCAGAAAATCGTGGGCGTCAAAATGATCGCCGCGCAACGCGATGAACAGGGAACGCGCCGTCATCTTCCGGGTGTCGGTGCAGACCGCGGCGATTTCCATGTCCGCGGTGTCGGCCGATACGTCGGCCCCTCCGGTCACCCGGCGAATCGCGGCAAGTGAAATGGGATTCATACTTTGGAATCCCTTTTGGGAAACGAAGTCTTCTGAAGCACCATTTTGGCCTCTTCGAGGTCGTCGAAATGACGCTTGGTCTGGCCGACGATCTGATAATTTTCGTGTCCTTTTCCGGCGAGGAGGACGACGTCGCCCGGCTCGGCATCTTCGAGAATCTTCGTGATGGCCGCGCGCCGATCGGGCTCGACGATCGGCGGCCTTTGGCGGCGGTTTTGGAAGCCGGCGAGAATCTGCTCGATGATTTCGCCTGGATTCTCGGTGCGGGGATTGTCGCTGGTGACGTAAACGGCGTCGGCGAATCGTTCGGTGGCGCGGGCCATGAGGGGCCGCTTGGTGCGGTCGCGGTCGCCGCCGCAGCCGAAGAGCACGCGCAGCTTTCCTCGCGTCAGTGGACGCAATGCGGTCAGGACCTTTTCCAGTGCGTCATGGGTATGGGCATAATCCACGAGGACCGCGAAGGGCTGGCCGGCGCGCACGGCCTGCAAACGTCCGGGGGCGCCGGGGGCATCGCGCAATGCGCCGGCGATCTGATGAACCGAAAGCCCGAAGACTTCGCCCACCAGGGCGGCGGCGGTGAGGGCATTGGCGATATTGTGTCGCCCGATCAACTCCATCGCCACTTCGTCGCTGCCGTCGGGAGTGTGCAGGACGAATCGTGATCCCTGGCTGGTGATGGCCAAATCCCTGGCTTGGTAGTCCGATGCGGAGGCTATGCCTTCCGCGTCCGGGCCGAATCCAAACCGCACGGTACGCGCTTCGCAGCCGGCGAGCATGCGATCGGCCCACGGGTCGTCGGCGTTGACCACGGCGATGGCATTCTCGTCGAGCAATTGAAAAAGGATGGCCTTGGCGGCGGCGTATTGATCCATCCGGCCGTGATAGTCCAGGTGATCGCGCGTGAGATTGGTGAACGCCGCGCCGGCGAAACGGACGGATGCGACCCTGCCCTGATGCAGTGCATGGCTGGAGGTTTCCATGACGCAGGCCCGGCAGCCGTTGTCGCGCATGGCCGCCAGAAGTTGGGCGACGTCGATCGCGCCCGGCGTGGTCATGTTTGCCTCGCGGCGGTCCTTGCCGTCATCTGTTTCCACCGTGCCGATCATTCCACAGCGAAGGTTGGATTTGTTCAGGATGTGGCGGATGAGATAGGCCGTGGTGGTCTTGCCGTTGGTCCCCGTGACGCCGACGACGCGCATTTGGTGGGACGGGTGCCGGTAAAAGATATGGGCGATGGCAGAGATGGCGGCGGCGCCGTCGGGGACGATCACCTGTGGCACGGTGCAATCGGCGATTCTGGCCTCCGTCACCAGCGCCGCCGCGCCGCGCTCGGCGGCTTGGCCGACGAATTTCTCGCCGGCGGTTTTCGTTCCGGTGCGGGCGACGAACAGATCGCCCCGCTGCGCGACGCGCGAATCCTCGCAAATGCCGCGGATTTCGACGTTGGCAATGCCGTCAAGATTGATTTGGGGATCAAGCTCTGCGATGAGCTGATGGAGGAGCATCGGGACTTCCTTTTCCCAGTAACGACGGGCGGCCATGCTCGTCGAAAACGAATTTACCACTTGGCGGACGAAATGCAACGGCGACGAGGAAGCCGGATCTAACTTTCCCGTGTGGCCTGCAACCGGTTCAAAGAAAGATCTCACGCAGAGACGCAGAGAAGTAAGAAAAATCAGCCTCCCCACGCAAAGGGGTCGTGTCATCGAGCTTTCATCCGCTGGGTCAATCTCGATTTATCGGGAGAGGAACCTATGGCTGAGGGCAACCTGTCAAACGACGGCGATGATAGGAGCCGGATGAGTTGAGAGGCTCATGTCCGGTTCTGGGAGGGTGTGGGGGTGAAACTCCCCCGCGCTACTCACCTTTCAGCAAGCCGCTCGAGGCGTCCGCGGCTCTGGAGTATCTCCACAACCAGCGGATAGCTGAGGCCGGGCCAATTCGGGCAGCCGGCTAAGCTCTTACGTTCGCGCGCTTTTGAACTGCCACGAAAAAACGGCACGCCAGTTCTTCACGGAGAGGGTTTGCTGGCCCTTTTTCAACTCCGCGAATTGCTGGCGTGTCTCTCGTTCTTGGACGGTCGGCTCTTCGTAGTAGTTACGCTATTGGCCGTCCGTCCACTTCTCAATGCATTATAGTTCACTTCACGGAATTGGCGACAAAAATATCGCCGGAATTGAAGATTTTCTTCTACTTTTTGCCGGGGAGTGCCGATGTGTTAAATGGCCCAAGACCTGCTCAATACACTCTTCCAAGCCCTTGTGGCTATTGTGAATTAAATGAGCATTTGGTCTGGGCCATTTTTGTTTCTGCACCGCGGGATGCTGCGATAGGCGGCGCTTCACAAGACGATCCGCGTTCCCCGGCGATAGTGGCGGGGCTTACCAATCACGTTTGGGAGTTAGGAATTCGACGATTGATTGTTGCTCCGGAAGAGCTGGGATGTAACTCTCCCAGTCGGCCTCTTTCTTCCCCACGGGCAATCCGAACGGCTCACAGAGGATCAGCCGCAGGTCCAGCAGGGCCGTGATGGTCCGGCTGAGCAATTGATCGTTTTGGGACTCAAATTGTTCTGCCGCGACGTGCAGGCTATGTCGGCGGGTTGATAGCGCCTAACATGTTCTTGATGCCTTCGACCCTTCGCGCCAGCCGTCTTCGCTATCAAGACTACCGAAAGAACCTGAAGCAGCGGCGGCTTCAGCGCGATTTGGCCGGCGGCGATGCCAGCATCCATGGCCCATCGCATGGAGCCGGTGATCCCAAAAAGCGCAAACCGCGATCGCGTTCGTTCATCCGGCTGCTGGCGGAATTCTGGGGAATGCTCCGGGGATTTCGCCAGACGGTGATCCTGGTCCTGATCGCCTCGGGAATCTCCACATTGCTGGGTCTGATCCCTCTTTACGGCACAAAGATCGTCTTCGACAGCGTGCTTCGCGAGCGGCCCCTCCCGCCGCAAGTCCCGTATTGGATTCATCTGCCGCATAGCCCGCATCGCCTGCTGGCGATCGTCGCCATTACCATGGTTGTATTGGCGACCGCTTCTGAATTGGTCGGACTTTGGAGCCGTTGGCAGACCACGCGCATGACCAAGCGCGTGCAGGTGTCGGTCAGGAAAACCGTGTTCGACCATGCGGTCCGCCTTCCCCTGCATCGGGTGTATGACCTGAAATCCGGTGGAGTCGCGTCGATTTTGCGCGAGGACGCCGGTGGCGTGGCCGACCTGATCTTCTCCATGCTCTACAATCCCTTTCGCGCGATCATTCAGTTGCTCGGCAGCCTGACGATTCTTGCCTTTGTCGATTGGAGGCTACTGCTCGGATCGCTGGTGCTTTTGCCGACGGTCTGGCTAACGCACCGCACGTGGATCAGCCGAATTCGCCCAATCTTCCGTGACATCCGCTTCACGAGGCAGAACATGGACTCCCACGCCACCGAAGCGTTCGGCGGAATGCGCGTGGTCCGATCGTTTTCCCGCCAACAGTCCGAAGCCGCCACTTTCACGCGCAACGGGCACATGATGGCCCGGCAGGAAATCTTCGCCTGGTGGTGGATGCGCGGGATTGATTTCACCTGGTCCGTGCTCATCCCGTTTGCCACGGCCCTGCTGCTGTATTGGGGCGGCAGCCGCGTGCTGAACGACATGGAGAAGCTAAGAGCGGGGCTGATTGCCCCCAAGCAGGCCCTGACCGTCGGCGACCTGGTGATGTTCCTCGCATACCTTGCCGCATTGCTCGGTCCGATCGCGGCGCTCGCCGGCAGCGCCACGGCGCTTCAGAACAGTCTGTCCGGGCTGGATCGGGTGCTCGATCTGCTCGCCGAGCCGGTGGAGATGCCCGCCAAGCCGGGGGCGATCGAGATTCATCGCGAGAACGTCGTCGGGCGCATCACGTTGCGAAATGTCTCCTTCACCTACCCCGCCTCGGCTGCGCCGGTGCTGCATGAGATCAATCTGGACGTGAATCCGGGTGAGATGATCGCTCTGGTCGGCCCCAGCGGGGCGGGGAAAACGACGCTGTGCAATCTCATGGCCCGATTTTACGATCCGACCGTCGGCGCGGTTCTTCTCGACGGCGTGGACCTGCGCGACATGACCGCCCACAGCTATCGCCGCCTGCTTGGAATCGTCGAGCAGGACACGTTCCTGTTCGACGGCACGATCGCCGAGAACATCGCCTACGGCCGCCGCGGCGCCAGCGATGAGGAAATCATCCAGGCCGCGAGATTGGCCAGCGCGCACGAATTCATCACCAAGCTCGCCGATGGATATGATTCGCTTATCGGCGAGCGCGGCGTGAAACTCTCCGGCGGGCAACGGCAACGCATCACCATCGCACGCGCCATCCTGGCGAACCCGCGCATCCTGATTCTCGACGAGGCGACCAGCAATCTCGACACGGAATCCGAGCGTCTCATTCAAGGCAGTCTGCAAACGCTGATGGCCGGGCGGACAAGCTTCGTGATCGCCCACCGGCTCAGCACGATCGCCCATGCCAGCCGAATTCTGGTATTGGAGAACGGCCGAATAATCGAGCAGGGCCGCCACGATCAACTCATGCAAGCCAGCGGGCGATACCGCAAGATGGTCGATCTGCAAACGAGCGTCCCGCCGGGGCAGGGCTTGGCGGCTGCGACAATGGCGGAAGAGCATTTTTAGGGGCAACACCGTTCAACGACCGGGCCAGCTTTTTTCCGTTAGCCACCGGCTTTGCCGGGGTTTTCCGCACGTGATGGATGGCTGGCGCTATGCGACGCGATCAATGTCGGATTGTTTTGGGGTTGGCGGTTCGACGGGTCTACCTTCCAGAGGGAGATCGCGACCGCATTCCGGGCATCTCATGATTCCAGCCGCGATGGTTCCCGTCAGGTCGTATCTGCATGATGGGCAATAGCGACTGTTGCGGTTGCCAATAACTCTTACGCGGTCAAGAAGCAAAATTGCAGAGATGCCGGCAATGTAAATGGGGAATGCGATGAGAAACCCGTATCGCAAGCGCAAGAAGCTGTACATACAACCGGCGATACCAGCCGGAATAGCCAAGAGCCAACGGCGTTTGACGTTGAAACCAAGGGATGAGTTACACTTGGGACATTTCCACTCGGCCCAGACCCAGGAACGCAACCAATAACGGGACCAGTGCACACGCTCACCGCAGACGGGGCAATCGCGGTCGGATATGAGTGTGTGCGGTGGGGTATCGTCTGGTTGCATGTGAGATGGGGTTCGATGCTTGCAACGCGACACGTTTCATCGAAGCCAGATCATAGGACATTGTATGCGACGCTGGCCGGTCAACAACGGCGGGGAGGAGAGTTGGTCGGAGGTGTCAGAACTCCAGCCTGTTCAGATCCCGCGGGCGCAGACGATTGACGCAGGTCTTGTCACTGACACACATTTAGGAAGGTTTGGAAAATGGCAAGGTGGACTTGGGTGGCACGGAACCGAAACAGGCGGTACAACGCAAAGCTGCGGTGAGCAATCCGAATTTCGGCACAGTACGCAAAATGGTCGACGGCGTCAGTCGGCCGCGGTCCGTACGGGAAATCCCGATTGAGGAAAGTCGCAATGGAAAACAGACAGCAAAGTGCAGTGGAAATCAATGACCTTGTACGGGGATATCAGGCGGCTTGCGTCATCATGGCCGCGGCGGAACTGGAGTTGTTCGACCGCATGGAAGGCCGGCCATTCACCGCCGCCCAGGCGGCGGAGAATCTGCGGGCCGATTTGCGGGGAATAACGATCCTGCTGGATGCTCTGGCGGCATTACAACTGCTCGGCAAGCACGGGGAACGGTATGAGCCGGCGGCGAACATGGTGGAGGTTTTGACGGCTGGCGGCTCGCGCAGCATGTTGGCGATGGTGCAGCACCAGGCGAACTGCCTGCGCCGCTGGTCGCATTTGGCGGAGGTTGTCAAAACCGGGCGGCCGGCGCCGCGCCAGCCGGGCATTCGTGGGGCCGAGGCGGATTATGCGTCGTTTATCGAAGCCATGGACAACATCGCGCGTACGGCGGCTGCCAAACTCATCGCCGAGCTTCCGCCGCCCAAATTCCAGCGTCTTCTCGACGTTGGCGGGGCATCGGGGACGTACACGATCGCGTTTCTGCGCGGCAATCCGACAGCGCGGGCGACGATTTTCGATCTGGCTCAGGTTTTGCCCCAGGCGAAAGAACGATTGAAAAGTGAAGGATTGTCCGACCGCGTGGACCTGGTCGCCGGCGATTTTTATTGCGACCGGCTGCCGGGCGGGGCCGATCTGGCGTGGCTGAGCGCCATCGTGCACCAGAATTCGCGACAACAGAACCGGGAGTTGTTTGCCCGCATTTTCGAGGCTTTGGTCGGCGGCGGTCAGCTTCTCGTCCGCGACTTTCTGATGGAACCATCGCGGACGGCTCCCGTGGGCGGAGCGTTGTTCGCAGTGAACATGCTCGTGGCGACTGAAAACGGCGGCACGTACACGTTCGAGGAACTGCGTGACGATTTGGCCGCGGCGGGCTTTGCCGATTTACGGATTCTGCGGCGCGACGACACCATGCATTCCATCATCGCTGGGCGAAAATCCTGAAATGCCGCGCTCGATTGGCCACGATTCAAGGCCCTTCCGCCGAAACACCGATCAAAACCACCCCATGCGGCGTCCTGGCAGCCGGCGGGGTAAGAATCAAACGGGTATCTGCCGGGACTATTTGCGCCTGCGATTGAAAGGACAACCCCAGCGCGGCTGACCAAAAAACAAGGAGGCGAAAGAAACGATTCATAGAGTAACCGTTGAGTAACGCCAATTACCTTCGGCGTCGGCGCATCAACAGGTTTGTGCCGGCGATCAGTAGCAGGGACCCGGTTGCCGGCTCGGGAACATCGGCGAACGTCGGCAAGGGCAATCCGTTGGCCGCGGCGAAGGCGTCCAGCGCCGCAACGGCGCCGGCCGAGGCCGCGCCGCTCACGCTCTGGTTGAAATTCGCCGCCAGGTCGGTGAAGTCGGCGGCGTTGACCAGGCCGTCGTAGTTGAAATCGCCTTGGTCCCAGCCGGTGACCGGCTGGTTGAAGTTCGCCGCCAGAATGGTGAAGTCGGCGGCGTTGACCAGGCCGTCAAGATTGGCGTCGCCGAGTAGTGTGTACATCACTTCGATCTGACCGGAGGACAGGCCGGAGACGATGCCGTCCTTCCCATCGGCGTAGCCGATGCCATAGAGAAGGCCATTCGTCGGTGTTTGTGCGGCCGTGGACATAATGCCCGGGCCGTTCCATTTCCCGCCGTTGTAGCCGGATTTGACGTACCCGGCGATCGCCGAGATCGGATCGCTACTGGTGTAATCGATGAACAGGTGGTGATTGGTTAGATTGAGTTTTCCCCCGCTGTTGATGGTCAGGGAATTCACGGAGTCGGAAGTTCCGCCAGTGATGGCAAGCGAGCCGGTGGAGTTCACCGTCACCGACGCCTGATTCAATCCGACGGCCGTGGCGGTTGCCGATGCTCCGGAAGAATTGCCGATGAGCAGCGTCCCCGTTCCGGTGACGGCTCCCAGATTGGCCGTGCCGCCGGTCTGCGTGAACGTGCCGGCATTGGCGGTGCTGGCGGCGGTGAGCGTTCCCGCGGATTGGCTGAAGCTGAATCCCGAACTAACCGACAGGCTCCCGGAAATGGCTATCGAGCCGCCGTCCACGGCCAATGTCCCGTTGCCGGCGGTGAGGAGGTTTGCCGCGGTGACGACTCCGGAGCCGGCGCCGAGGATTAACTTGCCGGTTCCCCCGGGAGCAATGCCGGTCGAACCGTTGCTCATTCCGCCGACATAAATTGTGCCGGATACGGCTAAAGTTCCTCCCGTGATGGTGTACGTGCCGGTGCTGCCGGACAGCGCGGCGATGTTCATCGTCCCCGCGGAGACGCTGGCTGTTTCGGATTCTGTGACCGTTGCAGTCCCGGAATTACCGACATAAATCGCCGGGTCCGGCGCGCCGTTCAAGCCGACTTGCACGGTCCCGGCGCTGAAAGTCGCCGTCGCGGACGATCCGGGGGAATTACCGATGATGAGCCCGCCGTCGAGCACGCAGGAGCCCGAAGCCCCGTTCACCACAAGCGAGCCGCCGTCCTCCAGCACGAGATAATATGCGTGACCGGAAATGCCTTGAGAGTTGTCCAGAAGGAATTCGCCGTTGGTCAAGGTCAGCGAAACACCTTGGATGCTCGTGCTTGAAAACGTCACGTTTCCCGCGTCGTTGGTGGTCGGAACATAGGACACGGCGCCGCCGGCGTTCACGATCAGCGACGCGCCGATATACGCCGGCACCAGATTGCTCCCATTGAGCCAATGCGATGAATTGATCGAATTGGCGCTGCCGTCCCAATTCAGGGTCCTGGCCGAAGTCACCGGTGTGTAGCCGATAACGTCCATCGCGGCCAAGTCCACGGGAGACAAATCCGCTTCTTCACCGGTGCCGAGGCCCGCGTCGCACGCGTCGGGCTCATAACTCAGCCAATCCTGCAAGTCGCCCCCATTGGCGGGATTGTTGTAATCCTTGAGATTTGTTGCGCCGGCGTCGATGGAAAAATAGACTCCGCTGTCCGTCTGATTGACGCTGGGAGTCCCCGGCGCCGTAAAACGGAACAGATCGTAAGGCAGCCATCCCGGCGCGGAATCGAGCGACTCACCGAGCCCGGGGATCCGGCCCATGCATTCGGTCAGCTCGTGTTCCGCGACGCCGATGAAATCAAAATCACCCGGTACGTTTCGGTTGTTCGGATCGAACGTGTAGGTGTATTCGGTCCCAAAGGAGAACGTCCCATTGTTGCCGGGATCGGTTGCAGAAATCTGACCGAGCACCTTGGCCTCGGCGGTTGGAAGCCAGAAGTTTCCGCCCCCGGTCGGATCGGTGGACGAGAAATTCGCCACCGCCGTCGCATCGACTGCGGTGCTCGCGTGTGACGACAAGAGGGCGGTTACATCCGAATAGGCGTAGATGCCGGTCAGACCGGTCCCGCTGCCGCCTAGTCCGCTTGAACTGGCGACGACGTTGATGTTGACCGTGATCGGATCGGTTATGACATTCTCAATCTGCTGAGCGGCATAGGCTGTAGCGCTCTCAACCTGGGAAGCGTACGAGAGGCTGGTAACACTGGAATCATAAGAAAGGTTGAAGGTGAGTCCCCAAGCCGGCTTCGATCCGAAGCCGGGCAAAAGATCAACTCCCAAAACCGCCAGCGCAAGCAGTCCTCCCCTTCGAGCGAGCCGCGAATATGGCCGAATTGCCCTCGTCTCCATTTCCGATATCCCGCGCCAAGGTGGGCGGCAAAACGACTCGAGTCATACTACCGAGAAACTTCTGGAAATGGGAAGGAAAAACCGGGCGGACATGCTCGGCGGGGTGCGTGAAATTTGCTGCGAAGAATTTCCCCCTCCCCATGTACTCAGGGGGAGGGTTGGGGTGGGGGTCGAACGTCGATTGGCCCACGAATCCCCCACCCTGGCCCTCCCCCGGAGTACCAGGGGAGGGGAAGAAGACGCCTCGCAGATAGTGTCACGCACCCGGCTCGGCGCGGCGGGATCGAACGAATCGCTCGGTATAACTTGTCCATTGGCCCATGGTCCCCACGAGCGCGCCAAAGCGCTGGCCCACGACCGTTCCGAAGGCCCGTCAATTCACGGCGGATTCCCGGAGGCAGAGGAATTCAAAACGATTTGAAACCCTCTTCACATCCTTGGCAGCTTCACGTTTCGGCCCACTGAAACCGCCGTCAGCAACCGCTTGCTGTAGACCGCGGGATTCGGGTATTCTTGCGCCCCATGAGACCGAATTCCTTGCCCCGCCTTTTCTGTTCCGCTCGGCGAATTTTGGGTTTCGCAATCCTCGCCGCCTGCGGCTGCGCCCCGAGTCGCGGTAAGGAAGTCGTCCAGCCTCCCGCCGCGCCGCCACGGTATGTCTGGAAGAGCGTGCAGATGGTCGGCGGAGGATTTGTGGATGGCATCGTTTTTCATCCCACCGAAAAGGGCCTGCGCTACGCGCGCACCGATGTCGGCGGGGCGTATCGCTGGGACGATCGGCAGAAGCAATGGATGCCGATCCTCGATTGGCTTCCCTACAAGGATACCAACCTGATGGGCTGCGAGAGTATTGCTGTCGATCCAGCCCATCCCAACCGCGTTTACCTCGCGTGCGGAATGTACACCAACCCTACTACCCCGAACGGGGCGATCCTGCGCTCGGATGATCGCGGGGGCACCTTCCAGCGGACGGATATGCCGTTTAAGATGGGCGGCAATGAAGACGGTCGCGGCAATGGTGAACGCCTGGCGGTCGATCCCAACGATGGCAACGTGATTTATTTTGGCTCTCGCCATGACGGGCTGTGGCGAAGCGCCGACCGCGCCGTGACCTGGTCCAAGGTAAACAGCTTTCCCGATGTGACCGAAGCCCGCGCCACGACGAGGGCGCCGCGCGATCGATTCGGTTTCCCGGGGCGATCCTCGGGGGTGGTCTTCGAAATCTTCGATCCGCGCAGCGGCACGGCGGGCGCGCGCAGTTCGACCATTTACGCCGGCGTTTCACTGATGGGCCGCAGCAATTTTTATCGCAGCACCGACGCCGCCGCAACCTGGGCCGCCGTGCCGGGAGAACCGACCAATCTCCGGCTTTCGCATGGGGTGATGGCGTCCAACGGAACGATCTATCTGTGCTACGGCAGCGCCCCCGGTCCCAGCCGCATGACCCGCGGCGCCATCTGGAAGTTCGACACGAACAGCGCCCAGTGGACCGACATCACCCCCGAGAAACCCCAACCCTCAACCCGCCCGGCAAGCGGCCCCGGCGGAGGCGGCGGCTTTGGCTACGGCGCGGTTTCCGTTGATGCCCATGACCCCGACGCGCTCATCGCCAGCACCTTCACCCATCCCGACGGAGAGGAACTTTTCCGCAGCACCGACGCCGGGAAAACCTGGAAGCCCATCTTCCATAAGGGCGGCGGAACGTTTGATTATTCCGGCGCTCCCTACGTTGCCCACACGGCAATCCACTGGCTGCTGGATATCCAGATCGATCCGTGCGATCCCAATCACGCGATGTTCACGACGGGATATGGCGGCTGGGAAACCTTCGATCTCACCGATGCCGATGCGGGCAAGGCCACCCACTGGAGCGTCATGAGCAAGGGAATCGAGGAAACCGTCGCCATGCAGCTCGTCAGCCCGCCGTCGGGCGCCCACCTGATCAGCGCCATCGGCGACTACGGCGGATTCGTACACTGGGACCTGGACAAGCCCAATCCCGACGGCAACTTCGATCATCCCAATTTCGGCAACACCGGCGGTGTCGCGTTCGCCCAAAGCAATCCCGACATCCTCGTCCGAGTGGGCAGCGTCGCGGGTGGCCAGCGCGGCCGGGGAACGAATGTCGCCTATTCCCTCGACGGCGGAAAAACCTGGCAGCCGGCGCCCTCCATGCCATCCTCCCGAAGCGCTATGGGCTCCATTGCTGTAAATGCCGACGGAACCCGGTGGATCTGGACCCCGGCGCGATCGTCGCCATTCCTCACGCTAAATCGCGGCGCAACCTGGAGGCAAATCCCCGGCCTGCCCGCAAACACGCGCGTCATCGCCGACCCGATAAGTGCGCGGAAGTTTTATGCAATGGCCTTGTTCGACGGCAAATTGTTTATCAGCAGCGACGGTGGAGAAACGTTTGAATCAAGACCTCTGATCCTGCCCGGCGGCTTGCCGCAGGCCGGTGAACTCGGGGAGAACAATCGCGGCGACCGCGGCGACAACCGCGGCGGCCAGGACCGTATCTACGCCACGCCGGGCCTGGAAGGCGATCTCTGGATCGCCGCTTTCGATGGACTTTATCACTCCGCCGACACCGGCCAGAGTTTCGTCAAGATGGACGGTGTGGAGCAAATCCACGGTTTCGGCTTCGGCAAAGCCGCGCCCGGCGCCGGCGTCCCCGCGTTGTATCTCATGGGAATCGTGCGATCCAAAGACGCCATCTATCGTTCCGACGATTTCGCCAAAACCTGGGTGCGCATCAACGACGATCGGCACCAATACGGCCTGTTGTTGCAGATCACCGGCGACCCGCGCATCTATGGACGAGTTTACGTCGGCACGCACGGCCGCGGCGTTCTTTATGGCGATCCCGCCGATTAGG
>Ga0181518_10001773_pt1 | contig 21627 bp, 16 predicted proteins | sample PEATcosm2014_Bin_28_FD_119751 | JGI IMG/M metagenome (GOLD analysis project Ga0181518, IMG submission 119751) | Peatland microbial communities from MTU Mesocosm Facility, Houghton, MI, USA - PEATcosm2014_Bin01_60_metaG | ecosystem: Environmental > Terrestrial > Soil > Wetlands > Peat | place... | reverse complement strand
TGGACTATCACAGCTCCCGATTTGCCGACCATTCGCTGATGGTTTTCCACGGCCAAAAACTGGTTGCCCTCCTGCCGGCCAACCTCGCGGCCAATGGCATGTTGATCAGCCATGAAGGACTGACGTATGGCGGGCTTGTGGTGTCCCGCGCCGCCACCTTGCACCAGGTGCTGGCCTGTTTCCATGCGGCCCTCCGCCACTTGAGCCGGGAACACATTCCCAAGCTGCTCTACAAGCAGATTCCCGCTTTTTACAATACGCTGCCCGACGACGAGGTGAACTACGCCTTGTTCCTCCTGGAGGCCCACCTTTGCCGGCGCGATTGCGCAACCGTTGTCGCCCAGTCTGACCGGCTGCACTGCCGGAAAGGCCGCAAGAGCGAGATCGGGCGGGCGCGGCGTCTCGGTGTCCGCGTGGTGCGGGAAACCGCCTTCCAAGCGTTTTGGGAACACCTGCTCGTGCCCCAACTGGCCCTGCGCTATGGCGTCCGGCCCGTCCATACCCTCGGTGAAATCACGCTCCTCGGTTCGCGCTTCCCGGAGAACATCAAACAATTTTCCGCCTATTGCGGCGATGAAATCGTCGCCGGGGCCACCATTTATGAAACCCCCACTGTGGCCCACTCCCAATATGCCGCCGTTTCGGACCATGGCCGACAATTGGGCGCCCAGGCTTTTCTGTTCGGCTGGTTGATGGATGAGTATTACAAGGACAAACGCTTCTTTGATTTCGGCATCTCCAACGAGTTCAACGGCCGCGCCATCAATCACGGATTATTGCATTGGAAGGAAGGCTTCGGCGGACGCAGTTACGCGCACAATTTTTACGAGGTCTGCTCGGACAATTACGTGAAACTCGAACCCGTCCTGTCCACCCGGTTGTACAACCTCCTCAACCACCCCGCGCAAAATATAGCCGTGGCTGTCCGGGCCTGAAAGCATCAGCCGAACATTTCCAAGCGCCTGTTTGACCAGGTGCAGCAAGTCATGCGGACGCACAGCGGAGCACTCCACGAAAGCCGCGGCAATCGAATCCTGACGCGAAGATTTCACCCGTCGAAACCCAAGACCAGCAAAATCGTTTTGGCAGGCATTTTCACCGCGCAATCAAAGACGCTCTAAAACGACGCAGGATGCGCCGGGACCGGCGCCATTTTGCAACAAACAAATCCATTTATTTAGCCAACCCAAAAGCAATATCGGTGGATTGACGGTGTGTTGGAATAGTGAGTAAATCAAGAGCGCTGTGAAAGGTTCAAAACCAACCAGACAGCACAGCGAAATATCGCTGGGAAAGTGGGGCGGTTTTTTATCACGTCCCAAACGCCAGAAGGAAATTCCATGAAAACAATTCAGACGACCTTATTATTGTTTGCAACAGTGCTCGCAGCGTCCAGCCTCGCGCAGGATCAAATTCCGGCAATCAGCTCTTTCACTCCGGCGGTTGGCTACGTTGGTGCGACTGTCACGGTCTCGGGGACCAACTTTAGTTCGGTGGCTTCAAACAACCTTGTGTATTTTGGGGCGGTTCAGGCCACTGTCACCGCGGCCAGCGTGACGAACCTGGTGGTGACGGTGCCAGTGAGCGCGACATTCACGCCCATTACCGTTACGGTGAATGGACTGACCGCTTACGCCAATCAGCCGTTCATGCCCGCTTTCCCCGGCATCGGCCAGATTGACGGTTCTTCGCTGGGATCCCCGTTGATTTTGACGGGTGGCAGTGGTTCGATGTTCCCCGTGATTGCCGATCTGGACGGAGATGGAAAACCAGACCTTGTGGAGGTCAATTACTATGATGGGACAATTTCATTGTTCCAAAATATCAGCACCAACGGTTCGCTGACCACCAACTCATTTGCCCCGCGTGTTGACCTGCCTTCCATCGGTGGTACGCCCGGCGGGCTCGCGGTGGCGGATCTCGACGGGGATGGGAAACTCGACCTGGTGGTTTCTGACTCCAGCAATAACCGGATTGTGGTTTACCGGAATATTTCCACTGTCGGGACGCTGACCACGAATTCGTTTGCTGCGCCGGCGTACTTGAATGTGGGCGCAGGTCCCACAACGGTGTGCGTAAGGGATTTGGACGGTGACGGGAAACCTGACATTGTTTGCGTTAACTTTGGGGATAACACCCTTTCCATTCTGCAGAACATTGGGAGCGCGGGCAGTCTCACCGCGAATTCGTTTGCTCCCCAGATGGTATTGGCGACAGCTAGTGAACCTCGCGATCTGGTGATAGCGGATTTAGATGGCGACGGCAAACCGGATTTGGCCGTGGCAAATTATAACGACCCCAGCCGTGCCTTGTCGCTGTTCAGGAACAACAGCAGTCCGGGGAACATTGCTTTTGACCCGAGAGCTGATTTTGCGGGCTTCCAATCCGCGAGTGTGGCGGTGGGTGATTTGGATGGGGATGGCAAACTCGATATCGCTGTGTCTGCCTTCGAGAACGGGCAGTGTGTGTCGGTATATCGCAACATCAGCACGCCGGGCAGCCTAACGACCAACTCGCTTGCGCCGCGTGTGGATTTCTCTGTAGGCGGTTGGGGTAATACCGTGGCTATTGCGGATCTCGATGGCGATGGGAAACCGGATTTGGCCGTGGTAACGCAACTGCCAGACCACCTTTCCCTTTTCAAGAACATCAGTACGCCCGGCAGCTTGACGGTGAATTCATTTGCCGCGCGGGTGGATTATCCTGCCGGGTGGAATCCCAACGGCATTGCGATTGGTGATTTGGATGGGGATGGCCGGCCGGATGTCGTTTTTGCCAACCAGTATGACGGCACCGTCTGGATCTATCAGAACGAAGTTCCTTTCGCCACGCCGCCGGTAATTACTTCGCAGCCACAATCAGTCGCGGCGGATGCTCATGACACTGTATCATTCAATGTGACTGCGAGCGGCGTTAGCCCTCTGACATATCAGTGGTCACTAAACGGGACAAACATTTGGGGAGCAACTTCCAGCAGTTTGAAGATTCCAAATGTAATGCAATCTGCTTTGGGCACTTATACCGTCGTTGTGTCCAACCTTTTTGGCAACGTGATGAGTTCCAATGCCGTGCTCTCGATGTATCCATTCCTGGCCGTGCCATTTGGCGGCATTGTGACGAATTGGGGCCAAGACGCCATTCTCAGTGTGCAGGCATGGGGAACCGGGCCATTGAGTTACCAGTGGTTCGATAATGGCGCTGCGATTTTGAACGCGACCAATCAAACATTGGACTTGTCGAGCATTCAGTTCACGGACGCCGGCCTTTACTCGGTGGTGGTTAGCAGTCCATTGGGCAGTGTGACGAACACACCTGAACAAGTGGTGGTAAACCCCGCAGGCGTCTCCCTCGGGCTGTATCCCGGCGTCACGGTCAGCGGAACGGTTGGCTATACCTATGTCATTCAATCCAGCTCTGATTTAAGCAACACCAACTCCTGGGTTACGGTGGGAACTCTGACGTTGGAGGAACAAATTCAGCTTTGGGTGGACATTAACTGCAACACGTCATCGCCCACAAATACGCACCGGTTCTATCGGGTTCTGCCCGGTCAGTGATCCATTAGAGCAGCCGCGAACCAGCTGATTTAAAGACCATCTGCGACGGCACGTGCAAGTTGTTACCGCGTGACGAACACTCCGCTCTAAAACGCGCTCGCTCGCGCCGATTTCGAGCCGCAGGCTCGACGCTACAACAAATTCGCACGTTCAATTGATTCCGTTCGCGCTTAAAAAATTTTCCCAAATATTCCTTGGCAGACTTTGGCCTTGGGCGTACAAGTGGGCTGTTCTTTGAAAAGGATGAACGTTGTTCATCCGTCATCGCAGTCAAATGTCAGGGAACCCGGTGGAAATCCGGGACGGTTGCGCCACTGTAACGGCTACAAATTCCCAAGGCCACTGCCCCGCTTCATGCGTGTATGAGCGGCGGTGGGAAGGCGGGAAGGCGGTATGAGGCCGAAGTCAGGATATCGGTTTGGCTGTGCTCGTCAGGCTGAAAGAGTCCAAAGTCCAAAGCCTAAAGTTCAAAGTCGAATTCCGTGACTTTGGACATTGGACCTTAGACTTTGGACTTTTTTCGGCCGGCTTCTCCGTCAAAGAGAAGGATGAGGCCAGCCTGCCGGACGGTTTCGGCAGGATTCGTTGGATGCCTTCATTCTCCGTTTTGCCGGGGTCTGAAGGCGTTTTTGTTTTTGCCGGTGGCGTCGCTCTGTGAGCACCGCCGTGGCCAAGCATCCGGCGGTCATAGTCCGCCGCCACAGATCCCGCGCTGGTCTCTCAACCAAAAACTATTCCGCAATCGTTTGCGGAACTAAATTGAAAGATCAGTCCATGAAAAAAGCCTTGTTCGTTGCGCTGGCACTGGCCGGCTTGTCCGTCTTGTCCGTCGCGCACGCAACCGTCATCGTCGAAAATTTCACCGACAATCCGTCACAGGACGGCTGGCAGATATTCGGCGACACCAACCTGTTCCAGTGGGATGCCAACAATCAAAACCTCGATGTCACCTGGGATTCGTCCCAATCCAACAGTTATTTTTATCATCCGCTGGGCACGATTCTCACGAGTGCGGATGATTTCAATCTCGCGTTTGATTTGCAATTAAATGACGTGGAGGCCAGCGGCTACGGTTTTGAACTGGCCATCGGTTTTTTAAATCTGGCCGAGGCCGCGAGCACAAACTTCAATCGCAGCAGCGGTGAGGGCGGAAATTCGCCGGATTTGGTCGAGTTCACTTATTTCCCCGATGTCGGCTTTGGCCCGACGGTGTGGCCTGTCTTTGTAGATACAAACAGTGACTTCAATTGGAATGGGGCCAGTGACTACGCCGTTTACGCGCCGAATCCCGGCGACTGGTATCACATCGTGATGACTTACACCGCGTCAAACCAGACGATGGTGACGACGATGACGAATTTCGAGCAGACTTCCGGCGTGACCATCATTGATCCACTGGACTTGACCAACACCAATTATCCTTTCACCGACTTCCGGGTGGACACGATTTCCATCAACAGCTATCAGGACGACGGCTGGGGTGATTCCATTTACGCGCAAGGTGTCATGGATAATTTCGTCGTCACCTTGCCGCCGCCGCCCATTCAAAACCTGACCGGCGCGTTCAGCAACGGGACCTGGCAGGTGCGATTTTCCGGCCAGAGCGACTGGCTCTACACTTTGGAGCGCACGACCGATTTTCAATCGTGGACGGATGTTTCGCCCGTAACTTCCGGCAACGGAACCAATTTATTTTTGTCGGACACCAATCCGCCGGCAGACAAGGCATTTTACCGCATCAGCGCTGAAAGACCATGAAAACACGTGACGCGTGGCAAGTGGCAAGTGACCAGATGGGTGGCGCGAGGAGCGAGTGCCCTCGCCACCCGCCACCGGCCACCCGTCACTCCTGCGCCTTCACGCTCGTGGAACTGCTCGTCGTGATTGCCATCATCGCAATTCTCTCGGCGATGCTGTTGCCGGTTTTGGGCAAAGGCAAATTGTCCGCGCAAAGCGCGGAGTGCATGAGCAATTTGCGCCAGCTTGGAATCGCGGCGGAATTGTATTGGGACGACAACGGCGGGAACTGTTTCAGTTACGTCTTTGCCCCGACTAATTATGGCGCAATTTACTGGTTTGGCTGGATTGGTCCGGGGGCGGAAGGCCAGCGTCCGTTTGATCTGTCCTATGGCGCGATGTATCCGTATCTCAATGGCAGCGATGTGCGGCTCTGTCCCTCGCTGGGATATGCACTCGCACAATTTAAACTGAAGGCTGACAGCGTGGTGTTCAGTTACGGCTACAATTTTTACCTTTCGACGCCAACCGGAAAACCGCCGATCAATGGTTCAAGGCTTCGCCAAACGGCTCAAACCGCGTTGTTCGCCGACGCGGCGCAGGTGAACAATTTTCAAGCTCCCGCTTCATCCGCAAATCCGATGCTCGAAGAATGGTATTACCTGGATTTGGAAACAAATTATTCCAGCGCCAACAATTATCCCAATGGCCATTTCCGTCATTCGCAAAAGGCCAACGTCATTTTTGCCGACTACCATGTGGGAATGGAAAGCATGATCCCCGGCTCGGTGGACAAAAGATTGCCAAACCAGTTTGTCGGCCAGTTGCGTCCGGAAATTTTGGTCGTGCAATAATGTGGTTGGCACCTGTCTTCCGCCTTCGCAGCGCACCAAAGCAATGCTCCGGCGAGACGGCAGCAATTTGGTGTTCCGCCGAATTGTGGCGGCGGACGCAAGACTGCAATTGCTCAAACGAAGGATGGCAATGTGTGTATGCAAACGGTTTCGGGCGCGACACCCGAAACAACCCGCGAGACGCGGGTGCTACCACATCACACGCCAATCTGCTTCTGGATCGCGGCGCAGATTTTCTGCGACCATTTTTCCAAAATCTTTGCGTTACGGCCTTCGAGGAGCAGACGCGCCTTCGGTTCGGTGCCGGAGTAACGCAACAGCACCCGGCCGCCGGCGGACTTCAGTTCGGCTTCGGCCTGCTTGACGAGCTTCAACACGCCGTCAAGCTGCTCGAATGGAATTTTTTCGCGCACACGGACGTTTGCAACCAACTGGGGAAAGCGCGCCCAGCATTTCGCCAGTTTTGAGAGCGGCGTTTGTTTTGCTTTGACGATGCGGAGTATTTGCAGCGCAGCCACGAGACCATCACCCGTCGTGCTGAAATCACGGAAAATCAGGTGGCCGCTCTGCTCGCCACCAAAGTTGAAGCCGTGGCGCAGCATCTCATCAATCACGTTCCGGTCGCCCACGGCGGTGCGAATGACCTTGCCGCCAGCGGATTTGATGGCGGCTTCCAAACCGGCGTTGCTCATCACGGTGGCGACCAGCGTTTTCTCGGCGAGCGTTTTTTGCGTGAGCATGTCGAGCGCGGCGATGGCCATGATGTCGTCGCCATCAATCAAATTGCCTTTTTCATCGCAGAGCAGCACGCGGTCGGCGTCGCCGTCATGCGCGATGCCGAGATGCGCCTTGTGTTCGACGACCTTGCGGCACATCGCTTCGGGATGCATCGAACCGCAATTCTGGTTGATGTTCATGCCGTCGGGCTGGTTGCCGTAAACGATGACTTCCGCGCCGAGTTCGCGCAGCACACAGGGCGTGGATTTGTAGGCCGCGCCGTGCGCGCAATCCACGACGATGCGCACCCCTTCGAGCGTCAGGCCGCGCGGAAAACTGGCCTTGGCAAATTCAATGTAACGTCCGAGCGCGTCGTCAATGCGGACCGCCTTGCCGACGGCGTCGGCCGTGGGACGGATGTTTTCGATCTCGCCGCTGAAAACCAAATTCTCGATTTCGTCCTCGATTTTGTCGTCGAGTTTGTAGCCGTCGGCGCGAAAAAATTTGATGCCGTTGTCCGCATAGGGATTGTGTGACGCGGTGATGACGATGCCGGCGTCGGCGCGCAGGCTGCGCGTCGCGTAAGCCACGCCCGGCGTCGGCAACGGGCCGATGAACAGCACGTCCACCCCCATCGAAAGGATGCCGGAGGAGATGGCATTTTCGAGCATGTAGCCGGAAAGCCGGGTGTCCTTGCCGATGACGATTTTGTGTTTGCCGCGGCCGCGTGACTGGCGTTCAAGATTTTTGAAAACGTACGCGGCGGCGCGGCCCAGTTTGAGGGCGGTCTCAGCGGTGACGGGTTCGACGTTGGCCGTGCCACGGACGCCGTCCGTACCGAATATTTTTTTCGGGGAACTCATGGTTTTTTATCAGGCGGAGGCGGAACGATCACGCCCACTTTGGGCGGGTCAACACTCACAAGCGTTACCCCGGGCGGCGTCGAAACATCCACGCGCTGCCGCAAATCGCGGGCGGACTGAATGTCCGTGAGGTCCACCACCGCATGAATTTGATTTGCCTGCAAATCGGCCATGACCTCAGGCGGCCCGCCAACCTTGACGGCAACGGTGGCGGGCGCCACCCGAAAATCACGCACATCCGACGCGGTCGAAACGACCAGCACCGGCAAATTGCCAAAGGTCACCGTGTCTCCGACCGCCGGCCCGAAGGCGGTTTTTGGCTCTTCGTAAATTTTATGAACGGTCAGCCAGATGGCCACCGCCAGAAACAGCGAGAACAATTTCCAGCCCAAATCTTTTGTGACCCAATCGCGCATTGCCATAAAAAATTCAGTTGGCGGTTTGCTTGAGCGCCGGGCGCGGCTCGTTTTTGGTGATGACGACCGAACCGGGCTTGTGCCGTTCACTGAGACGCGCACGCAGCCATTCGACGCCGTGGCGTGATTTGGCCGATTGCACGAGCACGGAAGTCAGGAACGCGCGCAACTCCTCCAGCGACACGCCGCGCACAAGCTGGCCTTTGTAAGCGTGCGAAATCATCCCCGTTTCCTCGGACACGACCACGATGACCGCGTCGGTTTCCTCGCTCAACCCAATCGCCGCGCGATGCCGTGTGCCGAGCGATTTATTCAAATCCTGCCGCTGCGTCAGCGGAAAAATGCACGCCGCATAGGCAATGCGGTCGCCTTTGATGATGACGCCGCCGTCGTGAATCGCGTTGTTCGGGAAAAAAATTGTTTCGAGCATTTCCGGCGTTGCGTCGCAATCCACGCGGATGCCGGACTCGACGGCTTCCTGAAGCTGGATGGATTGTTCGATGGCGATGAGCGCGCCGATTTTCACCTCGGCCAGGCGTTCAACCGTCTGGATGATGACCTCGATGCTTTCGCGCTGTTCACTCACGCTGACAAAGAGCGGCAAATTGCCGAGTTCCGCCAGCATCCGGCGCAATTCCGGTTGAAAAATAATCATGACGGCCACGGCGAAAAACGCCGAGAACGTGCCGAGCAGCCAGCGCAACACCTTCAAATCGAGAATCGTGGTGCCCAGCGCGAGCGCCAGCAACAACACGACAAAACCGATGACCACCGGCCAGCCGCGCGTCCCGCGCAAAAAACGGAAGAGGTAATAAATCGCCACCGCGAGGATTAAAATTTCCAGCGCGGGCCGCCAACTGCTTTGGAGCTGAATCCACATTATTTTTTTGTCCGGGCCAGCACGGCTTCCGTCATCCGCACGGCTTGAACCGTTTCCGCCACGTCGTGCGTCCGGATGATTTGCACACCCGATGCAACCGCCAGACACGCGCACGCCAGCGACGCCGGCAGACGTGCAGCTAAATCCGTGCCGAGCAACTTGCCGATGAACGACTTGCGCGAGACGCCCAGCACCAATGGCCGCCTCAACGTTGTAAAACTCCGCAAGGCCGCGAGCAACTGTAAATTGTGCCCGGGCGTTTTGCCAAAACCGATGCCGACGTCCAGCGCAACCTGATCCCCAGTCACGCCACTGGCGTTCAATTTTTCCAGCCGTCCGCTGAAAAATTCGCCGACTTCGCGAACCACGTTCGCATAAACCGGGTTCGTTTGCATCGTTTGCGGTGTGCCTCGCGCGTGCATGCAAATGTAACCGGCGCGAAACTCCGCCACAATCCTCCACATCGCATCGTCTTCGCGATTGGCGGCCACGTCATTGACGATGCTTGCGCCCGCCTGCAATGCAGCGCGTGCGACAGCGGGTTTCATCGTGTCAACCGAAAGCGGAATTTTGACGCGCGACACCAGTTGTTCGACCACCGGTATTACACGGTGCCATTCCTCGGTTTCGCCGACCGGCTCCGCCCCGGGGCGCGTGGATTCGCCGCCGAGGTCGAGAATTTCCGCGCCTTGCGCGACCAGTTCAAGCGCGTGCGCGACGGCAGCGTCCGGATCCAAAAATTTTCCGCCGTCGGAAAAGGAATCGGGCGTGACGTTGACGACGCCCATGACCAGCGCCGGCCGCGGAAAAACAAATTCAAACCGGCGCGCGCGGAAAATGATTTTGCTGGCGGCGGACACGAACTGATTGTGAACGGATTTCGGCAAATCGCCAAGCGCATCCGTCGCTGCATTGTGCGATCAAACTTTGGTTTTGAAGTATTTGATGGTCTGCGTCAACCCGTTGGCCAGCGGGACTTTTGGCTCCCAGCCGAGGATTTTTTTCGCCTTGGTGATGTCGGGCTTGCGCTGTTTCGGGTCATCCTGCGGCAGCGGTTTGAAGACAATTTTGCTGCGCGAGCCGGTGGCGCGGATGATTTGCCCGGCGAATTGCAGCATCGTCAGTTCCGTCGGATTGCCGATGTTCACCGGCAGATCATAGCCGCTCATCATCAGGCGGTAGATGCCCTCGATCAAATCGGACACGTAACAGAAGCTGCGGGTTTGTTTGCCTTCGCCAAAAACGGTGACGGGTTTGTTTTTGAGCGCCTGGCTGATGAACGCGGGCACGACGCGACCGTCGTTGAGCCGCATGCGCGGGCCGTAGGTGTTGAAGATGCGGACGATGCGCGTTTCGACCTTATGTTCGCGGTGATAGGCCATCGTCAGGGCCTCGGCGAACCGCTTGGCCTCGTCGTAACAGCCCCGCGGGCCGAGGGGGTTGACGTTGCCCCAATAATCCTCGGTTTGCGGATGGACGAGCGGATCGCCGTAAATTTCCGAAGTTGAGGCGAGCAGAAACCGCGCGCCTTTAATTTTGGCAAGGCCGAGCGCCTTGTGCGTGCCGAGCGAGCCGACCTTGAGGGTTTGAATCGGTAGTTCGAGATAATCAATCGGGCTGGCGGGCGAGGCGAAGTGCCAGACGTAATCCACCGTCTCGTTGAGAAAAAGGAATTCGGTGACGTCCTGCTCGATAAATTTAAAATTCGGGCTGCCACCGAGGTGCGAAATATTGTCCACCGAGCCGGTGACAAAATTGTCGATGCCGATGACCTTGTGGCCGCGCGCCAGGAGCAAATCGGCCAGGTGCGAGCCGAGAAAACCGGCGGCCCCGGTGACGACGGACGTCGGTTGCTTTTTTTTCATCAAAGGCAAACTGGCATTTACTTTGCGCCCGTGCCGACAAGCACGGCGGGGACGGTGCGGACCAGGATTTTCAAATCAAGCCACAGCGACCAGTTGTCGATGTATTCGAGGTCGAGCCGCACCCAGTCTCTGAAATTGGAAATTTGATTGCGTCCGCTGATTTGCCAGAGGCAGGTGAGGCCGGGTTTGACGCTCAGGCGGCGGCGGTGGGCCAGACTTTCAAAACGTTTCACCTCGTCCACCGGCAAGGGGCGCGGACCGACCAGGCTCATTTCGGTGCGGAGCACGTTGTAGAGTTGCGGCAATTCGTCGAGGCTGTATTTGCGGAGGAATTTCCCGATCCGCGTGACGCGCGGGTCGTTGGTGACTTTGAAGACCGGGCCGCTCATTTCGTTCATGGCCTCCAGCTCGTGTTTGAACTGTTCAGCGTTGGTGACCATGGTGCGGAATTTGTAAAGCGTGAAGGGCGAGCCGTTGAGGCCGGAGCGTTGCTGGCGGAAAAAAACCGGGCCGGGCGAGGTGAGCTTGATCGCCAGCGCGATGAGGGGAATCACTGGAATCACAGTCAACAACACCAGCAACAACAGCGCACCGACAAAATCCATGAGTTGCTTGGCGACGCCCTGCCAGGAGGTTTCCGGTGTCGTGCGAAAGACCAGCAAGGGATAGCCGAGCAATTCGTCGAAGCGCGCGCGTGAAATCTGCGTTCCAAAAAAATCGGCGACCAGCCAGGCTTCGATGCCTTCGAGTTCGCAGGTTTTGATGGCGTTTTCGACCTGATCGAAATAGGAGTGGCGCGCGCTGATGATCACCCCATTTATTGAATGTTCGTGGAGCATCTGCGCGAGTTGTTGCACGGGGGTTTCTCCGAGACTCAATTCGCCCACCACCTCGACGCTCTTGTCCAATCGTTCTTTCAGTTCATGCCGAAGCCGCACAATTTCGGCATGCGTGCCGAGGAGGAGGAAGCGGCGTTGGTATTGCGACTGGCCGAACTTGCTGCGCAAAGCCAGCCGCACCAGTTCCTCCTTCAGATAGATCAGGGTGAAACTGATGGCGCCAAAAAACGCCATCACCACGCGCGGTGAAACAAAGTGGAGGGCATACATGACCAGCACCAGGCCCATGGTCGTGATGAGACAACCTTTGAAGAGCGGCCAGATAATGTCCCATCGCGGGCAAAGAATGGGACGGTTGTAAAAGCCCTGCGATTCAAGAATCAGCGGCGCGGCAACAATCAAGGGGAAGTAAAGCCAGACGACACTGCCCAATACGTCGGGTAGGATCGCATCGAGGTCCAGCCACGCGATGACTTGCGGATTGGTGCGCAACGCATACGCAAGCCAGAAGCTCACCGCGAACAGACAGGCATCCGCCACTTGGTGGATTTGCGTTCGAATCTGACGCTCACGTTGCAACATGGCTTTTTAACTTCAATCGTAGGGCGTTTTTGAGAATAACCAAATAGCGGGCAAATTCAAATGTTTTAACCGTTAGAGCATTCCCATAAAACATGTAGCGTTTTTTGCGCAAGAAAAAGCCGGAAATCGCACGAGTTTTTGGGAAATATAGCTACATCTTTTGTAGGAATGCTCTAGCGTTTGCCGGGAGGCAGTTGATATTCCGGCACCGTGGCGGCAATTAATTTCCGCATGCGCTCAAACGTCGCGTCTTCCTGGCCCGGCGCACAAAGGGAAAAATACGAAACGTAAGCCCAGCGTTGCAACACACCCGTGCGCAACAAGTCCCGCGCCAGCCACCACATCCGCTGGTAATTATCCGGCGTCTCCTCGCCGTCCGCGACGAGCCAGAAAACATAAAGCCCGCTCACCTCCTGTTTCTGTCCGTCGGGCGTCTGGAAGGATTTGCCGACGACCCATTTGGCGACCGGCAGTTGGTAACTTTGCGGCCCGGCCACCGGGATGTTCACCACCGACCTTTCTCTGATGATCCAGCCTTGGCCGGGCAGACAGTAATCCGGCTTGTGGATGCTGGTGCGATCTGCGCCCATCAGAACAATCGCGGTCTGAACCCAAAAGCCGTCCGGCGCGGTGTAAATGCGTTCGGCAAAACTTGTGTCCGGCGGCATATAATCCAACACCAGTTGCGGCTCCGGCACGTTCGTGGAGGTGAAATCCAGCACGCGCTCCGGCAGGTTGATTTTCATCATCACACTGCCAGGAATTGCCTCGGCCTTAATGCCGGGCCGTCCCAGTTTTTGGTTCGCCCGCAGCCATGTCAACGCGCCCGCCGTTCCCGCAATTAAAACCAGCGCGACCGAAAGAATGATCCACTTTTGATGCTTCATGTGCGTTCTCCTTCGGCGGATTTATTTTTAGCCTGGCGTTTTTCCAGCCAGCGCCCGACCCAGAGCAGGCCGACAATTCCGGGAACGTAGGGCAGCAGACTGAGGATGCCAAAAGGTCCGCCTTCGTGGACGTAATTACCCCATTGCTGTCCGCCCATTTCCGCCGCAACAATGATGGCCAGCAAACGCAACATGTTTCCCAATACGGCAAAGGGACCCGCCAAGGCCATGAGAAAAATCCGCTTGCCCGGCGAGCGGAACATCGCGAAACCGTAAATCGTCGCAAGCAGAAAAACAGCGATCAAGCTTCTCATGCCGCCGCACGCCGCCGCGACGTCGTATTGAAAAGTTCCGGACGGGTCAATCAACTGCGTGCCCTGCCGGACGATGTTAATGCCGACCATGTGCGCGACCATTTCCACCAACCAACACACGAACAGCCGGAGCGGGAACAGGATGAAATTCAGGTGCGCCGTCAGCGGAATTGAAAAGACAAAAAGAAAAAAGGGATACGCACTGTGCCGCAGCCATTCGCGTCCCCAAGCCAGACCCATCAACGCGTAAATTCCCGCGATGAGCGCGACGATCGAAAATCCCGGCTGCTGGATGAAGTAACCAAAAATGTGCAGCACCAGCGCCGGCGCCAGCATCAGCAGTCCTGGCGACCACAACTTCAGCGGCAGCGCGAGCAGTTCCTTCCGCTTCCACCAGAATATGCCGACGACCAGAAACGGAATGAGTTTGCAGTAGTTGTTATCGTTCAGCTCGCCGCCAACAGTGTAGGCATCATAAAGCCATGCGAACAGCGACGACGTGTGGACATAGCCGAGGATGGAGTTGCCCCAAAACTGAAACAGCAGCACCCACGCCGCGAGCAACGTGAAAAAAAAACCTTTGTTCGGCAGGCGATGCCAGCAGTCCACTGAATCCTGCCGGAGGTTCAAAGGCGGGTTGTCATTTTGATTTCCGTTCATTTGTGCGGTAATTCCAGTCTTGAGATAACCAAACTCCCGCTTTTGCTCAAACAAAATCGTTGACGGTGGAGGTGCGATTCCATATCAGGCATGAATTTATGGCGCAAAATCCCTTGTTAACGTGCTTGGTCACGGGCGGAGCCGGTTTTATCGGCTCCCACCTGCTGGATTCCCTGCTGGCCAACCCCACGACCCGGGAAGTGAGGGTTTTGGATAATTTTTCCTCCGGCCGGCGGGAACATCTGGCCCAACACGCCAGCCAGCCAAAGCTCAAGGTAAATGCTCTCGACCTTCTGGATTTTCCAAAAGTGACGCCGCACTTTCAAGGCGTTGACCTGGTTTTCCATCTGGCGGCCAACCCGGACGCCCGTTGGGGAATCGAAAACACCCGGCTCGATCTCGAACAGGAAACCATCGCCACCTACAACGTCCTCGAAGCCATGCGGCGCAACCGGGTGCCGCAAATTGTGCTTTCGAGTTCCGGCACCGTGTATGGCGACGTGGGCACCACAGTGACACATGAAGGCTTGGGACCGTGCCTGCCGATCAGCCTTTATGGCGCGGGCAAGGTGGCTTCGGAAGCGTTGATCACCGCCTTCTGCGCCACGTTCGGATTGCGCGGCATCATTCTGCGGTTCGGGAACATCGTCGGCGAACGCACCACCCACGGAGTCATCTACGATTTCATCCGGCAGCTCGCGAAAAATCCGGGCGAACTGAAAGTATTGGGCAACGGTCATCAGGCAAAACCCTATGTTTATGTCCGGGACCTGGTGGCCGGGTTGATGTTCGCCGCTCAACGCTGTTCCACGCTGGAGCCGTCGAAATTTGATGTCTTCAATCTCGCGCCGGACGGAGCCACATCGGTGCGTTTCATCGCCAACGAACTGGTGGAACAACTCGGATTTAAAGACCGGACGGCAATTCATTACGGCGATTCTGCCGGGGGCTGGCCGGGGGACGTGCCGCAATCGAGAATGGATTCGTCCAAACTCCGCCAGGCCGGTTTTGCCCTGCCGCGCAGTTCGGATGCAGCCCTACAACTGGCCATCCGGCGCATCCTCGAATGGCTGGCGAAACGCGCCGGCGCGGAAGACGACCTGAAGCTGCCGCGCGATGCTTCGCCCCAAATTGCCGCGGCTTGAATCCGGCGGCGTAGAACCATTCCGGTCCTATTCCAGCGAATACTTTTTCAGCCCGGCAAGTTGCCCGGCAATTTTCGCGACGAACAGCGGATTGTTCCGCAAATATCGTTTCGCCAGCCGTCCCGGTTCCTGGCCCAGGCGATAGAACCACTCCAGCCCGGTCCGCTGCATCCAGCGCGGCGCCTGTTTGACGCGCCCGCTGTGAAAATCGAATGCCGCGCCGACGCCAATCATCAACGTCACATCCAATCGCGGCAGAAATTCGGCCATGAATTTTTCCTGTTTCGGCGTGCTCAAGCCGACCCACAGGATGTCGGGTTGCGCCGCGCGAACCATTTCCTGCAACTGTTTTGCCTCTTCCACGTTGAGCGGACGAAACGGCGGCGTGTAACCGCCCACGACCTGCAAATTCGGAAACCGCGCCGTCAATTTTTCGCGCAATTGTTCCGCCACGCCCGGCGCGCCGCCGAAGAAAAAATGGCGGCACCCGCTTTTTTCGCTCCAGGCGCAGACCTCGAGCATCAGGTCGGGCCCGTACACACGGCTCAGGTCACGATGGCCGCGCAGCCAGCCCAGCCAAACCATCGGCATCCCGTCCGGCGTGCAGAGAAAAGCCTGATTCAGAATGCGCCGGAGCGTGGCATCTTCTTGCGCCTCCATCACCCCATGCACCCCGGTCACACAAACGTAGCCCTTGCGCCGCGCGCGCACCGCGTCGCCGATGGCCGCCAGCGCGGTCTGTAGATTCAGCACGCTGATGCCTATGCCGAGGACGTTGACTCGTTCAATGGCCATGAAAATTCAAATTACGCGCCGGGCAGGATACGCAATGAAAATTAAAACGCCAGCCGAAGCGGTGGGGCATCCATTTGCCACGAATCGGAAAGCAGCCCCGGCCTCTGGTCTGTGGGGGGATTGGATTTCACAGGCGGGACGCCGGCGCCGCTTTCTCAAACCGATACATCACCGACCGAACCCCGCGCGCAAAAAGATCTTTCTTTCAACCCCGCCTTCGCCCAAGTTTGGGTGGAAATTGCGCCTGTATGAAGCTGCTTGTTTTCGCCCATGTGCCGCCGCCGCACCACGGCCAAAGTTACATGGTTCAACTCATGTTGAAGGGCTTCGGCGGTGACCAACGCAAACGGAAATCAAAAGCCGACGGCGAATTGCCGAACCATTTCGGCATTGAGTGCTATCACATCAACGCGCGTTTTTCCAAAACCCTCGAAGACATCGGCGAATTTCAAAGCGGCAAACTTTTTTTGATCCTGTTTTATTGCCTTCAGGCCATTTGGTGCCGGTTTCGCTACGGCGTGAAAATTTTTTATTACGTGCCCGCCCCCGGCAAGTCCGTTGCGCTTTACCGCGACTGGCTGGTCATGCTTATCTGCCGTCCGTTTTTTAAAAAAGTCATTTTGCACTGGCACGCCGCCGGGCTGGCCAAATGGCTTGAAACCGCCGTCCAAATCCGTTCGCGCGCCGTCACCTACCTGCTGTTCAAACCCGTTGACCTCAGCATTGTCCTTTCAAAATACAACATCGCCGACGCCGAAAAACTGTTGTCCCGGCGCATCTGCGTTATTGGCAACGGCATTCCCAACCCCTGCCCTGATTTCGAAAAAGAGGTCTTGCCCCGCCGCAAGGCGCGTCTGGCCGCGCGAGCCAAACTGGTGGCCGGGCAGAAGCTCACGCCCGCCGATTTGGAAAACACCGGCGGCGACCCGCACCGGTTCAGAGTGCTGTTCCTGGCGCACTGCACGCGGCAGAAGGGATTGTTTGACGCGCTTGATGGTGTGGCGCTGGCTAACGAGCGACTTCTGCGCACAGGTTCCCCGTTTCGCATTTATCTGACCGTCGCGGGCGAATTTTTCGACCCGCGCGAGCGAATTGAGTTTGAACAGCGCATCGCGCGGCCGGACTTGCAGTTCACGGTCGAGCCCCCGGCCCCCGGCCAGCCTTTAACCCAACTGTCCGTTACTTACACCGGTTTTGTAAATGGTGCGGCCAAGCATCGCGTCTTCACCGAGTGCGACTGTTTCTGTTTCCCGACCTATCACTACGCAGAAAGCTTCGGACTGGTGGTGCTGGAGGCCATGGCTTACGGCCTGCCGATTATCGCCAGCAACTGGCGCTCGATCCCTGAACTGATGCCGCCGGGCTATCGCAGCCTGATTCCGCCGCGCGACCCGGAGCAGATTGCCAAAGCAATTTTGGATTGGCTGCTGTGCGAATCGGCCGAGCCGCTGCGTGAATATTTTTTGAGCCGGTTCACCCTCGAATGTCATCTGACCAATTTGGCCGAAGCCCTCCGCAGCGTTGAAACCGCCGAACCCACACCCGCTTTGCAACCGGCGGCGCAAAATCCCTGACCCCGCGAAGGCGCGCGCAAATTCATTGCGGAATCGCGCACGGCAATTAACCTGATGCCGTTGAAAATCGGCGTCCTCCAGCTCAATTCGACCGTTGGCGATTTTGCCGGCAACCGGCAAAAGATTGTTGCCGGCTACCAAAAAGCCTGCACGCTCGGCGCCGAATTCGTCATCGCGCCGGAATTGTTTTTGTGCGGCTACCCGCCGCGCGACCTGCTTCTGCGCGCCGATTTCATTGACGCAAACCTTGCGGCCTTGACAGAAACCGCGGGGCAAACCGGCCCGGTTCCGTTGTGCGTCGGTTTTGTGGACCGCAATGCCGGGCGACCCGGACGCACGTTGCGCAATTCCGCCGCCATTCTCCAAAACGGAAGGGTCATCTGGCGCGCGCATAAGTCCTTGTTGCCGACCTACGACGTTTTTGACGAAGACCGCTATTTTGAACCGGCCAAAGGCGCCACGCCATTCCAGTTCAACTCCGAAGGCGTTCGGAGCAAACTCGGCATCACGATTTGCGAGGACATCTGGAACGACGAGGATTTCTGGCCGGAACGGCTTTATCGCCGCGACCCGATCAAGGAACTCCTCGGGCAGGGCGCGGAAATCATCCTCAACATTGCCGCGTCGCCGTGGCACGACGGCAAGGAAAAGACCCGGCTCGCCATGCTGCAGCGGGTGGCCCGCGACGAGCGCGTGCCATTGGCCCAGGTCAATCTGGTCGGCGCGAATGACGAATTGATTTTTGACGGCCACAGCGTCGCGCTCAATTCGCGCGGCGAAGTGATCGCGCTCGGAAAAGGTTTTGAAGAAGAAATTTTTGTGGCGGATTTGGGTTTTAGCAGGAGCCGGGGTGACGAGGCTCAAATTGAAAAAGAATCAGAGACTCCTTGCGTCGTCTCCTGCAAATTTGAATTCCCGCCGCGCGAGCAGCAGATTTTTTCCGCGTTGTCGCTCGGCATTCGCGATTACGTTCACAAATGCGGTTTCAAATCGGTGATTGTCGGGTTGTCCGGCGGCATTGACTCCGCGCTCGTGGCCGTGCTCGCGGCGGAGGCGCTGGGCGCGGACAAGGTGCTCGGGGTTTCCATGCCCGCCCGTTATTCAAGCGAAGGCAGCATGAGCGACGCCAGGGCACTCGCAAAAAATATCGGCATTTGCTACGAGGTTTTGCCGATTGAATCCGTTTTTCAATCGGTTGAAAAACAATTGGCAAAAGTTTTTGCCGGAACCAAGCCGAACGAGGCCGAGGAAAATGTCCAGTCGCGGCTGCGCGGCGTAACCTTGATGGCGCTGTCGAACAAGTTTGGCGCGCTCGTGCTGACGACCGGCAACAAATCGGAAATGGCCGTCGGTTATTGCACGCTTTATGGCGACATGTGCGGCGCGCTGGCGGTGATCGCGGACGTTTTCAAGACGGACATTTACAAACTGGCTCGCTGGATCAACTCCGGCCTGGCGTCGCGGGCGGATCGCGGAAAAATCATCATCCCCGAAGCTTCGCTCACCAAACCGCCGAGCGCGGAGTTGCGGCCGGACCAAAAGGACCAGGATTCACTGCCGCCCTACGAAACGCTGGACCAAATTCTGGATGCCTACGTCGTGAAAAATTTGAGCAAGGAGGAAATCATCCGGCGGGGATTCGATGCAGTGGTGGTCAACGACGTGATCAACAAAATCAACTTCAGCGAATACAAGCGCCGCCAGGCCGCGCCGGGACTGAAAGTGTCGCCGCGCGCCTTCGGCATGGGCCGGCGCATTCCAATCGCGCAGAAATTCCGGCCGGCGTGCTGAACCGGTTTTGCTCCCGGAAAAATTCCCCGCCGTTGAAATCAACAGCGTATTGGCGGAGTCTGGCGGTGGTTGTGATTGTGGTTGCGGGAAGAGAACAGAATGTTTCCCTTGCGGATGCGGTCAAGCAGCAGGATGACGAACAGCGCGATGGCAAAGCGCATAATAAAATTCCACCCGAAAACCTCCGCCAGTCCGTAGCTGGAATTGGCGGAATATTCCTCCAGCGAGGCAATCATCATTGCCACCAGCGCACTGGCAATGCCCCAGCGGAGATTCAGCACCAGCGTCAGAATCATGCAGGGCAGAATATAAAGCGGCAGAAAAATCATGCGCGGGTCGGTGACGTAGTCCAGCGCCGCCACGATCAGGAACAACAGGCCGCTCGCCAGCACCACCGCCCAGTTCTCGGTGAATTTCCCGGGCGGGTGGTCCGGTGCGGCGTGGCGACGGGAAAGTTCTTTTTGCTTGTGGATTTCTCCCATGAGCAGGACGCACATTTGCAGGGTGAAGAAGCGCATGATCATGTTCCAAACCATCACATCCGGTTTGTGAAAGCCTGTATCCTTTGCGTTCATGACCAGCGGCCCGGCCACCGCCGCTGCGGTCGCGATTAGCGTCCCCCAGCGCCGGTCAACTTTCCAGGTCAGCAGCGCGCAGGGAACCAGGTAAAACGGCAGGAACAGCAGATGCGCGTTTGTGAAATATTGCGCGGTGGCCACGCCTGCCAGCATCAGCCCGGCCAGCAGGATGACTGGCCAATGGCGCAGAAATTGGGTGCGCAACAAGGGCTGGTTCTTGGCCGTCAGGCTCGGTTCCCAAAACAGGTTGCTCAACTGGGTGGCGGCGGATTTCAACTGGAAGACGGTACCGGCCCAAAAGCCGGAGCTGGATATTTCTGTCGGCGCGGTTGCGGGAACGGGCGGTGTCATTTGCCAGCGATTGGATAGCAGTTCAAACAATTCCGCCGTCTTTTTCCCGCCTTCCATCGGTTTGATGACCCATTTTTGATGGAGCAAATACGCGAGCAACAGCGGCTGGGCAAAGTCGCTGATGCCGGCCTCGACGGCGTATTTTTTGAACCGGTCGGAATGCAGCAGTTGTTCCACCTCGGCGGCGACGCGTTCAACCGAATGCCGCCGGGCGAGGATGGCGGTCTGCACGAAGAAATGAAACCAGTCCCAGCCGGGAATGCCTTGCAACTGGCCGCGTTCCCAGTCGAAGATCCGCAGGTTTCGCGCGTTGACAGCGCGGATGTTCCAGGGCGCAAAATCGCCGTGGTAAAGCGTGGTGCGGACGGTTTTTCCCGCCAGCGCCGCGCTCAAAACCTGCCACGTGCCTGAATTGGCCTTGGCGGCTTCGGCTGCCAGAACGCGCCAGGTTTCCAGGCCGGCGAGCGGCACCGGCGGACCGGGACTGAGCCAGGCGTGAAACAGTTGTTCCATCCCGGCGTCGTTGCCGGGACTGTCGCCGGGAAAATAAGCCGTGGCAAACGCGGACAGCGCCGGTGTGTTCAGCCGTCCCGTCAGGCGGATGCAGCCGAGCGTGTGGGGCGACAGTTTCTCCAGCAGGTCGGCCTCCCGGTCGGTCACCTCGCAGCCGACGGGGTCCAGTCCCACCTTGACGACGCTCACCGGGCGCCGGGTTTCGTCGCACAGCAGCAGCACGAGGCGCGACCATTGTTGTGCTATGCCGCCAAACTTGATGGCGAACGTCTGCATCCGGGTGGCCGGCACGCCGGATTGCCACGCCAGAAACTGCATGATTTCCGAGCCGGCATCGGCTTCAAAGTGAACCCGCTCGAGCAGGGAAACCGCCGGCGTCCTGAACAGCAGCGGCAGCAACGCCCGCCAGATTTTTGCGCGCCGGCGCTGCGCGGAATATAGTTCCAGACCAACCCGCGTGTCCGTCATCGTGGTTGGCAGGAGCAGGAACGGCTGCCGTTTTCTGTGGATCAGCCGCCAGTCAAAATGCACCGTCTGCCGCGGCTGGCCATTGCCGGCAAACAGCATCTCAATGGTCGGCAGGACGACACGAAACATGGCTTAAATTTTAATTGACCCGTCCGGACTTTCAAGGAAAATAAAATCGGGGCGGTTCATGTTTTCAGCATGGTCGGCAGACAAACAACATATCTATGGAACAATCATTCCA
>Ga0181518_10001771_pt1 | contig 21631 bp, 21 predicted proteins | sample PEATcosm2014_Bin_28_FD_119751 | JGI IMG/M metagenome (GOLD analysis project Ga0181518, IMG submission 119751) | Peatland microbial communities from MTU Mesocosm Facility, Houghton, MI, USA - PEATcosm2014_Bin01_60_metaG | ecosystem: Environmental > Terrestrial > Soil > Wetlands > Peat | place... | reverse complement strand
TTGCTCCAGCTTTCTCGTTCGACTTGCATGTGTTAGGCGCGCCGCCAGCGTTGATTCTGAGCCGGGATCAAACTCTCATTTGAAACATATGAGAATGGCCGAGGCAAGCCCCGACCTAATTCGCTCCGCTTTTACTCAGAGTTCTCTGACGAGTTTTCCTTACTGCATCCAACCAGATTGTCAAAGATCTGCGCAGCCCGAACCGACATCGATAATACCGGAACTTGCTGCAGGCCTCGAAACTTGAGATCGACAGCGCCCAAAGGACGGACGCCACCGAGGAAATCAGAAATTCAAAAAGAGCCAAACAGGAAGGCCGTATTCCACTTTCCCGGTGGCCCGGGAAAGCTTTGTTACCATTCCTTACAGAGGTCTCTCTATTTATACCACTCTTCGCCCAGCGGTTGCAAACACCGTCTGCTTACCGGAAGACCTCAAATTGGGCGGCTTTGTTAGAATACCAGAGTTGCAAGACGGCGCGCAACTTTTTTGTCAACAAAATGACAAATTTCCTGTAATCGTATGAAAATAGGTGATTTATAAATCTGCGTCCGACCGCATCGCTTGTTACAATGGGAGCCATGCGGCTGGCTTTCGCAGCATTCCTGGCGCCGCTGGCGCTTGCCGGTCAGTCCTCACCTTCGACTATGGCTGCCGCAAAATCGGCAATCGAAGCGTCCGCCCCGTTGCTTGCGCGGGTGGCGGAAGAGGCCGACGCAATGGCGCAGAACATCACCAGGACGCTGACGACTGAAACGCTGGAGCAGCGCGGCATCCGGCAGCCGGCGCGCTTCCGGCCGCGCGCTGGAGCCGCCGCCAGTGCGCCCTCCGCGCGCTCTACCGTGCGGCAGGTGGTCTCGGAATACAGCGTGGGCACGCTGAAGGAAACCGATTCTCATGACTTGCATGAGTTTCGCCAGGTGATCTCGGTGGATGGGCGCCCGGTTCAAACCGAAGAGAGCGCACGGCACGCCCTGTCTCTCGGCATGCAGTCGCCCAGCGACCGGATCCGCAAGCGCATGCTGGAGCAATTCGCCAAACACGGCCTGGTGGATGTCGCCACCGACTACGGTCTGATTCTGCTCGAATTCACCCGGCGCGGATGGGCCAACCTGGTGTTCGGTCCCTACGCGGAAGCCCGGATCGGCACCGATACGGCCCTCGTGCTTGGCTGGAAGCAGATCTCAACGGCCGGCGGCGAGTTGGAATTCCACGGGCGCCAGGCGGTGCGCCAATCGCTCCAAGGCCGGCTCTGGGTGCGCAAGTCCGATGGAGTGCCGCTGCGCGTGGAAGCGTGGGCCGAAGTGCAGGACGGCGGCCACCGGTTGCGCGACCAGGCCAGCGTGGATTACGTGATGTCGGCGCACGGCTTTCCGACGCCGGCTTCGGTGGTGCACCGCCATTCGGTGGATGGACAATTGATGACGGAGAACCTGTATCGGTACGAACCCTTCAAAATGTTCAGCGCGGAGGCGGACATCAAATTCACCGAAGTACCGGAACCACCGCCCGCACCGCCGTCGCAACCGGAGAAGCCATGACGCGCATACTATACTTACACGGGTTCGCCTCCGGTCCGGGGTCCAACAAGGCGCGCTTCTTCGAGCACAGCCTGGCAGCCGCCGGAGCACAGATGACCGCGCTCGATCTGGCGCGCGGCGATTTCGAGCACCTCACCATTACCGGCCAACTGCAAGCGGTCGATGAGGCGGCGGCGGGCGAACCGGTGGCGCTGATAGGATCCAGCATGGGAGGGTATGTGGCGGCGCTCTATGCCGCGCGCCACGCCGAGGCGACCCGGCTGGTGCTACTGGCGCCGGCCTTCGGTTTTGCCCGCCGCTGGCCGGAACGCCTGGGACCTTCAGCCGTGGAAAACTGGCGCCGCACCGGCTGGATGGAGGTATTCCACTTCGCCGACGGCCGCCACCACGCGATCTCCTATGCGCTGCTGGAAGATGGCGCGCAGTATGAGGACTACCCCGACTTCGCGCAGCCGGCTTTGATCTTTCACGGCGCGCAAGACGATGTGGTTCCGGCGGAACTGTCGCGCCGCTTCGTGGCGGGCCATCCCAACGCCGTGCTCGAGGTCGTCGATTCGGCCCACCAGATGCTGAACGTGTTGGATTCGATCGGGCCCAAGGTAACGCAGTTTCTGCTGGCTTGAAGCGCGGTGGGCCGGGCATGCCGGCACCCTACCCCGGATGGATTTCGGTCAGCTCCACTTCGAGCACGGCTCCGCACCGGGCGCACACGGCGGCGTTTTCGGCGGTCAGATAGACTTCGGTGGATTCGCAGCGCGCGCAGGCCACGGTCGGGTCGGAGGCGTCCGGGAGCGGATCGGGCGGCACAATGCCGGCCACCGTCCGGCCCGTCGCCCGGGTTACCGGCTCAAACGTGGTTCCGCAAACGGCGCATGCGTGATTGAAGCAGCAGTTCGGCGTACACGTGTAAGCCACCTCCGCCGAACCGCACTGCGGGCAGGAGATCTCGAGTCTCCGCGTCCGCATCTTACTGCTTCGGCGGAGCAGGCGGGGCCGGCGGGACAGACAGCGTCGGCGGGGCGGGCGGCTTCGGCATGCTGAAGAATTCCGGGTCGTAGAACGCGTCCTTGGTCATATCGTCCAAGGTCTTTTGCGCTTTCTGCGGAACCAGAATCTTCTCGATCTGCGGGCGGACTTCCTCGAAAGTCTTCGTGCCATGCGCTTCGACTTTGATGATGTGGTATCCGAACTGGCTCTTCACCGGCTCGCTGACCTCGCCGACCTTGAGCTTGAAGGCCGTTTGCTCGAACGACGGCACCATACGGCCGTGTGAGAAAGGTGGTAGCAACCCGCCGTTAGCGGCTGTCGAATCGTCCGACTCAGTCTTGGCGAGCGTTGCAAAGTCCTCGCCAGCCAGGATGCGCTTGTGTATCTCGTTGGCCTTGGCCAGGGCTTCTTCGTCGGTCAGATCCTTGGCGCCCGGCTTGACTGGCATCTGGGCGCCTTTCGTGCGGAACAGGATGTGGCGCGCAGTAACTTCTTCGTAAGTATCCTTGTGATCGTCGTAATACTTGCGCGCATCGGCTTCGTCAACCTTGACGTCCGTTTTGACCTGATCCGCTACCAGACCTGCCAACACCTGGTCGTCGTTGAGCGTGGACTGGACCTTATAGGCGTGGGTTTCATCCAGCTTGCGGCGCCTGCCTTCCTCGGACAGAATGTATAACTTGACCAGGGTGTCGGCGAACTGCTTGCGGCCCGGACCGCGGAACCTCGGCCTATATGCCTCAGGGAGGCCTTCGATCAGCTCGTCGAACTGTGCCGCCGTGAGCGTCACCGAGCCCGCCTTGAGGACCACGCGGTCGGGAGGCACCGTCACCGGCTTCGGCGGCACGGGGGCGGGCGAGAGCACTCCGGGAGGAATCGGCGTAGCAAGCCTCGGGGCGGTCGCCGGAGGGGCCGCTGGGGCCGGCGTCGGGGCCGGCGGGGTCTGCGCCAGCAGGCAAGCGGCTGGAGCAATCATCAGGAATTTGTGCAGAAAACTCATAGCCTCCATGATACCAGCGCTCGCGGCGCGGCTCGGTTCAGTAGCGGACTTTGTCCGGCCGGGCCGCCCATTCTTCGAACGGGCGCTGGGCGGATTGGTCCGTCACGTGAATCATGGGGATGGCGCGGGCGGCCTGGGGTAAAGCGAGCTGGCGGCAAATGAACGAATCGTCGAAACCGGACGCGGCGGCGTCAGCGGCGCTGGCGGCGAAAAAGATCCGCGCGGGCCGCGCCCAGAACAGCGCCCCCAGACACATCGGGCAGGGTTCGCAGGAACAGTAGACGTCGCAGCCGGTGAGTTGAAAGCCGCCGAGCACGCGGCACGCTTCGCGGATGGCCACTATCTCGGCGTGCGCCGTGGGGTCGTTGCACGCGGTGACGCGGTTGAATCCAGCCGCGATCACCGCGCCGTCCTTCACCACCAGCGCCGCGAACGGGCCGCCGCCGCGGCACACGTTTTCCGCCGCTTGTTCGATCGCCTGTCGCAAGAGTTCAGGATTCATAACCCGGGGCGGGAAGTGACCGCCCCTTTCCAGGTTACCGGACTGCGGCCAACGGTGCGCGCCGCGGCCGGGCGAGGGCGAGGGTGCTTCGGTATGTTCCAATATGGGCATGACCGAGGTGGTGGCGGCGATTCTGGAACGCGCGGGCCGCGTGCTGATTGGCCGCCGGCAGCCCGCGCAGTCGCATCCGCTGAAGTGGGAGTTTCCGGGCGGTAAAGTGGAGCCCGGCGAATCGCCGCCGCAAGCCCTGGCGCGCGAACTCGAAGAGGAGCTGGGGATTCTCGACGCCGCTGGTGAGGAGATCGCGCGCTACCAGTACGCCTATCCCGGCAAAGCCGCGATTACCCTGATCTTCTTCCGCGTAAGCAGCTTTCAAGGCGAGCCGCGCAATGTGATTTTCCACGAAATGCGCTGGGAGCCCCGCGAAAACCTGGGCCGCTTCGATTTCGTAGAAGGCGACCTGCCTTTCCTGCGCGGCTTCGCTCCGCTATAGCGCCACGCCGCTCCAGGGCTGCTATGCTGGCGGGAGCGGAGCCTCGCATGAGCAAAAAGGTTCTGATCGTCACCGGCGATGGCGGAGACGGCTACGAAGCCCTCTATGCCTACCACCGTTTCCAGGAAGCCCGCTGGGAACCCGTGGTGGCAGCGCCCTCGCGCAGACCTCTGCACCTGGTCTTCTTCGATGCCGAGCCTGGCTGGGAGACCTACGTCGAACGCCCGGGGCCGCGCCTGGATGCCGACGTCGTGATTGCCGCCGTCGCGGTCCACGAATTCGCCGCGCTGCTGTTCCCGGGCGGGCGCGCCCCGGAGTATCTGCGTAACGATCCCGACGTGCTCGAGCTGGTGCGCGATTTCGCCGAGCAAGGCAAATGCATCTGCGCCATCGGCCACGGCATTCAGGTGCTGGCCGCGGTCGGGCTGACCAAGGGCCACACCGTCACCTGTCACGCCAACGTCCGCATTGAAGTGGAGCGCAGCGGCGGCGTCTTCAGCCCCCTGCCAGCGGTTCGCGATGGCAATCTGGTCACCGCCCAATCCTGGCGCGCCCACCCCGAGTTCTACCGCGAGATCTTCGCCGCTCTGGGATAGCCGCCTGGAGTTTCTACATTCCTGTCAAGTCAGAGGTAGGGCCCGGGTGCGCGACATAAATGCAGGGATCGGGCTGGGCGCTTTTTTGGTACCACGAGGTGGCGCTTCCGCCGTTCGGCAACCGCGAGTTCCCCATGGCGTTCATCCCTTTTCCAAGGCCCCCGCCGAGGCTCCCGCCTTGGGGTATCCGCTCTCACCTTCCGCGCTCAGCCAGCCGGCGCTAGGTTAACGCTTATGGGGCATCGCCTTGCGTGCCTCTGCGCTCGAATGCCGCCGGATTTCCAGGGAAATCCAAGGGCCGCCATTACCATATCGCACGCCCGGAAGCGGCGCGAAAGAAGACCCCGTGCGCGGGCTTTCGTTATACTGGTCTTCGAGAGACTCTTCCGGATCGCCGATGGCTGATATGAGCGTCATCTGGCTGCGTGTGGCTGCGGCGCTATATTCCCTCGGCCTCCTGCACGCCATCCTCACCCTGGTCCGCCGCCGGGAGAACCTTTTCCGCGTGGCGCTGAGCGCGTTTTCGATCGGCGCCGTCTTCCATTTCGTCGCCATCATGGAGGAGGGCCTCAGCACCCATCGCTGCCCGATCGCGAATTTCTACGAAACGCTTTCGATGTGCGCTTTCCTGGTGGTGGTGCTGTACCTGTTCATCCACTGGCGCTACCGTCTGGAGAGCTTGAGCGTGTTCATTTTCCCGCTGGTCTTCGTAATGACGCTGGTCTCGACGATGGGCAACCCGGTCCATGCCTGGACCAGCCCGGTGGTCCGCGGCGCATGGCTCACGGTGCACATCGTGCTGGTGCTGCTCGGATACGCAGCTCTGCTTTTTACCGCGGTCGCCTCCGTCCTGTATCTGTTTCAGGAGCGCGAGCTGAAATCGAAGAAGCCGCGCAAAATATATTACCGGCTGCCCCCGTTGGGCACGCTGGACGATTTGATTTCGAAATCCATGACGCTGGGTTTCGCGCTAATGACGCTGGCCGTGATCGCCGCCAGCACCTGGGCGTTCATCGAGCATAAGGAGGCCTGGATCAAACAGCCGGCCATCGCCATCTCGTTCTTCACCTGGGGCACCTATATGGCCCTGGTGTTCCTGCGGATCACGGCCGGGTGGCGCGGCCGCAAGGCGGCCATCATGACGGTGACCGTGCTCGGATTTTCCGCGCTGACCTGGGTTGCGCACGCGCGCCTGGGCGTCCTGCTGAAGCCATGAAGCTGCTGCTGACGGGAGTGAGCCACAAGACCGCGCCGGTGGAGGTGCGCGAGTGCCTCGCCTTCCGCGAGGCATCGCTGCCGGACGCGCTAGGCGCCCTCAAAGCGTGCGCAGGCGTCAGCGAGGCCGTTATTCTCTCCACCTGCAACCGCGTCGAGATCATGCTCACCACCGAAGACAGCGTGGATCCGCAGGCAATCGTCGACAGCTTTCTCGCTGAGCAAAAATCCGTCAGTCCGCCGACCATCGAGCCGCACATCTACCGGCGCCAGGGGCGCGACGCCATCCACCACCTGTTTCGCGTGGCGGCCAGCCTGGATTCCATGGTGGTGGGCGAGCCGCAGATTCTGGGGCAGCTCAAGTCCGCCTACGCCGCGGCCAAAGTGAGCGGCGCGCTGTGCGGCTGGCTGGACGGGCTCTACACGCGCGCGTTCAGCGTGGCCAAGCGGGTGCGCTCGGAAACCGGTATCGGGCAGATGGCGGTTTCGGTGAGTTACGCCGCCGTCGAACTGGCGCGCAAGATTTTCGGCTCGCTCGAGAACCGCACCATCATGCTGGTGGGCGCGGGCAAGATGTCGGAGCTGGCCGCCCGGCATCTACGCCGGTCGGGCGCTTCCCACGTCTTCGTCACCAACCGCACGCCGGAGCGCGCCGCGGAAATGGCCGCGCTGTTCCAGGGCACGCCGGTCGATTACACGCGCTTCGTGGCGATGCTCCCCGAGGTGGATATCGTGGTCGCCTCCTCCGGCGCGCCGCACTACATCCTGCGCAAGGAAGACATGCAGCGGGTGATCGCGGCGCGGCGCAACCGGCCCATGTTCCTGATCGATATCGCGGTGCCGCGCAACATCGATCCGGCGGTCAACGAAATCGACAACATCTTCCTCTACGACATCGACGATCTCGAGGGAGTGGTCAACTCGAACCTGCGCGAGCGGATGAAGGAGGCCGAGCGGGCCGAGGCGCTGGTCGTCGAAGAGGTGGACCGCATGATGGCGCGGCTGAAAGTGGCCGAGGTCACGCCCACCATCGTCGGCTTGCAGGAGCAACTCGAGCAGATCCGCTCGAGCGAGCTGGACAAGGTGCGCCGCCGCTACGGCCCCTTCAGCCCGCAGCAGGAGGAAGCGCTCGAGGCGCTCACCCGCGGTATCATCAACAAGGTCGCCCACGGGCCGATCACCGCGCTGCGCTCGCATTCCGCGCAGCCCGATGGCGCGCACGTGGTGGCCGCCATTCGCAAAGCGTTTCACTTACAGGATTGAGGATGCTGGTCATTGCGTCGCGCGGCTCGCAGCTCGCTTTGTGGCAGGCCCATTGGGTGGAATCGAAACTCGCCGCGCTGGGGTCCGTCTGTCGCATCGAGATCGTCAAAACCACCGGCGATCGCATCACCGACGTGCCGCTCGCCCAGGTGGGCGGCAAGGGCCTCTTCACCAAGGAAATCGAAGAGGCGCTGCTGGACGGGCGCGCCGACCTGGCGGTGCACAGTTTGAAAGACCTGCCCACCGAGCTGCCCGAAGGCCTGGCGCTGGCGGCGGTGCCGGAGCGCGAAGACGCGCGCGACGCCGTGGTGGGCAAGCGGCTGGCCGATTTGCCGGCCGGCGCCCGCGTGGGCACCAGCTCGCTGCGGCGCGCCGCCCAGTTGCGCAAGCTGTGGCCGGATGTCGAGATCGAATCGGTGCGCGGCAATCTGGATACGCGCCTGCGCAAGCTCGCCGAAGGCCGCTACGATGCCATTCTGCTGGCCGCCGCCGGATTGAAGCGGCTGGGATGGGAGGACCGCATCGCCGAGATTCTGCCCGCTTCCGCCATGTGCTCCGCCGTCGGACAGGGCGCGCTGGCGATTGAAGCGCGCCCCGGCGGCGCCGGCTGGGAAGCCTGCCGCCCGCTGGATCACCCGCCCACGCGCGCGGCGGTTACTGCCGAGCGTGGTCTGCTGGCGGCTCTGGGCGGCGGCTGCCAGGTGCCGATCGGCGCGCACGCCACGGTGGAAGATGGCCGCCTTCACTTGATCGCCATCGTCGCCTCGCCCGATGGAAGCGAGCTGATCCGCGGCGAAGCGCAAGGACTTGTCTCCGATGCCGAAACAATTGGCCGCTCGCTGGGCGCCGATCTACTGGCCCGTGGCGCGAAGGAAATTCTCGATGCGGTCTACGGCTGAAATGCGTCGTGGCGCACGCACTCCTGCGTGCAGCGTCGGCACTCGTGCCGACGCGCGGAGTTTCTATATTGAGGTAGGACAGACGATCGTTTTTGTCGTCTGTCAGGGTGTTTCTCAAAGTGTCCCTCAAAGTATCTTGCTGTGGCGCGCCATGACAGACGACGAAAGGCGATGGTCCGTCCTACCTGTTCCCGGCGCGCAGAGGCGTCGAGAAGAGTCTCGACGCGGCACGCACGAGTGCGTGCGCCACGGACTGGAAAGGCGGTTTCGTGACAGTCGCTAAGGTCTATCTGATTGGCGCCGGGCCGGGCGATCCGGAGTTGATCACCGTCAAGGGCCGCCGCATCCTCGAATATGCCGACGCCATCCTCTACGACCACCTGGCTCCCGATGCGCTGCTGGGTCTCGCGCCCGCGCACGCCGAGCGGCTCTACGTGGGCAAGAAGAAATCGGCGCACGCTTTTTCGCAGGAAGAAATTTGCGGCATGTTGATCGACCGCGCCCGCCGCGGCCTCACCGTAGCGCGGCTGAAGGGTGGCGACCCGTTTCTGTTCGGGCGCGGCGGCGAGGAAGCCGAAGCGCTCGCCGCGGCCGGCATCCCCTTTGAGGTCGTTCCCGGCATTACGACCCCGCTCGGCATCGCCGCCTATTCTGGGGTTCCGCTCACCCATCGCGAGCACACGTCCGCCGTCACCTTCGTCACCGGCCACGCCGTGACCGCGATCGATTGGAACAAGCTGGGGCAGGCCGAAACGCTCATAATTTTCATGGGCCTCACCACGTTCCCGGAAATCGCCTCTGCGCTGATTGCCAGCGGTCGCGCGCCCGATACGCCGGCCATGGCGGTGCGCTGGGCCACCCGCCCGGATCAGGAGACCGTCACCGGCACGCTGGCCACGCTGCCCGGGTTGATTGCCGCGCGCGGCATGAAACCGCCCGCCACCATCGTGGTAGGAGAAGTGGTGCGGCTGCGCGAGAAATTGAACTGGTACGAAAGCCTGCCGCTGTTCGGCCAGCGCATCGTGGTGACGCGCGCCCGCGAACAGGCCGACGCGCTGACCGCGCGGCTGGAGGCTTTGGGCGCCCACGCCATCGAGTTGCCCACCATCGAAATCCGCCCCGCCGCCGACCCAGTGCCGCTCGACCGCGCCATCGCGAATCTGGCTTCCTACGACTGGCTGATCTTCTCGAGCGCCACCGGCGTGCGATGCTTCGTCGAGCGGCTCGACGCTTCAGCGTTTGATTGGCGTTCGCTGCGCGCACGTATCTGCGTCATCGGCCCCGCCACCCGCGCCGCTGTAGCGGCCCTGCATTTGAAAGTGGACCTGATGGGCGCCGAATATGTCGCCGAGGGTCTGGTCGCCGCTTTCGCGAATCACGATCTGACCGGCAAACGAATCCTGCTGCCCCGCGCCGCCGTCGCGCGCGACCTGGTCCCGGTCGAACTCGCTCGCCGCGGCGCGCAGGTGGACGTGGTCGAGGCCTACCGCACCGTGATGCCGGACGACGCACCCGCCCGCGCCGCCGAGGTCTTCGCCCACAAGCCCGATTGGATCACCTTCACCAGTTCCTCAACCGTGCAGAACTTCGTAACCGCCGCCGGCGCCGCCGCGCTGGAAGGCGTCAAGGTAGCCTCCATCGGCCCAGTCACCACCAAGACCGCCCGCGCGCTAGGCATCCAAGTCACAGTCGAAGCCGCAACCTTCACCATCGACGGCTTGGTGGAAGCCATCCTGGGAACACAGTAGGGTCCGATCACGCCTGGCCTGCGCCTGCAGAAGTTCGGAGTTTCGTAGCCTGTCCGGGTAGCTCCTGTCCGGGTAGCTCCTGTCCGGGTAGCTCCTGTCCGCATAGCTCCCGGCCGCCGCGAGACGCGCTGCGAGCTATACTGATCACCGAAAGGGTCAGAAAAAAGGTGATACCGCGCGCGCTGCTCGTAGCTCTGCTTGGTGTTTCGGTCTCTTTCGCGGGGGAAGAGGCAAACGACACGCTCACCGTCTCTTCGCTTCCAGATGGCGCACAGGTTGAGTGGAACAGAAAACTCATAGGCACGACGCCCCTGACGCGCAAAGTTGGAGAATATGCGTTCAACTCAAGGAAGGCCAGCCTCTTTTCAAAACGTCTGGATCAGCCGGTTGTGCTACGCGTATCGAAAGAGGGTTACGTAACCAAGGAAATAACAATAACGAAAGAGATGCTATGGCAGAGCCTCAATGGCCAGAATCGATTCGTCTTTTTCGTGATCACGTCCAACAGCTTTCAGGTCGACCTCGACAAGATCGCTGCTGTCCACGCAGCGCTGACAAATGCTGACGTCATCAAGTTGAAAGCCGCCGGCTTCGGGGACGATTTGATTATTGACAAAATCAACAACAACCCGGCGGCGTTCCGCCTTGAATTAGATGACCTCGTAGAGCTGCACAAGGCGGGCATTTCGGACGCAATCATTCAGGCGATGCTGCACGCGAAGTGACGCGAGAGCCGCGCCGGACGCCTTCCCACATTGCCAAGCGGGGAGGGTAACCAGTATCCTCAAAGCATGTTGTTCCCAGTCCTCCCCGGAGCTGCAGCGGCACTGGGGCTGCTCGCCCTAATATGGTTGGTGGTCTGTCGGGGGACCAAAGGGACCGGCGCTTTCGTCTTCGATCCCGGCGGCGCCAAGGGCGAGTTTGGGAAGGTGTTGCTTCCGATGTACTTGGACATCGCCAAGTTTATCCTAGGCTTGGCGGCAGGATCAATCGTACTGCTCATCGGCTCGTCGAACTTCAACCAGTCAACCGCTCGGCCTTTGAGGTCCTTCGCCTCGCCCTTGTTTGTTATCGCGATGAGCATCATCTACGGAGTGCTTTTCATGATCTTCCTGGTGTACAACTACGAGCACCATGCATCATCCTGACTCGCAGTCGTATACACGATTCAAATACAGGCGCAACCAAACGTTGGGGTTCAGCTCTCTCGCCTGCTTCTGCGTCGGTTACGTTTGGCTGGTCGTCACCGCAGCGAGATAGGAAGAGGGAGAGAGGGCCATTGGCGAGCATCACAGTACGGCGGCTCGACGACGGGGTTAAGGCGAAGTTGCGCCTGCGCGCGGCTGGCCACAGCAGGTCTATGGAAGAGGAGGCGCGCGCGATCCTGAAAACCGGACTCAGCGCGAAACGCGTTCCCCGGCTCAATCTCGCGGAATCGATCCGGCGGCACATCGACCCTCTTGGCGGCGTGGAACTCGCACTCCCGCCACGCCAGGCAGTCCGGCGTCCTCCGCAGATCGCGAAGTGATCATACTCGGACACAGGTCCTTGACCCGTGGAGCGAATGAGCCGTAACCTGCAAGTCGGGTGGCCTTCGGGTCGGGCGGGTGGCAGGGTGCTTTCGCCTGCCAACAGTTGTTTCCACTTTGAGGGCCGGCTGCCCCAGATCGCTAGGCTTCCCAGACGCGCCGCGGGACGCCGCGATCGCGGTCTTGGACGCGGTCGTACAGATACAAGGTGGAGACCGTGCCGAGGGATTGGTTATAGTAGCTCTGGCGGCCTAGCGCCTGCCACAAGTCCTCTTCGAACTCATGCAGGGCTTTCAGGTCATCGGCCAGGGCCGGTTTTTGTTTTCCGGCCGGCGTACGGAAAAACTTCTGGTAGCCGCCATCCACCAGCGCGCCGATCTCCGCGCCCATCGGAACGCCCGCCTGGCAGACGGCGACGGCCGCGCCGTCCTGTTCCTTCAAATCGATCGCGCACGGCCCGCGCGTCACCCGCAGCGCTCCAGCGAGCGGCGTGACCGCGAAGCCCGCGGCGCGCAGTTTGTCGAGGCGCTGGTCGAAAGTGGGGATCTCCACACGCGCTCGGCGAAAGAACATAGCTCTTATTATACAAAGGGATCGAGCATGCCCCACCACGGCGTGGGCAGGGCACGCATTAGAATTTGCTAAAAAACGCTCGACCACTCCCTGACGGTCGTGGCTCCGAAGAACCCTCGCTGATTCCGCGACGCTTACGGAGCCGCGCGCGTCAGCAAGCGGTTGTTTCGAACATTTGCCAACAAACTCTTTGACTTGCCCGGACCTGGAAAAACGCTGCCGCGACGGCTCTGCGTTAATTCAATTCTGATTTTTTCTTTACGACTTCCTTATGCAGCGCCCACTACGCTTTGTGTGTGGAGGCGCACATGCGGACGCAGGGCGGGCTGCTCATCGATCCGGGATCGCTCCAGGCGGGACCGGGCGAACGCGAACTGGAGATCGTGGTGCCGTACACGGAATGGGCGCTGGCTGCGGCGGTCTTGCAGCGCGCCGCGGTGCTGGCGGCGGGGCTGAACGTCCGCGTCCGGCTGGTAGCGGTGCATTCGGTGCCATATGCGGTGTCATTCGGCTGCCCGGCGGCGGTGCATGCGCACCTGGTGGAGCAACTGGTAGACTTGGCATCGCGGTGCCCGTTTCCGGTTGAGCCGCAAGTGGTGATGGCGCGTGGCTGGGTAGAGGGCTTCCAGTACGCGATGCACGCCGACTCCACCGTGCTGGTGGGCACGCGAAAACATTTTTGGCGCACGCGGGAAGAAAGCCTGGCGCGCGACCTGGCTCGCGGCGGACACAACGTCGCATTGATCCATGTGGAATAGGTGAACCATGCTGGACGTGATATTCGTTTTGGTGACGATTCTGTTTTTCCTTGCCGCCTGGGCATTTACGAAAGGATGCGACCTGCTTTAGCCAAACCTATGGAATACATCGTGGGATTGATCGTAGCGGCGGGCCTGGGGGTGTATCTGTTCTACGCCCTGCTGCGCCCGGAGCGTTTTTGAGGGAGAGCCGATGACAACCAACGGACTGTTTCAAATCGGACTTTACGTACTGGTGCTGCTGCTGCTGGTGAAGCCGCTGGGCGCTTATATGGCCCGCGTGTTCCAGGGCGAGCGCACGTTCCTGCATCCGGTGCTGCGGCCTCTCGAGAATCTGATCTACCGGATCTGCGGCATCGAGGAAGCGGCCGAGCAGAGCTGGAAGCGCTATGCGGGCGGCGTGCTGGTGTTCAGCGCGGTGAGCCTGCTGTTGACATACCTCTTAATGCGGGTGCAGCAGTGGCTGCCGTGGAATCCGCAGGGGCTGGGCAACGTGGCGGCGGACCTGGGCTGGAACACCGCGGCCAGTTTCACCACCAACACGAATTGGCAGGCGTACACGCCGGAAACCACCATGAGCTACCTCAGCCAGATGGCGGCGCTGGCCACCCACAACTTCTTTTCGGCGGCGGCGGGCATGGCGGTGGCGATCGCGGTCGTGCGCGGCTTCGCGCGGCACTCGTCGAAAACCCTCGGCAATTTCTGGGTGGATTTCACGCGATCGATCGTCTACGTTCTGCTGCCGATCTCCATCGTGGCCGCGCTGCTGCTGTGCTCGCAGGGAGTGATTCAGAACCTGCATCCGTACACCAAGGCGGCGACATTGGAGGGAGCGGTGCAGACGCTTCCGCAGGGGCCGGCGGCTTCCCAGGAGGCCATCAAGATGCTGGGCACCAACGGCGGCGGATTCACCAACGCCAATTCGGCTCATCCCTTTGAGAACCCCACGCCGTTTGCGAATTTCATCGAGATCCTGCTGATCTTCGTGATTCCAGGCGGGCTGACTTACACATTCGGCAAAATGGTGCGCGACACGCGGCAGGGCTGGGCGCTGCTGGCCGCCATGACGGTGCTGTTCCTGTTCGGCGTGTTTGTCGTCTATCCGGCCGAGCAGGCGGGCAACCCGGTGCTGGCGAAACTCGGCCTGGAGACGCAGGCCACCGCGACGCAGCCGGGCGGCAACATGGAAGGCAAGGAAGTCCGCTTCGGCATCGCCAATTCGGCGCTGTTCACGGTGATTACCACGGATGCGAGCTGCGGCGCGGTGAACAACATGCACGACAGCCTGACGCCGCTGGGCGGGCTGGTGCCGATGGTCAACATCGAGCTGGGCGAAGTGGTTTTCGGCGGCGTCGGCTCGGGGCTTTACGGCATCCTGCTGTTCGCCATTCTGGCGGTGTTCATTGCCGGGCTGATGGTCGGGCGCACGCCAGAGTACCTGGGCAAGAAGATCGAGCAGAAGGAAGTGAAGATGGTGATGCTGTCGGTGCTGGTGATGGCGTTCAGCATCCTGGGATTCGCCGCGGCGGGAATCAACCTGAGCACGGTGGGCAACAGTTTGACCAATCACGGGCCGCACGGGCTCTCCGAGGTGCTCTACGCCTATACCTCGGCGGTGGGGAACAATGGCAGTGCTTTCGCCGGCCTGAACGCCAACACGATGTACCTAAACGTCACGTTGGGGCTGGCGATGCTGTTCGGGCGGTTTCTGATGCTGATTCCGCTGCTGGCGGCGGCGGGGAGCCTGGCAGCCAAAAAGCAAGTGCCGGTTTCGGCGGGGACCTTCCCCACCCACGGGCCGCTGTTCGTGGCGCTGCTGGTGGGCGTGGTGCTGATTGTCGGAGCGCTGACGTTCTTTCCGGCGCTATCGCTCGGTCCCGTGGTGGAACATTTCCTGATGCAACAGGGGAGGCTGTGGAGCTAACATGCCCGTCGCAACCGTAACGCCCGTGAACAACGACGACACTTCGTTGATTTCGAAAAGGGCGGCGCGCGCCCGGCCGCTGTTCGATCCGCCGATCGTGAAACGGGCGATCGGCGATTCGTTCGTCAAGCTGAACCCGCGGCTGATGATGAAGAACCCGGTCATGTTCGTGGTGGAAGTGGGCGCGTTGATGACCACCATCCTGGCCGGGCGCGATTTGGCCTCGGGCGCGGCCCTCGGCGGCTTCACCTTTCAAATCACCTTGTGGCTGTGGTTCACCGTGCTGTTCGCCAATTTCGCCGAAGCCATGGCGGAGGGCCGCGGCAAGGCGCAGGCCGACACGCTGCGCAAGACCAAGACCGAGACCACCGCGCGCAAGCTGATCAACGGCAAAACGGAGACCGTGGCGGCGACCATGCTGCGCGCGGGCGACCTGGTGCTGGTGGAAGCCGGCGAGACGATTCCCGGCGACGGCGACGTCGTCGAGGGCATCGCCAGCGTGGATGAATCCGCCATCACGGGCGAAAGCGCGCCGGTGATCCGCGAATCGGGCGGCGACCGCAGCGCGGTGACCGGCGGCACCAAGGTGCTCTCGGACTGGATCAGGGTCAAAATCACCTCGAATCCGGGCGAGACGTTTCTGGACCGCATGATCGCGCTGGTGGAAGGCGCGGAGCGGCAGAAGACGCCGAATGAAATCGCGCTCAACATCGTAATCGCCGGGCTGACGCTGGTGTTCCTGCTGGCGGTGGTGACGCTGCAGCCGTTCGCGGCCTTCAGCGTGCATGCCAGCGGCAGCGGCTCGGCGCCCTCGGTAACGGTGCTGATTTCGCTGCTGGTGTGCCTGATTCCCACCACCATCGGGGGCCTGCTTTCGGCCATCGGTATCGCCGGCATGGATCGCGTGATGCAGCACAACGTGCTGGCCATGAGCGGTAAAGCGGTGGAAGCGGCGGGCGACGTGAACACGCTGCTGCTGGACAAGACCGGCACTATCACGCTGGGCAACCGGCAGGCGGTGGAGTTCATTCCGCTCAACGGGGTGACGGAGGCCGAAGTGGCCGACGCGGCGCAGCTCTCGAGCCTGGCCGACGAAACGCCGGAGGGCCGGTCGATCGTGGTGCTGGCCAAGCAGCGCTACAACATCCGCGGGCGCGAAGTGGCGGAGCACGAAGCCCACTTCATTCCGTTCACGGCGCAGACGCGCATGAGCGGCGTGGATATCGATGGCCGGCAAGTCCGCAAAGGCGCCACCGACTCGGTGATGGAGTTCGTGGCCGAGCACGGCGGACGCGCTTCGAGCGAGCTGACCGAAATCACCGACCGCATTTCGCGCTCGGGCGGCACGCCGCTGGTGGTGGCCGATGGCGGGCGCGCGCTCGGCGTGGTGCATTTGAAGGACGTGGTGAAGGGCGGCATGCGCGAGCGCTTCCAGCAGTTGCGCGCCATGGGCATCCGCACCGTCATGATCACCGGCGACAATCCGCTGACCGCGTCGGCCATCGCAGCCGAAGCCGGGGTAGACGATTTTCTGGCGCAGGCCACACCGCGCGACAAGATGGATCTGATCAAGAAAGAACAGGCCGGCGGGCGGCTGGTGGCGATGACCGGCGACGGCACCAACGACGCGCCGGCGCTGGCGCAGGCCGATGTCGGCCTGGCCATGAACACCGGCACCATGGCGGCCAAGGAAGCCGGCAACATGGTGGACCTGGACAGCAATCCGACCAAGCTCATCGAGATCGTGGCGATCGGCAAACAGTTGCTGATGACGCGCGGTGCGCTGACCACTTTTTCCATCGCCAACGATATCGCCAAGTACTTCGCGATTCTGCCCGCCATGTTCATGGTGACTTATCCGCAGATGGCGAAGCTGAACATCATGGGGCTGCACAAGGAGAGCGCGGTGCTGGCGGCGGTGATCTTCAACGCGCTGATCATCATGGCGCTGATTCCGCTGGCGCTGCGCGGCGTCAAGTACCGTCCGATGAGCGCGGCCGCACTGCTGCGGCGCAACCTGCTGATCTATGGCGTGGGCGGAGTGATCGCGCCGTTCCCCGGTATCTGGTTAATCGACCGGCTGCTGATTCTTATGCGTCTGGCGTAAAGGAGACTCGACATGAAACAGCTCTTGATTGCGATTAAAGCGACGCTTCTGCTGACGGTGCTGACCGGCCTCCTGTATCCGCTGGCGGTGACGGGCCTGGCGCAGATTCTCTTTCGCCACCAGGCCAACGGCAGTTTGAAGGTGGTGAACGGCAAGACGGTGGGCTCGGAACTGATCGGCCAGCGCTTCACCAAACCCGAATATTTTCACGGGCGCCCCTCGGCAGCGGGCAACGACGGGTATGACGGCTTGAACTCGGGCGGCTCCAATTACGGGCCAACTAATCAGAAGCTGAGTGACCGTGTAAGTGACGACGTCAAGAAGTTTCGCGCCGAGAACCCGACTTACACCGGCCCGGTGCCGGCCGACTTACTGACGGCGTCAGGGAGCGGTCTGGACCCGCACATCAGCCCGGCCTCAGCCGACGTGGAGGTGGCGCGCGTAGCCGCCGCGCGCGGCGTGAGCGCGGACACGGTTCGACAGCTTGTGGCCGCGCACACCGAAGGCCGCCAATACGGCCTCTTCGGCGAGCCGCGGGTGAACGTGCTCGAACTGAACCTGGCCCTGGATCAGGCCGCGCGGAAATAGGTGGGGCAGGTTTCAACCGGCCAACGCTCGCATGCGGGCGCGTTTTTTCGCGGCCCCGTGAGTCTTCCCCTTCCAAACCGACCGGGCGGTACCATTGAGGCTGATGACAGCGCTTGGACGCCTTACCCGTGTGCGGGCGGCCCTGCTGGTTGCGGCAGCGCTGCTGGGCGGTCCGCTAACGCTGTGGGCGCCGGATCACATCCCCTGGACCGACGAAGAAAGGCCGATTTTCCAGCAATGGCACACCCTGCTGGCCCTGAACGACAGCGAGCGGGCTCAGGCGACCTCGCAACTCGCGCGCCGGATTCGCCAATTGCCCGCGGCCTTACACAAGTTAGCGCTGGCGGAGTTAGTCGCCGGCACGGCGACGGTAGGCGACCTCGGCCAGGACGCCTTACAAGAGGTTGCGGTGACACTGGCGCAGGCGCTGCGGGAAATGCACGAGAGGCCGGCCGAGGAAAAGCTGGTCCACCCGGAAGGAACATATGAGTTGCTGGCGAAGTTCGTGCGCTACGAGCATGTTCAGATCTCTTCGGACGACCCGCAGTTCGCCGCCGCCATGAACAAGCTGGAGGCCGACGACCAGCGCCGCCTGAGCGCGAACTTCACGCTCACCGACCTGACGGGAAAAAGCTGGAGCCTGCGGGAACTGCGCGGGAAAGTGGTGCTGGTGAATTTCTGGGCCACCTCGTCCGCGTTCTGCCCCCAGGAGATGCCCGATCTGGAGGCGCTGGATCGTCGGTTCGGACCGCTGGGCCTGATAATTCTGGGGATCACGGATGAAGATGCCGCCAAGGTCGCGCCGTTTGTCGCCGAGCACCGGTTCAGCTATCCGATTCTGCTCGATGCGGACGGAAAGGTGAGGGAAACGTTCGCGGTGGACGGCGTCCCAAGGAGTTTCGTGTACGACCGCGAGGGCAGGCTGGTGGCGCAGGCGATCGGCCCGCGAACCCAGCGGCAGTTTCTGGCCATGCTGGCGCAAGCCGGGCTGGAGTAGGACTGGGGCGTGCAAAGCTAACCCGAGCCACCGATGAACACAGATAAACACCGATAGAAAACAAAAAACTTAAGGTGCTGGATTTCTTATCCCTGTTTATCGGTGTTCGTCCGTGGCCTTGGTCCTTTGCGGGCCTCAAGCGCCGATCGTATCGAAATCCGCTGCTTCGCCGGCTTTAGCCACGGTGATGGCGGGAGCGACGGCGCGCACCAGGCCGGCGAGTACGGAGCCGGCTCCGGATTCGAAGGCGCGCTCGACGCCGCTCGAGGCCAGCAGGCGCACGCTTTCCACCCAGCGCACGGGGTTCGGCACCTGGTTGTACAGGCCCTCGCGAGCTTCGGCGCCGGTGCGGACTTCGCGCGCCTGCCAGTTGTTGACCAGCGGGCAGGCGAGATCGGCGAATTCGGTTGCATCCAGATTGGCGCGCAGCCGCTCCTGCGCCGGCTTCATGAGGGCGCAATGGAATGGCGCGCTCACCGCCAGGGCTACCACGCGGCGGGCGCCGGCGGCTTTGGCCAGTGTCATGGCGCGCTCGACGGCGGCGGCGTTTCCGGCGATCACCACCTGGTCCGGCGAGTTGAAATTGGCCACGCTGACCACTTCCCCCCGCGCGGCTTCGGCGAGGATTTGATCGAGCTTGCCTTCCGGCAGTCTGAGGATGGCGGCCATGGCGCCCGCGCCCGGCGGCACAGCCTCCTGCATGTAGCGGCCGCGGTGGCGCACCAGGCGGACGGCGTCGCGGAAGCGGAGGCTCCTGGCGGCCACCAGCGCGGCGTATTCGCCCAGGCTGTGGCCAGCCACGAAATCGGGCGCCAGGCCGCGCTCGCCAAGCACCGCGCAGGCGGCTACGGAGACCGTCAGCAACGCGGGCTGCTGGTTCTCGGTCAGCTTGAGTTGATCCTCCGGGCCTTCAAAACAGAGGCGCGAAAGGGCGAAGCCGAGCGCGTCGTCGGCTTCTTCAAACGTGCGCCGTGCCACGGCAAAACGATCCGCGAGCGACTTGCCCATGCCGGCGTACTGCGACCCCTGGCCAGGAAAAAGGAATGCGGTTTTCGGTGTCAAAGAGGATTATAACTTGTCTGCGGCGGGGCTTTGGAAACTCACCGGCGGCCCGTCCATGTGTTACTTTCAAGAATCAGGCCGGTAGACAAGCTGTGCGTCTCGCCCGCCTACTCTCTCGCCTGAATCGAGGTCATCTCCATGTCGAAGAAACCAGAACACACCCAACCTATACCCGTGACGGCCGAAGGCGCCACGCTCGGCGTGATCGGCGCCGGCGTGATGGGGCAGACGCTGCTGCGTGGACTGCTCTCGGGCAAGCTGATCGCGCACGACCGCGTGTGGGCCGGCGATAAGAATGCGGCCACCTGCGATGCGGCGTCCGAGGCGCTCGGCATCGTGGTCGAATCCGAGTACCAGGCGCGCGTGCCCGGCGCGGATCTGATTCTGCTGTGCGTCAAGCCGAACGACGCGCCGGTGGTGCTGGCCACGCTGCGCAACGCCGGACTGCGGCGCGAGACGCTGCTGATCTCGATCCTGGCCGGCGTCGGAACCGACCGGCTGGAGTCGCTGCTGGGCACCGAGAATCCGGTGGTCCGCGCCATGCCTAATACGCCCGCCGTGGTGGGCGAGGGGATGACCGTGGTCTGCCGCGGGCGCTACGCCACCAAGACCGACCTGCAACGCGCGCAGGCGATCTTCGAAGCGGTGGGCCGGTGCCTGCCGGTGGACGAGATTCATTTCAATGCCGTCACCGCGCTCAGCGGCAGCGGGCCGGGCTACCAGTTTTTGATCATGGAAGCGCTGGCCGATGCCGGCGTGCGGGTGGGGCTGCCGCGGCAGCTTGCCCTCACGCTGGTGGCGCAGACGGCGCTCGGCTCGGCGCGCATGGTGCTCACGACCGGCCGCCATCCAGCCGCGCTGCGCGACGATGTCACCACGCCGGCCGGCTGCACCATCGCCGGTCTGCTTATGTTGGAGGACGGGCGCATCCGCTCGGTGCTGGCGCGGGCGGTGGAGGAAGCCACCAAGATCTCGGCGCATCTCGGCGTCGGTCCCACCAAGATTTCCGAAAGCGGCGGCGGCCAGCGCTCGGGAGACTGACGGAACCATGTCTGAAGCCGAAACCCATGGGCTCGCCGAAGACCTGATTCAAACCGAAGACCGCTGGGGCGCCCACAACTATCGCCCGCTCGACGTGGTGGTGGAGCGCGCCGCCGGCGTGTGGGTGCACGCCGTCGACGGGCGCCGCTATCTGGATTGTCTGAGCGCGTACTCGGCCCTTAATCAGGGCCACTGCCATCCGCGCATCGTGCAGGCGATGATCGAGCAAATGTCGCGCGTGACGCTGACCTCGCGCGCGTTTCGCAACGACCAGTTACCGCGCTTCTGCGAAGAGCTGGCGCAGATTTGCGGTTGTCAGATGGTGCTGCCGATGAACACCGGCGCCGAGGCCGTCGAGAGCGCCATCAAAGCGGTGCGGCGCTGGGGCTACACGTACAAACACATCCCGCGCAACGAGGCCGAGATCGTCGTCTGCGAGAACAATTTCCACGGCCGCACCACCACCATCACCGGCTTCTCCAGCGAGCCGCTCTACCGCGACGGCTTCGGTCCCTTCACGTCGGGCTTCGTGAGCGTGCCCTTCGGCGACATCGAGGCGCTCGAGTCCGCCATTACGCCGCGCACCTGCGCGCTGCTGATCGAGCCCATCCAGTGCGAGGCCGGCATCCTGATCCCGCCCGATGGGTACCTGCGGCAGGCGGCTGAACTGTGCGCGCGCGAGCGGGTGCTGCTGGTGGCCGACGAGATCCAGACCGGCCTCGGCCGCACCGGCAGAATGTTCGCCTGCCAGCACGAGAACGTGCAGCCGGATGTGTACGTGCTCGGCAAGGCGCTCTCCGGCGGCGTG
>Ga0181518_10001766_pt1 | contig 21670 bp, 20 predicted proteins | sample PEATcosm2014_Bin_28_FD_119751 | JGI IMG/M metagenome (GOLD analysis project Ga0181518, IMG submission 119751) | Peatland microbial communities from MTU Mesocosm Facility, Houghton, MI, USA - PEATcosm2014_Bin01_60_metaG | ecosystem: Environmental > Terrestrial > Soil > Wetlands > Peat | place... | reverse complement strand
GCGGTCAGCACGAGGCCGCGCCGGCGGCAGGCTTCGATCACCTTGGTCTGGTCAAGATAGGGGTGGCACTCGGCCTGCAAGGTCACCAGCGGCTCCGGGCAGAGCCGGATCGCCTCGTCGAGCATCGCAATATTGAAATTGGCGACGCCGATATGGCGCGCAAGCCCGGCCTGCTTGGCCTTGGCCAGCGCGCCCATCGTCTCGGCAAGCGGCGTATTCTTCTCCGGCCAATGCACCAGGAGGAGATCGACATAGTCGACACCGAGCGCGGCGAGACTGTCATCGACCGAGCGGGCGAAATCGGCGGCATGCAGATTTTCGTGCGACACCTTGGTGCATAGAAAAATATCTTGCCGCGGCACGCCGGAGGCGCGCATGCCTTCGCCGACCACGCGTTCGGTGCCGTATTTCCGTGCGGTATCGATGTGGCGATACCCGACCTTCAGCGCCGCGGCGATGTGCTCGGCGCGGACGTCGCCCATGCCGGAAGTGCCGAACCCGATGGCGGGAATTTCGGCGCCGTGCGCCGCGAGTTTGGGAGCCAATGTCATCGAGGTCTGTTGCCCGCTCAGGCGTGCTTGAGCAACGCCCTCTTCAGCCCCTCGGTCGGCTTTAAAAAGAACACCAGCATGGTGCAGCCATTCGGCGCCTTCGGCGCGTGACGGCTGCCTTTGGCGCGGATGACGAAATTGCCGGCGGTGCATTCGCCTTCGTCGTCGACCAGCGAGCCTTCGAGCACAAATGTCTGCTCAAGATCCTCGTGCACGTGCGCCGGGATGCCCGAACCGGGCTCGAGCTTCGACAGGATGGTCAGCATGCCGGTCGCCGGATCGTGGTAGATCACCTTCATCTTGTTGCCCGGCGCGGTTTCGATCCACGGCACCTGTTCGGTGTTGATGAAGCGTGACGCCAGCGCGGCAAGCGAAGCGGCTTCGGCCATGGTTTCCTCCTTCGGAGTTCTCTTGTAGCGTTGAGCCTACGCGGCGGCGGCGAGAAAAACCACTGCGGCGGCTGCCACCCTACCCGGCACCGCGAGGAGAGGACCCATGACGGATCAAGCGAAAGCCAACGGCGCAAAACCGCGCCAAGAGATGATCAGCGGCGCCTATTTGCGCAATGCGTGGTATGTGGCGGCGTGGTCCGACGGCGTCGGCGACGGGCAGCTGGTGCCGCGCACCATCATGGACGAGCCGATCGTGATCTACCGCAAAGCCGACGGTGCCGTCGCCGCGATCGAGGATCGCTGCGCGCACCGTTTCGCGCCGTTGAGCATGGGCAAGATCGTCGGCGGCGACCGCATCCAGTGCCCGTATCACGGTCTGGAATACGACGGCAGCGGCGCCTGCGTGCGCAATCCGCACGGCACCAAGAACATCCCGCCGCGGGCGCGGGTGAAAGGCTATCCCGTCATCGAGAAGCACAAGGCGATATGGGTGTGGATGGGCGACCAGCCGGCCGATGCCGGCAAGGTGCCGGACTTCGGCGTACTCGACAACGTGCCGGAACTGCACACCACCAAGCGCGACTCCATCGTCATCAAGGCCAATTATCAGCTCATCATCGATAACCTGCTCGACCTGAGCCACACCTCTTATCTACACGAAGGCATTTTGGGTAACGCCGACACCGTGGAGTCCGAGATCACGGACGAGATTGACGGCAACGATGTCGTGGTGGGGCGCCACGCCACCAATTCGGCGCCGCCCGGCATGTTCGCGCAATTCTGGCCGGACCATCCGGCGAAGGTCGACAAGTTCACCAAAATGCGCTGGATGGCGCCGTCGACGCTGCGGCTGTTCACCGGCATCTGCAAGATGGGCGCTTCGCCCGACACCGGCACCGGCTATCACGCCGTGCATCTGCTGACGCCGGAGAACGACCGCTCGACGCATTATTTCTTCACCGCGGTGCGCTGGGGCGTGCGCACCCCCGAGGACAAGCTCAACCGCGATCTGCAAAAGAAAGTCGCCGAGATGCGGCGCTTTGCTTTCGAGGAACAGGACGCGCCGGTGATCGAGGCGCAGCAGCGCGTGATCGAGGAAGCCACCGAGCCGCTCGATCCGGTGATCCTCGCCGTCGACGTCGGCTGCGTGCGCTACAAGCGCATCCTCGGCAAGATGCTGGAGGCCGAGCAGCGCTGATCTGACGCGGTTTTAGCCGCCAGAGCCGCCTGCTCGCGGCCGCCGCGAAATGCTATCGTGGTTGTGAAATCTGGGAGGATTTTCATGAGCCAACATCATCGGCTGCTGGCCGCCGCCGTAGCCGCGACGGTATTTGCCGTCACCACCGTACAAGCCGCCGACAATTTTCCATCGCGACCGATACAACTGGTCATTCCATTTGCCGCCGGCGGCCCGACGGACATCGTCGGCCGCATCATGGGCGCGCGGATGGGAGAAATCCTCGGCCAGACCTTCCTGGTCGAGGACCGCGCCGGCGCCGGCGGCAATATCGGCGCCGATTTCGTCGCCAAGGCGACGCCCGACGGCTACACGCTGTTGTTCGCTACCGTGTCGACCAACGCCATCAATCCAGGCCTGTACAAGCACATGCCCTACGACGCGGTGAAGGATTTCACAGCGGTGGCGCGGGTCGGCGTGACGCCGACGCTGCTGATGGTCAACCCTTCGATACCCGCGACCGACGTCAAAAGCCTGGTGGCGCTGCTCAAGGCCAATCCGGGCAAGTACAACTACGGCTCGTCGGGCGTCGGATCGATCCTGCATCTGTGCGGCGAGGAATTCAAAGCGATGGCCGGCGTCGACATCGTGCACGTGCCATACAAAGGCTCGGCGCCGATGGACACCGATCTGCTAGGCGGCCAAATCTCGATGGCGTTCGATGCGACGCCGACCGCACTGCCGCTGTCGATGTCGGGCAAGGTCCACGCGCTCGGCGCCGGCATGTTGAAGCGTCTTCCCGCCATGCCTGATTTGCCAACCTTGGACGAACAGGGCTTGAAGGGCTACGAGTGCTACACTTGGAATTCGATCCTGGCGCCGGCGGGCACGCCGAAACCGATCGTCGACAAGCTCAATGCCGCGGCCAACAAGGCGCTGGCCGATCCGGCCGTGATCGATGCCCTGAAAAAAACCGGCGTCGATCCGACTCCGGGCTCGACGCCGGCGACGACCGCCGACTTCGTCAAAACCGAGCTGGCGAAATGGGCGCCGATCATCAAGGCCTCGGGCGCGCAGGTCGATTGACGGAGCGTTCTACTCGACCTGGATGCCGGCGCGTTTGACCACGTCGGCCCATTTAGCGATCTCGGCTTTGAGGAACGGCTCGATGTCGGCAAGCGGCATGTCGAGCGTCTCGCCGGCCGCGGCGACGATGCGGTCCTTCACCGCCGGATTGGCGATGGCTTCTTTCACTTCGGCGTTGAGCTTATCGATGATCGGCTGTGGCGTCTTCTTCGGCGCCCACAAGCCGAACCACGTGTAATAGACATAGCCCCGGACGCCGGCTTCCTCGACCGTCGGCACGTCGGGCAATAGCGGCGAGCGTTCCTTACTGGTAACCGCGAGCGCGCGCACATTGCCGCCTTTGATCTGGCCCAGCGCGCTCGCCAGATTGTCGAAGAACACCGGCACCTGTCCCGATATGACGTCGGTATAGGCCGGCGCCGCGCCGCGATACGGCACGTGGGTGAAGTTGGTGCCTGTCATCAGCTTGAACAGCTCCATCGACAATTGCTGCCCGGTGCCGTTGCCCGCCGACGCGTAGTTGATCTCACCCGGCTTCGCCTTCGCCATCGCGATCAGCTCTTTGATCGACTGCGCCGGGAAATTCTTTGAGACCACGACGGCGAACGGAAATTCCGCCAGCATGCCGACCGGCGCGAAGTCGGCGACGGGGTCGTAGGGCAAGTGCGCAAACAGGCTCGGATTGACCGCCATGCTGGCGTTGAGCCCGGTCTGCAAGGTGTAGCCGTCCGGCGCCGCCTTGGCGGCGTATTCGGTGCCGGTCACCGAGCCGGCGCCCGGCCGGTTGTCGACCACGAACGGCTGGCTGAGCTGCTTGGACAATTGCTCGCCGACGATGCGCGAAACAATGTCGGTGCCGCCGCCGGCGGTCGAGGCCACGATGATGGTGACCGGGCGCGTCGGGAAGTCGTCGGCCGCGAGAGCCGTGGCGGCCAAGCCGAGGCTCGCTAGCGCAACGGCCAACGCTTGAATTCGGATGAGCATGACGGCTTTCACGCGTTGCCTCCTTGCGCCCCCGCCGTTCGTCCTGTCCGTGGCAAATCGGCGCGCGCAGTTATATGACGTTCGACGGCAAAACCCATAGACACCCTTGCGGGTAATTTGCGACCGCAATGCCTGTTCGGAGCGAGCCGGCCATGATCCATCGCCCCAGCCGCCGCAATTTCATAAAGACAGCAGCGGGGCTGACGGCCGCCGGCTCCTTGGGCCTGCGTGACGCGACCGGCGCGCGCGCCGCAGCGCCGACCGGACCCGAGCCCAGAACGTTGTCCCAGATCGACTCGGTGTTCCGCGCCGCAACGCGTGCGGGAGAAATACCCGGTGTCGTGGCCTTGTCCGCCACCGACCATGGCATCGTCTATGAGGGGATCTTCGGCAAGCGCCGGCTCGACGAAGGCACCGCCATGACGCGCGACACGGTGTTTCGCATCGCCTCGATGGTGAAGCTGATTACATCGGTGGCAGCACTGCAACTCGTCGAGCAGGACAAGATTTCGCTCGATGCGCCGGTACCCGATATCGAGCCCGCGATCGGCTCGCCGCAAGTGCTCGACGGTTTCGACGGCAAAGGATTGCCGAAGCTGCGCCCGGCGCAGCGGCCGATCACGCTGCGCCATCTGTTGACCCATACGTCCGGCTTCGCTTACCGGCTCTGGGACGCCAAGGCGGTGCAATATGTCAGGTCGCTTGAGCTGTTGCCGACGGCACAAAGAAAATTGGCACCGCCAACCCCGCTGATGTTCGATCCCGGCGCCCGTTGGCAATATGGCACCAGCATCGATTGGGTCGGCCGCATCGTCGAAGCGACCAGCGGCGAGCCGCTGGACGTCTATTTTCACAAGCATATTCTCGATCCGCTCGGCATGAACGACACCGCCTTCGTACTCAAGCCGCAACAGCGCGAGCGCGAGGCCAGCGCGCATCGGCGCGGGCCGGGTGGAGCCCTGACGGCGGAACCGCTGGAGCAAAATTCGCCGCGGCAGTCTTTCTCCGGCGGCGGCGGGATTTATTCGACCGCGCCGGATTATCTGACTCTGCTCCGCGCACTGCTGGCGGGCGGCGCGCTGAACGGAGTCCGCATCCTTCGCCCCGAGACCGTCGCGCTGATGGGCCAGAACCAGATCGGCGAAATCGACGTCGGCGTCCTGAAAACGACGGTGCCAGCGCTCTCCAACGACGTCGATCTATGTCCAGGCATCATCCGCAAATGGGGTTTCGGGCACATGATCAACATGCAGCCCCTTGCCGGCGGCCGCAGCGCCGGCAGCCTGACCTGGGGCGGCCTTCTCAATACGTATTATTGGATCGATCCCGGCAAGAAGGTCGCGGCCGTCTTCATGACGCAAGTGTTGCCGTTTGCCGATAGCCGAGCGTTGCGCCTCTACCGTCAATTCGAACACGGCATCTACGCAGCTGTTAAAGCGGATTAGCGCAGCGGCGTCGGGTCCTCGATCACCGGATTCGACAGCACGCCGAGCCCATCGACTTCCACCTCGCAAACATCGCCGGGGCGCATGTGCAGTTGGCCGGCGACGATCACTTTGCCGACCGGCCTTTCCGGCTGTTCGCCGGGTCGCAGCGGCAGCGCACCGGGCGAGCCGGTGACGATCACGTCACCGGGCTGCAAGGTGTAGCCCTCGGACAGATATTCGATCAGCCGCGGCACGTCGTGCAATAGCCCTGAGATTTTGGCGTTCTGCCGTTCGATGCCGTTGAGCCGCGTGATCAATGTGTGATCGGCCGGATCGCCGAATTCGTCCGGCGTCATCAGCCATGGCCCGAAACTGCCGGAGCGCTCGAAATTCTTGCCCAAACCGAATTGCCGGTTGTGGCCCTGATATTCGCGCACCGAGCCTTCGTTGTAGCAGGAATAGCCGGCGACATGATTGAAGGCCTCTGCGCGCTTGATGTAGCGGCCCGGCTTGCCATGATCACCGCAAGCTCGCCTTCATAATCGTAAGCCTCGGCGATGCTCTTGCGCGGCGCCCATAGCGGCTGCCTGTGGCCGACCTGACTGATCGGCATGCGCAGGAAAATCTGCGGATAAGTCTGCGAGGTCGTGAGCCCGGTCTCTTCGATATGGAGCTTGTAGTTGAGCGCCAGCGCCCAGGTCGCATGCGGCTCGCGGATCACGGGATCGAATGCGATGTCGTCGAGCGAGAAGTCGGCGGATTTCCCCGCCGTCGCCGCCCGCACTTTCTCAAGCGTCGGATCGATCTCCAGAATCTTGCGCAAATCGCCGGGCAAGTCCGGCGCGGCCTTTGACAATGCGATCAGGCCCTTGGCGCCGGTGACGACGCCGATTCCGGGCTGGCCGTGGTGACGATAGGAAACGACCTTCACGACGCCCTCCCCCACTTGTTATCCGCTACTGTATCATAGGGAAAGAATAGTCGATCGCGACATCCGGGAGACCAACCATGCGCGGCGTGACCTTCCTCGGCGAACGCAAATTGCAACTGATGGACTTCCCCGATCCGGCGCCGGGCCCGCACGACGTCGTCGTGGAGATAAAAGCGTCCGGCATGTGCGGCAGCGATCTGAAATTCTATCGCGCCGCGGGCGGCGCCGCATCGCTCGGGCTCGGCAAGGTCTCCGGCCCAGTGATCGCCGGCCACGAGCCATGCGGCGTCGTCGCCGCGTTCGGCAGCGCCGTCGACGAACGCACCGCGCGCGTCGGCGACCGCGTCATGGTGCACCACTATGCGGGCTGCGGCACCTGCCCGCATTGCCGGACCGGCTGGTCGCAGATGTGTTCGAGCGGCAGCACCGTCTATGGCGCCACCGGCCACGGCGCGCACGCGCCCTATATGAAAGTGCCGGCCTATACGCTGGTGCCGCTGCCCGACGCGCTCGGCTTTGCCACCGGCGCCGCGATCTCCTGCGGCACCGGCACCGCCTACCAGGCGCTGCGGCGGATGAACCTCGCCGGCGGCGATACCATCGCCGTCGTCGGCCAGGGGCCGGTCGGTCTGTCGGCGACGCAACTCGCCGCCGCGATGGGCGCCCGCGTCATTGCGCTCGATGTCAGTGCCGAGCGGCTCACGCGCGCCAAGGAATTTGGCGCCGACGCACTGATTGATCCGAAGGCCGACGATGCGGTCGCCGCCATCCGGGCGCTGACCCACGGCGCCGGCGCCGACCGCACGCTCGACACGTCGGGCACGGCGGATGGACGCCTGATCGCGGTGCGCGGCGCGCGGCCGTGGGGCGTCGTCTGTTTCGTCGGCGAAGGCGGCGACGTGACGATCGACGTCAGCCCGCAGATGCTGCGCAAGCAGCTCACCATCATCGGCTCGTGGACATTCTCGACGACTATCCAGGCCGACTGCGCGCGCTTCGTCGCCGACAACAGGATCGACGTCGAGCACCTGTTTACCGATCGCTGGCAGCTTGCGCAGGCCGACGAGGCCTACAAACTCTTCGACCGCCGGACATCCGGAAAAGGGGTGTTTCTGATGTAGCCGTGCCGACCCCGCGTGGTTCAGTGCCGCCGCAAAAAATCCAGAACCTTGTCGTTGAAGCCGCCGGGCTGCTCCCAGGCCATGGCATGGCCGGCATCGTGGATCACGGCCCATTCGTGATGGCGCAAGTGTGCGGCCCAGATGCGCATCAAGGCCGGCGGCGCCAAGAGATCGGCGTCCGCGGCGATCACCAGCGTCGGGGCGGTGATGGTGGAGATCTTGGCAAGCGTGTTCGGCGTGCGCAGCTGCGGCTGAAAGCCTGAGCCCGGCTGGCGCGCGTGCTCGTCGATCTCGATCCAGCGCCTGGTGCCCTCCGGGTTGGCGCCGCGATAGGACGCCCCGATTTCGCGGTAATGCGCCGACTGTTTCCTGATCTCGGGGATGGCGATGCGAGCGATGAAATCGGCGATCTCCTTGTCCTCGAAGCTTCCCGTCGAAGCGCCGACGGTCAGGCTGCGGATTTTTTCCGGGCGCCACGCCGCGTAATCGAGCGCAATGAAGCCGCCGCCGGCAATGCCGAGCAGGTGGAATTTTTCGAGCTTGAGATGATCGGCGAGCGCACCGAGATCGCCGGCGATGCTCCCGGGCTGCGCGCCGGATGCCGGATCGGCCACGCTCTTGCCCCAGCCCTTGCGATCGAAGGCGATGACGCGGTAGCCGGCCGCGGCAAAGGCGGCAATCTGCGGCTGCCAGATTTCGACGGTGCCGGTGTTCGGATGGAGAAGAACGATCGGCACGCCCGCGCCGCCGGTATCGGTGAACCATAATTTCACGCCGCGCAGGTCGGCGTAAGCGCCGCTCGAAATGTTGTTCAAAGAATCCTCCCCCACAATCGATTGCCAGCGCGCTTGGCGGCAATGGTAGTCGTTCGGCCAGGCGCATGCCACAGCGTGTGATCAAGACACCTGAACTGATCGGGGGTCGGCCTTGCTCCATTTCAGCGCCCAGGCAAAAAGCCCGATGACACGACATGACGACATGTCGTAACGTCTAGGGCGAGTAAGCAAAACGAGTAACAGGGAGAACACGCGCCATGGCGAAATACACCTGGGATCATATCCACCTGCGCACCACCAATCCCGAGGCGATGGCGCAATGGTTCGAGCAGAAGCTCGGCGCCGAGGTGGTCCGCACCATGCAGCAGGGCAAGCCGCGCATCGATCTCAAACTCGGCGGTGCCAATATCTTCATCGCCCCGGTCGAAACCGGCGACGGTGTCAACGCGGCGCCGACGACGCCGTATCGCGGCCTCGATCATTTCGGGCTTTCGGTGAGCGGCATCGACGCCATCGCCGCCGACCTCAAGGCCAAGGGCGTCGAGTTCACCCGCGAGCCGACCACGGTGCGCCCCGGCGTGCGCGTCTGCTTCATCCGCGCGCCGGAAGGCGTGTCGATCGAGCTGCTCGACCGCAACGTCTGAACGTCAATTTCAGGAGAATTCCGCAATGCTGATGCTTTATTACGCGCCGGGCGCCTGCTCGATGGCGTCGCATATCGTGCTCGAGGAGAGCGGCGAAAAGTACGAGCCGAAGAAAGTCGACCTCGCCGGCGGCGAGCAGCGCACCGAAGCCTATCTGAAGATCAATCCGCAAGGCCGCGTGCCGGTGCTGCGGCTGGACAACGGCGAGCCGCTGGCGGAGAACACCGCGATCCTGCCCTATCTCGGCAAGCGCTTCGACCTGTGGCCGAAGGACCCGCTGGCCGAAGCCAAGGCGCTGTCCACGATCGGCTTCTTCGCCGCCAGCGTGCATCCGGCACACGCCCATGTCGGCCGGCCCGAACGCTACACCGCCGACACCACCGCGTTTCCGGGCATCAAAGAAGCGGGCCTAAAAACCTTCCACGGCTATCTGAAGCAGATCGACGGCATGTTGGCCGGGCGCGAATGGCTGTCCGATAAATATTCCGTGCTCGATCCGTACGCTTTCGTCTTCTACACCTGGGGCGTGCGCCGCGAGCTGCCGATGGGCGAGCTCAAGAACTACACCGCGCACAAGGACCGCATGCTCAAGCGGCCGGCAGTCGGCCGCGTCGTGGAGGACGAGAAGGTCAAGGTTTAAGCGGCCTGCCGATCAGTTGGCGATGTCGTAGCCGACCGTGATCTGCACCCGCAGCGTATCTTCACCGGCTGAGATCGGCACCGGCGCGGCCATGCTCGCCTGGGCGCGGAACATTGGCGTGGCAACGGGCGGCATCATTCCGGTATCCTCGGTGAGCCAAGCCACGCGCCCGAGCGTGAAGCCCGCAATGCGCGCGTAAAGCTCGGCCTTGCGTCGCGCATCGGCGACCGCGGCCTCACGGGCCTGATCGAGCGCTTTGGCGGGATCGGAATGCAGGAACGAGACGTTGCCGACGTCGGTCGCGCCGGCGTCGACCATGCGATCGAGAGTGTCGGAGACCTTGCCGAGCGCGCGCACCGTCACGGTGATTTGGTTGGAGACGCTGTAGCCGACAAGCTTCGGCTCCGTCTGCGGCTGCGGCGGCGCATAGACCGGCTGGATCGAGAATTGCGCGGTCTGGATATCGCTTTGCGCAATCCCGGCGCTCAGCAGCGCCGCGGTGATCGCGGCCATCACCTTCGAGTTGGCGTCGGTCGCTTCCTTGACGGTCTTGCCCTTGGTGGTGACGCCGCCCCTGATCTGGGCATAGTCGGGCGCGACATGGACGCTGCCCTCGCCGATGACGATCACGCGCGCCTCGGCTGGCGCCGGCGGCTGCTGCGCCTGCGCGCAAGGCGCAACAAAAATCGCGACGGCTGCAATGGCCACGCCCGCCAAAAGGCGGCGTGACGCGGCTTGAAACGCGAATTTTCCGGAACGGCGCGCGAGCATGACGACCTCCATCCAATCGCGCGCGATTGTACAGGTCTTTTGGCTTTTTGTTTGCGCCTGCGATGGTCCAATCAAGACGTGTTATGCCGTCGTCGGTTCCTCGAACTTGAAGCCGACCTTCTGCAGACCTTCCAGCGCCGACTTGCCGTATTCGTCCTCGATTTCCTTGGCGAGGCTTGGCGCATACGAAATCGGATCGGCCTGTTCGTCGGTTTCCGGCACGATCATGACCAACAGGCGCCCCGTCACGCTGGAGACGTTGCGAAAACTCCTGTTCTCGCCGCGGGGCACCGAGATCATGTCGAGCGGATCGAGCACGAGCTTGTGTTCGCCCTGATCGCCCCAGGCGATCTCGAAGCGGCCGGCAAGGCACATGAAGTTCTCGACCGTGTTGAGGTGACGATGCAGGCCGGGGCCGTTGCCCGGCTCGCACTCGGCGATGCTGACGATGAGGCCGCGCGGGCCCTTGACCGGCGCGCCAGCGCTGCGGCCCTGATAATCGGCCGGCGCCATAACCGGATAGACTTTGCGCGCCGTTATTTTTTCCACAGCGCCGGCCGGAATGCCGTGGGTGGCGAAATTCTGCTGCTGATAGGTTTGCAGCTTGTTGAAGCGGGCGACGCGTTTTTCCATCGATTCGGGATTGAGCGATTGCGTGGTCACGGCGGCTCCTCCAAGTGTGCTTTTCGAGTGCGGTTTTGCGCCATTATTCTCTCCGCGCGATGGCTTGTCGAGGCGTTGTCCAAGGTAGATGTCAGAGTGATCGAGGGGCGGCCTTGATCGCTTGGCTGCCAGTTGTTCGCGCTGACGATCTTGTCAAGGATCGAAGACCGCCAGAGGCGGCGGCGCTTCGCGCCGTCCTTGACAAGATCGTCAGCGCGAACAGAGTGCTGTCCAAGCGATCAAGGCCGCTTTCTGGGCCAGCCCGATTTAATCTCATTCAGACTGCCGGTTCGTTTGACCACAAAAGAAAGCAACTCGGCCAAAACAGGGGAAGCGCCGATGAAAAAGATTTTGGCGACATTTTTGGCAGCGCTCGGCCTGATGTGTTTCGCCTTCGCTCCAGCGTCGGCGCAGAACTGGCCGCAAAAACCGATTCGGATGATCGTGCCGTTTCCCGCTGGCGGCGGCACCGATTTCGTCGCGCGGATGGTGGCGGATCATTTGTCGAAGCTGTTGAACCAGCCGATCTTCGTCGAGAACCGCGGCGGCGCCAACGGCGCCGTGGGCTTGCAGGCGCTCAAGCAATCCGACCCCGACGGCTACACGCTCGGCTTCACGTCGGACACGCCGCTGACGGTCAATCCGTGGCTGTACAAGGATCTGTCCTACGATCCGCTGAAGGATTTCGTACCGGTGGCGTCGGCGGTGCGGCTGCCGGGCATGCTCGCGGCCAATCCGTCACTGCCGGCGAATAGCATTGCCGAGTTGATCGCGCTGGCCAAGCAAAAGCCCGACGGCATCGCCTACGGCTCCGCCGGTGTCGGCAATTTCAGCCATCTGGCGATGGTGCTGTTCACGCAAGCGACCGGCGTGAAAATGCTGCACGTGCCCTACAAGGGCACCGGCCCCATGGCCATGGCGATCATCGCCGGCGAAGTGCAGGCCGAGTTCAACAATGTCTCGACCCTGCTGCCCTATGTGAAGGCGGGAAAGCTGAAGGCGCTCGCCGTCGCCGAGCCCAAGCGGATGCCGGAATTTCCCGACTGGCCGGCGGTGGCCGAAACCGTGCCCGGCTTCGAGATGGCGCCCTGGGTCGGGCTGATCGCGCCGGCCGGCACGCCGCGCGCCATCGTCGACCGTCTCACCGCGGCAACGCTTGCCGTCATGCATGATGAATCGATCGCCAAGCAATTCGCCGATCAGCAACTCACCGTAATGGCGCTGGGGCCCGATCGCTTCGAGGCGCTCATTCGCAGCGACAGCGAAAAGTGGGGCCAATTGGTCAAGGCCGCCGGTATCAAGATGGAGGAATGAGCGAGGGCCAGATCGTGAATTCAAATATGCGGCCGGGCGACCCCTCGCTTGCAGGGTGTCTCGGATGGGAAAGGCGGTCTGAGCAGTTTTGACCACTCGGAGCGCATTGCCCTTGTTAAAGAGGCCCTTATTAAAGCAGGCACTACTGTTCAGGCGTAAGCGAGCCATCCTGGATGTGCACGATCCTGTCGGCGAATTCGAACAGCCGCGGATCATGAGTCACCACCAGCACGGCGCGATCTCGCTCTTTGGCGATCGCAGAGAGGATCGTCATGGTGGCGTGCCCGTTCACCGAGTCCAGCGCGGCAGTTGGCTCGTCGGCGAGAATGGCCGAAGGTTCCGCTACGACGGCTCGCGCGATCGCGACCCGCTGTTGCTCGCCGCCGCTGAGCTGGCGCGGGAACGACGACATTTTGGATGTTAAGCCAACGCTGGCCAGTATCTCTTTGGTTTTCGCCATCGCTTCGGCCCCGCGCTCGCCGCGCACGTCGAGGACCAAAAGAACATTCTCGGCGACCGTCAGGGTGGAGAACAGGTGATAGGATTGGAACACGAAGCCGATATGCTGCCGCCGGATTTTTGCGAGCTCCGCCGGCCGCACCCCGCTGGTCGAGGTGCCGCATACCCGGACAGTCCCACCGGTAGGCGCAAGCATGCAGCCAAGAATCGACAATAGCGTGGTCTTGCCGCTGCCCGACGGTCCCATCAGCACCGTGAGTTCGCCGCCGCTGAGCGTCAGATTGACGTCCTTCAGCGCCTGCACCCATGCCGGTCCGCTGCCATAACTCCGGCTGACGTTCGCAGCCTCGATGACGGGCTCGGTCATCGGGTCAGCACAATCGCAGGATCGACGCGAACGACGCGAAAAATCGCGGCAATCGCCGAGACGATGCACATGAGGATCGTGAGAATGAACAGTTCGATGATCAAACTCGGCGAGATCACGACCTGCAGTGCGCTTTTCGCGGTGTAATGCACGATCGCGAATCCGATCAGCGCCGCAATGGCAAATCCGATGATGGCGTTGAGCAGCGCCTGACAGATAATGACCTGGTAGATATAGCTGTCGGAGGCGCCCATCGCGCGCAACGTGGCGAACTCGTAAAGATGCTCTTTGGTGCTGGAATAGAGTGTCTGCGCAACGATGACGGTGCCGACAATAATCCCGAGCAGCGCGCCGGCAACGAGCGCCGCGCCGGCGCCGGTCCGGAACAGCCAGAACGACCGACTTTGTTCTCTGAACTGATCCGGAGTGAGTGCCTGAATGCCGGAAATGCTCGAAAGAATATTCTGACGGGTCTGTTCGACATTGGCTTGCGGCTTCAGCCGAACCAGGAAATGACTGGCAAAGCTCGCCGGCAATCCGGTATAGGCCCGAGCTCCGTTGAGATCGGTGAATACATAGGGTGCCGTCGTGAAAGAGCGAATGCCGTCCGTGACCGCACCGACCGTTACGGGTTGCATGCGGATAAGAGCGGTTGCGCCAACGCCAGACACGCCGAGCTGACCGTATTGGGACCGGTCGATCACCACTGTTCCCGGAACAGTCAAACTCTGCGCCGTTCCTTCAACGACATTCCAAGGCGACACTCCGCCGGCAGTGATGTCAGTTCCGACGACGATCACCGAACTCATGGCCCCGCCCGGCAGGCTCCAGGCGGAAAATCCGACCACGCCCGGAACGACTGCGGACACGCCGTCGATCGCCAGCAGGCGATCCTTCAATCCGGTGCTGAGAAGCGAGAGATCCTCGAAGTATTTGGTTCCGCTGGAAATAATCCAGAGATCGGTCGAGGTGTGATCGATCATCGTTGTGATCATGCCGCTGAAGCCGAAGTAAAGGCCCATCTGCACCATCACCAGCACCACCGAAAAAACGATGCCCATCAGCGAGGCGGTAAAGCGAAGCCGATCTTGGAAGAGATTTCGCGACGCCAGCGTAAAGACGAGTGACATATTTCGGAGCCTTCGTTCACGCTGAAAGGTGGAACAAGGTGGAACACCGCCAAGTCGTCGCCGACGCGTTGTCTTGAGCCGGACGGCGTCGTTTTCGCCTCGCGGATCAAGACAAACAAAAAAGCCCCGGCTCTGAGTGCTTGTCGGGGGCAGGGAAAGCCGGCGCCTCCATTACGGTACGGCCGCACCAGGGGAACTCGCGATAACGGCCATTCCGGACGTGACTTCTAACTATGTTGCTACGCACCATATGCCATCGGAGGGTCACGCAAACGTGCACCAGGTGCATTTTACCTTCTTCGGGAACTTCGACAGGCATTAGCCCAATTAAATCTTCAATCGCCCATTGCGCTCGACGCCGGCATAGCCAAGTCGAGGAGTAGGCAAGCTGGAGTCTTGCCGAGCGCTGCTCATGATCTGGCGAAGTCTGCGTCAGTCGATCGGCTGCGTTGAAGCCTTCGGCAGGCAAGCAATCAAAATATATCGCCATTTAGCGCGGGTGCCTTTGAAGCACTCGATTCAGCACGCTCGCGTCCGGCTTGCGGCGAGCGTTCCCCAGCGCCTTTACGGCTGCAGTCTCGATGTACCGATGCTCGCCTCAGCGTCACCGCAATCTGGTCTGCTGCAAAAATCCATCCCAATAGCGCAAAAATCCATCCCAATAGCGCAATGAAATAACCGCAACCCATGTTCCGCGCATTTATTCTACAGACAGACTCTCAGTCATTGCGCCGCGCGGCCCGATGGGAAGCACACAAGGGAATAACTCATGACCATCAATAATTCCAAAGAACTATACGTCAAGATGCTGAGCGACGTCCGACAGCGAACCGAACATATGACGAAGATCTATCAGGAGCTGAGCGGCGTCGTGCAGGATCCCAATATCAAGGAAGCGCTGGAATCGCGCGTCTTCCTGCAGGATAAAATACTCAGTTCGCTTGACCGCTGCTTCAAGCTCATTGGCGAGAAGCCGGTCGCGCTCAGCGGACGTCTTCATGACGTCTTCATCGAGGATTTCCGGCGCGAGATTGCCGAGATCCAGTCTCCGGCGGCCAAGGCCCTCTTCGTCCTGGTCAAGGCCAACCAACTGATGCATTTGCGCATCGCCGAGTACGTGGCGCTGATCGCAATGGCTGATGTGACCGGGCACTTTGGCGTCGGTGTCCTGCTTGAAAGCTGTCTCGCGGACAAGCGCGCTTTCGTCGAACGCACCCGCCGGCTGATCCGGCAGACCATCGAGAGCAAGCACGCCCTTAAGCTGGCGGCTTAACCGTTCACTACGCCTCTCCCCAATAGGGAGAGGCGCTTTCATCTCAGGCCGAAAAGTCCTCTTCGCGCTTTTACGGCTTCACGTTCTCGCTCAGCCATTCGACCGCCGCCTGCACGCCGCCCTTGCCGTGCGGAATGTGCAGCGCGCCGAGCGCTTGCTCGATGACGCCGAGCGTGCCGAGCACCATGGGCGCATTGATGTGGCCCATATGGGCGATGCGAAACGCCTTGCCGCTCAATTTGCCGATCCCGTGTCCGAGGACGACGCCGCATTTGGTGTCGCAATAAGCGCGCAGCAGTTTGGGATCGTAACCGTTCATCAGCACGGTGGTGACCGCATCGGAGCGGTCGGCGGGTTCGGCGACATTGAAATCGATGACGTTGCCTTGCTTCCACACCACGACGGCGCGGCGCACCGCCTCGGCGAGCAGACGGTGGCGCAGGAAGACGTTGTCGAGCCCTTCCGCGAACAGCATGTCGAGGGCTTTGCGCAGCGCGAATAACAATTGCTCCGGCGGCGTGCCGGAATATTTCTGATAATGCGACTCGCCGTCGCGCGCGGTCCAATCCCAATAGGGCGTACGTAAACCGGCGTTGCGGTTGGCCTCGCGGGCGCGCTCGCCGGCGGCGACAAAGCTCAAGCCCGGCGGCGACATCAAGCCTTTCTGCGAACCGGAAACCGCAACGTCGACGCCCCAGGCGTCCATCGCAAACGGCACGCAGCCGAGCGAAGCGACCACGTCGACCAAATAGAGCGCGTCGTGCCGGGCGGCTTTAATGGCGTCGCCAATTGCTGCGATATCGTTGGCAACGCTGGTAGAGGTCTCGATCTGCACGGCGAGGATCGCCTTGATCGCACCGCCCCGATCGGCGCGCAGGCGGGCTTCGACATCGGACGGCCGCACCCCGTGCCGCCAATCGCCCGCGAGAACTTCGATCTCGACGCCGAGCCGAGCCGCGGCATCGCCCCATGCCATGGCGAATTGGCCGCTTTCCAGGACGAGAATTTTATCGCCTCGCGACAACACGTTGGTCAGCGCCGCTTCCCACGCGCCATGGCCGTTGGCGATATAGATGTAGGGACGCGTCTCGGTAGCGAACACTTTGCCGAGATCGCGCAACAGGCCGTCGGTCAGCGCAATCAGCGGTTCGGAATAGATCTCGACCGCCGGGCGGTGCATCGCTTGCAGCACCTCGTCGGGAATATTCGTCGGCCCCGGGACCGCCAGGAATTCGCGACCGGCGCGAACGGTCATGGCGGCCTCACATCTTGCCGTGGCCGCGGCTCATGGTGCGCCGAGTCTGCATCATTGCTGCTTTCGTTGGCGCGGCATCGTATTGCCCGCGCCACCCCTCTGGAAGGGGGCATAAGGGCAGTTGATTCGGCCGGCGACGACTCCGGGAGGGGCGTCCGTCGCGAGCAGATTGCTGTGCAGATCGTGGATGCGCCGCCGCGAACGGCTTGCGCTTGACCGAATGTCGCCATCGTTTGCGCGGAATATCGCTACAGCTGAGGATTTCGTTCCCGCGGGCGCTCGGCCAATTATTCAGCCGAAACGGAACGATATTATACTGCCGCGAGCGAGATCGAGTCTTTTTTGTGGCGATCACGGCGAGGCTCTCCGCATGGCAAGCGCGGCAACCGGCGAAGCTCGATCGACCAATCTGCGCGGACTCCTCAGGGCCGCGGCCTACACGCTCGAACTGATCGTCATCGCCGCGGCCTATTTCGGCCTCGCCGTGTCCGGGCTGCTGATTCCCTGGATCAATCCGACGGCGACGCCGCTGTGGCCGCCGACCGGCTTGGCGCTGGCGCTCATGCTGTTGCGCGGCTATCGGATCTGGCCGGCGATCGTGGTGGGCGCGTTTTTTTCCACCGTCGTGGGCAACGGCGCGCTGTCGGAAGCGGCCTGCATCGCGCTCGGCACGCCGATCGCGGCGCTGGCCGGTGCCTGGCTGATCGATCGCTGGTCGCACGGCCGCGAGACCTTCGCAACGCCGCTCGGCGTCGCAAAATTCGCCCTCATTGCCTTAGCACCGACGGCGATGATCGGCGCCGCCATGGCCACCGTGGGCCTGGTTCTCGCCAACGATGTCGATCTGGCGAGCCCGGTCGCCACTTGGACGGCACGCTGGCTGGCGGATTTTAGCGGAACGCTGCTCGTCGCTCCGGTCATCGTGCTCTGGGCGACCAAGCCGTCGCGGGCATGGTCGCGATGGAGCCCGTTGGAAACTGCCGTCGTCATCATCGTCACCGCCGCCATCGGCATCGCCGCCTTCGGCCCGCAAGTCGGCAGCGCGCTCATGGACAGCGACTTCTATGCGCTGCTGCCGTACCGCTGCCTGCTCGCATTCCTGGTCGTGCTGCCGCTCTCGTGGGCGAGCCTCCGCGGCAATCCGCGGGACGCCGCGGCGGCAGCGCCGGTTTTTTGCGCGATCGCGGCGTGGGGCTTTGCGACCAGCTTCGACTTCAATGGATCGCCGGTCCTGCTCTTCGCGCTGGTCCTGGCCACCACGCTGCCGCCGCTTACTCTGGCCGCCGCGGTCGCCAACCACCAGCAAACCGCGGCGCGCCTACAGTCCGCGCAGGATCAATTGAGCCGGCAAGTCGCCGAGACCAAGCTCGCCTTCGAGCGCTCCAAGCGCCATTTTCAGATCCTGATCGAAGGTGTCGTCGATCACGCCGTTTTCCTGCTCGACCGATCGGGGCGGGTGGCGAGCTGGAACTCCACCGCGCAGCAGATCATCGGCTACACCGCCGACGAAATCATCGGCAAGCATTTCAGCGTGTTCTATCGGCCCGACGAACGACGCTCGGGCGAGCCCAACCGCGTGCTCGAACTGGCGGTCAAGAACGGCAAGTACGCGGTCGAGGGCTGGCGCATCAAAAAGAGCGGCGCGCTGTTCTTCGTCACCGGAACCATCCGGGCGATCTACGACGACGACGGCAATCTGCTCGGCCTCGCCAATGTGCTGCGCGACGCCACCGAGCGGCGCCACGCCCAGGAGAAGCTGGTCGAGGCGCGCGAGCAACTCGCCATGTCGCAAAAAATGGAGGCGATCGGCAAACTGACCGGCGGCATCGCCCACGACTTCAACAATCTGCTGATGATCATCGGCGGCAACGCCCAGACCTTCGAACGGCTGCTCGACCCAAAGCTGCCGCGGGCCATCGAGGCGATCCAGACGGCGGCCAAGCGCGGCGAAAGCCTGACCCGGCAATTGCTGACGTTCTCCCGCCGCCAGCATCTCAGCCCCACCATCGTCGACCTCAATGCCAGCATCAAGAACATCCGGCCGATGATCGAAAGCTCGCTGCGCGGCAATATCGTCTACACCGAGGCGATCGATCCGGCGGTGCGCCCGGTCAAGGTCGACCTCGCCGAACTGGAGCTTGCGATCGTCAATATCGCCGTCAATGCCCGCGACGCCATGCCGAACGGCGGCACCTTCACCCTGACCGTCGGCAATGTGGCGGCGGACGACACATCGGGCGGCGATGCAGAGAGCGGCGACCTCGTCGCCATCCAGTTCAGCGACACCGGCGTCGGCATTCCGCCGCATCTGCTGTCAAAAATTTTCGATCCGTTCTTCACCACCAAGGAGGTCGGCAAGGGAACCGGGCTCGGTCTGTCGCAGGTCTATGGTTTCGTCCACCAGGCCGGCGGCACGATCAATGCGGACAGCAAGGTCGGGCAAGGCACGACGATCACCGTCTATCTGCCGGCCTGCGCCGAGAAAGACATCGCCGACGACAGTCCCGCCATGGACGCGCCGCGTGCGCAGCGCCCGACGGTGCTCATTGTCGACGACAGCGCCGAGGTGGCGGAAGTGACGTCGTCGCTGTTCGAACGCCTCGGCTATGACACCGACTATCGGGATTCCGCCGACGCGGCGCTGAAATATCTGGCGGAAGGCAGCAGGGTCGATCTCGTATTCAGCGACATCGTCATGCCGGGAACCATCGACGGCGTCGGCCTCGCCCGCGAAATCCGCTCGCGCTATCCCAATCTGCCGGTGGTGCTGACGACCGGCTACAGCGACGCCGCGCAGGCGGCGCCCGCGGACCTGAAGATCCTGCGCAAGCCGTTCGACACCGTGGCGCTGCGCGGCTTTATCGCCGACACGATGGCGGTGGACTTGGCGTCATAAAGTTCTTGGCATCATAAAGTTCTTGGCGTCCTGAAGATTGCTAGCGCTCCGGCGGCGGCGCGCTGCGCGCGGCGAAAACCGTCTCGATCTTGGCTTTCAGCGTCTGGGCGTTAAACGGCTTGACGATGTAATTGTCGACGCCCGCCTTCTTCGCCGCGATGACGTTTTCGGTCTTCGATTCCGACGTCACCATGATGAACGGCGTGCGTTTGAGCGCCGGATCGTTGCGCAGCTCGCGCAACAGCTCATAGCCGCTCATCGGCGTCATGTTCCAATCGGAAATCACCAGACCGTAGCGTTTGCTCCGCATCTTGACGAGCGCCGAAGCGCCGTCATTGGCATCGTCGACGTCGCTGATGCCGAGATGCTGCAACAGACCGCGGATGATGTTGATCATCAGCTTGGAATCGTCGACCAGGAGCACGGACATCGATGGGTTCAGAGCCATGGCGCCGGTTCCAACCAATGCGGGGCGGCCGGCAGATGCCGGCTCAAGCACGTCGAGGCTGACAATTTGATCCCCGAACAGCCGGCGATATTACTACTGGCAGTTGAACGACCGGTAAACCGCCAAAAGCCGCATTTCTCGCATTGCACAATTGCTTGCCGGTCATGGCGCCTGATTTCGCGCTTGCCGCCGACACATGCCGCAGCCTGCGACCTTACGCATTGGCCGCGCCCCGACACCAACTGCTGCGTGTGGCGCCCGAGCAAAATGCCGCCGCTCAGCGGCCGGCCGGCGCCCGCGGGGCTACATTGGGCGCTGCGTTTTGCGGCGGCGGGCTTGCCGGCTGGCCATTCTGTGGATGCACGATGGTGCCGGGCTCGTCTTCGACTTCCTGCGGCGGCTGGTCGGCGGGCGGCGACGACGTCGGCTTCTGCCGCGACGAGACGGAATTCAGCTGCGGGCCGAGCGTCGACGGCGCAACCGGCGTGAACGCCGATTGGCCGCTGCGGCCGCTGAACGTCATCAGCCCGTCCTTAGTCGAGATGATATCGCCGGGCCGCAAGGTGGGATCGGTCTTCACATCAAAGGTGGCGAGCCCGAACGGATCCTTGCCGTTGCAAGTGCAATTGGCGACCAGGTGCTTGCGATAGAGGAACGCCGTATTGAGGTCGGAATAGCGCGCGCCGTCGCCGGCCACCGCGCCCTCGATCTCGGAGCCGAAATAGACCTTGGTGGCGCTGGTCGGGCAGATCGTCTTGCAGGTCTCGGCCGGCGTCGCATTGGCCATCCGCTCCAGCGGGAAGTGCTGGCCGTCGCACAGCCGCACGCAGAACGCCACGCCGTGCCCGGTGGTGCCGGCATTCTCGTTGACGCGCTCCTGTCCGAGCGGCGCCGGCGCGATGCGTCCGATTTCCGGCGGCGGCGGCGGATAGCTGGGCGGTGGCGGCGGCGGCCGCTGCGGGCCGCCGAACAGGAAATCAAAAAAGCCCTGCGCCCGCGCCGCGCCCGGCGCCGTCACGATTGCGGCGGTGCAAAGCGCGCCGGCAAGGACGCACCACATCAACCGCTTGCTGCGACGCCTAAGCACCACGGCACCACCTGATTGCCACGCCTGCGACTTCCCCCCGAGCGATTCCCCCAGCGGATCGAAGTATCGGCGCTTTTCCGGCATCCCTGCAAGGCAGTCGCGCGTGGCGCATGGTGTACTGCTACCGGGCGGCATGGGTATGATCTCGAGGACAAAACCGCCCTGCCATGCCGATAATGGCGCCGTGAAAGCGGCCTTGATCGCTTGGACAGCGTTTCTGTTCGTGTTGATGATCTTGTCAAGGATCGAAGACCGCCGGAGGCGGCGGCGCCATAGCG
>Ga0181518_10001762_pt1 | contig 21704 bp, 22 predicted proteins | sample PEATcosm2014_Bin_28_FD_119751 | JGI IMG/M metagenome (GOLD analysis project Ga0181518, IMG submission 119751) | Peatland microbial communities from MTU Mesocosm Facility, Houghton, MI, USA - PEATcosm2014_Bin01_60_metaG | ecosystem: Environmental > Terrestrial > Soil > Wetlands > Peat | place... | reverse complement strand
GGCCGGCTCGGTGATCGTGGATGTCGCCATCGATCAAGGCGGCTGTGCTGAGACCTCGCGACCGACCACCCATTCGCATCCGACCTATGTGATCGACGATGTCGTGCACTATTGCGTGGCCAATATGCCGGGCGCGGTACCGCGAACCTCGACGTTTGCTTTGAGCAACGTGACCACATCTTTCATCCTGATGCTGGCCGACAAGGGCTGGCGGCGCGCGCTCGACGAAGACCCGCATTTGCGTCATGGCCTCAACGTGCACGCTGGGCAAGTCACCTATCGCGCTGTCGCCGACGCGCTCCGGCTTCCCTATACGCCCGCCGATGACGCCATCGGGATTTGACGCCGCCAGCCCGATTCCATTTCTGTCCTGTTCCGCCTGCGTCGACTGCGGGATCATCATTTTGACGCAGATCATCACAGGCACCCGACCCACTGGGCAAGGCTCGCCGCTCGGCCGCGATCATAATGCTCGCGGCGTCAGCGACTCCGCGCCCCCCGCGGCGCCATCAGGCGGCCCGCAAAGGAACTGGCCACAGCGCTCTGAGGTCCGCCGGCAATTCGTGGCGGATATGCTCAATTTCACCGGCAGAGATATTGTCCGACAGAAGCCCGAAAACAGCCGTGACGGCCTCTGACGTAAAGAGAATGGGGTCGTTCTTAAAGGCATCGTCGATGCGCGCGATGAAGTCGTCTTTGTGGCGGGGCTTCACCGGCGTCGCGGCTGGTCGCCAGTGCTCATAGTAGACGCCACGGAGAAGCTCCGGGAACTGCGCGCCGAGGTCGACCGCCTCATTAGTTGGAAGCCAGTCCCGCACCGCCTGCAGCACGCTCCGCAGCAGGTGGTAAGAACGGTGCTTATTGTCCCATCCAAGCCGCGCGTCGAGTTCGTTGATCCAGATATGCGTTAGCTGCACTGTGTGATCTATGCTTTCAAGGCCCACGGCGCTCATGACTGCTTCCTTCCTTAAAAACCTTAAAAAATCAAAACTGGCACTTATTTCGGGCAGAGCTTTGACCTATATCAAAAAATACCCATTTGCCGGTACCCTATTTTGCTTGTTGAATTCAAATCAATGCGCCCCGCACCGATTTGGGTCAGGAGCTGGTGAGCGCGCTCGAAATCTGCATTTGCGTCATGGCCTCAACGTCCACGCTGGGCACGTCACCCATCGCGCCGTCGGCGACGCGCTCCAGCTGCCCTATACGCCCGCCGAGCTCGCCATACGAATTTAACGGGAGAAGCGACCGCAATTGGCGGCTAAACAGTCGCTATTTTTCGAGTTGATGTGCATCAAAGACGAGTCCTGTTCTTGACCTTAAATTTTTCTAGGTGCGCACGGCGTATGCGCACGGCGTATGCGCACGGCGTATTAGTTATTTTGTTCACCGAACTGTCTACACGCTTCGTGTCAAGCGATCTTCGTCGGGATAGTCATCATGACTCAAGTGGAATCGAAACCGCCACCAGGCGCTGCGCCGGTTATGCCGGAGCAGAATACGGCCGCAGCGCCGGCTCCCGTCGAGGCCTCATTGCCAGCACCGCTGCGGCCGCTGCCCGCGGAACGACTCTATCGCGCCGTCAGCTTGCCGGCACTCTCGTTCGAATCGACGGCAGAGCTCGAACCGGCCGACGGGCTGGTCGGGCAACAGCGTGCGCTCGATGCCATCGAATTTGGCACCCGCGTCGATAAGCCGGGATTTAACCTGTTCGTGATCGGGCCAAACGGCATGCGCGCTCAGCGCGCGGTCGAGCAGGTTCTCAAAGAGGCCGCCGGCGGGCGGCCGAACCCATCGGACTGGGTCTACGTCAACAACTTTAATGACCCGCGCAAGCCCGTGGCCATCGCATTGCCGGCGGGACGCGCCGACCAATTCCGCGACGTCATGCGCGCGCTTATCGACGATCTCAAGACCGCATTGCCCGCGGTATTCGCAAGCGAGGATTATCAGGCACGGCGCGGCGCAATCGACCAGGCGTTTCAGGCCAAGCAGGCCGAAGGTCTCACGGCTTTGCGCGACAAGGCGGCTGCGAAAAATATCCTTATTCTCCGCACTCCAATGGGCTTTGCACTGGTACCGGCTCACGAAGGTCAACCGGTCCCGCCGGATGAATTTCGGACCTGGCCGGAGGAAAAACGCAAAGAAATCGAGGCGCTCATCGAAACGCTTGAAAAAGACCTCGAGCACGTCATGCATCAACTGCCGCAGTGGCAGACCGAGCGACGTGACGAGGTCCGCAAACTCAATCGTGATACTGCGAAGTTTGCCGTCGGCCAATTCATTGACTTTTCAAAAGCAAGCTTCACGGACGTGCCGAAAATCGCCGAGCATTTGGAAGCCATTCGCGCGGATCTTATCGAGAACGTCGCAATGTTCGTCATCAAGGACGAGAGCGACGAGGAATCGTCACCGGGCGAACTCCCCGGCGGAGCGTTTGATCGCTACACTGTCAATGTTCTTGTCGGTCATGCAGGACGAACGCCCGCCGTTCCGATCGTGGAAGAACTACATCCCACTTTGAGCAATTTGCTGGGCAGCGTCGAATATGTCTCGCAGCACGGGGTGCTCGTTACGAACTTCCGCCTAATCAAGCCGGGCGCAATTCATCGGGCGAATGGCGGCTTTCTTCTGCTTGATGCCCGTAGTCTGCTGACGGAACCCTTCAGCTGGACTGCGCTGAAAAGAGCGCTGCGGCAGCGTGAGATCAGAATAGAAGACTTAAGTCACTTCATTGGCCTGACCAGCACGGTTTCGCTCGAGCCGAATTCGATTCCCCTCGACGTCAAGGTGGTGCTGTTTGGCGATCGGGTGTTGTACTATTTGCTGGCGGCCCTCGACCCTGACCTCGCAGAGCATTTCAAGGTCCTTGCCGATCTCGAGGACGATATCGATCGAACACCGGCGACGGAGGCCGCGCACGCGCGGATGATCGCCGCGCTGGCAAGGCGGCATGGGCTAAGGGCCGTCGATCGCGCCGGTACCGCGCTCATGATCGAGCATGCCGCCCGTCTGGCCGATCATGCGAACAAGCTCACGCTGGTCGTCGATCAGCTCAACGATCTCTTGACCGAGGCCGATTTCTGGGCCGGCAAATCTGACCGCGCGGTCATTACGCAGGCCGACGTTGAGTCTGCGATCAAGCATAGGATTCGCCGTTCTTCGCGGTTGCGCGATCGCGCCCAGGAAAACATTCTTGAGGGGGTGGCGCTCATCGACACCAGCGGCGCACAGGTCGGTCAAGTGAATGGCTTGAGCGTCGCCGAGCTCGCAGGATTTCGCTTCGGCAGGCCAACGCGCATCACCTGTCGCGTGCGTCCGGGAAACGGCAAAGTCGTTGACATCGAACGAGAGGTCGAGCTCGGCGGTCCTATTCACTCCAAGGGTGTGCTGATCCTGTCGGGCTTTCTGGCCGGCCGCTACGCCTTGGATACGCCGATGTCGCTATTCGCAAGCCTCGTCTTCGAACAATCCTATGGCGGCGTGGAAGGCGACAGCGCCTCCTCTGCCGAGCTTTATGCGATGCTATCGGCGCTTGCTGAACTTCCGCTCCGTCAGGATCTTGCGGTCACAGGCTCGGTAAATCAACAGGGACAAGTTCAGGCCATCGGCGGTGTGAATGAGAAGATCGAGGGCTTTTTCGATATCTGCGAAATGCGCGGCCTGACCGGGACACAAGGCGTCTTAATCCCCAATGCCAACGTGCAGCACCTGATGCTCCGACGCGACGTGATCGAAGCCTGCGCCGCCGGCAAGTTTGCCGTCTATGCCATCACGATAATCGACCAAGGCATGGCGCTCCTGACCGGCCGGCCGGCTGGGGAGCGGGGCGGCGACGGCCTCTATCCGCCGCAGAGCTTCAATCGATTGGTCGAAGATCGATTGCATTCATTTGCCCGTATTCGGCAAAGCTTCGGCCAGCGGGCCTTGACGTCGAGCGAGAGCGGCGCATGACCAGCCCCCGCCTAGGATTCAAGCGCATGCTCGTCGGACTGCCGCAATCCATGGCCGGCCGGGCGGCAATCGATGCGGCCGCAGACTTGGCTGAGTTTCTTCACATCGAGCTTCTTGCCACTTTCATCGCCGATCCAACCCTGCAGGGGCTTGCTCGTTTCCCCACCATGCGCGAATTGCGCGCTCTTGATCAGGGATGGCAAGCAATCGATGCGGTGCAAATCGCGCGCGAGATTGATCACATCACCGACATTGCGCGCCGGCGCTTTGCCGAGACCGCCAGGAGCCGCAGCATAAAGACGGGTTTCGACGTCGTTACGGGCGCGGAAATGGTGGCCTCGCTTATTCGGGCCGACGATATCGTCGCCATTATCGAGCCGACGCATCCCGGCGAAAGAATTACGCGGCAGTTTACCGGTGTGCTCGATGCAGCCCTCACATCGGCGGCCGCCATTCTTGTTGTCCCGAGACAAATACTACGCACGACGGGCCCAGTCCTGGCGATGGCGACAGGCCCTGAGGATCTTAGCATCTGGGTTGCGCTGGAGATCGCTGCGGCCCTGAAGGAGCGGCTGATTATTGCAACGCGGCCCGGCGCCCTCTTGCCACCGGAGCTTATTTCCGATGCGGGACAGATCGGAGTTCAGCTTGAGCAGATGTTCACTAGCGGAACGCCGGCTGAAGTGCCGGCGTTCGTGCCGTCGTTAGCCCGATCGAAGGAGCGTCTTCGCGTTATAGGGCGTAACCAGCTATCAGTCGATTCTACCCATCTGTTTTCAAACCTGCGCGGCATCCCTCTGCTCGTTGTCGGGCTGGATCGAACAAGATCCGCAAAGCAGCAGGAAGACCGCCACCTCCATTGACTGAGCGCGGCTAAGCATCGCACGACCGGTCATGAGGCGACAAATCGAGCATGTAGTATTCCATGATCCGAGCGGGAACGCTGATGACTGGCTCCGGCCGCACATCGGCCGCGGCTGGTGTGCATCACGTGGTGTTCAGATGGCTCCCTAGAAAAACCTGCACTGTTCGGCTGCAAGCCGTAGTTTTTGGCGAGTGACTTTCTCGGCGCCACGAAGATGTGCTTCATCTGTGCGATGTAGTCGCGCGAAATTGGGATTTGGTCACTTGGATCCCCTCGCTCACAGTTCAATCTGAAGGATTGATCCGAATGCGACACCTTTTGGGCGTTGTTGCCCAATGTTATTGACCAAGATCAAAGCCATGCTGGTCAAATGTTCCTAAGTTGTTAAAAATCATGGAGTTGCACATGACCATCGCCGCTATCATGGTCCACGTTGATTTCGACGATCATGCCGAAGATCGCATCCGTGTCGCGGCTGAAATTGCGGGTCGCTTTCATTCGATACTGATTGGTGTTGCCGGGTGGCCTCTGCGTAGAAAACTCATGGTGCAGAATTCTGTTGTGGATTTCGAGCCCGGGGAAGAAGGACGGCGCAGAATTTTGGCGCAACTTGATCAGCTGGGAGAAACGTTTCGACGTTGCGCAGGAGCGAACCCGCATGGTGTGGAGTGGCGATCGTTCGCCAATTTTCCGGGCGAAGTGATCGCGAGAGAAGCTCGAGCAGCCGACCTTGTAGTTCTGGGTCGGGACCTGTTGCCTGGAGATGCTTATCACACGTTTGATCCTGGCAGCGTAGTCTTGGCGGCCGGTCGACCGGTATTGATTCTGCCGGATGAAACTCGTCACCTCCAAACTTCGCGTGTCCTCATCGCGTGGAAAGACACGCGCGAGGCGCGTCGTGCAGTTCGGGATGCGTTACCGTTCCTGAAGGAAGCCGAGAGCGTCCATATTGCGGCGGTGAGCCCCCTGGAACTGGAAGAAAGCGCGCAAGCGCAGATTGCTGACGTGGCCCGTTATCTCGTGCACCACCGGGTGGCAGTAGGCGGGCAAATTGTGAGCGCTACCGCCGAAGCAGCGGGACACGTTCTACTTCGCTTCGCCAAGGACCAAAATGCCGATTTGATCGTTGCCGGCGCTTACGGCCGCGCTCGGCTGAGCGAATGGGTCTTCGGCGGAGTGACTCGAGACCTTCTCATGACGAGCAAAATACCCTGCTTCTTTTCAAATTGAGACTAAGTGCAAGCAACCGAAATGCTGTGGATCAAGGGCATCCGCGCCATCGCGGATGGCTTCATTGCGGCTAGGGGGTTAGCCGCCATTGCTGTCGAAACTGATTTTTGCGGACAGGTTGCCGCCGGACGCATGACGCATCCGGCGCCCATTTGATCTGAATCAATTACCCAAACGAAGACTGCGTCATCATGTTTTTGACAATATGATCTTTGTGCCATGAAGCATGTCGAAATCGACGGCCAAGGTTGTCGGCAGGGGCCTGTAGCGCGGGCCTGCAATCGATTTATGGCCCGGGTGCTCGAAAGCGCTCTCGGCTCGTTCATTCATTCCGGCAGTCTGCGCGTCACAACAGCCGGAGGCGACATATTTACGGTGGGTGATGGAAGTGGCAAGCCGCTTGCCATCCGGTTCGCTTGCATTGAGGCGCAGTTGGGCGTTCTCCTTGACCCCGACCTCAGGTTCGGGGAAGCCTACATGAATGGCTCTCTTGTCGTTGAGGAAGGATCGATCGCCGACGTGTTGGCATTGGCGCTGTCTCAAGACCGCTCCGGCAATCCCACGCGGTGGGCAAAGCCACAATGGCTTTTACGCTACCTTTGCCGCCGGCTCGAGCAATTCAATTCTCGCAATCGCGCGCAAAGAAATGTCGCTCACCACTACGATCTCGATGGACAGCTATACTCCATGTTCCTCGACGCCGACCGGCAATATAGCTGCGCCTATTTCGAAAGTGAGCATCAGTCGCTCGATGATGCCCAGCTGGCGAAGAAACGACACCTCGCCGCGAAGCTGCTGATCGAGCCAGGGCAGCGCGTGCTCGATGTCGGTTCCGGTTGGGGCGGCCTTGCGCGCTACTTCGCCGAAGTCTGCGGAGCGGACGTTGACGGCGTGACGTTGTCCGAAGAACAACTGGCATTTTCGCGGACTCGGGCCGAGGAAACCGGGCTCGAGGAGCGAGTCCGGTATCATCTCGTCGATTACCGCGACATCGACCGGACTTACGATCGCATCGTCTCGGTCGGAATGTTCGAACATGTCGGAGTTGGTTATTACGAAGAGTATTTTCGCCGGTGCGCCACAATTCTCGACGACGACGGCGTATTTGTTCTGCACTCGATCGGCCGATCAGATGGCCCTGGGATCACCAACCCATGGCTTGCAAAATACATTTTCCCGGGTGGCTATATTCCGGCACTATCGGAGGTGTTACCCGCCATCGAACGCGCTGGTCTGCTTGTGACCGACATCGAGATCCTGCGTGTCCATTATGCCGATACGATCAAGGCATGGCACGAACGGTTCCTGACACGGCGCGGCGAAGCAGAACATCTTTACGACGAGCGCTTCTGTAGAATGTGGGAGCTTTATCTCGCGTCGTCGGAAATGGCCTTCAGGGAGGAAGGCATGATGGTGTTCCAAATCCAAATGACCAAGCGTCAAGGGGTGGTCCCGATCACACGCGACTACATCGCTCGTAATGAGGCACGTCTCCGCAGTGCTGAGAATGCTCCCCGCCAAAGGCTACGGCTTGCAGCCGAATAGTGCGAGAGTTTTTGAAGGGGCTATCTGAACATCGCCTGGTGCGCAACGAAAGGCCAACGGGAGCAGTCAATCGACTGCTGTTGATCTTGATCAAAACCGCCTCGGGAGCATAGGCGCAGTATGCATAGGAGACATACAGTGCGATGTGGCGCGATTATGAACCATTCGGCCGCTGATCTTTCCGCCCGAGATGACGCAGGAAACACCTATGAGGCCTGCGATATCCGTATTCCGCCGATCAGGCTTGCCGGAACGGTGCACGTGCCAAAAGCGGCCTATGCACTTGTCGCATTCGCCCATGGCAGCGGTTCGAGTCGTCTCAGTCCGCGCAACATGGCCGTTGCCGGCGCTTTGAACGCCCGGGGCATCGCAACGCTGTTATTCGATCTCTTGACCCTCGAAGAGGAGGCTGACCGGGACAACGTGTTCGATATTTCTCTGTTGGCGGACCGGCTTGTCGATGCCGTACGCTGGCTGCAGCGGCAGCCGTCGGTCGCCGAGCTTCCGCTCGGATTGTTCGGCGCCAGCACCGGAGCTGCGGCTGCGCTTGTCGCGGCAGCAAGGCTGCCGCGTCGAATCCACGCGGTGGTGTCGCGTGGTGGGCGCCCCGATCTCGCCGGCGATGCACTCGAATTGGTTCGCGCGCCAACGCTGCTGATCGTTGGCGGCGCGGATTTAGGCGTGATCGAGCTCAATAAGCGGGCGTTAGAGCAGATGGGAGCTCCCAAAGCGATGGAAATCGTTCCAGGTGCAAGCCATCTGTTTCCCGAGCCCGGTGCGCTGGAGGCGGTGATCGGCCTCGCCGCGCGCTGGTTCGAGCGCCATCTCCGGCCGCGCCGCGAGCCGATCAGGATGGACCGCGCAGGCAAGAGCCGACCCTAGGGGGAGAGCGATGGCGTTCAAAGATCGATCTGATGCGGGCCGGCAATTGGCTGCGGCGCTCGCCGAATACAAGGATCAGCAGCCGGTGATCCTGGCGCTGCCGCGCGGCGGCGTGCCAGTGGCGGCAGAAGTGGCAGCCGCGCTGAGTGCACCACTCGATCTGATCCTGGTGCGCAAGATCGGCGTGCCGTTCCAGCCCGAACTGGCGATGGGCGCGGTGGTGGACGGTGGCACACCGATCATTGTGCGCAATGAGGATGTCATTAAGCTTGCGGCTATTGATGAGTCCGATTTCAAGGCCGTTTGCGACAGCGAACTTGCCGAAATCGATCGGCGGCGCCAGCGCTATTTGGGCAGTCGCGAGCGCGCGGACGTCGCCGGCCGCACCGCCATTGTGATTGACGATGGCATTGCTACCGGCGCAACGACCCGTGCAGCGTTACGCGCCACCCGCATGCGCAATCCGAAGCGGCTCGTGCTTGCGGTACCCGTTGCGCCGACCGACAGCCTTGCGGAATTGCGCCATGAGGCCGACGAGGTGGTTTGCCTCGAGGACTACGAGGTGTTCGGTGCGATCGGTTTCTATTATCGCGATTTTCGCCAGGTTTCGGATGAGGAGGTGATCAGGACCCTTGGACGATTTCAGCCACTAAAGCAGCGTGGATCCAAACTGCCGGTCGCCTGAGCATTGCCACCCATTCGTAAGGAAAATCTTCAGCTGCGCGCGTTTCTTTTCCATAATTTGCCGCTTGAGAACCATTTGATCCGGATCAAGGACGTGATGGCCCCACGGAGGCATTATTTTTGCTATAATAAATAGAGAACACGAAGACCTCTAATTGCGCATTGTCCAGTAATTTGGCCGCCAGAGCGGGTTCGGGCGGTTTTACGGGAACAGGCGTCAGGAGCTGACATGAGAGTGAAACTTGAGATCGTAAAGGCCGGTAGCCGCTTGCACGAAGGCGTTTATGAGATTGACGATACGGAGAGCTTCGGCGCGGCATGGAAGGATGTATGGGTCAAAGCCCGGGAACGATGGATGGCTAAGACGACCAGCATCGGCGATCTCATGGACTCGATGCATGAAAGCGTTATCGACGAGCTCAACGGTGCGGAAATCAAGCTAGGAAAATGTTGAATGTAGTCTCTGCCAGTGAAAGTTCTGGCTGGCCAGTGAATCTGCTCTAATCCCCACGCTGTTTGGCGCCCGAAAAGCTCGCGCATCCTCAGATCAGGCTGTAATATCGTTGCATGCTAGTCGAGAAGCCTCCAGCCAGGATGGTTGTCGTTTCCGAGCCATCGCTCGCTGATAAAATTGAATTTCTCATGCGAGGTGACTCTTATCGGCCGCCCGTGCGTGAAGTGGTCCGTCACGAGACCCACATGTCGGAGGTCTTTCTCGCCGACGATAGGGTCTATAAGCTCAAGAAGCCGGTCCGCTTCCCATATCTCGATTTTTCGACGCTGGGCCGCCGTGAGGCGGCTTGCCGGGCGGAGCTGAAGCTCAATCGGCGTCTGGCCCCCAACGTGTACCTTGACGTGGTCCCACTAGCGTGTTCAGCGCAAGGCCTTGCGATCGCTGGCGACGGCGAAGTCGTCGACTGGCTTGTAGTCATGACACGGCTCGATGAGAGCCAAATGCTTGACTGTGTCATCGAAGGGGCCCGTCTTCATCGCTGGCAACTCGATCGCCTGGCGGCAACGCTCGTGAATTTCTATCGGCGCGCTCATGCTGTATTTGTCTCGCCGGAAGTGTACTGCGCACAATTCAGGCAAAGTGTCGCCTACAATCAGCGAATTCTACTTGATCCGCGATTTAATCTGCCGGCCGGGACTGTTCGGCATCTGGATGCAGTCCAACGCCGCTTTCTGTCCGCACGAGCAGGCTTGTTGAAGGAGCGTGTGCGTACGCGACATATTGTCGACGGGCACGGCGACCTTCGCCCCGAACATATTTGGCTCGGTGACCCGGTCCGCGTCATCGATTGTCTGGAATTCAATGCAAAGCTGCGGATGGTCGATCCATTCGATGAGGTCGCGTTCCTGTGCGTCGAGTGCGAACGCCTTGGCGCTGCGTGGGCCGGCGAATATCTGCGGCGCCGCATCATGCATGCGCTGTATGATGGGCGCTCGGAGGAGCTCTTTACCTTTTATCGTTGCCATCGCGCGACCTTGCGTGCACGCCTCGCCATTGCGCATTTGCTCGAACCTAATCCGCGGACACCCGCGAAATGGCCGCCGCTCGCGCGCGCTTATCTGCGGCTTGCCGCCGCCGACGCGGTGGCACTCGAACGAAGCCTTAAAAAACGAGCAGGTCGGTGAGTGAATCGCCGCCGTGCAGGCGGCGAATGGCTTCGGCCAGAAGCGGAGCCACCGGAAGTATATCGACCTTCGTTCTCGCGGCATCGCTCAGTTGAAACGATGAAATCGCGTCGGTCACGAGGATGCGGTCGATCGCCGGATCCATTATGGTGCGCTCGACGCCCGGCATGAACAAGCCGTGCGTCACCAGCGCCAGAACGCGCTTCGCTCCCACCCGCCGTGCGGCGCGGGCTGCGCGTACGAGCGTGCCGCCGGTAACGATGATGTCGTCGATGATGAGCGCAGTGGCTCCATCCACGTCGCCCACGAACAGCTCACCCGTTATGACGCCGGCGCTGCGGCGCTTCTCTGCGAAGGCCTTGCCCACCGGCCGCGCCAGCGCAGTCTCCAAACCCTCGTGAAACACATCGGCGCGCTTGGTTCCGCCCGGGTCAGGAGAGACGACGCAATATTTGTCGTCCGCCAACGTCTTGACATAGTCGATGAAAAGCGGCGCTGCGGTAAGCGCTACCGTCGGACAACGAAAAGCGTTCTCGAAGGCGGCCGGATTATGGACGTCGAGGGTGACGACGGTGTCGGTTCCGACTGCTTCAAAGAGGCTCGCGACATACCGTATCGTCACTGGATCCTGCGGTTTGGTGCGCCGGTCTTTACGGGCGTAACAAAGATATGGCGCCACCACGGTCACGCTCCCGGCACCGCAATCTTTGAGTGCGCCGACAAAGAACAGAAGCCGACAAAGCTTATCATTCGGGCTCTGCTCGGGCTCGCCGTGCAGGCTGTGCAATACGAAAACGTGGGAGCCGCGGACTGCCTCGAGCGGCCGTCCTTTGTGCTCGCCGTCATCGAATTCGCGATGCTCATGCGCAGCCAGCGGTCGGCCTAGCGCGGCAGCGACGGCCATCCCGAGCTTATCGGTTCCATGCAACGCAAAAAGGCGAATTCCTTGGTCCGACATCACTCAAATTCCATTTGGATGATTTGCCTTATCTATCGGATCGACATGCACGATACCGTGGCCGTTACGACCGGTTGCGAGGTGGGAAAGCAACGCATAAACCGATTTTCAAAGTTTAGATTAGATTTTGAGATCGAGGGCATTGATCTAGGTCAAGTTTGGCAGACACTCAGCGGCATATTCTGCATAGGGAAAAAAGCTCATGGGCGATGTCGCGACACTGCTGCTGACCGATCTGTATCAGCTCAACATGATCCAGGCGTATCTGGATCATGGCAAGACGCAAACCGCGGTTTTCGAGTTTTTCGTGCGCAAATTTCCGGCCCGGCGCGGATTTTTGCTGGCCGCCGGTCTCGACCAGGCGCTGGACTTTCTCGAGAACTTTCATTTCTCAGCAGAAGATATCGATTGGATCAAGCAGACCGGCCGCTTCGGCAAAGACCTCATCGAGCACCTCGCCGATTTTCAGTTTAGAGGCGACGTTCACGCGATGCCCGAAGGCACGGTATTCTTTCCCAACGAGCCTATTTTGCGTGTAACCGCGCCGCTGCCACAGGCGCAATTAGCGGAAACGCGGCTTATCAACATCCTCCACTTTCAGTCTCTGATCGCCTCGAAAGCCGCGCGCATGACGCTCTCGGCGCCCGGCAAGCTATTGATCGATTTCGGCCTGCGCCGAGCGCATGGCGCGGAAGCCGGTCTGATGGCGGCGCGCGCGAGCTACATCGCGGGATTTGCCGGCACCGCGACCATGTTGGCGGAAAAACTCTACGGTATCCCGAGTTTTGGCACGATGGCGCATTCCTTCATCCAAGCCTATGACGACGAAGGCATTGCTTTTGAAGATTTCGCTAGGTCACGCCCGAAAAACCTGACTATCCTGATCGACACCTACGACACCGAATTGGCCGCCAAAAAGGTCGTCGCGCTTGCTCCCCGTCTGAAGGCGAGCGGGATCGTAATTCGCAGCGTGCGACTAGATAGCGGCGATCTTATCGCGCTGTCGAAGAGCGTTCGCCGAATTTTGGACGATGGCGGGCTCGAGGCTGTGGGCATCCTGGCCAGCGGCGGTCTCGATGAGGACAGCATTGGTGAAATGCTCCGCGCCGGTGCGCCCATTGACGGCTTCGGGGTTGGCACGAGTCTGACCACATCGTCCGACGTGCCAGCACTCGACTGCGCCTACAAGCTCCAGGAATATGCCGGTCTGGCGCGCCGCAAGCGTTCGGTTGGTAAAGCGACATGGCCCGGGCGCAAGCAGGTGTGGCGCCAATATGGCCCGGACGGGCGGATGTCCGGCGACACTATTTCGATCGAAACCGATACGCAGCCCGGCGGGCCGCTGATTGAAATGGTGATGCAAGGGGGCCGGCGGATAAAGCCGTCGCCAACGCTGTCATACATTCGAGCCCGCGCCACCCGCGAGCTTGAACAGCTGCCCGAGCCATTGCGCCGTCTTGAAGCTGGCTTTTCATACCCGGTGAAAGTGGCCGAGGCTTTGGTTGACCTCACCAAGGAAGTCGATAACCGGTTGAGGGCCGGTATTACCCGGGAGCTACGAGGCATCCAGTAGAGGTCCACATAACCAAGAATTATAAGCGGACGAAACGCGCGTGGCCGATGTCCGTGTTGCCGTATAGGGGCGAGCGGGGTCTGCCGGCCGTCGTGGCGTCATCATCCAATTGATCTTGATCAATGACGTACTCGCGCCGCGAGTGAAATTTGCCTAAGTTTAGTGTAGCCAGGAAGTAGACCATGGACATCGCGATCACTCTCGCGCAGTATCTCATCGATGGTGGAATTGAATACGACCTCGTGCCGCATCCGCACACGCAGACAGCTTCGGCAAGTGCTGTAGCGAGTCACGTACTTGCAGATAGCTTCGCCAAAGCGGTCGTGCTCAAGGGCGGAGATGGTTTCATGCTTGCAGTGCTTCCGGCCTCGCGTCACATCCAATTTGACGAGCTCAGGCGATTGCTTGGCACCGAGGTTGATATGGCCAATGAAGAGCAGATCGAGACGCTCTTTATCGACTGCGAACCGGGTTCAGTGCCTGCGCTTGGCGCCGCGTACGGTCTCAATGTCGTGGTCGATGACAGTTTGGCACAACAGCCTGATATCTACTTCGAGGGAGGTGACCACGCCAATTTGGTCCATGTCAGCGGGACAAGTTTTCAGAAGCTGATGACGGACGCTCGACATGGGAGGTTCGCGGGACTTGTCTGAGGCTCCGTCGCCGTCGCTTCAGGCCTATCTTAAAATATCACGGATCCCGCCCACCGGAGGTTGGATTGAAATGGGCGCGGACGACGTGAGGAAATTGGAGATCCGCTTACTCCCCGAACTGCGGTCCCCGCTGGTCCAGGCGATCCGGCCATGAGTTCGCTATCGGGTACTGCACTTCTGTCAGATCCGGCGGTGATCAGACGTCAGTTTCCACTGCTCGCGCGCGAAGGACTGCACTATCTCGACAGCGCCGCGACTGCGCAAATGCCCGAAGTGGTGATCTCCGCGCTCGAGGGGTTCAGCGTGAATCTACGCGCGAATGTGTATGGCGGGGTCTACAAGCTAGCCCAAGAGGCGCTTGCCACTTACGAGGCCGCGCGCGCCGATGTCGCACGGTTTCTCGGTGCGGCTTCACCGCAGGAGATCGTATTCACCTACGGAACTACCTCTTCGTTGAATCTTCTGGCCCAGTCCTTCGGCGAACGCCTTCGGGAGGGAGACGAGATCGTCCTCTCCATACTCGAGCATCACAGCAACATTTTGCCGTGGCGCGCACTTGCCCGGCGCCGGAGGGCAAACATTCGCGTGCTGCCGATGACGGCGGATGGAAGGCTCGATCTCGCACAGTTGCGAGAACTCGTCACTTCGAGATGCCGGATCATTGCGCTGACGCACTGCTCGAACGTAACGGGCGCGCTAACGGATACCGCTCCGATCGTCGCTGCCGCGCGCGCCGTCGGTGCTGCTGTGGTGCTTGACGGCGCGCAGCGAGCGCCGCATGGACCGCTCGACGTGCGGAATCTCGGCATCGATTTCTATGCGTTCTCGGGCCACAAGACCTTCGGTCCCACGGGGATCGGCGTTCTTTGGGGCCGCGGCGGAATCTTGAAGGAGATGCCGCCCTTCATGGTGGGCGGACAGATGATCCAGCGCGTGTCACCAGAGTCTGTGGAGTTCGCCGACCCGCCGCGCCGGTTCGAAGCCGGCACTCCGCCGATCGGGGCGGCCGTCGGGCTCGGGGCAGCGATCCGCTGGATGGAACGGCTCGATTGGGACGCTGTCGCCGAGCATGAGCGGAGGCTCACTGGCCGGCTTCTCGACGCGCTGGCCAATTTCAAGCGTATTCGGGTGGTAGGGCCTGTGACGACTCAGCAACGGCGCGGGGTCGTGTCCTTCACCGTTTCCGGCATGAGTTCGGAAGACGTTTGCCGCCGGCTCGACACCTATGGATTAGCGTTGCGGCACGGCCATCACTGCGCGCAGCCGTTGATGCTGGCGCTGGGGATCGAGGGTACGGCGCGTGCAAGCCTCGCGCCCTACACGACCGAGGAGGATATCGATCATCTCGTTGCGGGTGTTGCCGAGATCACCCAGTCAGCGTGATCGAACATCGGTATATTCGCTCATACCTGCCTTTCTTTCGCACTACGGCGGCCACTACCAAGGTACGAAAGCGGTATTCAAGCAGCTATTGGCGCAGGCTAATACCTAGCGACTTTGTGCGCGGGACGTTGCACACTCTCTCAGATTGACCCATGTCAAAGCTGTCGGCGCGCGCATCGCGTATGTTCTCGCGTCGTACTGAATATAGCCTCGAGCCCGGCCATGGTATGGGAGCGCATCCGAAAACGTCCTGAGGATTATGCTGGTGCTAACCTCCAAGAGTACGAAGGTTACGCCAAACAATTTGCGTGGGCGCAAGCGCGAGCATTGCTGGACGGTCTACCTGGGGGTGGCCTGAATATCGCCCATGAAGCTGTTGACCGCCACGTGTTGGCTGGCCGCGGCAGCAAACTGGCGCTGCGATGGATCGGCCGCGACGACCGAATTCACGATTTCAGCTATTCGGCTTTGCGCGGGGAGGCGAACCGTTTTGCCAATATATTAGTTCGGTGTGGGATAATGAAGGGCGACCGAGTCTATTTGCTGCTCGGCCGCACTCCGGAACTTTACATTGCTGCTCTTGGCACGCTCAAAAATGGCAGCGTCTTATCGCCGTTGTTCTCGGCATTTGGTCCGGAGCCGGCTAAGGCACGTATGACTATCGGCAATGCCAAGGCGCTTGTCACCACTGAAACATTCTATCGGCGCAAGGTCGAGCCCTGGCGCAAAGAGCTCGCGAGCCTGGAACATGTCTTGCTAACAGAATGTTCGGGCAAACCGCCGCCCGGCACGATCGACTTGAACGCAGCCTTGGCGCAAGCGTCGGATTCCTTCACGACCGTATGGACAAGTCCTGAAGACATGGCTCTGCTGCACTTCACCAGCGGTACGACTGGAAGGCCAAAGGGTGCTGTGCATGTGCATGAAGCGGTCGTTGCTCATCATATCACGGGTCGGATCGCGCTTGATCTGCATCCGGACGATGTCTTCTGGTGCACCGCCGATCCTGGATGGGTCACCGGGATGTCATACGGAATCATTTCACCGCTGACAAACGGCGCGACAATGATCGTCGACCAAGCCGAGTTCGATGCCGAACGATGGTATCGCATTCTGCAGGATCAAAAAGTCACAGTCTGGTACACGGCGCCGACGGCAATCCGTATGCTGATGAAAGCCGGTGCCGAATTCGTCAAACGGTTCGATCTGTCAAAATTGCGACTCATGGCGAGCGTCGGAGAGCCTCTCAATCCGGAAGCTGTGGTGTGGGGCAAAGAAGCCTTCGGTAAGCCGTTCCACGACAACTGGTGGCAGACCGAGACGGGCGGGATTATGATCTCGAATTATCTATCGATGGACGTAAAGCCGGGCTCAATGGGCCGGCCATTGCCGGGCATCACGGCCGGTATCGTTGAGCGCGTTGGAGGCAGCAGCGTGCGCGAAATTGCGAAACCGATGGTCATGGGCGAACTCGCATTGCGGCCGGGTTGGCCGTCGATGATGCGTGCCTACTTGAATGAAGAGGAACGCTATCGAAAATGTTTCGTGGACGGCTGGTATCTCACCGGCGACCTCGCAATGCGCGACAACGACGGCTATTTTTGGTTCGTTGGCCGTAGTGATGATGTCATCAAGAGCGCCGGCCATCTCATCGGTCCGTTCGAGGTGGAAAGTGCGTTGATGGAGCATCCGGCTGTGGCGGAAGCGGGGGTAATAGGCATTCCTGAACCGACTGTCGGCGAAGTAGTCAAGGCCTACGTTGCGCTCAAGGGCGGTTTTGAGCCGAATGAGGCGCTGCGTAAGGAATTGCTCGGCCACGCGCGGCAGCGGCTCGGGTCGGCGGTGGCGCCGAAGGATATTGTGTTCCGGCAGAATTTGCCGAAGACGCGCAGCGGCAAGATCATGCGACGCTTGCTTAAGGCGCGCGAGCTCGGCCTACCTGAGGGCGATATTTCGACGCTCGAAAGCGAGGAGCGATGACAGTATCAGCCGACAAGCCGCATTTGTCACGCGAGCACATGTTGGATCTTTTGAAGCAGATGATCCGTATCCGCCGTTTCGAGGACAAGTGCGCCGAACTCTACACGCAGGAGAAAATACGCGGCTTCATGCATCTATATGACGGTGAGGAGGCAATCGCAGTTGGCGTCATTCCGGTTCTGGAAAAGAGAGACCGGATTGTCGCGACCTATCGCGAGCACGGGCAGGCGCTGGTACGCGGCGTGCCGATGACCAAGGTGATGGCAGAGATGTATGGGAAACAGGAAGGCTGTAGCCACGGACGCGGCGGCTCCATGCATCTATTCGATCGGACCGTTAATTTCCATGGCGGCAATGCCATTGTCGGCGGTGGTTTGCCGCTCTCAGTCGGGCTTGCACTGGCCGATCACATCCGGCGCAACGATATCGTCACGACGTGCTTCTTCGGCGAGGGCGCAGTCGCTGAGGGAGAATTCCATGAAAGCTTGAATCTGTCAGCACTGTGGGGACTGCCAGTGCTGTTTGTGTGCGAAAACAATCTCTATGCCATGGGCACTGCACTGGCTCTTTCGGAATCGGAAACTGATATCCAGCGAAAGGCGGCATGCTACCGTATCGCTTCCGAGACAGTAGATGGGATGGATGTGGTTGCCGTGGAGGCCGCGGCCCGTCGAGCGGTTCACGCGGTGAGAGAGAGTGGCAAGCCCTATTTTTTAGAATGCCGAACCTATCGCCTGCGCGCGCATTCGATGTTCGACGCCCAACTTTACCGCGACAAGGCTGAGATCGAATCTTGGCGCACGAAGGAACCGATCATTCGGTTCCAAGCCTGGCTGCAGTCCAATGGCATGATTCATCTGGAAGACGTGCCCCGCATCGAAGCAGAAGTCGATGCCGAAATAGCCGAGGCGGTTGCCTTTGCCGAGGCAGGAACTTGGGAACCGGTCGAGCAACTCACCCGCTTCACTTATGCGGAAAGTGCCACTCCAGCCGATCGGTGACACGTCATGCAGCAACAGAGGGTCCAATCGGAGGCAATTGAAACCACTTACCGCGAAGCGGTGCGCGAGGCTATTCGCGACGCGATCAAACGCGACGAGCGCGTTTTTCTCATGGGTGAGGACGTCGGCCGCTACGGCGGCTGCTACGCGGTGAGCAAGGGGCTGCTAGCCGAATTGGGCCCTGAGCGAATTCGCGACACGCCTCTGTCAGAGTCCGGATTTACCGGTGCCGGCATTGGCGCGGCAATGGCTGGAATGCGCCCCATCGTTGAATTAATGACTGTCAATTTCAGCCTGCTGGCGCTGGATCAGATCGTCAACACCGCGGCGACAGTGCGTCACATGTCAGGAAATCAGTTCGGCGTGCCGTTAGTGATCCGGATGGCAACGGGCGCTGGCCGTCAGCTCGCCGCCCAGCATTCGCACAGCCTTGAAGGCTGGTACGCGCATATTCCCGGTATCAAGGTTTTGGCGCCGGCGACTCTCGAGGATGCGCGAGGCATGCTTTGGAGCGCTTTGCAGGACCCTGATCCCGTGCTAATTTTCGAAAACGTCATGCTTTACAACATGATCGGCACGCTCGCTGCCGACGCCGGCCCAGTCGACATCGACAAAGCCGCCATCCGTCGTCCTGGGCGTGATATTTCCCTCATCACCTATGGCGGTTCGCTTTGGAAGACGCTCGACGCTGCCAACGCGCTTGCGGCCGAAGGCATCGAGGCGGAGGTGATCGATTTACGCAGCTTGCGGCCGCTCGATGATGCGACGATCATGACATCGGTCAACAAGACTCGGCGGGCGGTTATCGTCGATGAAGGCTGGCGCAGCGGCAGCTTGGCGGCCGAAGTTGCGATGCGCATCGTCGAACAGGCGTTCTGGTCGCTTGACGCGCCGATCGGCCGCGTCTGCAGCGAAGAGGTGCCGGTTCCTTATCCGAGCCATCTTGAAAATGCGGCGATTCCGCAGGTCCCCAAGATTCTTGCGGCTGCAAAGGCTGCGTTCGGTGCACCATAAGTGAGCCCCGCGGTCGAATTTCGTATGCCTTCTCTCGGCCCCGATATGGAGGCGGGGACGTTGGTCGAATGGCTGGTGAAGCCCGGCGATTGGGTCAAGCGCGGCGATGTTGTCGCCGTGGTCGAAACCCAGAAAGGCGCGATCGAGATAGAAATCTTCCAAGCCGGCCAGGTTGAACAGATCCTTGTCAATCTCCACAGCAAGGTGCCTGTCGGAACTCCGCTAGCGCGAATTCGAGCGGAAGGTGGCGGAGCGCTTGGTACGCCAGCGGCTGCGCCATCGATTCCACTCTCAGTGCCGCCGCTCGTTGCGCCGCCATCGCTACCGCTCGTTGCGCCACGCGCGGCGTCAGGCGTGCGGGCGTCGCCGGCGGCGCGCCGGCTTGCTGAAGAGCGTGGCATCCACCTTTCAACGGTCACCGGCAGCGGTCCGGCAGGGGCGATAATCTACGCTGACGTTGAACGTGTCGGAGAAACCGGCGCGCCGTCTGAAAAGAAGCGGGCTCTCTGGCTTGATCTCGCCGCGATGCGAACCGCCATCGCGACCGCGATGGCGCGATCGAAACGGGAAATCCCGCACTATTATCTTCAGCATCAAGTCGATGTCACGGCCTGCGAGCAATGGCTGAGCCAGAAAAATGCGACGCTACCGCCCGATAGACGTCTGCTGATTGCGGCACTGGCGATCAAAGCAGTTGCCTTGGCCACCCGCCGCTTTCCCGCTTTCAATGGGTTCTATCGCGATAACAAATACGAACCAGCGCCTACGGTGCATGTGGGCGTGGCAATTGCTATTCGCGGCGGCGGACTGGCGGCGCCCGCGCTGCACGATGCCGATCAATTATCGGTCGACGACCTGATGAGCCGCATGCGCGATTTGGTGCAGCGCACGCGCTCCGGGCGTATCCGCAGTTCAGAGATCTCCGATCCGACCATAACGGTGTCGAACCTCGGGGAACGCGGTGTCGAAACCTTATACGGTATCATCTATCCGCCGCAGGTAGCGATTGTCGGGTTCGGCAAGACGATGGTGCGACCGTGGGTTATCGATGGCGCCATCGGTCCACGACCAGTGGTCGACATCACGCTGTCTGGCGACCATCGGGTGAGCGATGGACATGCAGGAGCGTTGTTCTTGGCCGAGATCGGCAAGCTTTTGCAGGAGCCGGAGAAGTTATGAGCTACATCGACATTCGCAAAGTGCTGCAGGAAGAGCTCAATAACATCGCGCCCGAAGTGGATATCGCCGGCATTGATCCTGCCGCGAATCTGCGCGAGGTCATGGACATCGATTCCATGGACTTTCTAAATTTCATTACCGCAATTCACCATCGGCTCGGCATCGATATCCCCGAGATCGACTATCCGAAACTCGCTACGCTCGACGGGGCGGTTGCCTACCTTGGGACAAAACTCGAATCGAGCAAGATGTAAAACGGAGCATTAAAAGCCATTGGATGGAGCTGTACCAATTGTCATGCACGATTGAGTGAATGCACGGACCGGTCTCGCCGCCGAGAAACTAGTCGATGGGCTACATGGCTGCCGATTCCAGAAGTGTCATCGACCGCGGCATGATGGAGCGCTGCATCGCGCTCGCAACCAATGCCTGGAATCCGACGCGCGAAATGTACAGGGTCGCGGTCAATGCCTGGATCCGGGAGAGCGGCGTGTTTGGCGGTGTCGCCCATTTCGACGCCGCGTTGCGCGATCCCGAAATCCCGACGCAGATGCGTGCCGTGGACGATTGCGGAGACGGACTGCACCCGAGCGACGTGTGGTTACTGCAAGATGGGCGACGCGATCGACCTCGCGCTATATGCTTAGAAGCTGCTCAGAGCAGCAAGGTCGTGAATGGCACCAAGCGACCGCCCGGCAGGTCGCTATTCCGATCGCTTTCGGGGGCAAAGCCGACATCAGCCGGACCCGCCCAAAACGACGTGAATGACCCATAGCGGACATAAGCGCAAAGGAAAACTCATCCCTCCTTTTTCCTCGGGTAAGACTTTCGGCCCGAACGGGTTATCGAGCGGTTCGAGTCTGCATGTCTCGTGATCGAAGTATCCGAGATCATAGTCCATGAAGTCTGCGAGCTGAGTGCGACTCTCGCGACACTTTCGCCGTCGTGCGACCAGGCGATTTTCTGCGGCGCTGTCTGCCAAAGGCGAGGAGTCCCGGATCATGTCCGGGGCTCCCGAGCACATCGAAATTGACGTCGTGGTGTTATTCACTCGCCATAGAGCGAATCGGCGTCACGCGAGAGCTCACTGCGGATCCTCAGATCTGGATCCCGTCCGACCACGCGATCATGAACGACCACATCATTGCTCGCAGAATCGTCGATG
>Ga0181518_10001759_pt1 | contig 21719 bp, 21 predicted proteins | sample PEATcosm2014_Bin_28_FD_119751 | JGI IMG/M metagenome (GOLD analysis project Ga0181518, IMG submission 119751) | Peatland microbial communities from MTU Mesocosm Facility, Houghton, MI, USA - PEATcosm2014_Bin01_60_metaG | ecosystem: Environmental > Terrestrial > Soil > Wetlands > Peat | place... | reverse complement strand
TCATCCTGAGCGGAGCGCTGCGAACCGAAGCGGCCTCAGCCGTCGGTGCTCGGTGGCCTCGGCGGTGGGCGGGGCCCAGATTGACTCTCGTCGTTACCGCTGGCGTCGCGTTTTTCGTCCCCTGCTCTAAAGCGAGCCTCAATCTCTTTGTTGATCCAGCCCTGGATCCCAGAGGATGGTGGCCGCCCAAGTGCTTTTTCGTCGAAGGTATCAAATGACTTGTCTAGATACTTGGCAGCGAGGTAGAGGTCCCAAACATCGCACGGAGAGTCAATTATTCGCGGCATCCACAGTTGTCCGGTAAGAGGGCTTTCCGAAGGGCCGGAGTTATAGCGGCCAACGTGATACCACGTACTGTGGGCGCACTGGCTGAACGGAGCGTAAACATAGTTATAAAAATCGAGTATCCCAGCCTCTTCCGCCATCTCCCGTGCCGACTTACCTGACCACGCTCCTACGTTTACCTCGACTAGGAAGTTCCATCTTTGCGCGTCGATCCACGCCTCGGAGGCCAGAATCATTTGCTCGAGATCTTCTTTGGTGCTCTCATCGGCGGACTCCAACCTCTTTTTCCGGTGTTCCAATTCCAGCACGGCTTGGCCCAAACCATGATCAATGTACTGTCGCGCTCGCGCCTTCGCATCGAGAAGAACCCACGAGAGAGTGATGTGGACGTCCGTCATCGCGCGCAAGAACAACGGTGCTGAATGCCCGTTCCACAACTGCGGCGCGGAGGCCATTTCGATGGCTAATGTGGCTTGTCTAGCGAGCAGGGCCGTGAGAACGTTAAAGACCTCCGGCATCCGAAAATCTGGAGTGTAGGCCTCACATCGTAGCCGGAGCTCTTGGCGAATCTTGGCCTCAATCGCACGAATGAGATCTGCGAGCTTGCTTTCGTCGATCATTCCTTTTCCAGATGACGAAAATCCAATGGGTGCAAATCAAGACTGCGCTTCCAAAAATATTGAACCCACGCGTCCTCCGCATATTTAGGGAGCATGCTTCCCGCCACCATGTTCACCGTCGAGCAAATCGACGCCCCGACCACTTCCGATTTTTCCGTGTCGGGGTAGTGCTCTACCTCCGGGAAGTCGGCCAGCGCCAAGCCTCGCTTCACCTTCAGCCTCCCCAGCACAAAGCCCATGTATACGACTTGCGCCTGAATTAGTACTCCGTTCCTCGACCGCTTATCCTCGAGTTCGCTCAGTCGGTTCCCAAATCGCAGGAGGTAACCGACATCGACTATGCCGGTCGGTCGCGAGTCCAACAATTCTGTTAGCGGGCAGTCGGGATATAGGGTTAGGAAACCGGACAGACTGTCAGCCAATTGAGGTAAGACGCCGCTTTGCGAAAGATGTTCCCTCAGGCCACCGCTATCCTCGTCGGAGAGTTGGCTGTAATCGGAAATGAAGGCCCACCAATGGTTCCGATGATCCTTCCCTTTGAAGTATTCTCCGATTTCTCCAGCCACTCTTGCGGCGAAGCGATGCGAGACGCCGTCAGCAATTACGTCCCACCACACGAGTTCCGGCATGACATGGCTCGACCACCTGACGTAATTAAACTGAAAAGTTTGGAGCATCGGCGGGACGAACTTCCCTCCGACCTTCCGGTAAGAGCCTAGTACCCGGTTCCCTTTCTGCGGAGGCTGGTTCTTCTTTTTCACGACCGGTGGCCTACTCAAGCCGTCCTTTGGTTTGAGTGTGGAATTTCCTTGTGATCCAAGTCCTTGACGCCCTCTCTTATACTACAAAAGTATCGCTACGGTTAATTTCAATTGCGGCGCTCTGCCACCCTCGCCCGACCCCATTCATCTTTTCGTCACATCCGCGCTGTGTCCACCATCACTGACATAATTCCCGTGCCATGCGAGAATCATTCCCAGATCGTAGCAGCGGAGCGTGTGCCCGCCTCCAGAGGCGGTGCGAGTACCGCTGCAAAGAACCGCCGAATACGCTCTTTGAAAACTTCGAAACAGAATTGGTGGATGGCCTCTAACTCCTTATTTCGGAATACTTTGCGAGTAAGTCATTTAGAATGAATATTTTAAGCAAAAATGGCAGGGGGGGGGGAGGGGTGCACATTTTCAAGAAATCTGATCGAAGTGCATCCCTAACTACCGTATTTTCAGATTGTTGCAACGAACGAGATTCGCGAAAACAATCGCGCAATCTTACGTTCTTATTCCCACTCAATCGTCCCCGGTGGCTTCGACGTAATGTCGTACACCACGCGGTTCACCCCGCGCACTTCATTCACGATCCGATTGGAAATCGTCTTCAGCACCTCATACGGCAGCGGAACCCAATCCGCCGTCATTCCGTCTTCCGAATGCACGGCGCGGACGGCGCAGGTGTAGGCGTAGGTCCGCTGATCGCCCATCACTCCGACCGACATCACCGGCAAGAGCACGGCAAACGACTGCCAGATTTTCTGGTACAGCCCAGCCTTCTTGATCTCGCCTACCACAATCTCATCGCAGTCGCGCAGCAGATCGACGCGTTCTTGAGTTACTTCACCCAAAATACGGACGGCCAGTCCCGGCCCAGGGAAAGGCTGCCGCTGCAAAATGTCTTCGGGCATGCCGAGATCGCGACCGATCCGGCGCACTTCATCTTTGAATAAATCTTTCAGCGGCTCGATGAGTTTGAGTTTCATCTTCGCGGGCAACCCGCCGACGTTGTGGTGCGACTTGATGACCTCCGACGGGCCGCGCACCGAACGCGATTCGATCACGTCGGGATAGAGAGTGCCCTGCACCAGCCACTCGACTTCGCCTTCCTTTTCGTCGTGCAGAATACGACGCGCTTCGGCGTCGAAGACCTCGATGAACTCATTACCGATGATCTTGCGTTTTTTCTCCGGATCGCTCACGCCCGCCAGTTTCCGCATGAAGCGCTCGGTGGCATCGACCGCAACCACGCGCAGTCCGAGGTTGTCGCGCAAGTTTTGCTGGACTTTTTCGAATTCGTTTTTGCGCAGCACGCCGTTGTTGACGAACACGCAAGTCAGCCGCGATTTTCCAGATTCGTCCCGCAGGGCGCGGTCCACCAGCACCGCCGCGACGGAAGAATCCACTCCGCCAGAAAGCCCGCAGATGGCGCGCCCATTGCCGACTTGCTGCTTCACCTGCGCCACGGTCGCATCAATAAAACGCTGCGGCGTCCACGAAGGCTTCGCTCCGCAGATGCCCAGCGCGAAGTTGCGCAGAATGTCCGCGCCGAGCGGCGTGTGGTGGACCTCGGGATGAAATTGCACCGCCCACATTTTGCGCGCGGGATTTTCGATGGCGGCAACCGCGTTGGGAGTTTTCGCCGTCAGCCGGAAACCCGGAGGCAACTCTTCAGCCGAGTCGCCATGCGACATCCACACCGCGAGTACTTTAGGCAGTCCCTGAAAAAGTTGCGAGTCAGGTTCCTGGATCTCGACTTTCGCGTGGCCATATTCGCGTTTCGCGGCAGGGCGCACTTTTCCGCCCAGAGCATAGACCATGAACTGCAGTCCGTAGCAGATGCCGAGCACGGGAATGCCAAGCTCGAAAACGCTCTTATCGGCCAGCGGCGCGCCTTGGTCGTACACCGACGATGGTCCGCCCGAAAGAATGATTCCCACCGGAGAGTAGCTGCGAATTTCTTCCAGGCTGGCGTTGAACGGCAGGACGACCGAAAAAATCTTCTGTTCGCGGATGCGGCGCGCGATCAACTGCGAATACTGCGCGCCAAAGTCGAGGACGACGATAGATTGGGTTTCCACGGATGAGTGTCTCAAATCAATGATCGAGTTTGCAAATGTATAAAGCAGCTATGAGCTGCGAGCCTCGAGCTACGAGCTTCGGGCAAATGCATCGATGTGAAGTGCTCGGATTGCTCGCAGCTCGTAGCTCGAAGCTCGCAGCCATGTTATCGCACCACGATATTCACCAGCTTCTTCGGCACCACAATGACTTTGACCACTTGCTTTGCGGCCATCGCCGTTCGCACTTTTTCATCGGAGAGCGCTGCCTGCTTGATTTGGTCCTCGCTCGCATCCGCGGGAACAACCACCAGGCCGCGCAGCTTGCCGTTGACCTGCACGGGAATCTCGATCTCGTCCTCGGCCGCGAGCGCCGGATCGTATTTAGGCCACGGAGCTTTCAGGAGATTGCTCTTCTCGCCCGCCATCTCCCATAATTCATGCGCGAGATAAGGAGCCATGGGAGCGAGCAACAGTGCGATGTTGCGCTGCACTTCGGCAACCAGTGAAGCGGGAACTCGTCCACTGGCAATCGCTTCCTCCGCGCCATAAAGCTCGTTCACCAATTCCATGATGGCCGCGATGCAGGTGTTGAAATGCCAGCGTCCCTGGAAATCTGTGCTCACGCGCTTAATGGTCTGGTGCAGCTTACGCTGGATCGTGCGCGCCTCGGATGACAATGGCTCCGCCGTGGAAGGCGCAGCGAGCCGCGCCTCTAGGTGAGAATTGCGCAAATAGAACCGATACACGCGCCCCAGAAACCGCTGAATGCCTTCTATCCCAGAATCCTGCCAGTCAAGGTCGCGGTCGGGAGGCGCGGCGAACAAACTGTACAAGCGCGCTGCATCGGCTCCGTAGCGCGCCACCATCTCATCGGGCGACACGACGTTCCCCAGGTTTTTCGACATTTTCGCGCCGTCTTTGATCACCATGCCCTGCGTGAACAATCGCGCCGCTGGCTCGTCGTTTTTCACCATGCCCATGTCGCGCATGAACTTCGTCCAGAAGCGCGAGTATATGAGGTGAAGAATGGCGTGCTCCACGCCGCCAATATATTGATCGATGGGAAACCAGTAGGCGATCTTCGCGGAGTCGAACGGAGCTTTATCATTCCGCGCATCGGCGTAGCGGTAGAAGTACCACGACGAATCGACGAACGTGTCCATGGTGTCGGTCTCGCGCCGCGCCGGGCCGCCACACTTCGGGCAAGTCGTGTGCAGAAACTCCGGCACGTTCATCAACGGAGATCCGCCTGCCAGCGTGACCTTCACGTTGTCCGGCAAAATCACCGGCAAATCTTTTTCCGCGACCGGCACAACGCCGTCTTTGTCGCAATACACCATGGGAATCGGCGTGCCCCAGTAGCGCTGGCGCGAGATGCCCCAGTCTTTCAAGCGGAAGGTAACCGTCGCCTTGCCAAAACCCTTTTCTTCGGCGAGCGCCGACATCTTACGAATCGCGTCTTCGCAACTCAGTCCGTTAAATTTGCCGGAGTTCACCACCATCCCATCCATCGTCGTAAACGGCAGCTTAGGATCCGTCATGGTTGCTTCCGGGTCAGTCGAAGCCGGCAAAATTACCAGCCGGATCTCGAGCTTGTACTTTTTGGCGAATTCGTAATCGCGCTCGTCGTGCGCGGGCACGCTCATGATGGCGCCCGTGCCGTAGTCCATCAGGATGTAGTTCGCCACCCACACCGGCACTGCTTCGCCGTTATAAGGGTTCTTGGCGTAGCGTCCGGTGAACACGCCATGCTTCTCGATGGCGCCAATATCGCCGGCTTCTTTAGCGCGGCGCTGCTCGGCGATCAACTCTTCCACCTTGACCCGCAAATCGGCATCGCGGGCAATCATGTCGGCGACCATCGGATGCTCGGGCGCCAGTTGCACTGAAGTCGCGCCATAGATCGTATCCACGCGCGTGGTGAACACCGTGATCGTCGAACCCGCAGGGCCGACCGCTCCGCCCAGATCGAAATCCACCAGCGTGCCTTCGCTGCGCCCGATCCAGTTCTGCTGCATGATGCGGACCTTCTCCGGCCATCCCTGCAATTTCTCGAGATCGCGCAGCAACTCGTCCGCATACTTCGTGATCCGCAAAAACCACTGCTCCAGTTCGCGCTGTTCAACCGGAGTGTCTTCGTGCCGCCAGCAATTCCCGCCCACCACCTGCTCATTGGCCAGCACGGTACAACACAGCGGACACCAGTTCACCTTGCTCTTCTTGCGATAGGCGAGTCCCGATTCGTAGAGCTTCAGAAAGAACCACTGGTTCCAGCGATAGTATTCCGGCAGGCAAGTGGTGACCTCGCGCGACCAGTCGTAAGCAAAGCCGAGGCGCTTCATCTGCACCTTCATGGCCGCGATATTGGCCAGCGTCCACTCCCTGGGAGGAGTGTTGTTCTTGATGGCCGCGTTCTCCGCCGGCAAGCCGAACGAATCCCAGCCCATCGGATGGAGCACGTTGTAGCCGTTCATCCACATGTAGCGCGCCAGCGCATCGCCAATGGAATAATTGCGGACATGGCCCATGTGGAGCGCGCCCGAAGGGTAGGGAAGCATCTCCAAAACGTAATACTTCGGCTTGGCGGTGTTGGGCTCGGCAGCGTAAAGCGAAGCGTCGTTCTGCCAGCGTTCGGCCCATTTCTGCTCAATGCGCTGCGCATCGTAACGGTCGTCGTTACGGTCTGGATTACGGACTGCGCTACGTTCTGGGCGCGCGGGAGGGATCGCTTTGTCTTCCTGTGTCATAGATGAGGATGGTGCGGTGAAGCGTAATCCCCGATTTTACAACGGGCAGGTGGCGTGCGGCACTGCGTGCGCGGAACTGCAAAGCGGCGGAGCTGTAACGCTCCGCCGCTTCTTGTTCTGTGCGCTGCCCGATTCGGCAGCTACAAGCTATCGTCTAGTGATGTTCGCCGCCGCCATGCGATTCGCCGCCGCCGTGAGACGCACCGGAGGCGCCATGGGACGCGCCGCCGCGCGCTGCTGTGGCATGAGAGGCGCCATGGGACGGGCTACTATGTGCCGCTGCGGCATGAGAACTGCCACCGCGTGCTGCTGGGGCAGTGGTGCGATGAGCAGCGGTGCTACCGTGGTACCCGCTACCGCCCCTGGCGCCGGCTGGCGCTGGCCCACTTCCACGATTGACTGCATAAACACGTCCACCGCCGTCTCTGCGGCCGGCGACGTAGCGTCCGCCTCCACCACCATTAAAGCGATGCTCGCCCCAGCCGTGGCCATAGCCCCAACTTGCCCATGGGCCCACGCCGAGGAATATCCCGTTATAGAAATAGCCCGGCCCATAAAAACCCATGGGAGCGCAGCCGTACGGCGCATACTCGTAATACCCGTAGGAACAGACGGGCGGATTGATGCTGATGCTAACTTCAGCGTTGGCCGTTGGCGCCAGGGCCACGAGCAAGGTTGTTGCACCTGCCAGAAGCAGACCGCGCATTGCGAACTTATGAACCACGTTTTTGACTCGCCACATTATGTTGTCCTCCGGAACTCCCGCTCTTGATCGAAAGTTATATTTCCAGTATCAGGCCCTTGTTCGCGGATAACTGGTCAATACAGACCGTTATCCGCAATCTCGTTTTTGACTCGATTTGGACTCGAAGAGGGAAGACAAACTTATACCGGAGCGGAACTTAGTCCGATTGACGATCTGATCCGGACATGGCCTTGTGAGCTGTAACAGCCTGCAAATGAAGACATACCGAGCCTTGCGCGACGTCAGCTACACGGCATTCGAGAACTTCTCAAATGGATTTAGCGGTAGGGTTTTCGAGGATGAATGAGAATTTCGTCGTCCCTTCGAGATTTGAACCTCTTATTCCACTGAACCGAACACCGAAGCGCTGGGTTTGGACTGTTCACCTCGCCGAGGCTAGATTCACTACGTTACGGACTATTTTCGATTTTGGTTGTTGAGAATGCGAGGGTGTAATAAAATTACGCGCTTGTCAGAAAGCGTGGGATGCCCCTAGACCTGACAAAGGAGAAATTAGAACGATGCGCAAGTTTGTTTTGTCATTATCTTTCACAACTCTTGTTTTCACGTGCGCCATGCTAATCAACTGTGGCGGCAGTTCTTCCAGTTCGAGCGGCGGCGGGAACGGCGGCGGTCCTTACGATGTGGTCGGGAACTGGCAGACCAACCTCAACGCTAGTGGCGAATCCGTTCCTTTTGTGGGAGTGATCAATTCTCAGGGCCAGGCTTTGCTGTTTGGCGATGCAGTACCAGACTTGCAGGATATTGACTATGTTGGGGATACGTGGCAATTGCCCACCATCACGGGCGCCAGTTCTTTTTCCGGGACGACCTCCATCTATGCTGTACTGGGCACCCAGCTACCAGGGGGTGGCACCGTCGACACCGTCTCCATGCAGGGTACAGTAAACTCCGCCACTTCAATCACAGGCAAAAGTTCAAGCGGCAGCGTCACCCTCAGTGCTTATTCTCCTTTGACTGGCTCGGTCACGGCGTTTTCAGGCAATACAAGCGGGTGGTTTGATGAAAACGGGTTTAACCTGGCCTTTAAACCAACCGGAAGCGGCCAGAGCATGAGCTTCACGGGTTCGAACAACTTTGGCTGCGATATTTCCGGGACATTTACCCAGGAAGGCACCCACAACGTTTTCGATGTCTCGATGACCATTACTGGCACGGTGGATTGTCCGATCACGGGCTCCATGACCGGTCTTGGCTTTGAGAGCAACTCGGATTACTTAAACATAAATGAATGGCAACCGGGCACCTATCTCTATGCGGACATGATGGCGTCTACCCCCATCGTCTTTGAAATATATCAGCCGTAATCATAGCTTGGTCCTTGCCAGGTGCCCTACGACTCCCCGGAGTCGCAGGGCACTCGTTGGCTGCCCCACGTTCCCGGTGCTTCCCAACCCGCTCCATTTGCCCAGTCCCTCGCCAGACGCTAAACTTAAAAGCTCGGAGTTTTCACCATGCTTGTAGTCATGAAAGCGCAGGCCACCGAAGACGAGGTCCGCGCCGTTTGCCAGAAAATCGAAGCTCTCGGATACCGCGCCCACTCCATGCCCGGCGCGCAGCGCACCGCCATCGGCATCACCGGCAACCAGGGCGAGGTCGAATCGGGGTCGCTCGAAGAAATGCCCGGCGTGCAGGAGGTCATCCGCGTGACAAAGCCGTACAAACTGGTCAGCCGCGACACCAAGCCCGATAACACGGTCCTGAAGTTTCCCGGTTCAAGCGCCACCATCGGAGGCCCGGGCCTGGCCATCATCGCCGGCCCTTGCGGCATTGAGTCGCGCGAACAGGCATTCATAATCGCCGAGCGCGTCGCTCGCGCCGGGGCCCAGTTCTTCCGCGGAGGGGCCTACAAGCCCCGCACCTCGCCTTATTCCTTTCAGGGACTGGGCGAGGAAGGGCTGAAGATACTGGCCGAAGTTCGCGAGCGTTTCGGACTGCTCATCGTCACCGAAGCGGTGGACTACGAGTCGCTCGCATTGGTCGAGCAGTACGCCGACGTCATCCAGATCGGCGCCCGCAACATGCAGAATTTCTCGCTGCTCAAGCGCGCCGGACGCGCCCGCAAGCCCGTCCTGCTGAAGCGTGGCATCTCGGCGACGTTGGAAGAATTTCTCATGGCCGCCGAGTACATTATGAGCGAGGGCAATTACAACATCGTCCTCTGCGAGCGCGGCGTGCGCACGTTCGCCGATCACAGCCGCAACACGCTCGATCTTGCCATCGTCCCCGCCGTGCAGCGCCTCACCCATCTGCCCATCATCGTCGATCCCAGCCACGGCACGGGCAAGCGCAACAAAGTGACGCCGCTCTCCCGCGCCTCTGTGGCCGTTGGAGCCGACGGCCTGCTCGTCGAAGTTCATCACGATCCCGATCACGCGTTGTCGGATGGCATGCAATCGCTGTTCCCCGATCAGTTCGACGCGCTCATGCAGCAGGTCAGGCAGATCGCGGCGGTGTTGGGGCGCGGCATTCCCCCGTCAACCCATGTTTAAGCAGGGGCGACAGTTTCAGAGGATTGATTGTATGCAACGAAATCGGCTGTTCGCTCTTGCCATATTGCTTGTCGCCTCCGTCGTTTTCCCGACCATGTTGCTCTGCCAGGACAACTCGGCGAAGGAAACCTACGATGGACAGCCGCTGTGCCGAACGGGCCGCGGAGTGTATCCTCACCCCACCTACCAACCGGACCCCGAATACAACAATAAAGATCGGAAGGCAAAGATTCAGGGTGTGGTTACGCTCTCCCTCATTGTGACCGAAGAGGGCCGGACGGCGGATATCAAGGTCATAAATTCACTGACCCCGGGTCTCGACCAACAGGCTATCAAAGCCGTCTCGCGATGGGAGTTCGAGCCGGTGATCCATGACGGGGAGCCTTGTCCAGTGAGAATAACGGTCGAAGTGTCGTTCCACCTGTACTAGGAATTCGTTATCTATGATTTCGTTATGTGTCTTAGCGAGGCTAACTCATTCTTGAAAATCGATTTTCGCCAGTTCGACGGACTCATGCAGCCGGTCCGGCAAATCGCGGCGGCGCTGGGACGAGCGATTTCCAGGACCGCCTAAGCCGAAGTATTGGCAGGCGATTCATATCCACGTGTTACGTAAACAGGAGAAACCATGAAGGCGATCGTCCCTTTCCTCGTTGGTTTGCTGCTTTTTTGCGGGAATGCCATGTCGCAGGAAAAGGCGTCAGCATCGCAGCAGACTCCGGTCGAGCCGATTTATCGCGTTGGCGGAGGTGTGAGGCCACCGTATGTGATCTACTCTCCTCACCCCGATTATCCGGAACAGGCGCGCAAGGGTCATCCGCCAGGACCCATTGAGCTCTGGCTGATCGTCGGCAGCGACGGTCAGCCACGTGATGTAAAGGTTAAGCTCGGCATTAGCCCGGAGATCGATCACGCTGCAGTGGAAGCCGTCGAGAAATGGAAATTTAGACCTGCCACGAAAGACCGCAAACCGGTCGCCGTTGCGATTAGTGTTCATTTCGACTTCCAGCCAAAGTAGAGTTGTCACTTTCGATATCATGGCTTATTGAGGCCGTCTGCCCGTGCGTAAACTTCTTCTAATCGTCGTCCTCGTCCCGCTAGCCGTGGCCGCCGGCTGGTGGTATTTCCATGAGCGCACGCTTCCCGGCTACGGCCCGCTCTACCGCGAGTATGCTTACATTTCCAATGGAAAGAGCAACACGGTCACGGTCCTCGATCTGCGCAGCTTTCGTGTGGTGCGCACTCTGCAGGTCGGCGTGGATCCCACCGGACTGGCTGCCAATCCCAAGCGAAATGAGATTTACGTTGTCAACACCGGCTCTTCGAACGTCAGCGTGATCGACGCCGAGCAGAATAAAGTCGTTGCCACCATCGGCGTTTATGGACGCCCCTTCTTTATTGACGTCTCTCCCGACGGACGCCGCGCGTTCGTTGCCAATTCCGGCTCTGACAATGTTTCCGTGCTGGATCTTGATCGCCGGGCCATTTTGGCCACGCTTCGCGTCGGCGCAAGTCCCGGCGTGGCCCGCGTTTCGCCTGACGGATCTACCGTTGTCGTCAGCAATCGCTCAGCCAACTCGGTCTCGATCATTGACGCGGCGCGCCTCGCCGTGCGCTCCGCCATCAACGTTTGCATTCATCCGGAAGACATCGCCATCCTTCCAGATTCCACCAAGGCATTCGTTTCCTGTTCGGGATCGGGGCAGGTTGCCAGCATCGATATTAAGAACGACAAACTGCTGGCGTTGCTCGACGTAGGAGAAACTCCGGTAAGTCTGGCGCTGAAACCGGACGGCGGCGAAATGGCGGTTTTCAACTTCGATGCCGGGAGCATCTCCATGATCGAGACCACGGGCAACGAAGTTTCCGGGAGTTATCTGATCGGCGGCCAGCCTGCGCGCGGCGTGATTTCATTAGATAACTCGCGCTTGTATGTCTCCAACTTTGGAGCGAACAACGTCGCGGTCTACGACATCGACCTGGGCAAGATCATCGCGTATCTTCCCGTAGGAACGCGTCCCGACGCGATGGCGCTCTCGCAGGACCAGAACTATCTGCTGGTAGTGGACAGCGGTTCCGGAGACCTCGTCGTAATTCAGAAGCGCCAGCCTGAGAAGAAATTCGAGCCGTTGGAATACTCGCTGGTGACCATCATCCCCGTGGGCATACAGCCGAATCAGATTGTTGTGAAATCGTTTCTGGCAACGAAAATTGCCGAGGGGCATTAGGCCGCTAGGCGCGCCCAAGCAGAGCTTGGACAGGCACCCGTTACTACTTCAAAACAATGCTTCAAGTTTTTTTTGCGGATAGTTGTGCCGTCTCCGAGCCAATAGCACGCCGCATCAACTCCAGAAATTGCTCGATGCGCGCTTCTCTTTTCTCCGGCGCCGGTCCCGACTTACGGAACAATCCCGGATCGACTTCCTCTGTCAGCAGAGCATCCTGAAAGCGGTCCATCGTCCACTCAAGGACTGACCCGATCATGTCCGTATCCAGGTCCGTCCGCAACTCTCCGCGACTGGCTCCAAAGCTCACAAATTCGCGCCATCCGTAGGGATCCTCCGTCACCAGAAAACGGTTGATCTCCCGGAGCAACGCCAGGTCTGTCCCATAGTTAACCACAAGATAAATTCTGTATGACGACCAGTTATCCCGCGCCATGTTCTCGGTTCGTTCCAGCCAATAACGCAGCACCTCGAAGAACCCACGCTCCCGCGCCTTCAGCGGAGCCTCCATATATTTCGAAAACGAGCGCACCGCTTTTTTGTACGCCTCGAAGAACAAGCCGTCCTTGCTTTTGAAATGCTGAAACACCGATCCTTTGGAAACGCCCAACTGCGCCGCAATATCTTCGACTCGCGCCTCGCTGTACCCGTGCTCGGCAAAATGACGGATGGCCACCTCGAGAATTTGCAGCCGTTTCGTTTCCGAACGCGGGCGCGGCTTGCCGTCTCGCCTGAGCTGAGCAGGTTTCGCCAGACTACTCGCAATTCCTTCCATGGCCCAACTCCTCCCAGGTTCTTTGACCGAAGGTCAAGGCAAGATACCGCAATCCCGAGCCTGTCTTCAATGGCTTTGACGCGGGCCGTCCTTCTGAGTAGCAGCGATCTCTTGAGTCTTGCCCGACGCCAGGCTGTGATACGCGGCATCCAATAGGATCTGGTTGCGCCAGCCTTCTTCGCCGGGCACGGGAAAAACTTCCCGGCCTTCGATTGCAGCGGCGAAACTGTCCACCTGCCGGGCGTAAGCAAGGTGGTTCGAAACCGATTCCTGGGCGACGAGTTGTCCCTCGCGCCACAGCTCCAGCTGAATCGGGCGTTCGACATTGAACGCATGGTCGGCTCGGAGGGCGCCCGTGTCCCCCACAATTTCCAAAGGCGTGCGATAGTGGGCGCGAGTCGAAACCAGCACCGTGGCCAGTGTGCCCCGCTGAAACTCGAGCGTCACGACGGCGGCAGCTTCTACGTCGCCCGACTCTTCGTCGGTGCGGCCTATAGCGGTGACGAGTCGCGGCTCGTCTTGCAAAATGTAGCGCAGGGCATCGATGCAGTGGACGCCCACATCGGCGATCGGCCCGCCTCCTCCGATGGAGCGGTTGTAGAGCCATGTGCGGTCGTGAGCCGAGCCGGGATAGGAAAACTCCGCCCGGGCAAAAATGGGGCGGCCAATCTCGCCAGCGGCCAGGCGTTCGCGGAATCTCGCCGTGCTGTCTTCAAAGCGAAAACACTGGGCGACGCCGAGAAGAACGCCGGCTTTGCGCGCCGCCTCGACCATTTGGCGGCATTCGTCCGCATTCATGCCCATGGGTTTTTCGCACAGCACTGGCTTGCGCGCGGCAACCGCGGCGAGCACGTCGTCGAGGTGGCAGACATTGGGAGTGGTGACGAGGACGGCGTCAACTTCAGCGCAGCGGCTGAGTTCAGCGGTCGAGGCGAAGACATGCGGAATGCCATACTGCGCGGCAGATTCACGGGCCTTGTTCATGTCCCGGCGCGATAGAGCGACCACTTTGCAATTTTTGGCCAGAGCGAAACCTGGCATAAGACGCCGTACAGCGTGTAATCCGAAACCTGCGATGCCAAAACGTATCATGTGAATTCCTGCGGCTTTCGTAGTCGTTAGTTCCAGGTCGTTGTTACTACGTGTACGGATAAAAAATGAAAAACAGCAGCGAGAGCGCAGTCAACGCCCAAAGCGCTGGACGAACATCGCGCAAGCGTCCGGAAAACAGTTTACACAAAGGATACAAGACAAATCCCGCCGTCATGCCAATTCCAATGTTGTAAGTGAAGGCCATGAGCACGATGACGCCGAAAGCCGGGACCAATTCGGAAAGGTCGTCGAAGGGAATGCGCGTGACTGGAGCGAGCATCAGCAATCCCACAAAAATCAGCGCCGGAGCGTATGCCTGCGGCGGGATGGCGGAAATGAACGGCGCAAAGAACAAAGTCCCGCCAAAACAGAACGCGGTAATGACCGCAGTCAGGCCGGTACGGCCGCCGGCTTCGACTCCCGTCGCCGACTCGATGTAGGCGCCGGACGTGGTGGTCCCGATGGCGGCGGCGAAAGTTGTAGCCAGCGCGTCGGCCAGCATGGGGCGCTCGATCTGCGGCAGGTTGCCGTTTTTGTCGAGGAATCCGGCGCGCGCCGACACGCCGATCAGCGTGCCCATGGTGTCTACAAATGCCATTACAAAGATCGTGAGGACGACCGGAAAAAATCCCCAGGTGAATACCGTGTGCAGATCGAATTTAAAAAACACAGGCGCAAGGCTGGGCGGACGGCTCATCCAACCGGTTGGCGCGGGAGCTACTCCGGTCACAAAACTGAGCAGAGCGGTTGCAAGAACTCCGCAAAGAATCGCGGCCGGGAAGCGGCGAATGGTGAGGAGCGTCATCAACAGGAATCCGAAAACCGCGAGCAGGACGGAAACCGAAGTAAGATGGCCGGGACGGACCGGTGCTCCAGGAGATCCCAGGGTAACGATGCCGGCCTGATTCAATCCTATGAAGGTGAGGAACAATCCGATGCCAGCGGCGTAGCTGTAACGCAGCGAGGCGGGAATGGCGTCAACCATCCACTGGCGCAGGCGGAACAGAGTCAGCAGAATAAAAAGAACCCCCGCGAGGAAGACCGCGCCCAGAGCGCTTTGCCACGAGTAGCCGAGCACATTGACCACGGTGAACGCGACAAAAGCGTTCTCGCCCATGTAGGGAGCGATGGCGAACGGCCGGTTGGCATAGAAGCCCATCAGCAAGGTCCCGAAAATCGCTGTAAGAATGGTGGCCGTGAGCGACGCGCCAGCAGGTATGCCGGCAGCTTTCAGGATGGCCGGGTTAACGGCTACGATGTAAGCCATCGTAAAAAATGTGGTCAGTCCGGCGATGACCTCGCGGCGGACGGTCGTCTGGTGCTGAGCGAGTTCGAAATACCGATCGAGCCAGCGATTCATGATTCAGAGCTCCGCAATAAGTCGGAAATTGAAGAAGTTAGAAATTAGATGGCAGAAGTGTATCCTGTCTGCCGCGCGACTCTGGTTCCGACTTCTGCAATCTGACTTCTCACTTCTGACTTTTCCGAAACTCGGCCAGCAGCGCGGGATCGATGTTGCCGCCGCTGATCACGGCAACATTGATCTTCGTTTTGGGCAACTCGTTGGCGTGGAAAAGAAACGCCGCGGGAGCGACGGCGCCGCTCGGTTCGGCCAGCGTCTTGGCGTTCGCGCTTAGCGCCCGTGTAGCCTCGCGAATCTCGTCTTCGGTCACGCTGACGATGTCGTCCACATAGGCGCGCATGTGTTCGAAATTGATTGCGCCAATGCTCTGGGTGCGCAGGCCGTCGGCCAGCGTCCGCGAAACTTGCTCAGCCGGAAAAGAAACGATTCGGCCGGCGCGCAGGCTGGCTTGCGCATCGGCGGCCAACTCAGGCTCGACGCCAATCACCTTCACCTGGGGATGACCATGCTTGAGATTGCTGAGTTTGATGGCCGCCGAGATTCCGCTGATCAATCCACCTCCGCCGACCGGAACCAGCACGGTCTCAACGTTGGGCAGGTCTTCGAGAATTTCGAGTCCGATGGTCCCCTGGCCGGCAATGATCTTTTCGTCGTTGTAGGGAGGCACGATTGCGTATCCGTGCTCGGCTGCAAGCTGTTCGGCGCGCAACCGGCGCTCTTCGCTGCTCGGGCCGACCATGACGATTTCCGCTCCCAGAGCAGTCGTCGCTTCAAGCTTGTTCTTCGGAGCATTGCCCGGCATCACAATGATCGCCTTCACGCCCAGCGCCCGCGCCGCGTAGGCCACGCCTTGCGCGTGATTGCCGCTGGAATAGGAAATGACTCCGCGGCGGCGTTCTTCGTCAGTTAGCGATGCGACTTTGTTATACGCACCGCGCAGCTTGAAAGCGCCAATCGGCTGCAGGTTTTCCAGCTTGAGAAAAAGCTTGCGCTGATCCGCAGCCCCCGTCCATTCGAACAGCGGAGTGCGGGCGGCAATGCCGTGGAGAAGAGTTCGAGCTCGCTGAATGTCGTCGAGAGAGACCATCGGGGAAGGGGTCTTCATTATCACACAATTATCAATCCCCTGGTGGTATAGTATTACTTGGTAACACCCCGGAGTACCTGTGATGGCGTCGCCCTCTACCACCAGCTTGAAACTCGATACTAAGACAAAAGAGCGCCTACAGCGGCTCGCCTCGGCACGCCGCCGTTCGCCGCACTGGGTGATGCGCGAAGCCATCGAGCAGTACGTGGAGCGCGAAGAGAAGCGCGAGCAATTCCGGCAGGCCGCGCTGGCCGCCTGGACCCATTACCAGACAACCGGCCTGCACGCGACCGCCGAGGAAGCCGATGCATGGCTGGCCAAGCTCGAAGCGGGTAAGGACGCCGCTCCCCCGAAATGCCGCGCCTGATATGGTCTCAATCGGCACTGCTGGATGTGGCCCGTCTCCATGACTTTCTAGCTCCCAAGAGCCGGGACGCTGCCAAACGCGCCGTCAAGGCGATCCGACAGGGAGTAAAAGCGCTCGGCAAGCATCCGGAGATTGGCCGTCCGGTCGAAGAAATGCCGCTGGAGTTCCGCGAGTGGGTGATTGAATTCGGAAGTCGGGCCTATGTCGCGCTGTATCACTACGACGGGAAACAGATCGTGATAGTGGCCGTTCGGCATGGACGAGAGGGCGGATACTGAGTTGAGGGCCAGCTGCCAGCGACGACTTCAGCATGCACCTTCAGGTCCATGACCCCTGGACCCTTTGGAATTCCATTTGGGATGACGCCAGTCATTCGTAAATAGTTCATGGATCTCTCGCACACGCGCCTCTGTGATTCCCGTGCGTTGTTCGACAGCAAGGGGATGATCTGTGGGTTCGAGCTCAATGTACGGTCTAGTGCCCGCCTCTCGTGTGTGAACTTTGGTTTTCAGCAGTAGGGTATCTGGGTAGATTTGTATTCTCGAGCATAGCCAGCCGAAATACGGTGGCTCTTCAATTCGCTTTGGGTCGTGAACGAGCGAGCGCTCCCGCTCGAAGTGAGTCCGACTCAAGGAAACCCAAACACCCCAAATAAACGGTTCACTTTGTCCGTGAATATGTAGTTCGATGCAGCCTCGAATGAAGAAGTCTTCGTCGAAGAGAACACAGGTGTCTTCTGTTAGCTTGCAGGCACGTTGGCGTTCGGATTCCGGAGTAATGTGCCAAGGCCAAGGCGCCTTAAGACTGTAGCTCCGTGGAAGTTCACTGTGGATCTCTCCGCATGTGGAACATGTCCAGGTTTCGGAAGGCATCTCGTACCTCGCTAGCTGACGAGCTCAGATCTCCAATATCACCGGCATAATCAGCGGCCGACGCTGCGTTTGCCGCGAGATGTAGCGCTTCAAATCGGTGCGGATTTTTTCTTTGATCACGCCGTAGTCGGCTTTCTCTTCGGCGCTGGAGGCATCCAGGGTTTCCATGACAATCTCGCGGGCGCGCTCGATCACGCCGTTTTCCCCGGGAGCAAAGCCGCGCGTCACAATCTCGGGTGCGGTTTCGACCAGCCCGGTGAGCTTGTTGATGGCGATGATTGGCATCACGAATCCGTCTTCGCTGAGGTGGCGACGGTCTTTGATGACTAAATCTTCCACCACATCGGAGCGCGAGCCGGAATCGATGCAGACGCGACCGACGTTGACGCGTCCAGCCTTGCGCGCGCCTTGTTCGTCGATTTCCAAAACGTCTCCGCTTTCGATCAGTAGCACGCTGCCGACCGCGCCGTGCATGGATGCGGCCAGATCGGCATGCAGCCGGAGCTGCCGGAATTCTCCATGAATCGGCACGAAATATCTGGGCCGCACCAGGTTGATGATGAGTTTCAATTCTTCCTGGCTGCCGTGTCCGCTGACGTGAATCGGCGGAGTAGATCCGTCGTCGTAGATGACATGCGCCTGGCGGCGGAAGAGGTGGTCGATCATTCTGTAGATGGCTTTTTCGTTGCCGGGAATGATGCGCGACGAGAGGACGACCGTGTCTCCCTTTTCGATCTTTGCGTGCTTGTGGTTATCGACTGCCGCGCGCGACAGCGCCGACATCGGCTCGCCCTGCGTGCCGCTGATGAGCACGCAAACTTTTTCCGGCGGGAAATTTCTCATCTCGCCGGGATGGATCATCAGGCCCTCGGGAATCTCGACATAACCCAGGTCTTCGGCGATCTCGGTCGAGTTGTTCATGGAGCGGCCGATGAAACAAATTTTTCGGCCGTGCTCTCGCGCCATGTCTACCGTCAGCTTAATGCGGTGAATCGAAGACGAGAAACAAGAAATGAACAGTCGCCGCTCAGTGCGGGCAAAGACCTCGTCGAACTTGCGGCGCACCGCTCGCTCGCTCGGCGTGTAACCCTTGCGCTCGACGTTGGTGGAATCCTGCAAGAGCAGCAGCACTCCCTCTTTGCCGTATTCGGCGAAACCGTGCAGGTCGAAGAGACGGTTGTCGGTGGGCGTGGGATCGACCTTGAAGTCGCCGGTGTGCAGCACGACTCCAATCGGCGTGTGGATGGCGAGCGCGACGCAATCGACCAGGCTGTGCGTGACCTGCAGCGGGTGAATCGTGAACGGTCCAACCTTGAAGCGCTCTCCGGCGCGAATTTCGCGCAGGTCGGCGTCGTCGAGCAACTGGTGTTCGTCGAGCTTGTCTTCGACGTAGGCCAGCGTGAACTCGGTGGCCCAGACCGGAACGTTCAGTTCGCCGAGAATCCAGGGCAGCGCCCCGATGTGGTCTTCGTGGCCGTGCGTGAGGATGATGCCGCGCACATGCTTGCGATTCTCCAGCAGATAAGAAATGTCGGGGACGACGATGTCGACGCCTAGCAATTCGGCTTCGGGGAACATCAGGCCGGCGTCGATTACGATGATGTCGTCGCCGAAGCGGATGGCCATGCAGTTCATACCGAACTCGCCCATCCCGCCTAGTGGAACAATGTGCAGTTTTCCTTTTGACATTTGACATGATGATGCTAGCACAGGGAGAGGCCTGTGTAGAGACGGGGCTTGCCCCACCTGCGTTGGACGCGGCGGGAGACGCGGCAAGCCGCGTCTCTACGGGAAGTCGGAGGCGATGTTCGACCGGCTGGTAAACTCATACGTAATGGACGACGCGAAAAAATCCTGGCTGCGGCGGAAGGCCGAAGGCGCGATCCGCGGAGGCCTGACTCGCGCCTACGACACGGTCAAGGTCGATCCCGCGCGCTTCCTGATGCAACTGCGCGTGGCGCACGGGCTGCCGATCGCCACATTTCAAGGCGTGTACACGCTACCCGTGGAGCGCCTCGACGAGCTGGCCGAGTCGGTCGTCCGCGGCGGCATGAAGCTGGCGGGGGCTGAGGGAGCCGGATTTGGCCTGGGCGGAATCCTCACCATTGTGCCCGACCTCGGCATTCTTTCCGCCATTACCATGCGCACCATCCAGAAGCTCAGCCTGATTTACGGATTCGAGTTAAATACCGACGATGAAATCGCCGAGCTTTGGATTGCTGCGGCCAGCGCCGCCGGAGTCGACATCAGCCGCGAGCTGCTGGAAAAAGAAGTGATCAATAAATTTGTGCCGCGCGTGATCCAGCGCATCGCGGTGCGGGCAGGCGCCGAGGTGGCGGAGAAGTGGGCGGGACGATTGATTCCGGTGTTCAGCTCGGCCATTGGGTGCGCCCTGAACTATTACTTCGTACGGGCGTGGGGCCAGCGTGCAGGAGCGCACTTCCGCGCCAAGCATCTCGAAGCGCGCCGCAGGTTTGCGGAGCAGCAAGCGCAACTGCAGGGCGCGCCGCTGGCGATGCTGCCGTCGTGATCGGGTTCTACTCCCAGCTCTGGCGTTCTTTTTGAAGATGATTCTTGGGATACGCGCCGCAAGCTAAACCTCGGATTGCGGCATGGTACGACTTCGGCTTTCGCAGGATGAGGGCGTTCCGTCCGCGAACCACTACAAGAACCTTGTCGCCGGGCTTCAGACCTAACGCCTCGCGAGCTTCATGCGGGATCTCGATCTGGTTCTTTGCCGAAAGAGTCGCTTCCGTCATCGCTTTACATTGTGGCACAAAGTAAAGCAGGGGAATACGGAAAACGGCTGAGGAGGACGCGGGGAAGCCGCGCCGATTCTCGGTTCACTTGATACTTCGGAAAGAGTCAAGCATCGACGTGAAATCAGGTGATGACTTCTTCATCTGAGCTTCGCTGGAACAGGATAATACGACAACTAAGACTGTATTTTCAGATACGTCAAGATAAGCGATGGTTTCGTGAATGACGTTACTCGCCACAACAGAAAAAGGGGAATCTGTGCTGATCAGAGGTTTGTAGCTGATGGTTTTGAGGAGGTACTCTTGGCCGGTCTTAAGGCGTCGGGTTTCGCCACTATCTACGTGAAACTCAGCGACACCATCTTGAAACCCATCCATTTCCGCTTTGACCGTTTGTGAGAAGGTATGGCCTGACTTGAATTTTGGACGGATATAAATCGTTGCGTCAGATTTTCGCCAGGCGCTGCCTTGCGGATAGAACACCACGGGCACACCTTCTTTCTTGCCAGCTTCGACGTCAGCCACCCATCCCTCTGGTATCGAAAAACCGTAGACCTGCGACGCGATTCTGATTTCTACATGCTGATCATCCAATGTCTTGCCAACGGGTTCGGGAGGGCTGAAGCCCTTAGGGTCAAGCTCTTTTGCGATTACCTCACAGTCTTGGTTGGGGAGAGCAAAGAGTCCCTCTCCATAGTCGCATCGAGCCTTTTCTTTACCAGCGGCGTCCCAATTAATCCACAGTCCGATCTTTCCGCTTTTCGTGGAAGTCCCGGTCGCCATTTTTTGGCCCGAAGGATAGTAGTCCGTTCGTTTGTTTCCTTTATCGGTGTAGATGACTTCGGTCTTAAGTCGACCCTCGGGATCCCAATACTTCCATAGTCCTACCTTGCTTCCTTTGCTAAACGTACCAAGGGAAGACCTCTTGCCGTTCTCGTACCACGATGGAAACTCGCCCTCCGCAGCGCCGTAGACGTAGTACTCCTTCCCCTCCATCTGACCGTTCCGGTGCCAACGCCAAACAGGACCGTGGTACAAAAGACGACCATCGTGCCAGACTTCACACCAGCGCATTATCATTCCGGGCTTCGAACCGGAATCCTTGGTGCCATCCGGACACTTGAATTCCTCAGTGGAAGCAGATGAAGAGTTCTTGTCTTGCCCAATCACCAAACCGCTCGACGAAGCCAGAAATAGCAACGCACCTAGCAGGCATATGAACTGGTTTATCCCTCTGGTTGACATTTTCCATTCCCTCCTGAGTTGCCGCCGAGAGACGCACCTCTTCCGCAACCGTCTTGGATGCGGGCGAATAAGGTTACCTCAGCCAGTCTTCCAGCTCAATCCCGCGGTCGGTTTTTTCGTCGCGATACTTCACAATGACGGGCGTATAGAGGGCAAGTCCCCAGTCTTCAAATTTGCCCTTGCCTTTTTTCACG
>Ga0181518_10001757_pt1 | contig 21726 bp, 15 predicted proteins | sample PEATcosm2014_Bin_28_FD_119751 | JGI IMG/M metagenome (GOLD analysis project Ga0181518, IMG submission 119751) | Peatland microbial communities from MTU Mesocosm Facility, Houghton, MI, USA - PEATcosm2014_Bin01_60_metaG | ecosystem: Environmental > Terrestrial > Soil > Wetlands > Peat | place... | reverse complement strand
AGCATCCTGCCCCGATCGCGCCAGCGACTTCCTTCAAACCGCTCTATCCGACCTGCTCCGCGCGGTCTCCGTCCACCTCATTGCGACTGATCGCGCGGAGCAGCTCCGATAGAGCCCTGACGTGATACGGCAACAATGAGTGAAAGGATGGTCATTGGCGGTCTCTTCTGCATAGCTCCCCGATCCAGTGACTCTCAGGTTGAAGCACGAACGACTTCGCCAGTAAGAGACAGTCTCCCCCGTACGAGGAACTCATCACCAGCAGCGACAAGTTCTGGTCTGCTACTTCCGCCATAGCCTTCTGCGCGTAGGCTTCGTCTTGCGGCCCACCGGCGAACCCGTGGACCTCTCGAATGTCGCCGAGCGTGATTTCGGATGTGGCACGACACTCGATGCCAAAAATGATGTTCCCTTCTCGTATCCCGCGCGAGAGCAACGACACGACCCCGCTGGCAGAGAGGACGAACCGTTCCTTCTCCAAGGTCTCGACAAAAAGATCAACTGAGCCTTCACGGATCAACAGCCCGTTATAGAACCCGTCATGGAACTGGTCGAACCTGTTCACGGCACAGCACCTCAAAAATCAGTGTATCTACTGGACGGTGTCTGTATGGTCGCCGATCCGGACGGAACATCCTTTTTTAGGGTCACGTCCCCAGAGGCGGTCACTCGTCCCGAGAACATGTTTGGCAATGCGGCAGTTTGGGCAACGGCCTGCCGCGAGGCGTCGATTGGTAAGTAATTAATCAGAATGCGCGACAATTGCCAACCGGTCAGTCACAGCATCGCAGCGGAGGATTGACGAATGAAAATCGCAATGCTGTTCACAAATTCGCTAACAAATTGGCCCTGGCGTTACGCCAGCGCCAGATTCATGTTGCTGATGGCCTCGTCGATCTCCTGCGTAGTCTTGAAGCCGACCGTGACGCAGTCCACGCTCGCATTCTGGAAAGCGAACTTCATCGCTTTCACGCGGTCGTCGTGACTATGTTCGAACTGACCGCCGCCGCACAGCTTCATGCCTATCACACCCAGCCCTTCCTTCTTCAACTGGTGGATGTGATCGACCACCTCGCTCACGTTGTCAGGATGGTTGGTGTCCTCATAGGTCGGGCCATCCATGCGTGCACCGTTGTGGTTGATGCGGATCAGTCCCACGTCGAGCCACGAATTGCCCGGCATCTGCCGCAGCGCCGGCAGCCCGTGCACTGAGGCGCCGTGCGTGCGGATGATCTTCCTCTGCTGCGCCTCAAGGATCCCGTCCTGCCAGCGCTTCGTGGTCTCCGGCCAGTCGGCCGTGTGCTGCCAGTGCAGCAGCATGATGTCAAAGTACTCGGTCTGCGAGATGCGCCGCAGCTCGTCGAACTTGGCCTGCGGGTCAATGCCCTCGTGGAACGTCGTCACCTTGCTCATCAGGTGATAGTTGTCGCGCGACAAGCCTTTCAGCGCCTCACCCAGCATCCCCGGCGTCGGGTAGGCCTCAGCCGTCTCGAAGAAGCGGATGCCACGGTCGTACGCGTAGCGCACCAGGCGTGTGAACTCCTGCTGCCCCAGCGCGGCCTGAACCGTACCGCCGTCCGTCCCGGTTCCGAAGGCCAGATGCGTCACCTCCATCTTTGAACGGCCCAGCACCACGGTATCGATCGCGGTGCGCTTGGCGGCGGCCAGCGGAAGGGTTCCTATGGTCGCCATGGCTCCGGCGGCCAGGCCTGTTTTGAGGAAACTACGCCGTGTGGTTGGACTCATTTCGACCTCTGCAGCTCAAGCCGGTGGGCGAGCCGGATGAGTGGATGTTAGCACGCACGCGGCTGCAATGGCCGCAATCGTCGACAAACGTTCCCTTACCCGGAAATGCATTGAAATTGAGTCATGGAAGAGTTGGCGGTCATACGTCGTGCGCCGGGATAAACCGACGTGTTGTAGGGGGTGCAAGTCCCCTGCAGGAAAGGAGAAAGCGACTCCATCCTGACCTCTAGTCTTGCGTGGCACATCGCGAGGTGTGTATGCGAAGCGTAGAACGGAGGCATCGGTGGGCGGGGTGATCGAGCTTCGAAAAACCGCAGATCAGGATGCCGACTCCCTGACGAGTAGGAGGAAGGCAACATGGCGGCTGCGTTAGACGCGAGTGGCTGTCCGGTCCTGCGTAGTCGTTAGAGCCCGCGCACGCTGAGAAACAACATGGACGAGAACCGGGAGATCTTCAGCGCGCCTTCGGCATCACGCGAAGGCCGGTCCGTGAAGGCACATAGCCGCACGACGGACATGTACGCGCCGGAGAAGTCGGACTGCGCAATAGTACCTGTGAACCGACCGAACAAGGGAGGGCAACTTCCTGCGGAGGCCGGGGAGGGAAGGGCGCAGATGAAGGAGAACATCGGTCAGTCACACATGTCCCCGACACAGAGTGGGAATGGCATGTCCCAGGGGCTGGACGGTGTGCGCAAGGCAGCAAGGGAACGGAGACAGGAACGGTTCACCGCTCTGCTCCACCATCTCAACGTCGATCTTCTGCGCGACAGCTTCTACGCCCTCAAGCGTCAGGCCTCGCCGGGAGTCGATGGGGTGATGTGGCAGGAGTATGAACCCGGACTGGGGGAGCGGCTTGCCGATCTTCACAGCCGGGTTCACCGTGGAACGTACCGGGCACAACCCTCAAGGCGAGTCTATATACCGAAGGCCGACGGGCGGCAACGCCCGCTGGGCATCGCGGCACTGGAGGACAAAATCGTCCAACAGGCCGTGGTGACGGTCCTCAATCAGATTTACGAGGTCGACTTCAAAGGCTTCTCCTACGGGTTTCGACCGGGCCGTAGCCCGCATCGGGCGCTAGACGCGCTTGCTGTAGGGCTGGAACGGAAGAAGGTGAACTGGGTGCTCGACGCCGACATCTGCGGCTTTTTTGATAATTTGAGCCACGAATGGGCGGTCAAGTTCCTCGAGCACAGGGTGGCCGACCGAAGAATCATCCGTTTGATCCAGAAGTGGCTCAAAGCGGGTGTTTCGGAGGACGGCCAATGGTCGGAGACAAGCAAAGGTACGCCGCAGGGGGCAGTGGTTTCACCGCTGATCGCCAACGTGTACCTTCATTACTGCTTCGACCTGTGGGCGGATGTCTGGCGCAGAAAAGTGGCGAATGGCGATGTCATCATCGTCCGCTACGCCGACGATCTTGCGCTGGGCTTCCAGCACCGCGCCGATGCCATGCGGTTCCTCGATGATTTCAAGGAACGGCTGGCGAAGTTCGGCCTGGAACTCCATCCGGAGAAGACCCGGCTGATCGAGTTCGGGCGCTATGCTGCCAGAGACCGGCAGCAGCGTGGCGAGGGAAAACCGGAAACGTTCACCTTCTTGGGCTTCACTCACTACTGTGGGCGGCGCCACAAGACCGATACCTTCACCGTCTGGCGCATCACGGCGAAAAAGCGGATGGTTGCGAAGCTGAAGGCCATCAAGGCCGAGCTTCGCCGCCGGATGCATGATCGCCCGAGCGAGGTCGGTGCCTGGCTTCGGAAGGTCGTCAACGGCTATTACCAATACCACGCAGTGCCAGGGAACCTTCGACAGCTGAGCACCTTCAGGCAGCGCATCAACCGGCTGTGGTATCAGGTCCTCGCAAGCCGGAGTCAGCGGGCTCGCAAAAGGTGGGAGACTCTTCATCCCTTCTTCGAAAGGTGGATACCGCGCCCGAGAGTCCTGCACCCATATCCTCAGGCTCGCTTCTACGCCATCCATCCGTCATAAGAGCCGTATGTGTAGACGCGCTCGTACGGATCTGTGCAGGGGGCGATCAGCGATGGTCGTCCCTACTGCGACCGGAACCCCAGAATCTGCCTCCCAGACACTCGATTCGCGTCCTGTCGATTTAGCGCCAATCCAGAGGTGTTTCCGGCGATGGCGTTTATCAGGATTGATTCCGGGAGGAGTGGAGTACCTGGCGCATGTGGGAGGCTTCCTGTTTTGGCGTGGTGACGGTCCGGCAGTGGATGCGGAAAGCGGCTATCAGCTTTTGGCTCTAAGCTTTCAGCCTGGGGGTTTTCGCCGCTGGCTGCTGGCGTGAGGGTTGTTTGTTCTTGACAAGGGCAACGGGGTTGGCGATGGTACAAGTCACCGGGCGGTTGCGGTTCCCCATTTCCCCGTTCCAGACGCGATCCGCTGTCGCAAATCGCGTTTAGAATGGAGCACCCAACGCAGGAGGAGGTCGGATCGCCGTGTCGCGGATTCATAGTGGAGTTGTGTTTTTCCGCCGCGTGCTGGTGCGGGTGGGAGTGGCGTGTGCGTTGGTTACGTCGCTGGTGCCGGCCGGGCATGGACAGTTCCAGCGCTGGTATGACCTGAGCGAGCAGGCGGTGCAGCTCAAGAACCAGGGCAACGATGCCGCGGCGCTGCCGGTGGAGCAGCAGGCCGAAAAGGTTGCGGAGGCGACTTGGGGTCCGAACGATCAGCATGTGGCGCTGTCGCTGAATGTGATGGGACTTCTCGAGATGCATCTCGAGAAATACAGCGATGCGGAAACCAACCTGAAGCGGGCTGTCGATATCTTCGCAAGAATTGAAGGCGCGCAGGGCAAGGATGTGGCCGCCGCGCTGGACAATCTAGGAATTCTTTACCAGACGCTGGCGCGATTTCCCGATGCCGAAAAGGTGACGCAGCAGGCGCTCGCGATCCAGGAAAAGCTGATGGGTGAGAACGACCCGAATGTGGCGATTGCGGAAAGCAACCTGGCGCTGATCTACGAGAAGGAGGACAAGTACGGCGACGCGGAGGCACTCTACCAGAAGGCGATTGCGACTGACCAGAGACGGGGAGATGCGGCGCAAATCGCCCTGGACCTGGCCGGACTGGGCAAGTTGTACGCGGAGACGGGCAAGTACGGGCAGGCGGAGCAGGCATCGCAACAGGAGTTGGCGGCGGCGATCAAGGCGTATGGGGCGCAGGATGCGCGGATTGCATCTCCCTTGAATGATCTGGCAGCGGGCTACGCGCTGAATGGCAAGCTTGTGGAGGCGGAGCAGGCTTACGCCAAGGCGATGGCGATCGCCACGAAGGCCAACTCGCCCGACCCGGCCCTGATTTCGCAGATTGAAGTGAACTTCGGCGCGCTATATAGGATCGAGGGCAAGTACGCGCAGGCGGAGTCGCTGATGTTGCAGGCGCTGGCAAGCCGGGCGAAGGCGCTGGGGCCGAATCATCCCGATGTGGCCTCAGTGCTGGCGAGCCTGGGCCTGCTGTACGAGTACGAGATGCGCTTTAGTGATGCGGAGCGGGCGTTACGGCAAGCGTTGGAAATTGACACGAAGTCGCTGGGGCCAGGGAGCGTGCAGACGGCGCACGACATGCGCGATCTGGCAGAGCTTTATGGATCACATGGGCAATCGGGCCCGGCCGACCAACTGTATTACAACGCGATCCAGATCTATCTCAAGGTGATGGGACAGGCGCCCAAGCAGACGGCGAATGTGGTTTTCGCTGGGGCTGAACAGTTCATGAGTGATGGAAAGCTCGACACGGCGGCGAAACTGTTCAACTCGGCGGGCGGCATCTTTCAACAGACGGAAGGCGCGGGGACCGCGGATGTGGCGAAATGCCAGGACCGGCTAGGGACAATCGCGGAGGAAATGGGCCGACATGACGACGCCGAGCGGCTGCACAAGAGCGCGCTCGCCACGTACGAGAAGCTGTCGGGCCCGGCCGACCTAAAGCTGGTGGATCCTCTGGAAGGATTGGGGAGGGTGTACCTGGATACGCAGCGATTTGCGGATGCCGAGCCGCTGTATGAACGCGCGCTGAAGATCGGGCAGGCGCATCTAAAGGCGAACGATCCGAGCCTTCGCAATAACGAGGCCGACTTGGCGGCGCTGTATTACGCGTGGGGCAAACCGGCGCAGGCGGCGCCTTATTTCCAGAGCTATTTGGGAAACCTGATGGACGAATTCCGCGCCAACGCGGCGACCATGAGCGAGCGGGAGCGGTTGATCTACTTTTCGACCTGGCGAATGGCGTTTCCGATGTTCTTCAGCTTTGTGTTGAAGTATCACGACAAGATGCCGGAGCTGACGGGAGAGATGTACGACTACCTGCTGCAGGAAAAGGGACTAGTGGCGGCCAGCGCGGCCTCGATGCGGGCCGCGGTGGAGGCGAGCGGCAATCCGCAGGAAGTGGCGATGCTGGACAAGCTGGCCAGCGACAAGGCGCAGATGGCGGCGTTGGTGGAAGAGGCCGCGGGAAACCAGGCGAACCACCAGGCGCAGATCAACCAACTGGGCGACGAGGCGAATACGCTGGAGCAGACGCTAATGAAGAGCTCGGCGGCGATGAGCCAGCAAAACGCGCAGAACGCGGCAACATGGCGGGACGTACAGAAAGCGCTGAAGCCGGGCGAGTCGGCTGTGGAAGTGACGCGCTTCCAGTTCGATGACGGGTTAGGGCCCACGGCGGATTTTTACTACGTGGCGCTGGTGGTGACGCCGGATTGCAAGGAGCCGATCTTTGTGAATCTGGGTGTGGCGAAAGACCTGGAAGCCGGGCCGATGCTGGCTTATCGCGACGATGTGGGGCAGACGCGCGGATTTGAGGCAGAAGCGCCGGCTGCGGCGGGACAGCAGGGAAATGTCGCGAATACGAGCGGGGCGTATGCGGCGTTCTGGAAGCCGCTGGAGCCGGCCCTGGGCACGGCGAAGCGGGTGTATGTCTCGCCGGACGGGGTGCTGAATACGATCCCGATGGGGCTGATGGCGGACAGCGATGGGAAGCTGCTGATGGAGAAGGTTCAGCTGCGCATTGTGAACAGCACGAAAGATCTGCTGCTGCCGGCCCGCGTGGCGCCGGCGAAAAGCGCGCTGGTGGTGGGGAATCCGAAGTTCGATTTGACAGCGGCGCAGCAGAAGACAGCAATTGCAGAGCTGCGAGGTGGCGCGACAGGAGCCGGGACTGGAGTGCAACAGGGATTGCCGCGAGTGGACGCGCCTGCGGCTCCGGTGCAGGTGGCATCCCGCGGCGGTGATTTGAAGGGTGACGATCTGAATCCACTGCCGGGGACGCAGGTGGAAGTGGACACAGTAAACAAGCTGCTGAGGACGGCGGGGTGGCAGGCGACGGAGTACACGGGCGACCTGGCACTGAAGGATGCGGTGACGCAGGCTCACGGGCCGCGCTTGGTGCACATCGCTACGCACGGATTCTTCTTGTCAGATGAAGAGCTGAAGGCCAATGCGGAAGGCGAAGGAAAGACAGCGAATGTGGATGAGGACCCGATGCTGCGTTCGGGACTGTTTTTTGCGGGAGCGGACCGCGTCAGGCAGGGCGCCGCGCCGGAGGCCGGAGCGGACGACGGCGTATTGACGGCTTTCGAGGCGAGCCAGCTGAACCTGGAGGGGACTGAGCTGGTCGTATTAAGCGCGTGCGAGACGGGATTGGGGAAAGAGTTGAACGTTGACGGTGTCTTCGGATTGCGACGCGGACTGCAAGAGGCGGGAGCCGGCGCGTTGTTGATGAGCATGTGGTCGGTGCCGGACAAAGAGACGCAGGAACTGATGTCGCTCTTCTACCAGAAGTGGCTGGGAGGGATGGAAAAGCCTGAGGCGCTGCGGCAGGCGCAACTTGAGGAGCGCGAAACGGTGCGGCAACGCTACGGCAAGGATCTGCCGTTTTATTGGGGCGCGTTTGTGCTGGTGGGACGGTAGAGAGCCTAAAGATACATTCAATCTGATTTCACGAGGGCGAATCCGCAGGGATGCGGCGTTCGGCCCCGTCTTGCGGTTCCGGATGTATCGTCGCCTGCCCTTCCTTTACAGAGGAGTAACCCGCCGTTCCAGCGCTCCTGAACTCATTCCGCAGTTTCATCTTTCTTATCCGCCGAGTGGAAAAACAAGGATAATTATTCCGATGGTGCGAAAGCAGCCAATCCTAATCGTCGGAGCCGGCCTGGCCGGATGCCTGATGGCGCTCGAACTAGCCCAGCTTGGCTACCGTGTGGTGGTTTATGAAAAACGGCCTGCAGATGGCGATCCTCTCGCGCCGCGCCGCTCGATTAATCTCGCCTTGGCTCCTGCCACTCTCCAACTTTTGACTGCATCGGCAAGGTTAGGCAACAAGCTGAAGTCAATCGCGACTCCCCTTCGGGGGCGCGTCTTTCACCCGATCGCCGGAAAGCCGGTGTTCGAACCTTATGCCAGGACCGAAAGCGAGGCGACCTTGCTCAACCCAGTCGCCGGGGCAGTCAGCGTCTCTCGGGCCGAATTAAACGGAGCTCTGCGCTCAGCTGCCGCGGAGCATTCGAATGTCGAGTTTCGATTCGGACAAAAGGTGGTCGGGTGCGATCCGAACCAAGCAGCGCTAGAGATCGCAGATTCAAGGCAGAGGACCTTTCGCGTCGAAGGCGAAATCGTCATCGGAGCAGACGGGGCAAATTCGGCGATTCGCGGGTCGATGACTCTTAACGGTTCCTGCCCCGCACGTGAGGATCGCGCAACGTTGCAGCAAGGCTATAAGGAGCTGGCATTGGCTCGCACGTCTGCTCGCGGTATGCGCAAATGCGCACTCCACATTTGGCCGCGATCTGGATTTCTGCTGATGGCACTGCCCAACTGCGACGGAACTTTCCAGGGCGGGATCTTTCTGAGGCAAGAGGGACAGCAGGCTTTCTCGAACCTTAAGAGTGACGCAGCCGTTCGCGACTTCTTCGAGGAGAATTTTAAGGATGTGGCCCCCTACATCGTGGATTTGGAGGGCCAGTTCGCCAGGAATCCAGTGAATTCCGTCGACGCGGTTCAATGCGATCCCTGGAGTATGGGACGGACGATCCTCATTGGCGATGCATGTCACACGCTTTACCCGTTTTCTGGACACGGAGCCAATCTGGCGCTGAACGACTGTCTTCACCTCCGCCAATGCATCGAGCGGCACGCTCCGGACTGGCAGCGAGCCTTCTCGTTGTTTACCGATTTGCGCAAGCCGAAGATTGATTCATTGTGCTCGGCCGATCGAGTCGTTTCTGCTCTTGTGCTTAACGCCCTGCCGCAAAATGGAATTCAGGGCTTTGTTTAGAGTTTGCCGGACGCTCCAATGCGGGCGGCAGCTGCGGGCGCTAGGAGCGGATCCCAAAAAGGTTCAGAATGTCGCGCCACGCTCTCCGTTCGCCGGGGGATAAAAGGTGTACGAAAGCGTGTATCGCTGTCCATGCAGAACCGGTGTCACGGAGTGGAATGAGCACTGGGAAACCTCGAAGGCAAAGCCTGAACGGTGAATGGGGGGCACGGACTTCCGTAGAGATTCCTGACTTGCGTGTGGGTTTCCAGCATGAAGACAGAGCAGGCCTCCATATTCGGGGTTCCATCCGCGATTGAGCTGCACAAGCAGGCGATGGGTAAATCGGTTATGGGAGACATCGGTATGCGGGCTGAGAGCTCCACCGGTCAGAATCCTGTGCGCGATGAACCGCACATGGCCGCTGCTATCGATCAGGAAGAACTGCGCCATGAGTTGCCGGAGCTCCATCAGAAAACCGGGGGCGACAAGGCCGCTCAGGGCTTCCGGAAGATTCGAAGCGGTCAAAGGCACGTCGCAATAGCCGTCGTATCCGTCCAGTCCCACAGATCGCCACTGCCGGGCCTCGAGCCACGCGAGCAGCGCATCCGCGGTCGCAACATCGAGGAACTCCGGGCATTCAAAGTGGGGAAATGGCTCGGAGAAGAACGCGATAAGGCGGGAGTTTGTGACGGGCAAAGGCGGCGGGGCTGCAGTCATTGCGTCCACGATCGGCTCCTCAATCCGCGGCGTGCGAAACGGTAGCAATACCTGCGATCTTCGCATCCTCGCCCGGCCGCTTATCCGCGTAGAGGAGCAGGAGATAGATCACGTCGAGAATGAAGATCGTGACGAACAGGTACACCAGGAAGGAGCTCTGCAGCCAGTTGGTAATGGTGAAGCAACTGGCCACGGAGAGAATGCCAGTGCCCAGCATTTTGCACCAGGCCGTGCCCAGCGACTGGCCGCTTGAGCCGCCGCGGCCAAAAAACATAAAGATGAACAGCATGCTCATCACGAGATTGATGAGGTAGGCGTTCGACATGCCCCAGGTGTCGCCAAAAGTGTAGTGAAACGTCAGTTGCCCCACAAAAGTAGAAACAAACGTAACCACGGCGATGGGGTAAAAGTACTTTTTCATGAGCGGCGTTGTCTGCCAATCGCGGCCGTAGCGAAACAGCTGGTACGCGATGACCAGGTCGGCGAGAAGCCATGCCCAGCGCAGATAAGCGATGATGTCGTTCGGGAAGCGGAAGATGGCCGCGTATATCAACTCCCAGCTCAGGTTCAGGGCGATGCACAGCATCGGGAATCCGTAGGTCTTTTGCTGGAATCCCTTCCAGATCGCCAGGATGTAGGCAATGATCCACAGCACATCCCCGATAACATTCACCACCCCAAGCCATACCGGCACCTGAGCTAATTGGACTAAGTGTTCCGACATTGACGTGAACTCCAAAAAGCAAACAGCTCGGCTACCCCGGATTGTTAACGCTCGCGCGGGGAAAATCGCAAGAGCCGTCCTGCACGCGAAAGCGACGGCTCATATCCATTGCAACGTTCTGCCTGAACCTTCGATCTGGCCTAACAGACGGGTGCGCTGAGCGGATCGCAGGCGCGAAACACCTTGCGAATGGCGCCGTAATCCAGATGCTTCAAAGATTCGATCACCATCGGGGTTGCCTCATAGCCGGCATTGGTGATGGCTTGAGCCGGGTTGTCCTGCAGTTCATGGAAAAAGCCCGGGTTGTTGAGACAAGCGTTGATAAGTTCGCCAAAAGTGATGGGGGTACCGGCCATACATTCTCCTTTTGATTCGGTTTTGAGATCGTGGTGGTTTTTTCAGCGCCGGCTCAGGCGATGGTTATGCCGGCGCTACAGGAAGTTTTGGTCCGCGCTGCCTGGCCGAGAATGCCGGCGAGGCGTGCGAGTTCGGCCAGCCCATTGCTGAGCGCCGAATGCTGCTCTGCTGCCCAGGCCCTGCGCCGGGCCAGATATTCCATCAGGCCGGGGCTGCCAAGCTGAGCAGCAGATTTCTGTAATCGATTCATCCATTCGTTCAGCAGATCGAATCCCCAGTCGCAGCCTTCGCGCAGAATCCATTCCTCCAGGGGCTCATCGCGCCGCCTTTGCCGCTCTCCCTCGGTCAGAAAATAGGTGGAGCGATCGACGCTCCTGTCTCCATGCCAGTCGAGGATGTCGTCCACCATTTGCGACCATCGGCCCAGACCGTCGACCAGCTCAAGCCATGCGGGAACGAGATCGGCACGGCCGTAATGGTGGCATGTGGCCGCTACCGGGATACCGGCGGCGGAGAATTTGCGCGAACTGACGCGTTCGAATTCATAAACACTGACCGCTCGCTGCATGGCATCTTCCGCCGAGGATGCCGCGGAAGTGGTCCATAACCGGCGAAACACTTGCCAGAATTCGTGCTCCGCCGAAAAGTGCTTTTGGTATCCAAGCTGAAACTCGCTCAGGAAATAACCGGCGACGGGAAGGATTTTGCGTTCGAGCTCAAGATCGCGGTCCCCGTCAGCGATATTGTCAATCAGCCGGATGTAGTAATAGCCATGCACGGTGGAAGAGATCAGCGACTTGTGGAATCCGGCCTCCGCCGCCAGGTCGAGCGACTCGAGAACAAAATCGGGTAACGCGAGAATGGGGAACATCCGCACGTCCAGGAAGTGTGCGGCAGGTTCACCGCCCGGAGAGATACGGTGAATCCAGCGCAAAACCTGGTTGGCAAGAACTGGGGACGACGCACCGAGATCTGCGGCAATGCGCTCAACAACCGCATCGATCTCTGACGCGAGCCTGCAATCGCTCATGCTCATTGGATTCTGTCCGCGGATGCAACTGGTTGTTGATTCTGAGGGGAAGCCACCACAGCGAGGTTATCTTCTGATTAGCAGAGCGAAACGGGGAAGTCAATTCATTTCTGCGATTTTCGATTCATTTCGCAAGCGCTCCAGATCCCGGGCCGCGCCCAACCTGCTGAAAATCGACTCGGCTTCGCGTAGGTGCCGATTGCGGACCGGGTCATCCTTGTCGAGGTAGATTGCCAGGTCGCAGTGCGCCAACGCCTCATAGTATTCCGACTTCAAGCTGTGTGCTGCCATGAGAGCCAGTTCGCAGTGCTTGATAGCCGCTGCCCTGTTGCCCTTGATCCACTCATATTCTCCCTGGCGCAGTCGCCACAGCGGCTTGCCGATCGGAAATACGCGGCAGAAATCGCGCAGTCTCTTGAGGGCTTCGCGGACCGCGGCATCTGCTGAGGCCGCGCTCAATTCCTGGATCGCAGCGCCCGGCGCGCCAGGGCGCGCATTTGCGAGCAGCCAGAGTTGCACTTCGAGGATTGCCGAATAGATGAGGATATGGTTGAGCTGAAAGCCGCCGCGACTGGCCCCAAGTGCCTCGTCCGCATGCTCGGCGGCGCGCGCAAACTCACCGTTCGAGGCCGCGAGAAGCGCATAGAGTGAATGAACATCCTGCTTGCGATGCCATCCGCCAATCTTCAACTGCGCGGAACGCAGCAGATCCAGCTCTTGAATGCACGCGGGCAGCTCCTGCAGCCGGCCCAGCAAAAGCAGGTTCCATGCTTTGCCATGGAGGGCTTCGGCCTGAATCCGGATATCGAGCCGCTCTTTTGCGGACTTGTAAAGCATCTCGGCGCTGCGGAGGCTTTCCGCGAACTTTGCCTGGTAGAGCTGAACCAAAGTCAGAGTAATGCGCGCGTCGTCTCCGCGGCGGCGATCACCGATGCTGTCGCTCACAACAATCGCCTGTTCCAGAAGTGTCGCGGCAGCGTCCCATTGCCCCAACCCGGTGAGATATATTGACCTGGCAAGCGCAGCCCATGCGTTCGCGGCCGGATCGGCAATGCCCTGCGAGACGCGTGCGGAGAGATCGAAGTAGAACTCGGCAACGCGGTGCATGGTCAGGAATCCAAGCAGCGAGGCAACAGAAGAATAGCCGCGAACAAGTTCAGGCGACGGCCCCGCTGCTTCCGCCAGGTTCAACGAGCGGAAGACCGCGTGAAGGCAGCGCAGAGGTTCGTCCTGGAGATAATAGATCTCGGTAAGGGCCTCAAATGCTCGCGAAAACTCGAGTGTTCCCTCATGCTGCGCCTCGGAGGAGGAGGGTCTGCGTCGTCGTGTCATGAGACGTTGGGGCATGAGACGATGCACGACCTGGATCGTCGCTTCCTTCAACAGCGCCGCCGCCGTGCCGGCAGAATGCAAAGGAACTTTTTGTCTCTGCAGCGATAGGCCGCGCTCGAGGTGAGTCCGGCCTTCGACGTACTTCGACCAGTTCACATAGGCCTTGCCAAGAAGGAGTTCCCATTCGCCGCGGCGTTTGGCTCCCGCATGCGATCGCGCACCGTTGGCCGCATTTTCGTCCAGTCGCAGTGCTTCGCTGAAGAGGCGGGCCGCTTCAGGATTTGCATGATTACGCAACGATTGCTTGCCCGCCTCCGAGCAATAGTAGACTGCCTTTTGCGACGACTCGGCTTGGGTCCAATGGTGCGCCAGCAGGGCGAGATGCGGAGCAAGATTGCTCTCGAATTCGCATTCGTACCACTCCGCTACCGACCGGTGAAGCTGCCGCCTCCGGGCAAAGGGAACGGAATTGTACGCGGCATCGCGCACCACCGCGTGAGTGAACGCGTAGAACGGGCTGTCCGTGCCGGAGCGTTCGACCAGATGGAGCTTCTCCAGCCGGTCGAGATGGCCGGGAAGGTCGGAGCGGGAGTCCTCGACCGGATAGAGGCTGGTCAGCAGCTCAAGACGGAAGCTCCGCCCCATGACGCTCGCGATCTTTACGGTCAACTGCTCTCCGGACGTCATGCGGTCGAGACGGCTAGTGACCACGCCTTCGACGGTAGACGGAAATCGCATGCCGGTCAGCGCCGCATCGAGCGAGGCCCCGGACACGGACTCCGTAATCCGGCACTGGCCGTCGCTAATCGCGATCAATCCGTTATCCCGGAGCGCATACGCGAGCTGTTCGGAGAATAGCGGATTGCCGGCGGCACGCTCCTCGATCACGCGCTCCACCTCTGGTGGAAGCCCGCTGACTCCCAGGCTTCGGCAAACCATCTTCAATGCGTGCTCCGGTTTCAAAACGTCCAGCGCAAGGCGGCAAGTGTCCGGGAGCGCGCTCAGTTCGGCATACTCGGGCGCCGGGGACTCGGGCTGGGGTCGACTCGACAGCACAAGCTGGATCCCCCGGATCTGCTCAAGCACCAACAGTGCGAAACGCAGGGACGACGCGTCAAACCAATGCGCGTCTTCGAGGATGACGACGACTGGCAAGCGCCGAGCTGCACGCTTCAGGATTCCCAGCAGCAATTGCTCTGTATTTTGAGCCCGCGCCTGGCCCTCTAGCGCAACCGTGGCGGCGGTTTCAGGAAAATCCAGCGACAGGATGACGTTGAGCAGCGGAGCCAACGGCAGAAGATTTTCTTCGCCTTCGAGTGCGGCCTGCACCTTGCCGCGCTGCTCTGGAATTGTAGCGCCCGCGAGTCCCATAACATCCCGGAAAATGGCCCGCCACACGTGGTACGGCGTCGACTGCTGGATCGGATCGGCAGCGGCGGACCAGCAAGCAATCGGATTTCCGTTCCGGCCGAACTGCTCCACCTGCCACGAAAAATAGCTCAGCAAGCACGATTTCCCAGACCCCGCTTCCCCTTCGACAAGGATGCATCCACCCTCACCTTGGCTCGCGAGCCTCAAGAGCGCATGGGCCAGAACGTCCAGTTCGGCTTCGCGCCCGATGGGAGCCCGCTTTCGAACGTGCGCTCGCGAAGACAAATCGGCGGTGGAATCGGCGGCGGAATTGGCTCGAAGGGCCGGCGCGAAGACGGCAACCGGCGAGGAACGGCCCTTGAGGGTAACGTCGCCCTTGCGCTCAAACTGGAGAGAAGGAGCGGAGGCGGCCTGGCAAGTTGCTTCGTCGCACCAGAGCGAACCGCTGGCCGCCTGCATCAGGCGGGCGGCCAGGTTCACGGTGTTTCCCAATACCGTGTACTGGCAGCGCGTGTCGCTGCCGTTGATGCCGCAAAAAACAGTGCCGGTGGCAATGCCCACTGAGGTCGGTATATTCCGAGGGTTCAATCTCTGCCTGAGCTCGATCGCCGCTTCAATCGCGCGCCGCGCATCATTTTCGTGCGCCAATGGTGGCAGTCCGAATCCGCAAATAGCCGTCAACCCCTTGTCATCCATCAGGAACTGGTAGAACGTGCCCTCGAATCGCTCCAGTACCTCCTGAATGCACACTACGGTCTGGTGTAATGAGGCAATTTCGCTGGAACTTTCGGGCGGATTCTTCCCCAGATTGACAAAGAGCATGGTCAAATTACGAAATTCGGCGATCCAATCCTCCTGGCCAGACTGAAGCCGGTCGACCACCACTCTCGCGACATACGGTTCGAAGGCCGAGAGGAATCTTTCCTCCGAGGCGCAGCATTCAATATTGACGGGCTGCGCCGGACCGCTGGAAGGGGATACCGACGAGTCTTCTCGCACGGCCGTTACCGGCACGGGTCCATTTCCCGGATTAGGCGCTCCCGAATCAGGAGTGACGGCGAGATCCTTCATCAGACCCCATGCGGCCGGCGAAAGCACGACCTCTCCTGCTTTGGCCACAAGCTGAGCGCCGGCAGCGTCTACGAGCGGCCCGCCCGTCACCGCGAACTGCCAGCGCCCACCGACGCCGCCCAGCTCCATGATGCGGAGCGTGCCGCAGGCCACGCCCGCGCGTTGCCTTAGCGTGACGCCCGGATGCGGCTCCGAAGGGTCGAGTTCCGATTGAATCTTCAACGCCGCCTGGACGGCAAGGATCAGGTTCGCCGTCAGCCGCGACTCCTCACCTGGCCACATCGCAATGGCCGAGTCGCCTGCAAAGGCGACGATGTCGCCGCCATGCGACTCGGCCATTTCCGCGATGCGCCCGAGATGCCGGTTCAGAATGCCGGAAAGCTGTTCCGCACCCGCTGCGCCGAGTTTCGCCAGGCGCTCCGTGAGAGCCGTGAAGCCGGAGATGTCTACCATCAGGATCGCCGCATGACTGCACTCGGCAAAGGCATCCTGACCCGGCCTGCGGCCTTCCGCAATCAGCCGGCGTTGGTATCGAGGAAGATAAGACGCCAGAGTTAGTGACGATCGCATGCAGCGTTCGCTTCAGGAATTGAATTCATCGTAATGAAATCCTTGCACATCGGCAGCGAGGCCGGGCCCAACGGCATCGAGAATCGGGTGGAATGCCGAATCTGTTATTGAACACCTTAAGCGCATCGTACCGGCAGACACGGAGTGGCCTCCCCGGCTGCAATGACACGCAGCCGCCTTCGCGTCAGGTGGATATATTGTAAGGACATGGGCGAGATTCCCCCCGCCGAGATCCCCGCAAGCCCTTCGCGCACGAGCAATGGGCCCGAGCAGCGGCCTGAGGGCAACTCCGTCCAAGCGCCCGGAGATGAAACCACGATTCACTCCGAGGGGCATGCTCCGCCTTCCCAAAGAGACGCCGGCATCTCTTCCAATTTGGCGCCATCAGCCGATCCGATACCTGGCGGCGGCGAGGGAATTACCTTTGCGCCTGGAACCTTTGTCGGGCCCTACCGAATTGAGGCCCCGATCGGCGCCGGAGGCATGGGCATCGTATTCAAGGCGCGGGATACGCGTCTCAATCGCGATGTCGCCCTCAAAATCATTCATCCAGCCTCATCGAATACGCGGCTCGAGGAAGCATTCCTACGCGAAGCACGGCTGGCGTCGTCGCTCAATCATCCGGGAATCGCCACCATTTACGACATCCTCTTCTTAGGCGGCCTCACTTGCATCGTGATGGAGTTTGTATCCGGTTCGCCACTTCACCGCCTGATCCCGCAGGGAGGACTTCCCATTGACCGTGCTCTCGCGATTGGCTGTGCGATCGGAAACGCCGTCGCCGCGGCGCACGCGGCAGGCGTTGTCCATCGCGACCTCAAGCCGGCAAATGTCCTGGTAAGAAGCGACGACAGTATCAAAATCCTCGATTTTGGCCTGGCGAAGATGATGGCTACGACGTCCCCGGATGCCGAGACCGAGTCGCTCAGCATCTTCCACGGGTCCGCAGTGGGCACGGTCGGCTACATGCCACCCGAGCAGGCCGAAGGCGCGCAGGCCGATACCCGCGCTGACATTTTCTCCTTCGGCGTCATTCTTTATCGCATGCTCACCGGCGCCATGCCCTTTTCTGGCGCCTCCTCCATCGATGTGCTCCGCGCGACCCACAGCCAGGACCCGCCGTCGATGCGCAGTATCCGGCTGGAGATTCCGCAGTCGGTAGAGACGGCCGTCCTCCGCTCGCTGGCGCGCAACGCGGCAGACCGTTTTCAGACCGTGGGCGAATTTCTGGAACAGTTAAGCCCGGAAACCGCCAAACCATCCGCCGCATCGCGGCAGCCCCCCGCTTCGCCACAGTATTCTGAGCGCACCATCGCGGTGCTGCCCTTAACCAACATCAGCCCCGACCCCGAGAACGAGTACCTCTGTGACGGGTTGGCCGAGGAGTTGATTGACGGGCTCACACGGATTGGCGGGTTGCGCGTGGTGTCCCGCAGCTCGTCGTTCCAGTTCAAAGGCACTCACCCTGATGTGCGCGAGATCGGTCTGCGTCTCGGAGTCCGGTTGGTGGTGAATGGGAGCCTGCGCCGCTCCACAGAGAATATTCGCCTCGCGGTTCAACTCACACAAACCTCCGACGGCTTCCAGGTGTGGTCAAAGCGGTTCGACGCCAAAGCGCAGGATATTTTCGCTCTGCAGGATGAGCTCACGTCCGCGGTTCTAGAGGAACTCCGGCAGCAGCTCGGCGCAAGGTTCTCCGCGCTCAATACCATGCACGATTCGCCCGCTCCCGAAGCCTACGATCTGTATCTCCGCGCGCGCTACGCCTTCAATCGCGAGACGCCCATAGGGTTCCAGGAGGCGCGCGACCTGTTCCGCAGTGCCGCCGCGGCGGATCCAAACTTTGCTCCGGCATGGATCGGAATCGCCGAAACTCACATGCGGCTTGAATGGTACGGGCTCGAACCTGCATCGGAAGCGGCGCCCGCCGCCAAGTCGGCGCTTGACGCCGCGTTGCGTCTCCGGCCCGATTCCGCGACAGGTTTGTGCAACCTGGCCATCACCCAGGCCGGATGGGATTGGGACTGGGCTGCCGCCGGCGAAACCTTTCAACGCGCACTCAATGCCGGACCGGATCTGGCCATGGTCCATTTCCATTACGGCCTCGACTTTCTTACTCCCCGGGGCAGGCTCCAGGAGGCACTCGAGGAGATCCGTCTTGCCGGACAACTCGATCCCCTCTCCGCCATCGTCAACACCGCCATCGGGGGCTGTCTCTACCGGATGCAACGCTACGCGGAAGCGGCAAGGACTCTGGAGGCCACGCTTGAGACAGCGCCGGGGTTCGGCCACGCACACTGGTCTCTTGGCCGCGTCCTGCTTGAACAGGGATTGTGGGACGAAGCCATTCGGCACTTCGACCGCGCGGCCGAAATCACGGGTCACCCGCCCGCAGCGCTCGCCGAGAGCGCGTACTGCCATGCACGCATGGGACTTCGCGACGAGGCCCAGGCCGCAATTAAGGAATTGCGCCGCCGATCCGAAAACGAGCCGATTTCACCGCTGAGCGAAGCCCTGGTCTACGCTGGACTCGGAGAAGACGATGCCGCAATGGAGCGTCTTGAACTTGCATTCCGCAGTCGCATGCTTCAGTTGATTTGGGTGAATGTCGATCCGCGTTTCGCTGCATTGCGCAACAATCCCGGCTTCCGGGACCTCATCTCCCGTATGGGATTGCCGGCGCTACTCTGAACCTGAATGTTTTGGAGGAGTTCGTGCCGCCCTGGACGGCTCTGTGACGACTGGTGCATTCCGCGAGCAACGAAGACTCAATAAAGTAGCGGCTCTTAGCCCCAGGCCAACCGACACTTCCGAATCCGCTTTCGGTCGCAAAACCGCGGCGAGAATCATGAACGGGAATGTTGAACTTCTTACCCCGACCCCGATGTTCGACCGTGCAGGCGACGCCTGGGACAGAACCACATTCCGGGCACGCGACAAGACAGAAGCCTGCACGCCGGATCGCCGGCGTTATTGGAAATGATGCGCTGCTTCTTTGTTTTTGTACATATCCGCATCTGCTCGGGCAATAAGGTGTTGAATTGTCTCCACGGGTTGCCACTCAGCGACCCCGGTTGACGCATCAAGATAGATGGGACTGAGAAAGTTACTGTCATCATCTCGGAGCATATATCGCTTAATGACATTGTCTCTGACCCTGCCCAGCATCGAGCGAGCCAGAGATTCGCCGCAAGTCATCACGACGATAAACTCGTCTCCGCCCCACCGGCCAACCAGATCCTGCTCGCGCGTGTTGGAACCAAGCGCTCTTGCGAATTGCTTGAGAAGATTGTCGCCGGCGACATGGCCAAATCTATCGTTGATGGCTTTGAATTTGTCGAGGTCGAATATTACGACGGTGAAAATCGAGCTCTTGGCGATGTTCGAGAGGATGACGGACTCTATCCTGCGACGATTGGCTATTCCCGTCAGCTCATCTGTGAACGCAAGATCCTCTGCATGCTTGAGCTTTGATTCATATGACGAGACTTCATTTCTTAGCTCGGCAATCAGATTTCTGCTCTCCTGTGCCATTTGCTTGATACTTAGTTTGAGATCAGATACGTGTTGTCCCGGCCTTGCTCGGATCTGCGAGAGGTCATTCAGGTCGCCGATTTTTTCCAGCTGTCCTGTCAGTCGACTGAATTGAGTAGTGTAGTTTTTGTCGCGGTCACCAATCGTCTCAGCAATCTTGGCAAGTGAGAGCAAGAACTCCCTCACCTCTTCAGCCTTTTTCTTCGAATCGTCGACGACGCGCATTCCCCATCTCTGGACATCGGATCGAACCCTGGATTCGCACTTCATGACGCAGGCGGCCGTGGGTTCGGCTGCGAGGCTGAGATCGACTTCGCCCAGTTTCCTATCGAGCTCGATACCATGTGCTGATCCGTCGAGGGAGGCGTTCTTGCCGAACGAGCGGATGGTCGTTCTGTAGTTTTCAATAATAGAGAGGAGATCATCAGCGCCCTCGATAGCTGCACTATGACTCTCGGGTCGCTCCATATCGAGAAATTTCTTTATGGAAATCAAAATTACCGCCTCCGCTAGTCACGATGAGACGTTGCCCTATTCGGTGAATTTGTCCGACCGGGTCGACGAGCCTGTTTTTCTGTTCTTCCGTATCTGCTGATCCTATTGCGTTTACGACAAACCTGTCGGTGGCGCTGGAAAAGCAGACTAGTCGGCTATATCGGCCCATCGCGCCGAAAAATCCATCTCGCTTATCCAAGTTCGGCCTCCAGAAGATCGGATTTCGTGACCGCAGACGATTGGCGTTTATGCACTATGGGCGAATGGCCGGTCATCCGGAAGTCGGAGATCTGAAGATTTCTTCCCCCTAGTTCACCCTTGCAAAAGCGCTAAGCGCGGGGGCGGTCGTGCATCCGAAAACCCGGAGAGCTCTACGAAAAACCGCGTTACACGCCGTTACTCATGTACCTCGTTTCGTGGCCGATATTCCTTCAAGGCCTTACCTCGAAAGGCAGCGTGAAATTTGGAATCGGGAACCTCGGCTCGTGCATTGGCGGAAATCGAGAGCGCCCTCGCCCCGAGGGGCTTCCGGTTGCGATTCATTCCCCGGCTGGAGGCAGCCTACAAAGCTGCGCGGACGGTCGGGCGGAACCGCGCCATTGCCACCTATCTCTTCATCTATCTGGCCGTTAAGCTGCTCTTTCTGCTGGCCAACTTGCAGGTCGGATCCCAGGTCTTCCGGGTCTCACGGCCCTGGATCTGACCGAGCCCGCAGCCGCCGCGCAGCTTCGCGCTGAGATTGAACAAACGTGGGGCGGTCTCGACATCCTTGTCACCAATGCCGGCTCCGCGCCGCAAGGCAGTTTCCTGGAACTAAGTGATGACGATTGGCCGGCAGGCTTTAGTTTGAAACTGTTCGGGAATCTGCGAGTCATCAAACAGATGTGGCCGTTGTTGAAATCTGCGAAGGGTCATCTGGTCATGATCGGCGGCGGCACCGCTCGCACGCCGGAGCGGCATCTATCGCTGGTTTCCGCCGTGAACGGCGGTATCGCAGCTCTTTCCAAGTCTATCGCCGAGCAAGGATTGCTGGATGATGTCCACGTCAACCTGGTCCAGCCCAGAACGATCCAGACCTCTCGTCGAAGGAAGCCGATGCAGAAGCTTGCCGCCCAGGAGGGAATGGACTATGCCGCGTATCTTCTCGAAGCGCCGCAGCGCTGAGGATTGCGCGACTCGGAGAACCATCCGACGTAGCGGAACTCGTCGCCTTTCTCTCCACGGACGAGGCGCGATGGATTCATGGGACAATTATCGACGTCGATGGCGGCCAGAACAAAGGAGTTTAAATGCGCGGGCTCCCGCAGTCATTCCTCATCGTGTTTCGTATTGGCGGGTGGCCCGGCCCAACCTCAACGATGCTGTTCCGCCGCCAAGGGGGTGCCTGTAGAAGGTCAAGAGGTTGTTCCGTAGTCGGAGCGGCTGATGGGCGGCTTGTAGTTGAGGCTACCATGGGGTCTTTGGCAGTTGTAGTAGTCGTTCCATGACTGAAGATGGAGGT
>Ga0181518_10001748_pt1 | contig 21807 bp, 23 predicted proteins | sample PEATcosm2014_Bin_28_FD_119751 | JGI IMG/M metagenome (GOLD analysis project Ga0181518, IMG submission 119751) | Peatland microbial communities from MTU Mesocosm Facility, Houghton, MI, USA - PEATcosm2014_Bin01_60_metaG | ecosystem: Environmental > Terrestrial > Soil > Wetlands > Peat | place... | reverse complement strand
TCGTGGTGAAGCCGCACGACTTCATTCCGGGGAAGAAGTATCCCCTCATCCTGAACGTTCACGGAGGACCGCAAATGCAGTGGGCGGACTCGTTTCGCGGCGATTGGCAGGTGTACCCCGGCGCCGGATACGTGGTGGCCTTCCCCAACCCCCACGGTTCGACCGGTTACGGCCAGGATTTCACCGCTGAGATTTCGGGCGACTTTGGCGGCCAGGTTTTCGAAGATCTTATGAAAGTCACCGACGAGCTTGCCAAGCTGCCTTACGTCGACAGCAGCCGCATGGGCGCGATGGGCTGGTCCTATGGCGGATATATGATGGACTGGTTTGAGGGCCACACGGACCGTTTCAAGGCGATCGCCTCGATGATGGGCCTGTTCGACCTTCCCGCGATGTACGGCGCCACCGAAGAGTTATGGTTTCCTGAGTGGGACCTCAAGGGGCAACCGTGGAACTCGGCGCTTTACGAGAAATTCTCCCCATCCAAGTACGTGGACAACTTCAAGACGCCGTGCCTGGTCATCACCGGGGAGGGCGATTATCGTGTGCCCTACACACAGTCGCTGGAGTTCTTCACCGCGCTGCAAAAGAAGAACGTGCCCTCACGCCTGATTGTGTACTCCAAGGCGGGCCACTGGCCGGACTGGTACGAAATGGCGCTCTACTACACCGCGCACTTAGAGTGGTTCCACAAGTACCTAGAAGGCGGCGGGCCGCCGTGGACGACGGAACGGTTCCTGCGGAATGACGTATTCGACAGCACAACGGGTGAGCGGACCAAGTAACGTCGAGTACCGCCGTCCTGTCCACGAAACGTAGTGAAGCCGGCTGGTTGAATTTTCATCGCGCCGGCTGCCTCCGTTGCCGCCCACGCGTTTTCCGGCGCGGTCCGTGGCCAAGTCGTTAACCTGGCGGTCGACCAGCCACTGGGCTCGAGTCGGCATCCGGAACACCGGTGGAGAGTCGCCGGGAAACCATACCGCTAAACAACCAGTATTTGGCTGCTGGACTACGATTGTTCTACGCCGTCAAGTGCGCGCAACCGTGCGATCAGTTTGCTGTCGGTCTGTCGTATCTTCCGGTCCTGGTTCACCCGCATTCGGATATCTCCTGCGACGCGCTCGAAAGCACAGCCAGCCACTGACCCGGCCGCGATGAAAAGGACGTGGTCTCCTCTTAAAACCAGAATGGCACCGAAGAACGGAAATACCCAGGCGACCAGATCAACGGCTCTTAGCATGGACAACCTCGGTGAGATTTCCTTTCTCCAGATGGCGGCCACAAAACCTTCAGGAATGCTTGGAAACCCTTGAACCCATCGGAGGGGGGTCCTGCCTGCCGGCCCAGACCGCCGGCCCGACTGATGCTTTGCCGTGCCATTCACTACATCCATTGAATTGTAAGCCGACGTAGTAGCCGCTGGACGTACGTCTGATATAGCGAGGACTGCCCAGCAGGAAATGCTCGGCCCATTCGATTTTGATAACGGCGTCCATGGGGACTGGGCCGGACATGAGAAGGCGGGCGCCCGACTCTGAGATGTCTACCAATTGACATTGAAAGCGGATGTCTGGATCGCCCAGCACAACGGCTGACACCGGAACCTCCACGCGCAGACGAGGCTCGCGCCTTAAATCGCTCAACGTCATATTTGTCATAAAACGCGATATTAACTTGAACAAAGGGCCGTCCACAATACTATTTAATGTTAATCAGATATTGAAAGCTGAATATTCACAAATAAGCGAAGTGGCTACGCTAGCGGCTGCGCCTGCTGCTGCCGGAGTTGCTGGGAGTTGGTGTAGATGGCGTGCGCACCTCCATCGCCGGGTGGCATCTCCTGCGGTCGCGCGCCGCTGTCTCGACCGAAAATGGCAGGCCGCCCATCAGCAGTGCCTTGCGCGTCGCCCTCAGGCAGATGCGCAGAATACTGCGCATTGCGCTGTTGGGCGAGAACTACCGGCCGCGCGGCAGCGGTACTTTGCGTGGCGCCATCGGACCGATGCGCAGAGGATTGCGTATCGCTAGGCGGGATGCCGGCCGGTACGGCACTGCCGGCCTCATCGGGACTTGTAACCCGCGCAGCAACAACATCTTGCAAGTCGTCGCCGGATCGACACGCAGAGGATTGCGTGTCGTCAAGCGGGGCGCGGTGCGTTGTCAGGCCGACGTTTCTACCATGAACCGCAGGCTGAGCGCCGATGTCTTGCGTGTCGCCCCCAGATCGATACGCAAAATATTGCGCGTTGTCCCCATCGGCCAAGGGGGCTTCTTCGGCCCCGTCTGCCATCCGGTCTACCGTCAGCAACGGCTGCCGAAGGAGATTATAGATGTTCCTGTTCTTCCGGCCCTTCCCCACCCACATCCGCTTCACTTCGATTAGGGGAAATGGTTCTGGCGGATTCCCCCGCGTGTAGTTCTTCAGCTCTTTGATCAAGGTTTGGAGCTGACGCACATTCACGCCGAGAGGAATCGCCAGCATCTCTTGGGACGGAAAACACTCAACGCTCTTGCCCTGGTGTTCGGCGAGCAGGACCCAAAGTAGCCGCGCGCCGGCACTGAGGGTCGGCTCCTTGAGGATGGCATCGGGAATTAACATTCGCCCCCATTGACCCATGGTACGCGATTGCGCGGGGGCAGGCCCTTGGCGGCATCGAATGTCGGTTGCTTGGTTTCGTTCGTCATGGGAGTACCCGACGCTACCGCCAGTTCACCAACTTCTCAGCCGCATCCTTCAGCCTGATATCCACGACACGCAGATAGATCATCGTGGATTGGATGCTCCGGTGCCCCAGCCAACTCTGCACCTGGTCCACGCCCATTCCCTGCTGCAGCAAACGCCACGGCGCACGTGTGTTTGAGCGTATGGAAGTGGCAGAGCGCCGGCGGAATCCCCGCCGCGGCGCCGCACTTACGCATCAGCTTGTGCAACACTGTGCGGCCGATCGGCCCATTCTGCCGGCTGGGGAATAGAGGACCCGGCTGGCGTCCGCGGATCCGCAACCAGGCCCGCAGTTCCTTCTCTTCCCCCTTGGTCAGATCGAAGATCTTCGAGAACGAATCCTTGAGGCGCCGGCAATAGAGCGTACGCTGGTTGATGGTCGGGGGCGTGTAGTCGCGCATTTCGAGCATCCCGATCTCGCTCGCGCGAAGCCCGCGGTGATAGGCAATCGAGAAGATGGCGCGGTCCCGCGGATTCGTAATCACGGCAAGCAGGCGCTCGATCTCAGCCTCTGTGAGGAACGCGATCAACGTGCCAGCTCGAGGATCGAGGCAGGGGTAGAACTTCAGCGGCGGCCGCCGCGGCACCGAGTGCAACAGAACGGGTATTCTGTTGCACTCGTGTCCCGTTTCACTTTGTAACTCGTTGATTCCAGGTTCAGGGTTCTCCTGGGGACTCTTCAGTAAGGTTGCACTCGACCCCTTTTTGGGCCGTTTTACAGGCATTTGGGCGCTCCTCCTCGATCATCGCGGAAGAAGGCACCGAGCGCTAGATTACCTGCAGATAGGGGTCTGGAGACGACCTTCAGTTTCGAGTCGTTTTGGGGCTGTTTTGGAGCGTTTCCCCGCGGTTTCGGACCGTTTTCCGCACAAAACTGACTAAAAACGCAGGTATTTGAGGGAGTGACGGTTTTGGCGAAAGTGCTCCAAGTCCTTTGTTTACGGGCTCGCGGGCCACCCGGCGCCCGCAAAACGCATCAATTCGCACCACCCAGCGGGGGGTACTCAAAAATCACGTTTTTCAGTCCGGGAACCAGAATTTACCTTCGCGCACGCGCTCGATCCACGCCAGCGGAAATTCGGCGAGCGCTTCGGACGGCACGCCCTGAAAAGGATCTGCGGCCATCTGCATGTGGTTCTCGCCGTCTCCTTCACACGCAAGACCGTCCGGCAGGGTCACGAATTTGGCCGTACGTCGATGACCTGCCGGCGCACCATTTTCATGGGACGACGTTTACTAGGAGAAAATTCCCTTGGACCGCTAGCGGGCTGAAACTTCTCAGATCGGGACTTCCCGCCCGCGCGTCGTAAGCGGCACCTTTCCGAGCCCTGCCCACGCTGAGGGTCATTGGCTCGCGGCTTCCGGCGCGATCAAGATTTACTGCGCGACCGACTCGTCAAAGTGCTGTATGGCGAGGCAAGCATACTGTATTTTCTGGAGAATTGAATGAATTCAGCAATCTTGGAAACGGTCTTCGCGGTTGCTTCTGCGGAGCATCGGGATCAGGAGAATGCCGCAAAGCTCGTAGAGTACGGCGGCAATTATTAGCTCGCGACGCATCCCGATCAAGTCGGCCAGCCGCGCGACCGCTAACGCCGCAAACGGTGCAACACCCGTGAACGCCAACGAGTAGAGACTCATCACGCGGCCTCGGAGGCCGTCCGGGACACTCTCCTGAACCATCGTGGAGGCCAATCCGAGAGTGCTGGATATTCCGAACGAGAGGACTACCGCCGCCACGACAGACAGCGCCAGGTTGTGAGACCAAGCCAGTGCGAAGACCGCAAGGGAGATTAGCAAGAGTGATGCCGTGATCCATGTGATGCGGAACCTGCGCGGGAGGGCGAGTAGAAATATCGCTCCCAAAAACGCGCCAGCACCTGAGGTCGTCATCATGGTCCCCAGCCCGCCAGGCCCGACTTCCAGCACATGCTTGGCGTAGAACGGCATCAGGGTGGCCGCGTTCGGGAACACGAATATGGTGGTAATGGTCGTCAGGCCTAGGAGGGCCATAATCTGAGGGCTCTTGCGTACGTACTGCACCCCTTCCGAAATTGAGAGCCGGCCCGCCGCTCTGCCGCTGTCGGCAGTTCTGGGCCGCATCATCAGGAGGCTTCCGATCACAGCGAGGAAACTCGCGCCGTTTGCGAAGAAAGCAGCCGCGGTTCCCCACCGAGCCACAAGCCACGACGCGATTGCCGGGCCGATAATGCGAGAGCCGTGGAATGTCGACTGATTCAGCGCGATTGCCCGAGGCAGATCCTCTCTGTCCACGAGTTGAGGAAAGAAAGACTGATAAGCAGGCAGGTCGTACGCTGTAGCGACTCCGAGCAGTAGTGCGATCAACCAGACATGCCAAAGCTGCAATTGACCTGCCTGAATCAGGACGCCCAGCACGATCGCGAGCAGGGCTAGCACTGTCTGCGTGACAAGCAGGATTCGACGCCGGTCCACGCGGTCTGCCGCGACCCCGCCGAAAGGCGTCAGGATCAGCATGGGTATCGAGGCGGCCAGGTTAACCGACGCTAGCGCCCAGGCGGAGGAAGCCAGCGTGGTCACGACCCAACCCTGGGCGAACTGCTGCATCCAGGTCCCGGTTTGTGAAATTACCTGGCCGCTCCATAACAGACTGAACTGCCGATTCCGGAGCGCCCCGAGGAGGTTCTGCGGCGGACCGGTCGTAGATGGCTCGGGCGCTAGCGCCGCTGCCTGAGCAAGGTGCGAGAGTTCGGTCGTCACTGTTAAGGGCTCGTCCTCCCACAGGACGTCGGTCTTAAGAGGGGGCATCGCGTATTCACCTGTTCTCCTGCCGCCACAGACTTCAGAAGCTTGTCGCTGGATCGTACGCCTTCGCCGGCGCGAACTCTCCGGCCTGGGCGCGCTGGTGCAAGTCCCAAGGGGAGGCGCCCGCTTTGCGTGCCTCGACCATCTTGTCCGGGTCCACCTGCGCGGGCCGTCCGGCCTCTCCCTCTCTCAGGTATTCGGTTGCCGTCCATGGGCTGCCGAAGTTGTAGCAGAACATTTCGACGGAGTTTCGGTCGGGGTCCTGATAGTAGAGAGAAATTCCCGGCCCGTGGTCCGCTGCCCAACGGAGGGGAATCCCGGCTTTTTTCAGGCGGACATAAGTACCGAGCAGATCGTCAACGGTGGCGCATTCGAACGCGACGTGCTGCAGACCGGTGTGTTGAAGCCGATTTGGATCGGCACTGGCCTTGGGTATCTCGAAGAACACAATCCGATGATCCATCTCGTCGTTGCTGATGAACGCCAGCGCCGAGAAAGGAGGTCCCTGATGGGTCACGCGTGCGATCGTTGGAATCTTGGAGCGATGGTTTACTGTCATGCCCAGCGCCTTCCGGTACCACTCGACCATCGGGTCCAGGTCGGCTGTAATCAGCCCATAATGATGCAACTTCGGATGAACTGTTGTTTCGGTATTCACGTTTTTCTCCTTTTCTGATTCGATCTATTTGTATTGCCGCGATTGGTCGGCCTCATTAGTCTCTTTCCGTGGCTGGTTCTAATCTCAAAAATCAGTGCGGAATTTTCGACTCCTGTTGCTTGGAGCTGCGCTCCGGCCTGGTGCATAGAAACGAGCAGGCTTCGTCCCGCTGCATCCATGCCAGTGACTTCGTTGAGATCCACTTCGATCTGTTTCCCCGAGCGCAGTGCCAAGCGCCAAGCGTTTGCGGTTTCAGCGACCCAGGGTCCAGCGAGTTTCCCGGAGAGAGTCAATCTGCGTGTTTCATCGCATTCCTGAACTGTGATCCGTAACATCACCTTGCCTGCAACGTAGAAACGCAAGCATCGGGCCAATAACTAACTCTCGTGAAAACAAAGCGTTAGGTGCTGCGGAGATCGACGTGCGGCCAGGAGCCCGCCAGCAGGCTGCCAGAATGCCGGCGGATTCAAGATTGAATTCTCTGGCTCTTCACCGATCCACTTGCGTCTGCACTACACTGGCAGAAGCGAGGAAAAACAGTATGCCCTCCGGAGCGAACGCCTCGGAAACAGCGCCCTTGCCTGAGGAGGCCCCTGAGAGCGGGAACGATCAGCGTTATCGTGAACTGATCCGCTCGCAGGAGCGGCTTAAACTTCTGCTTGAAATCACGAACCGCGTCGTTTCCAAGCTCGACCTGCCCGACCTTCTCCGTGAAATCTCGGCCAACATACGGCGTGTGCTGGATTGTAATGTCGTAGGCGTCAGGCTCCCCGATCCGGAGACGGGCGAGTTGGTGATGAGGGGTATCGACAGCAAATCTGAGCTGCCACCGAACCTGACGACATCGCTAGTAAAGCGTTCGACAGAGTCCGTATTTCGGACGCGCCAGATTGCTAGACTCACCAGTAAAGAGATTGCCTCCGAGCCCGGTATCGCGGCGGCGGGGACCAGGTCGCTTTGCATGTTTCCGCTTGTGAGCCACGACCGCGTCCTCGGCGTTCTCGGACTCGGTTCCGTGCAAGAAGATGCTTTCAGCGACGACGATGTGAGCTTCCTGGGACAGGTCGCGAACCAAATAGCGCTGGCCGTGGAGAATGCACTCGCTTACGGTGAGATCTCGCAATTAAAAGACAGGCTGGCGCGGGAGAACGTCTACCTCGAATCGGAAATCCGCAGCGAACTTCACTTCGACGACATCATTGGGACGAGCAAAGCTCTCCAGCGGGTGCTTAAGGACGTCGAAACCGTGGCACCGACCGATTCTACCGTTCTGATTTACGGGGAGACGGGAACCGGAAAGGAGCTGATTGCCCGCGCGCTCCACAACCTCAGCGCTCGGAAATCCAACGCATTCGTCAAGCTCAATTGCGCCGCGATTCCCACCGGATTGCTGGAAAGCGAACTGTTCGGTCACGAGAAAGGCGCCTTCACTGGCGCGATATCGCAGCGCGTTGGCCGCTTCGAAGTGGCACATCGCGGAACCATCTTCCTGGACGAGATCGGGGAGATTCCGCTGGAGCTTCAACCTAAGCTTCTGCGTGTGCTTCAGGAGCGGGAGTTCGAGCGGCTCGGCAGCTCACGAACTCTGCGCTCGGACGCCCGGCTGATTGCAGCTACGAATCGTGATCTGAAGGAAATGGTGGACCACCAGAAATTCCGATCGGACCTGTATTACAGGCTGAACGTGTTTCCGATCCGAGTTCCGGCTCTGCGTGATCGCAAGGAAGACATTCCGCTTTTGGTGCGGCACTTCGTCCAGGAATTCAGCCGCCGCAATAATCGCGCCATCGATACGATCCCTTCCGAAGCTATGGACGCGCTGATGCGCTATTCCTGGCCGGGCAACATCCGCGAACTCCAGAATGTCATCGAGCGGGCTGTTATCATCTCCCGCGGCCCAGTGCTTACGGTGGCTATCTCTGAACTCGACGCCGACATCGCGAAGCGGGATGCCGGCGGCAACGTAAGCCTTCAGGACACTCTTAACGAGACCGAGCGCAGCCAAATTCTGCGTGCGTTGGAATCAGCGAATTGGGTAATCTCGGGTCCCGACGGAGCTGCGGCTCGCCTCGGAGTGAAGCGGTCCACTCTTCAGCTTCGGATGCAGAAGCTGGGTATTCGCGTTTCCCGGACAGCTGTTCGGGATCAGAAATAGCCACTGGCGGTCTCTAGCGGCGCAATCTCAAGGTTGTCCATGTCGCTGGCAGTCGGCAGCCAGGATTCTGGCAAAACCGGCGTGAGCAGGCTCGTCGAGCCTAACTTTTTCAATCAGATACAGCGGCAGCGGCTTGGTACGACCGGTGCTTTTCCTTCGGGCGGATTGTTCAATTCAAGAACGCTTGAAGGAGAAGAATATGGCCTACACGATTTTGCACGTTGAAAGCAGCCCCTTGGGGGATCGTTCCGTTTCGCGGAAGCTGGCCGCAAGAATACTTGCGGAACTCAAGGCCAAGCATCCCGACAGCAAAATCATCGATCGTGATCTCGCCGCGATTCCTTTTCCGCATCTGAACGGACTTACTGTGGGCGCGTTCTTTACCCCACCGGAACAGCGGGATGAGATGCTTTCGGAGGCCATTAGACTGTCCGACGAGGCGGTAGATGACGTCATGGCGGCGGATGTCATCGTGATCGGGGCGCCGATGCACAATTTCAGTATTCCGTCTTCTTTGAAAGCCTGGATCGACCACATCGTTCGCACCGGCCGAACGGTCCGCTACACCGCGAAAGGACCAGAGGGGTTAGTGCCCTCCGGCAAAAAGGTAATCATCGCCTCTGCGCGCGGCGGCTTCTATTCGGATGGGCCTTCAAAGGCGCTGGATTATCAGGAGACCTATCTCAGGGCCGTTCTGGAGTTCATCGGGCTGACGGACATTACTTTCGTCCGCGCGGAAGGCGTGGGGAGAAGTCCGGAGGCGCAAAACACCGCGATGCAACTCGCGGAAGCCCAGGTCGCGAGTGCAGTACAAGCGGCGTAACACCGAACACGGAGTGCTCAAAATGAACACGGAAATCACGGTCCATCCGAAGCTTCAGCATTGCGGTCTGACGACAGGAAACCTGGACGGCATGCTTGACTGGTATCGAAAAGTACTCGGGATCGTTGTCCATGCTCGCGTGAATGCGCCCGCGGGTTCGCCGTTTAAGACGGTCGCGTTTGCAACGAACGACGAGGTGAATCACCGTCTTTCCTTCTTCGAGACGCCCGGTCTACCGAGCGATGGTGAAAGGGACCGGCACGCGAGAGTGCAACACATGGCGTTCGAATATAAGTCGCTCGATGATTTGCTCGGCACTTACCTTCGGCTGAAGAAACTTGGCATTCCGCTATTGTGGGCCGCAGACCAGTTTATTCAGACGGCGATGTACTACCAAGACCCCGACGGCAATATCGTTGAGCTGAACGTAAACAATTTCGCCGACGACTGGGCTGTGACAGAGCAGTTGCAACACTTGCCGGACCGGCTCCATGTGAATATCGATCTCGACAAGCTGATCGCAGCGCGCAAAGCAGGCGCCTCCGCATGGGAACTCCACGAGCGTGCTGTCGCCGGAGAGTTCACTCCCGCAGCATCGTACGAGCTGCATACGACGAAGTGGTGACGAGCCGGGTGCGCCACACACCCCCCTGAGGTCCTGGCGGAACAATGATCGGAACTAAGCCCTATGGCGAGCTGAAGCATTGCCAAATCAATGGCAAGCGAATGGCCTACATCGACGAAGGCGAGGGTGACGCAATCGTGTTTCAGCACGGTCAGCCAACGTCGTGTTACGTGTGGCGAAACGTCATGCCGCATTTGCAAGGAATGGGACGCCTGATTGCCTGTGATCTGATCGGTATGGGGGGCTCGGATAAGCTTGATCCATCGCTCGGGCCTGACCGTTATAGCCTCGCCACTCACGGTGAGTATCTCTCCGGTTTGTGGGATCAGCTGGATCTTGGGAATCGGGTGGTGCTCGTGCTGGACGATTGGGGTGCAGTCCTCGGTTTTGATTGGGTGGGACGAAATAGCCGGCGCGTGCGCGGAATCGTGCACATGGAGGGCATTGCCGCGCCCCTGATTTGGTCGGACATCCCCGAATACGGCCATGCTCTGTTCAAGGCGCTCCGTTCGCCGGAAGGCGAGCGCCTAGTCCTCGAAGAGAACATATTCATTGAAAAGATTCTGCCTCAAGCAGTCATGAGGCAGCTCACGGACGAGGAGCTGAACCGCTACCGTTCGCCCTACCGGAACTCGGGCGAAGATCGCAGGGCGATGCTGTCATGGCCTCGCAGTCTTCCGATCGACGGTGAGCCAACCGAGGTCGCTGGGGTCGTTAGACAGAACTGTGATTGGTTGGCCGAGAGCGGGCTGCCGAAATTGTTCATTAACGGCGAACCTGGAACGCTAGCGCGGGGCCGGCTGCGCGAGATCGTCCGGCAATGGCCGAACCAGACGGAGCTTACCGTGAAAGGTCGAAAGCTGTTACAGGAGGACAGCCCCGACGAGATTGGCGCAGCAATCGCGGACTTCGTTAAGAAACAACGCGAGTAGTTGGCGACTCCTCGTAGATGCGGTCACCCGAAACGGCATTCTGGGAGATCAGTCCCGTTAAGTCGCGGTCAGGTCTGGAACACGTCACTGGGCCGTATTGCGGCCTCCACACTGCCGGGCTGCACGCGCTCGCCCCACGCCGGCGGAAATTCTGCGAGCGCCCCGGCCGCCACGCCCGCGAAGCGGCGTGCATTTGCGTAAGGTTGTTCCTGCGCTTCCAGACGACGGCGCATTCCGCAGCGTTTCGGGCAAGCCGCCGGTGCCGCTCCGCGTCGGCAGGCGCGCCGGCGATGGCTGGATCGACCAAGGGCGAGCTACGGCAGCCAGAACAGCCCGCCGCGCCCGCGCTCGATCCGCGCCGGCGGAAATTCCGCGAGCGCTGCGGGCGGCGCGCCCGCGAAGCGGCGTGCGGCTTGCGTAGGCGTTCTGCGCCGCATGTGCCAAGCCGGTGGTCGTCGGCGTTACCACGACGAAGGGCGAGCTCCGTCAGCCAGCACCGCCCTCACCGCACGCGCTCGCTCCACGCCGGCGGAAATTGCACGAGCGCTTCGGCGGCGCGCCCGCGAGGCGGCGTAGCTGGTTGCGTAAGGCGTTTCTGCGCTGGCCAGACGCGGGCGCGTTGGGCGGCAGTGCGGGCAAGCTGCCGGTGCGCTGCGTGTTAGCCGTCGCTTCGGCGCTGGCAGGATCGACGAAGGGCGAGTCGCGGCAGGCAGAACCGCCCGTCGCGCACGCGCTCGATCCACGCCAGCGGAAATCCTGCGAGCGCCACAAAAAGTAGTGGAAGGGTGACCGATCAACCGGGAGCTGAGCGGACACGTTTCGGCACTGCGGCGTTACAGACGGTTTCTCCCCTTTGTGGGATCGCTTTTCCCTCTATTCGGCTCGCAAAGCCTCAATGGGGTTTACGGCCGACGCTCTGTGCGCGGGTATATAACTGGCGGCCACAGCAGCCGCGAGCAAGGCGGCGGACACGGCGCAATACGTCGCCGGATCGACCGGGCTGACTTCAAACAGAAGCGAGGACAGCGCGCGCATCAGCGCGGCAGCCGCCATGAGACCGAGAGCCACCCCGACCGCGGCGAGCAGCACCCCCTGGCGCACCACCATTGCCCTTAGCCTTGCTCCTTGGGCCCGAGCGCGATGCGAATCCCGATCTCCCGTGTGCGCTGCGAGACCGAATAAGACATGACGCCGTAGATGCCGATCACGCCTAGCAGCAGCGCCATTCCCCCGGCGATGGCCAGCATGACAAGGGTAAAGGAACTGCGCGCCATGGATCCGCGATAGACCTGCTCCATGGTGCGGATCCCAGCCAGCGGGACATCCGGATTGACGGACCACACGGCCTGCCGGATTTCGTTGATGAAGCTCTCGGAGCCGGCGCGGCTGCCGCGGATGGCGAAAACCGCTGTGCGCTGGATGAAAGTCTCCTCGTCATCGAAGTTCTTCATCATGACAGGGCAGTACACGGTGGTGGGCGCCTTCCGCTCGGCGCCGTCGCTGTGGACATCGGCCACCACGCCGACGATGGTGCGCCAGGGATCTTTGATGCTCAAGCGCACGCGTTTGCCGATGGCCGCCCCTGGGTTGCGCCAGAGCTCGCGCGCCATATTCTCGGAGACCAGCACGACCGGCTGTTGGCCATAGATGTCGGTCCATGTGATATCTCGTCCAGCAATCAGTCGCGTTCCCATGGTCTGGAAAAAACCCGGCACGATGAACTTGAAGCGGCGCAGCGGCGGCAGCTTCCCCTCGGTGTAGGGCCGGTCTTCGGGGTAGAGCACATCGGCGTAGTTGTTTCCGTCGGTGGGGATGGAGTCCACGAGTGCGGCCGCGGAAACGCCGGGGATGGCGGCGACTTTTCGCAGAATCTCCTGCTGCATACGCAGCACGCGCTCCGGCTCCTTCACTTGAGTTTCAGGGATGAAAACAGTCAGGGTCTGCAACTCACGTGGAGCTGTGAAGCCGGGCTGGACATTCCGCATGGCCTGAAAGGTGCGGATCATCAGGCCGGCGCTGATCAACAGAATCGCCGCCAGCGCCACTTGCAGCACCACCAGCGCATTGCGCGCGCGATGCGTCTCCCTGCTCTGGCTTAACGTTCGTCCCCCGGCCCGCAGTGCAGCCATCAAATGGGGCGCGGCAAATTTGATTACCGGTATCAGCCCAAACAGGACTCCGGCCACGAGCGATAGGGCCAGCGTGAACAGGAGGGCCAGAGGATCAAGTCTGATGTTTTCGAGACGAGGAAGGGGACGCCGGCGCCAGCCTGACGAGAAGGCGCAAGGCGCCATACGTGAGGCCCAATCCGGCCGCTCCACCAAGCACGCCCAGAAAAACACTTTCCACCAGAAACTCGCAGGCGATTTGGGGCGAGCCGGCGCCTAGAGCGGTGCGAATGGCAAGCTCCTGCTGGCGTCCTTCGGCGCGGACCAGAAGCAGGTTGGCTACGTTGGCGCAGGCGATGAGCAGCACCACACCGATACTGGCCATCAGCACCCAAAGCACTTTACCGAGGTCGCCGACTACGTCCTGCTTCAGCGGACGCAGACTGGGCTGGATGCGGGCGTCCTCGAATTGTTTCACGGTGAAGCCGGGGGGCGGCGGGAATTTCGCATTCACCATGGGAATCATGCGTGCGACATCGGCATTGGCCTGCGCCAGGGTGATGCCCGGTTTGAGCCGCGCGATGGACTGGTAGGCGAAGTTGCCGAGGAAAACTTTGGCACGCTCGAACCGAAGCGGAACGATCAAGTCCGGCTTCTCATTGAGGAACTGGAAGGTTTGCGGCATGACGCCAATGATCTCTCTGGCCGCTCCGTCCGCCACGATGCGGCGGCCGATCACGGAAGCATCGCCACCGAATTTGCGCTGCCAATAGCCATAAGTCAAAATCACCGTTTGCGGACTACCGTGAGTTTCGTCTTTCAGCGTGAACCACCGGCCGAGAATTGGTTGGACACCGAGGGCCTGGAGCGTGCTTGAAGTAACATCGATGGCCGCAACCCGCTCGGGGGCGGCGAACCACGTTGAGGTACAGGCAATCCTCACTCATACCGTTGCTGCGGAACCAATAGTCGGCGCCGGGTGAGGTGCGCTGCATGCACCGGGGACCGAACTGGTCGGCGTTGCGGGCGCCGGTCCAGTTCGTGACGGGTTGCGGCTCCCGCCAACGTAGGTCGCCGACAGGAGGCTGTGCGAACGGGATGCCCTTGAAGTTGCGCACACCGTCTTTGGGCGCGGAGGTGGATTCGAGGATGCCGTTCGCGGTCGTTACGCGGTCAGCGGCGAGGGCCGGCACTACCGCGGCGCTGCAGATAACGATGGCGGGGAAGAGAAAGCGCATACGAAGCCTCATCTGAGATTTCCGTCTTGGAATCTCTACCACAGAGTGTCGCCGATTGTGCCTCCGGGGTCAACGCAAGTGGAGTTGGTTTCCCGGGGGTGCATCGCGCTGACTGGTCCGCCTCGCGCGCGTCCACGCCGGCGGCGATTGGGCGATTCAGCCGGCACGCCCGCGAGGTGGCGTGCTGCTTACGGAGGTCCTGCGCAGCCAGACGCGGGGGCGTTCCGCGGACGGCTCGAGCAAGCTGCCGGTGCGCGCCGTGGCGGCAGCCGCGTCGGCTACGGCTGGATCGACCACGGGCGAGCTACCGGAGCCAAAACCGCCCGGCCCGCACTCGCTCGATCCACGCCGGCGGAAATTCGGCGGGCTGCTGGCGTAAGGCGCTCCTGCGCAGCCAGACGAGGGCGCGTGCCGCGGCGGTTCGGGCAAGCTGCGTGCGCGCCGTGCGTCGACGCCCGCCCGCGCTCGATCCACGCCGGCGGAGTTCTACGAGCGCTGCGGCCGGCACACCCGCGAGACGGCGGGCTGCTTGCGTGGGGCGTTCCTGCGCAGCCGGACGAGGGCGCGTCCGCGGCGGTGCGCGCCTGTCGGCAGCCGCTTCGGCGATGGCTGGAGCGACCAGGGGCAAGCTACGGGTCCATTAGCCCAGCTAAACTGGTAGCAATTGTCGATCCCCAAGATCGCCCCTATGCCGCTGGCGCAACTGCGCGCGCCCTTCGACCATCCGGACTGGTTGTTCGAAGTGAAGTATGACGGCTTCCGCGCGCTGGCATGTTTGGAAGGCGGCACCGTGCGCCTGGTTTCGCGCAAGGGGAACACGTACAAATCCCTTCCGGCGCTATGCCGGTCGCTCGCCGCGTGCATGACTGTAAGCGACGCGGTCCTGGACGGTGAGATCGTTTACCTTGGCCCGGATGGCAAGCCGCAGTTCTACGATCTTATGCGCCGCCGAGGCCCTCAGTATTTCTACGCGTTCGACCTGCTGTGGTTGAACGGGCGTGACCAGCGCGGCTTGCCCTTGCTGGAGCGCAAACGGCGGTTGCGGGAAATCGTGCCGCGGGCACCGTCGCCGCTGCTGTACGTGGACCACGTGGTCGGCGCCGGCGTGGACTTGTTCGAGGCTGTCGGCCGGAATGACCTGGAGGGCATTGTCGCCAAGCGGGCCGACGCGCGATACACACCGGAAGAGCCGACGTGCGTGAAAATCAAAAGTCCGACGTACAGCCAGATCGAGGGCCGGCAGGAGCTGTTCGAGAAACGACGACCGGCCGCACGGTGATCGACAGGAGCCATATCAGGCCAAGCGGGTTTCCGTCAGATTGCTTTGGCCCACGATTGGGAGTAGACTTTGTCAGACGGATAATAAGATCTGAATTTGCGGGTGGCCCCTATGATCGGCCCCACCATCTCGCACTACAAAATCACCGAGAAGCTCGGGGAAGGCGGGATGGGGGTGGTCTACAAGGCCTTCGACCGCCATCTGAAGCGCTTTGTTGCTCTCAAGGTACTGCCTCCGGAGAAGGTCGCCGACCCGGAGCGCAGGCACCGCTTCGTCCAAGAAGCCCGGTCCGCCTCGGCCCTCAACCACCCCAACATCGTCACGGTCTACGATATCGACCAATCGGATGGCGTTGATTTCATCGCCATGGAGTACGTCGAGGGCAAAACCCTCGGCGCACTCATCGGGCACGAGGGGTGGCAGCCAAGCGAATCCCTGAAGTACGCCGTCCAGATCGCGGATGCGCTGGCCAAGGCGCACGCAGCCGGCATCGTGCATCGCGACCTTAAGCCGGGCAATGTGATGGTCACCGCCGAAGGGCGGGTGAAGGTGTTGGACTTTGGACTGGCGAAGCTGGCCGCGCCAGCCGCTGCGACCGCTGTCGGCGCGGATGAAACGACCCGCAGCCTCGCTGTGGACCAACCGGTTACCGGAGAAGGGGTCGTCTTCGGCAGCGTTCCCTACATGTCGCCGGAGCAGGCCGAAGGCAAGCCGGTGGATGCGCGCAGCGACATCTTCGCATTCGGCGCGGTGCTCTATGAGCTGCTGAGCGGGCGGCGGGCGTTCCACGGGGAGAACTTGATCTCCACCATGGCGGCGATTCTGCACGGCGAGCCGGCGCCGCTGGATGCGCCGGCCGCGCTGCAACAGATCGTGAAGCGCTGTCTGGCGAAGCCGCCGGGGCAGCGCTATCAGACCATGGCCGAGTTGCGGGAAGCGTTGGGAAAAGCGGCGCAGGCGGGAGTGCCCACGCAACAGCAGCCATCCATCGCGGTGCTGCCGTTTGCCAACATGAGCCGCGATGCCGACGACGAATACTTCAGCGACGGGCTGGCCGAGGAGATCATCAATTTTCTGGCCCAGATTCCGGGGCTGAAGGTGACCGCGCGCACTTCGGCGTTCGCGTTCCGCGGCAAGGAGCAGGACATCCAGAAGATCGCGGAGGCGCTGCACGTGCGAACGGTTCTGGAAGGCAGCGTGCGGCGCTCCGGGAATCGCATTCGCGTCACGGCCCAGCTCATCAACTCCGAGGACGGCTTTCATCTCTGGTCGCGGCGCTATGACCGGGAGATGGCGGACCTGTTCGACCTGCAGGACGAAATCGCACAGGCCATCGCGTCCGCGTTACAGGTGGAGCTTTCCGGAACGCCCGCGCGGTTGCAGCAGTACAAGCCCAGCCTGCCAGCTTATGAGGCTCTGTTGAAAGCGCGGCACTATCTGGGGATCTTTCGTCCGGACTTGCTTCCGCGGATTAAGGAATGCTTCGAGCAAGCCATCGCGCTGGATCCGAAATTCGCGCTGGCCCACTGCGAGTACGCGGAGTATTTCTCGGCCATGGTATATATGGGAGCGCTGTCGGCCAACCAGGCCTTGCCCATGATGCGCTCCCTCGCGCAGAAGGCGCTGGAGTTGGATCCCTCCCTGTCCGAAGGACACGCGAGGCTGGGCTTCGTGGCGGCCTATCTCGAATACGACTGGAAAGAAGCGGAGAGGTGCTTTCGCCTGGCGATGGCGCGCGATCCCGTTCCGGTCCTTGTGCGCCTCGACTACGCCGGGGGTTACCTTATGCCCAGCGGCCGGCCGACCGAAGCCCTTCAGCAGATAGAACTCGGACTGCAAGATGATCCGCTAAATCTGCTTCTGCGACTTAACCGGGCGGGCTGCCTCGCCGCAGCCGGCCGCGACGAGGAAGCTGCCGAGGGATGTCGCGAACTTCTGGAATTCAATCCGGCCATGGAGAGTGCGCAAACAACCCTGGCCGCTCTGCATGCGCTGCGGGGGGAGTTGGACCAGGCGCTGGCGTTCAGCGAAAAGGCTTACGCCCTCGCGCCTCTGGTGCCCGGCACGATCGGATTGCTCGCCGGGCTACTGAAGCGCACCGGAGATACGCGCCGGGCGGATGAACTGCTCCAGAAGCTCCGGCCCTTCGATGCGTTCGGCGCTCCCCGAGGCCTGGCGATTTACCACTGGGTGCTCCGGGAATTCGACGCGGAAGCGGACTGGCTAGAGAAGGCCATCGACCAGCACGACCTGTACGGTGCCTTGTATCTGCGGGGCTTGTTAGGAAGGGGACTGCACTCCACTCCGCGCTGGGCTGGGTTGATGCGGAAGCTCAATCTGTCGGAATCGTGATCACGTGCAGGCACAATGCGTAAGCTCGCAACCCGTGAATGGCCTGGCGGCTGCCTTAAGAACCGTTATCGCGCGAGGATTATGGTCTGTCCGACCGCCAATCGACCGATGCGAGTGACCGCGCCATAGATTCCGGCGGTGTTCTGATTCGCACGAACTACCGGAGAAGGCCCCGTGACGACTGCGGACCCTTTAGGGCTCCAGATCCAGACGGTACGCCATCAAAAAGTCCAGGATGTCGCTGGCTTCCATCATGTCTTTAGCCGCAAAGCGAACGCTGTGTGAGTCCGTGCGCGTGAACACTCGCCCCAGGTACGATAGCGCCTCAGCCGGGGTCACGCTCTTGAACGAGATATCCACCGTTACCGGTGTCGCCACCATGTAAGGCTTGCGCCCAGACAGCCCTCGTACGGCCGCCGCGGCCTTCTCTCGGATCAGCCGCTGCGCGGCTTCCGGCGTCTTCGTCTCGGCCGCATGGAAGCCGAGTGTCCGTTTGGTTTCGGCCGCCTCCACATCGCCGATCGCCGCGCGCACCTCGGTGATAGCCGCATCATCGCCCGAAATAAAGATCACTGGTACGCCAAACTGGCCCGCAATCGCGGCGTTCCAGGCGCCCTCCGTCACAGGCTGTCCGTTCAATGCCACACGCGTCAGGCGCGCGCTGGAGAACGTGTGCGCGCGCACGCCCTTCGCGTTGTGCGTAGACGCGTGATAACCCACGAACATCGCGGCATCGAAGCTCCCGTCGATCCCGCCCATCATGCCGCCATGCCGTGGATCGCCTCGGACGATCCGCACGTCAGGCGGGAACTGCTCGATCAGCAAGTTCTGTTCGTTGCCGTGGGCGTCGGCGATGACGAACTCCGTGGCCCCGGCCTGCCGCGCGCCCTCCATCGCCGCCAGCGTTTCCTGCGTCATGAAGTTGCGAAAGCGGTCGTACTCGAAAAATCCGGGCATCAACTGGTCCACCGAAACCACGCCCGCGACCCCCTCCATATCAACTGATATAAAAACCTTCAGCGTCCGCGGCTGCTGGCCGTAACTGATCGCAATCCCGGTGAACGTAATGAACAAGGCGAGCGCACTTCGCATATATCAGCACAGTATATCGGAGTTGGAGTCTGACCCTGCAATCCACTGGTCACAAGACTCCGTGCGGCTTATAGGATCTCCAGCGCCTGGATGGCGCCCTAGAAACCTGAGTCCGCGCCGCCGAGCTTGGCACGCTATATTTGAGTGGCTGCCTTATTCGTCATTTCACTAGGTAACTCGGCCTAGGCGATGCGCGTCCGGGCGCGCTCCGCCCGCTATTCAGGCGCGGTAATCGCACGTGCAGGCGCAAAATAACCCTTGCGCCACGCGACGTGGAGCGGCAGACCAGGTGTGGGCCGCAGACGGACCTTGATTTTGCGGTACAGCCCGTCATTACTGGACCTGCCCGGTGAGAAGTACAGGACGTAGAGGTCACGAATCGCGGCGCTGACCTTCCACATAGTCTCGGGCAGATCGTTGACGTTGGCGACCTGCCAGAATCTGCCGCCGGTTTCCTCGGAAAGCCGCTTGAGGAGGCTCACGTCGTCGAGGCTCAGTCGGATCCAGCGGGAGAGTGCGACGGAGTAAATGCAGACATCGGCTTCCCGCACCAGGCTGTAGATCTCGCCTCTGGTGTAGCGGCTGCTATTCTCGCCGCCATCAGAGAGAATCAACAGAGCTCTGCGCGAATTGCGGGCATGCTTCAGATGTTGAATCGCCAGGTAGATCGAATCGAGAAGGGCCGTCGTGCTTCTGGCTGAGATCCCCGCTAGTGATTGTTCGATCCGCTGCGGGTCGTCCGTGAGATCACATAAGAGCTTAGGGGAGTCGCTGACCTCGACGGCAAAGAATTCGTCACCTGGTATTACGGTCCAAAACAAATCGGCGACAGCAGCGCGCGATTGGTCAAGTTTCCCTTGCATGCTGCCGCTAGCGTCGAAAACAATGCCCAGGGAGATCGGTGCGTCTTCCGCCGTGAAGTATTTGAGCCGCCGCTCGATGCCGTTTTCGAAAATCTGGAAGGCATCGCGAGTCAGGCCGCGAAATGGCGCACCCCGCACGTCAGTCACGGTAACCGGTACCAAGACCAGGTTGGCATCGACGCGAATGGAGGTATTCGGGCGGGTTTGCCGATACGCATGGGCGCGGGGCACCAGTGTAACCTGCGGACCATCTACGCTCTGGACTCCGGCCGCGCCGATCCAAGCCAGAGCTACGGCGATCGATGTGACCAAGAACATTTGCGCCTTCCGGTTCTCCAACTCCTATTATGCGCCTCCGCGAGATGCTTGAGCCGCCTGAGCGCGGTGCTTTATCAACACAATGCTCGACGCTGAGGGGACACGTAACGGGCTAGCCCATTGCTGCCACTCGCCGAGAGCTAGCTGTCGAGAAACTCTACTCTACTGGGGGTCTGCTAGTCGTAGAATTTCACAGCGCTTGACAGCCCAGGGAACCGATCTCCCACACCCCTGCGTCTATTATCGTGATGAACCGAGTGAAGAAAGAAAGAATGTCAGACGCGACCCAGAGGATCCCGCGGCTGTCAATCCCCTCGGTATCCTGCGACTGTGGAAATAGCGGTGCGCACGACAGGTTCTACCCGTGTGACATTGAAGGCCGGCCCCAGACAACCAGTAGCTTCTTGTAACTGTGATCGTTGCGGCAACATAATCGAGCTCGCGACGGGGAAGAGCGTCGCGCACCGTTCATTTGCCTCTAGCGCCGGCGTGTTCCGCGCGGGCCATGAGCCGCACGCAGACTAGAACAAAACCACCTTGACCATGTTTTCGCTCTACCGTTGTGGATCTCCGGCGAGGCCGACGTGAAAAAACATACAACGAATCGGGAGCGGCAAGGGCCTTCTAGGCGCAGCACCATCCTTCGGTGGGTGTTGACCTGCTCCTATCTTCTGATCTATCGTAATAAGAGAATCTGATAGTCCGAAAAGAGACCTCAGAGAGAGCCGCTCTGGGGTCGAAGTCGAGTGTGACGTTTCGACGCTTTGATCCACCCGGACGGACAACCGGCTTCTTCAGCAAGGCTGGCGATTGCGCCCAGCCAAGAAGGAGGCCTTCCTATGGCACACCTTCCTTGCTGCAATCTGCACCCAGACTGCCGCATGGCCCCGACGGTCGTCCTTGTCCACAATTCCATGGGAGCGATTGAGACCTTTGAAGCTTACCAATGCCGTCGAATGCACTGCGCACGGCACTACTCAGCCGGGCGAGGGTATTTCGATATCACCGACCCGGCTTGCGAGTGCGTCGAAGACTTAACGGCACGGAACCACTCTTGCATGCATCACGGCGAAACCCTATTCGTCCGGTGGTCCGATGACGGAAGCGGTTACGTTTATGAGTGTCCCGTAGCGGATTGCGGCTTTACGGAGTCACTTCAGCCGGTCGGCCGCGCGGAAGAATGGCTCGTGGGGTAATAAATGCCTAACCACATCAACGCCAGCTCACATCAATCTCGGCTTACCGCCACCGATCCCGATGAGACTAAGGTTGCGGCACTAGCCTACCAGTTATGGTTGGAAAGAGGCTGTCCGATTGGATCGGATCAAGATGACTGGTTTCGAGCAGAAGGCATGCTCAAAAACGCACTCGTCGTGAAGTGCCAAGATCTGTTCAGACGTCCATCGATCCCCTACCGCGATACTCGCACCGAGTCCGAAATGCCGGTCGAGTTCGCTTCAGAACAATGGCAGGGACATTGGGAGGTATGGGAACGTGAATGGGGCGGCGCCCGCTGGGTCTGGGATGTACGTGACTCAAGCGTTGGAGTTTTGAATCGAGCGTGTCCTCCCGGTAAGGCTGCGTAGGCGGTTCGACGGCCCCGTTCGGGGGCGGCCTCGGCTGACCGCTCAGGGCGGCAGAGGCCGCGTTCCGCGGGCGTTAACGAGACAAGGCCAAGCCCGTTGGTTCCGATAAATTCTAGCGTGGCGTGTCGGCGTCCCAGCGACCACGTTAACCCTTAATATACCGGCCAATCTCGTAATCTGAGGAATGGGCTTGTACCGTGGCGGGCGGAAAGGAGTATTCTTTTTTCGTTCGATGCTTGCTTACCAGGAGGGTGAAGCCCTACGCGAGTCGG
>Ga0181518_10001746_pt1 | contig 21813 bp, 17 predicted proteins | sample PEATcosm2014_Bin_28_FD_119751 | JGI IMG/M metagenome (GOLD analysis project Ga0181518, IMG submission 119751) | Peatland microbial communities from MTU Mesocosm Facility, Houghton, MI, USA - PEATcosm2014_Bin01_60_metaG | ecosystem: Environmental > Terrestrial > Soil > Wetlands > Peat | place... | reverse complement strand
TTTTCTGGCTGGCGATGGATTACTGGTGGATCGTCTTGCCGGTGGCGATGGGGTTCATGGCGTCGTGCATCTGGCCGATGATGCGGCTGGGCAGCGAGTTCATGCCCCCGCTGGACGAGGGCGATCTGCTCTACATGCCGACGACCGATCCGTCCATCAGCGTGACCAAGGCGCGCCAGGTTTTGCAGCAGACGGACAAGCTGATCAAGACTTTCCCGGAAGTGATGAGCGTGTACGGGAAGATCGGGCGGGCGGATACGGCGACCGATCCGGCTCCGCTGGACATGGTCGAAAGCGTCGCGCGATTGCAGACCGATCCCCAACAATGGCGCACGCGGAAGATGAGCTATTTTTTTGACTCCTGGCCGGCCGTGCTGCGCTGGCCGCTTCAGCACACGTTCTGGCCGGCCGAGCGGAAAATCACCATGGAGGAATTGGTTTACGGCTGGCAGGATGCCGATGGTACGGATCATCCGGGCCTCAACGCGGTGGTGACGGAACCCGGCGTCGCCAACGCCTGGCCCATGCCCATCCAGAACCGGACCAACATGCTGTCGACCGGGATCAAAACGCCGGTCGGAATCAAATTCATGGGGCCGGATTTGCAGGTCCTGTCTGATCTGGCGGAACGCGCCGCGACAATCATGCTGACCGTCCCGGGCACCGCCAGCGCCTATCCCGAGCGATCGTTCGGTGGACTTTATCTCGACATCAACATCGACCGGACCCGGGCGGCGCGGTACGGCCTGACCACCGGCGACGTGCAGGACGTCATCAGTTCCAGCCTCGGCGGGATGAAAACGACCACCGCCGTCGAGGGGCTGGAGCGATATCCCGTCAACATCCGCTACGCCCGGGATCTGCGGGATGATCCATCGGCCATCGAGCAGGTCCTCATCCCCGCCCCCACCGGGGCACAAATTCCCATCGGAGAGGTTGCGACCGTCAAGATCGAGCCGGGGCCGCCGATGATCAAAAGCGAAAACTCGCAGCGGACGGCCTGGGTGTACGTGGACGTAAACGGGCGCGACATCGGCAGCTTCATCGCCGAGGCACGCCAGACCCTGGCGGCAAAACTGCAAATTCCGGCGGGATACACGCTGGTCTGGTCGGGTGAATTTGAGAACATTCAGGAGGCCAACGCCCGGCTCAAGTGGGCCATTCCCCTGACGTTCATCGTGGTGGTGATCCTGCTGTATGCGGCGACGCGGAGTTGGTTCCGCGTCTGCGTGGTGTTGCTGGCGGTGCCGTTCAGCTTCGCCGGAGCGGTCTGGTTTTTGTATCTGCTGGGGTACAACACGTCGGTGGCCGTCTGGGTCGGGATCATCGCGCTGATCGGCCTGGATGCCGAGACCGGGCTGGTGATGCTGTTGTATCTGGACAACAGCTACGAGCGGTTCAAGCGCGCGGGCAAAATGCGCACCAGCCAGGATCTCGTTAACGCGGTCCACGACGGGGCGGTGAAGCGCATCCGGCCCAAGACGATGACGGTTGCGGCGGCGTTCTTCGGGCTGGCCCCCCTGTTGTGGGCCAGCGGCACCGGCGCGGACGTGATGCGCAGGTTGGCCGCCCCCATGCTGGGCGGGCTGTTCACCAGCTTCCTCATGGAACTGCTCATCTATCCGATCATCTTTTACGTCGCCCATCTCATCACGCTTCCCAAGTCCGCCGTCGAGGGTTGATGCCATGTTGAAAAAAATAGCATTTCGAGTTCCGCTGATCGCTTTGCTGGCGATGGCCGCCGGGTGTGTCGTTCACCCGGACGGCGAGCGCGACCTGCGCTCGCTGGCGGACAAGGCCGGAAAAACGTTCACGAAAACCGAGCTTCCACAAAACGCGACGCCCGAGCAACTGGTCGAATTCGCCATGAACAATAGCGGGGAACTTCAGCAGCGATATTGGGAATGGCGATCGGCCATCGAACAGATTCCCCAGGATGGGTCGCAAACGGCGTCGCTGAATTTGACGGCCGGAGCGACGATCACCAGGGGCCGAAGCGGCTTGTCCAGCACAATGCTCGGGCTTTCCAACGATCCGATGACGGACATCAAGGTTCCGGCGAAACTGGACGCGGGGGCGAAACAGGCCCTTCAAACCGCCCGGGCGGCCGGGCAGCGATTCATCAAGGCCCGGTTCGATCTGCGGGCCAAGGTCCTCCAGGCGTATTACGACTACGCGCTGAACGCGCAGCTGATCGATCTGGAGCAGAGCAATCTCGAATTGCTGCAAACGATGGTGTTCGTCACGCAGTCCCGCAACCGCGCCGGCGCCGCGGGGCAGCAGGAGGTCCTGAAGGCAATCGACGAGGCGGACCTTTCTCGCAACGATTTACAGAACATGCGCTCGCAATCGCCGGCGGAATTGGCGGCGCTAAACGCCCTGCTGGGCCGGGCGGCCGATGCGCCGCTGCCGCCGCCACGACAGTTTCCGACGCCAGCGGCCATCCAGTATTCCGACGATCAGCTTCTGGATCTTGCCAAGCGGCGGAACCCGGAATTGCTCGCCCAGGCCGATGAATTGCTCGCCCGCCAACAGGCCATTCGCCAGGCCAAGCTCCAGTACATCCCCGATTTCAACCTGAGCGGCAGCACCGACCTGATGGGGATCACCCAATCAATTCTCGGCCAGGCCACGATTCCGCTGTTCCGCCACGACGCCATCGAAGCGGCCATCGCGCAGGCGCAGGCCAACCTGAAGTCATCCCAATCCATGCGCCGCCAGGCCGGCGACGACTTGGCGGCCCAAATGGTCGCGGACCTGGCGACCCTGCGCGATGCCGATCGGCAACTGCTCTTGTTCGAGCAAACGATCGAGCCGCGTGCCCAGCGCGTGGTGGACCTGGACCGTTCCGCCTACGAAGCCGGCCGGGAAACGCTTCTGGATTTGCTGGACAGTCAGCGATTCCTGATTTCGATTCGGCGCTTGGCGGCGAACCTGAAAGCCGAGCGCGGCAAACGTCTGGCGGATATCGAAGCGATCGCGGCCGTGGAATTGAACGGCGAGCGAACGTAGCGCGGGGGGGGCGGCTTTGCGGGATTCCCGAAGTCTCATTGGCAATGAACCTAGACAATTGTTACAAATACAGTATATGAGTAATTGGCTACAGAAGCTCAAGGTTGGAGATGAGGTCATCCAGTACAATCCGAGGTGTTATTCTTCCTGCTACTACGAGGTATTGCGAATTGTTCGCACGACTGACACTCTGGTTTTTACCAACGATTGTGCGTTTTACAGGTCAGACGGCAAAGGCCATTTTAATTTGAGTTCTGATGGTGCGTTACTCGAGGAGGCAAGCGACGCCAACTTTGCGACGTTTAGGCATGGTGCCTTGGTGGGACTGGTTCGGGCAGTCAATGATGCCACCATCTGCCATCTTCCAAATGAAACATTGATCGCAATGCTCAATCGGTTTTATAGGTCCGATGACAAGGCTTATTTAGCGTCTGCTGGTGCGTTGCTTGAGGCAAGCGACGCCAACTTGGCGACCTATAGGCATGGTACCTTGGTGGGACTGGTTCGGGGAGTCAATCACGTCATCACCTACCATCTTCCAAATGAACCATTGATTGCGATACTCAAGCTGATACGAATCGACCCAGACATTAAACCTGCAATATTGGAGCGTGATGAATTTCCGTCCCCACCGCGTGTTCCCGTGTTGAGCGACGGAAGAAGCAAATGCGTCAGTCAAAGTAATTGGTTACGGAATCTCAAAGTTGGCGATGAGGTCATCCATCACCACAACTACACCGACTATATGGTAGAGCGAATTACCAGGACCACTTCCGCCCACGTTTACACGGAATCGCTTAGTTTTCGTCGATCAAATGGCAAAAGTTCTGCCTATAGCTCGGGCGACTACGCGAGCCGTGACTTACTTGAGGCGAATGCCGACAACTTCGCAATGATTAGGCACGTGGACCTGGTGAGGGATGTTCAGGCAGCGCAAGATCATGACGACTCTATTGCCCGTCTTTCAAACGACGCATTGGTTGCGATACTTAGGTTGATGCTTATCGATCCAGATATTAATCCAGACGCATGATGGTGCCTCCAATATGACGGCAACCCCTCGTCGCAGTCATTGGCGGTGGGATTGTCGTATGCCGATCCTAGAAAGTGGAGATGGAAGCGATCCAAAGTCGAGAGATAGTAAGTCGTGATACCGGGACGGGCGTCGTCAGGAAGAAACATCGTGAAAATCTTCCCGCCCCGTTATGTTTGGGGACGATAGAGTCGATATAACAAGTGGAATGACCAAAATGTCGAAAGGATCCAGATGAGATTTATTGAAGATAAAATAACGGTACTTGACTCGCATCGGTGCGGTTTGCCAAGATTCAAAGAGGCTGTCGAAGCGGGATGGGTCAGCGCGGAATATATCGTAACTCATATCCATGTGCGCCCTGATGAGAACGGAAATGATCTGTTCGTGTTCGAGATTTGCAATTGTCGCGGCGAAAATCTCGCAAAAGTAGAATTTGCACAGGACGAATCACCGGAAAACGTCCAAGCGCGCACGCGGGGCGAATTCGAAAACCGGTCAGCGCCCTCCACGCGGTGAGCCGCCGTCGCGACCCAATTCTTGTTCTTGACACCAGAAACAGTGGTCATTCATCTTTTTGTCCACCTTCGCACTCCGGCACGTCGGAATTGGGCCAACCTCACGGTGAAAAGGCTATGACATCGGACAAAAACATCTCGCGGGCTCTAATCCGGATTATTCACCTCAAAGGACGCGAAGAGCACGGGGCAGCATAGCCGCAACCAAAGAAATGCAAACAGAACCGCGAAGGGCGCAAAGAGCGCGAAGAATTCGTCGCCGCCTGAAAAAATCTTCTCAACAAAACAAGAATTGAATGTTTAGCATTGCGAAGAAAGAAGGTAAATCAATTGAACCGAATGCAGGACCCCGCGCCGAAGGCAATCATGGAAATATGACCTACCTTCTTCTCCGCATTGATTCTTCGCGCTCTTCGCGCACTTCGCGGTGAAAATGCGTTCTAACGATGTTCCCTGGTCGAGAGTTTTCGAGTGATCGCCGCCGGGTCGGCGGTTTCGGCGGGCGTTAACGGTTCTAATTTCCAGACGGTCGTCAACCGTACGGGGGCGGGGCCGAGGGCGCCGGTGGGGGACGTGAATTCCAATTCCGTAAATCCGCCGACGCCGAGGACTTCGGGGGAGGAGTCCGGCTCGGCGTAGAGCTGGGCCTTTTCGCCGGGGGCGTAGCCGGTGGCGGGAGAAATGCTGCGAATTTCGATCGATAGAAGTTGGCGGCCGAGGACTACCGCGAGCAAGTCGGCGTCCAAGCCGATTTTGCTTTTGGAATCCGCGGGACGATCCAGGATTGAAATTCCGCCGATGATTTTCGGCGGGCTTGGCCAAGGGGAAAAGCCGAGCGGGCGGAGGGTTTGGCCGGTCTGGCGCGCGAAGATTTTTTTGGTCGCGGGAACCTCGGCGATGGACCAGACGGCGGCGGGAAGTTGGCGGGCGGCGGGTCCGGCCGGCTCGAAAGAGATTTCCTCGGTCATCTCGGGGCCGGCGGAGGCAAGCGTAAATTGGCGGACAATTCGCGCATCGTAGCCCGGCAAGGTTTGGGAGATCAGGCGGACGCCGTTGGATTGGATTTGGCAGTCATAGGGATATTGGTCGGATTCGGGCGGTGGCGGCCAGGCTTGGCCGGTGCGTTGGAGCCATTGGTCTTGCGGCCAGGGCCAACTTTTTTCGCCGCCCCAATTGCCCGAATGCCCGGCTTGGGAGATGGGCACGGTGGGATTTTCCCACAGGACATTATCGCCGCCCACCGTCGCAAAGCGCATGAGCCGGCCGCCGATGGAAGGGACCACAATCGCTTCGATTGTGCCGTTGGTGATTCGGATGCTATCGGCGAATTGGCGATAAGCGACGCGCTCAACCTTCACGTTGGATGCCACGGGTTCTCCTGAATTGGCCGCGGCCCAGCCCGCGAAGACCGCGAGGGACAGGATCGCCAAGTGCGGCGAGTGCGGATATCGGCGGATGCGTTTCAATCGGGGGGATTGTATCAGGTTTGGGTGGTTTCCGGTTCGACCCCCATCCCGGCGCGCGGGCCATCGCATTTGAGTGTGCGGCTTGAGTTCAAAGGTTCAAGGGTTCAAGAGTTCAAGCAAAAAAACGTTCATCTTTACCTTTTGAACCCTTGAACCCTTGAACGCCATCGCCAAATGCGATGGCCCTGACCCCAACCCTCCCCCTGAGTACATGGGAAGGGGGAAATTCTTGGGGCATGGCTGGGGCCGATAATATCTCATGGATCAGCTTCAAATGGGCCGATAGGAGCAGCGAAGGACGCCATGGACGGTGCCGCGCCGAGAATTCTCTGGACTGGCATTTCCCTGCTTGAGTCGCGATTTTTGGCGAACGTTGAGGCGTTGGCGCGGCGTCTGCCGGAGTTGGCGCGGCGCCTGAAGAATCTGACGCCCAAGCGGGTTTACCACATCGCGCCCGTGGGCGATTCCATTCAACTGGGGGCCGGCAGCGGGCTGGGGGTGACGGCGCTGACTCACACGCTTGGGCCGATGACGGCCAAGGAACTGGCCCGCAAGCTGTATCCTTCGGGATCGTGCGACCAGCCGGTGTTGGTGGCGGGGGAGGACATGGGCTGGCTGTGGAACTGCCTGTATCAGTTGCCGTGCGCTGCGCCGCTGGCGCCGGGACATCGGCCTCCGCTGTTTTACGTGATTGGCGATCTGGAACGGCTTTGGGTTCTTGTGCACGTCCACGATTGGCAAAAGCTGCTGGCCGATACGCGCGTGCGGCTATTCGCGGGTGAAAGCGCGTTCGCCGAATTTCGCGCCGCGTTGCGGGCGAACGCGGCTTGTCCGTGGCCGAGGATTTCCGTCGCGGTCGATCCATCGCTTTGGCCGGCGGGTCTGACGATCGATGGATTGATCCAGGAATCGGCGGGCTTCGCCAACCAGCGCCTATCGCAAGTCCAGAGCGATTTGCGAGCCTATGCCGATAGCTTCACACCGCAGTCCATCGCGGAGCGATATCGCGGCGGCGGGCCGCTAAAAGTGCTGGGAATCACCTCGCGCTACACGACGTTTCTTCAGTATTCGATGCGGGGCTGGCTTGATGCGTTCGCGCGATTGGGCCATCAGACCGAGCTATTAATTGAGACCGCCGATCATGAGCTGGCCAACAATCTGGTCACCGCGGAGACGTGCGCCCGGTTCAAGCCCGATCTGATCGTGATGATCGATCACTCCCGGGCGGAGATGGGTGGCCTGCCGCAAGGCGTGCCGATGGCGATGTGGGCGCAGGATTACATGCCCAAGATCTACAGCCGCGAGGGCGCCGCGGCACAGGGGGCGCGCGATTACGTACTGGGGTTCCCGTACGAAAAGATGCGATTGGTGCATGAGATGGGTTATCCCGGGGACCGCTACCTGACCGCCACGATCGGGATGGACCCCAATCGCTTCACTCCGCGACGGGCGGACGACCCGGAATTGGCCCGCTACGTGTGCGATGTCGCCTTCGTCACCCACGCCAGCGTCCCGGCCGAGCAGATCGTGAAGGAGCAGATCGACCGGAACGGCACACCGGAGGCGAAACGGCTGCTTGGCGCGATTTTCGAGCAACTGCGGGCGGTGTACGACTCCGACAGGGCGGTGGTCGCGCCGCCGGCGATTCGCCGGATCATCGAGCAGGGATTCATCGACAGCCGGACGCAGCCGACGCCGGAGTTGGTTCAGCAGTTGATGGGCCTGTTTTACATGCGGGTCAACGATGCGCTATTTCGCCACCAGTCGCTGCGCTGGTTGGCGGGGCTGGGGATCGACCTGCGGCTCTATGGCCGGGGCTGGGAGAACAACCCGACGTTCAAGCGGTTTGCCCGCGGGGTGGCCAACCATCAGGGCGAGCTGTCGCTGATCTACCAGGCCAGCCGGATCAACCTGCACGCCAGCCCACTGGGCAGCCTGCACCAGCGTGTGATGGAGGGGCTGGCCAGCGGCGGGTTTTTCCTGCTGCGCCGCGGCGATGGGGACATCGCCGGCCGCCACTACGCCCGGCTCTGGGATTTTTGCCAACGTTCGGGAATCACCACCGACCAGCAACTGCGGGCTTGCACTGATCCGGAGTTGCAAGACACGCTGCGGCAGGTCGTTGACATCCACCAATGCGATCCCTTTGCCGAGAAGTACACCTTCATGCAGTTGCTTCAGACGATGCACGAGTGCGACTACCTGTGCTCCGCCGGCTGCGTCTGGGGATCGGACTACGACGAGACGAGCTTCAATTCGAGGGCGGAACTTGAGGCGAAAGTGACATCCTTCCTGGGCAGTCCGTCGGAGCGGCAACGGCTCAGGCAGTCGATGCTGCAACCGGTTCTGGAACGGTTCACGTACGAGAAGACGTCGAGCCGGCTATTGGCGCTGATTGCCGCCGATCAGGCCCGGGCCGCCGCGCAATCGCAGGCTTCCATGGAAGTTGCCCCGCTGGCGGCGTGATACCGTTTGCATTTTTCGACTGCGCGTCAATCGAAGCCCCGGATGTACATCCGGGGCTACGGGAAGCGCAAACGATTTTTGTAATCGCTATGAGGCGCAGTCGCCGTTCACGCGGCCGAGTTCAGTTTGGCGGAACACCCCAGCGCGGCGGACAGTTCCTGCTTCCATCTCATCACGGCGGCGGCGGCGATCGTCAATCGAACTGGTTCGCTGCCGGTGATCCACGAGCGCAGCGAATCGAGGTCGCTTCGCCAGACGAGCGGCAGGGCGGTGTCGGCGGCGATTTCGGTCGCCCGGTTGTCGATCCCGAGCACCAGCGACCGCCGGCCGTGCTCCAGGCATTTGATCCCGCAGTGCAACCGGGTGCCGACGTAGTCGATCGGTTCGCGCCGCCGCAGCAACTGCTCCAGCGCCGCCACGGACCGGTCGAGCAGGACCGCCGGTTTGGAGAACTCCGCCAAGTACCGCGCGTCGCCGCTGCCCTGCGGCCAGAAGTACACCCGCTTGTATTGTGAGAACAATAAATCCAGCAACTGCCGGTCCGCCGGGCGGTTCTTGTTGTAATCGGTCAGCGTCAGCAGTACGTCGTCGGCCTTGGTCCTCGGGACCGTGCGCAGCAAATCGGGCGTCAGCCGCCACATCGTCGGGCAGCCCGTGTTGATGACGTTGGTCAGGCCCAAGCCGCGCAATTTTTGGCTGGTGTAGTTGTCGCGGACCGATTGGGGCAGGCGCGGCGACAACGCCGACAGCAGCACCGACCGCGTGTAGGAATCGGGCTCGTCCTGGTACTGCCACCAACCGGCGCCCATCAACACGACGCGCTCCAGGCGGGCGGCCTCGGCCGGGGAGATGTGCCACTGCCGGTACTGCTGCATGTGGCTGCTGAGTAGGTTGGTCCCGCCGACGATCAGCAGATCGCTGCCGGCGGCCAGGTCCAGTTCCTCGGCCGTCATCGGCATTTGCGTTGGAACCGAAACCCAGTCATACCCCGGCAGGAATTCGGTCAGTTCGCGCACCACGGCCTGGCGGACGATCAGGTCGCCGAGATTTCCCGGCGGCCCACCCTCGCGAGAGGTGATCGATGGGTCCAGAAGACATACGCGCGGCATCTAGGGCTCCCGTAATTCAACGACCAGCGCGACGTGCTGCTGGAACCGCTCCAGCGCCACCATCGTGTACTCCGTCAACAGCACGTTCAGCAAATCTTCCAGCGATTCGTGGCTGACCCAGTTCAACGACCGCCGAAGCGGCATTTTCCACCAGCATTCCAGCGTGCAGTAGCTCAGCAGGATTCGCCGGAATCGGCGCGCCATGACCTGCCGCAGGAGCCGCGGGACGTCGCGCACGTACTCCAGCACACCGCTCATGAAGGCGAACTCCGCCTCCGCGGGCGGCAGGGGCTGCGTGTTCAAATCCACCAGCAGCGTGCGGTGGTCGCGGCGAACGTAATCGACCGGAATGTAGTGGTTTCCCCGCACGAGCAGCGGTTCGAGCCACATCATGCCGCAGCCGATATCCATCACCGGTCCTCTGGTGTCCACGAACGCCGCCAGGTGGGCGATCCGGGCCTTCCACGCTTCGTCGAATTCGGCGGGGTTGCTGAACGGCGGGTCAACTGGACGGGTGCGCGGATCAAGGGTTGGCGAATTCGCCATCGGCGGATCTCCTTCGATGGTTATCGGTCCTGGAGGAAGGCGAACTGTAATTACGAGCATTCGACTCGCGATGGGGTTCAAAGGTTCAAGGGTTCAAAGGTTCAAGGGAAAAACGTTCCCCTTGAACCCTTGAACCCTTGAACCCTTGAGCCCTTGAACGCCATCGCCAATTGCGATGGCCCTGCCTGAGTAGATGGGGAGGGGAAAAACTCTGCTGGGTGTACTGGCGGATGTCCGATAATAACCGCAAATGCGCGTTGCTTTTCTCTCCTACCAGTGGCCCGGTCTGCGCATGGGGGGCATCGGATCCTACGTTCGGCAGAGCGCCGCGGCGCTGGCGCTGGCGGGGCACGAACCGCACGTGTTCACGGTGGGGGATGAAGATGCACTGCCCGACAATGTTCCGGTAGGCGTCGTGCTGCACCATACGCCGGACCCGGCTCGCCGGGTGTTCACCTCCACGCTGCCGGCAGAGCTGGCGGCGGTGCTCAACAGCGGGGGAGAGGCGGTGTACCGGCTGGCGATCGCCTGGCTGCTGACCGTCGCATTCCAACGGGAGCATTCGCAACGGGCGTTCGACATCGTGGAAGCCGCCGACGTCGACGCTTCGGGTCTGCCGCTGTTGCTGGATGCGGGCCGGCCGTTGCCGGTTGTCGTTCATTTGCACACTTGCACCGCCATCGCCAATCGGATCAACAACAGGGTTCTCGGTTCGCAGGAACAGTTGATCGAAGCGATGGAAGCCGCGCAAATTCACCTGGCCGATGCGCTGTGCGCTCCGACTCGGGCCGTGGTGCGCTCGACTGAAGCGCTCGTAGCCATAAACGGAGAACCGGCAACGATCGCACATCCTTACGTCTGTCCCGGCGCGGCTTTCACGCCGCCGCCGGTGGACGGGCCGGCCGTGTTCGTTGGCCGGCTCGAGTGGCGCAAGGGTTGCGGCGTTATTGCCGAGGCACTCAACGGTTTCCTCACGCGCAACGCGAGGGCACGGTTCCGGTTCATCGGTCCCGACACCAGCACCGCGCCGGGGGAAAGTTCGGTCCGGCTGCACATCCTCGGGACTCTGGCAGCCCAAGTATGCGGCCGCGTTGAATTCACCGGCGAGCTTCCGCCGCCGCAGGTCGAGACGGCCCTGAACGGCTGCTCGTTCTGCGTGCTGCCGAGCCTGAGCGAAAACTTCAGCCTGGCCGTCTGTGAAGCGATGGCCGCCGGGCGAACGACGATTATCGCCGCCGGCACGGGATCGGTCGAACTGGTCGGCGATGCGGGAGTGGTCGTGGAGGGCGGGTCAGCCGGGTCGCTGCTGGAGGCGATGGATTCGACCTATCGCAACCGCGGGCGGTTGAACGAACTTTCCCGGCTGGCGTTCGACCGCGTACGCAGCCTGTGCGACCCTATATCCGTTTCCCGGCAGCGAGTGGATTTTTACCGGCGCGTAATCGCCGAGTTCGGGCGCCGAACGCCGGGTTACACGTCGGACCGGCTGGCCAGTTTGCCGGCGCCAGTAGCGGCGGCGGTGCTTCCGTGCATCTCGCGCATCACGGCGGCGCTGTTGCGGATCGACGGCCCGACCGATTCGCCGGGGTGCCGGCTCGACGACATCTGCCAGAAGCTGACCGCCGGCCAATCCGAATCGGCGCGCGTTCTGCTTTACGGCGCCGGCAAGCACACGGCCCGGCTGCTGAGCGAACGGCACCGTTGGGAGCGGCACGGTCACCGGGTCGTCGGCCTGATCGACGACCATCCTCGCTTCCTCCAGACGCCGCAATACCTGGGTTTGCCCGTGCGTTCGCTCGCCGACGTGCAGACCGACGCCCTCGCCGGCAATCGTCTGCCCGCGGTGGTCCTCAGCACCGACACCTACGAGGAACAGTTTTGGGAACAGACCAGGAGCCTTCGCGAACACGGCGTCCGGGTGTTCAGGCTTTACGGGCGGTAACCGCATGTACGACCTGTCGATTATCATTCCGACCTGCAACCGCGCCGAGCTTCTTCGGCGCGGACTGAAGAGCCTGCGCCAGGACGTGCGATGCTCGTTTGAAGTGATCGTGGTGGACGGCGCAAGCGAGGATGCGACGGGGGCGGTGCTGGCGGAATTTGGGAATTATTTCGGCGATCGGCTGAAAATCATCCGCGAAGAACGCCGCGAGGGGTTTGTCCGCGCCGCCAACAAGGGATTTCGCGCCGCCGCCGGCCGGAACATGATCTGGCTGAACGACGACGCGCGGCCATTGCCGGGAACGCTGGACGAAGCGGTGCGGCAAATCGATTCGGCGGCGGCGGACGTGGCGTTTCTGGCGATGTTCCATCGCTTCGCATCCGAACGAAACGTCGCGTTTGAAACGACGCATGATGGAAAAACGTTTCGCCTTTGCCACGTACGCGGGACGCTGTACGCCAATTTTCCCATCGGGCGGCGACAGACGTATCAGACGCTGGGATATTTCGACGAGCGGTTTTATTTCTTCGGGGCCGATCCCGATCTGTCGCTCAAGGCCTGGCACGCGGGAATGTGGATCGAGCCGGCGCATGGCTGCTTCATCGATCACGACGAGCGTGCGGACCAACGCCGCGCGCAGGACATGGACCGAGGCCGCGTGGACAACCAGAAGCTGTTCGCCAAGTGGGACCTGCCGCCGAAGAATCCGGCGCGCAATGATTTCGATCCGGCGCGGCCGTGCACGTTGCGGGGAATTGGGGCGGCGCACCCGACGGTGACGTTTTTGATCTCGACGCACAACCGCATCGGCGCGCTGGCAAGTACGCTTCGGCAATTGCAAGCGCTGGAAAACTCCGCGGATTTCGCGGTGGAAACGATCGTGGTGGACAACGCCAGCACGGACGGCACGGCCCAGGCCGTGGCTGGGGAGTTTCCGGCGGTGCGACTGAAACGGTTGCGGGCCAACCGCGGCGCGTGCGCGAAGAACGCGGGGCTTGGCGAGGCGCGGGGAGAGTACATTGTTTTTCTGGATGATGATTCGTATCCGGATGCGGAGTCCATTCGCCGAATGATCGGGCATTTCCGCGCCCGTCCGAGATTGGGGGCGGCGGCATTCGACGTGATCCTTCCCGATGGATCGCGGGAGAGCAGCGCGTTTCCAAGCGTGTGCATCGGTTGCGGGACGGGATTTCGCAGTGAAGCGCTCGGCGCGGTTGGCGGTCTGCCGGACGACTTTTTCATGCAGGCGGAGGAATACGACCTGTCGCTACGGCTGCTGGACGCGGGCTGGGACGTCGAGCGATTCGAGGACCTGAGGGTTTGGCATCTGAAGACGGGGATCGCGCGTCAGCCGGCGCGCACGACCCGGCTGGACGTGCGGAACAATCTGCTGGTGATCGCCCGGCGGTTTCCACGCCAGTGGGCGTGGCCCTACGCGATGGACTGGATGCGGCGATATCGGTGGATGGCGCAGCAGAAGGGCTGGCGGCATCGGATCGCGTTCTGGCGCGGATTGCTGGAGGGCATGGCAAAATCCCTCCGGCCGCGCCGACGAAGCGTGGTGTCGGATGGGGCATTCGAAAAATTCGCGATGATCCAGGAGATTCAGCGCCGATTGGCCGCGGCAACCAGGAACACTCCTATCCGCTCCATCCTCCTGATCGACGTCGGGAAGAACCTCTATGCGTATTGGCTGGCGGCGCGGGAACTGAAATTGAACGTCGTCGCCATCGCCGATGCCAACCTCGCCCGGCCCGGACGGCGATACCGGGGGATTCCAGTCATCGACGATGCTGCCGCCCGCGCCCTGCAATTCGACGCGGCGGTGGTGGCGAACGTCTCGCCGGTTCATTCGCTTCAACGGGCGTCGATCTGGCGCGCGATCCAGAGCCGGCCCGTGATCGACCTCTTGGAATCGAATCGATGCCAGTCCGCCGCCGCGTAAAAGGGGTCATAAGCCATTTGGGCGGTATGTGCGAATACGCCCTGTTTTTGGCAGAAATACCGTAAAAGGCTTATGACCCCTTTTTTACGATGGCGCGGCGGCGGGCGTAGTCGGCATCGTTCAGCGCGGGGACGGCGTCTTTGGTGGCGATCGCGCGATCGAGGGGGACCCAGCTCTTGCAGCCGGCGTAGGCTGGGAGATTGTCGATCATCACCGGCCGGGCCAGGCGGTAGGCGCGCACGAGAAGCAAATAGAGCGGATTTTCCGGCCGGTAATTGAAGCGCACGTCGATCAGCCCGGCGGACCAGATGTGCTCATCATTCAGCGCATCCATCGCCGCTCGGTCGGACATTGGAATAATGTCGGTGATTTCGGCCGCCAGGGAAATCTCGATCTTCGCCGGCTCCGCCGTCATCACGGTCAATTTGGTTTTTTCATCGTCTTTCAGCATCGCCGCGTTTTGATGGAGATAGGTTGGAAACAGGAGGAACTGCCGATGCTCGATCTCGAACTCCCCCGCGGATTCGTAAATCCCGCCCTTGCGGAGCAGGATGATTTGACGCCCGCTGGCGAGGGCGGCGCAGACGACGGCCCATTCCTTCAATGCCACGCGAAGATCATTGGGGCACGTCATGGGTCAAATCCTCGGCGATTGGGACGGGGATGGGCGTTTGCGCCTTGATCTCTAACAAAATCCGCCAGAGCACGTCCAGCAAATCCTCGACGCCCTGGCGGCTGACGCCGCTGATGGCGAAGACTTCCTTGCCGACAAGCTGGCGACGAAGTTGGTCCAGGGCGCTATCGTCGATGGCGAGGTCCATTTTGTTGGCGGCGACGATCTCGCGTTTTTGGGCGAGGGCGGGGCTGAAGGCTTCCAATTCACCGCGGATTTTGCGGTAATTTTCGGCGGGTTCGGAGCCGTCCATCGGATAGAGATCGAGCACGTGGACGATGATCTTGGTGCGTTCGACGTGGCGGAGGAATTCGTGACCGAGTCCGGCGCCGTGCTGGGCGCCTTCGATGAGGCCGGGGATGTCGGCGACGACGATTCGCCTGTCCGGGCCGAGTTCGACGATGCCGAGCTGGGGGTCGAGGGTGGTGAAGGGGTAATCGGCGACCTTGGGCCGTGCGGCGGAGATGGCGCGGAGGAGGGTGCTTTTGCCGGCGTTGGGCATGCCGACGAGGCCGATGTCGGCGATGAGTTTCAGTTCCAAGCGCAGCTTGCGGCGTTGGCCTTCGGTTCCTTTTTCGGCGTAGCGTGGGGCCTGATTGGTGGAGCTTTTGAAATGCCAGTTTCCGCGTCCGCCCTTGCCGCCGCGGGCGATGACGATGCGTCTTTCAGGCGAATCGAGATCGGCGAGGAGGATTTGGTGGTCGGCGTCGAAGATGAGGGTTCCGGGTGGGACGCGGATGACGAGATCGTCGCCGCTGAGTCCGGCCATTTTTTTGCCCATTCCGGATTGACCGCGTTTTGCGCGCCAATGGTGTCGGCCGGAGAAATCGAGGAGGGTGTCCTTGTTGGGATCGGCGAGGAAGACGACGCTGCCGCCGTCACCGCCATCGCCGCCGTCGGGGCCGCCCTTGGGGACGAATTTTTCGCGGCGGAAGGAGAGGCAGCCATCGCCGCCGTCGCCGGCCTGGATTTCGATGATGGCTTCGTCGACGAACATATTGGATTCATTCTAAACAAAGACCCACGGCGGCGCCGTGGGCGTTCACAAATGATGGACTTGGCCGGTTCTTTAGGCGGTTGCGGTTGCCTCGGGGATGCGAACGTGAATTTTGCGTCCGCGGAATTCGACCTTGCCGTCCTTGAGCGCGAAGAGCGTGTCGTCGCTGCCGATGCCGACGTTGAAGCCGGGGGTGAACTTGGTGCCGCGCTGGCGGACGATGATGGAGCCGGCGGTGATGAACTGTCCGCCGTAGGCTTTGACGCCGCGGTATTGGGGATTGCTGTCGCGGCCGTTTCTGGTGGAGCCTTGACCTTTTTTATGTGCCATAATTCTTACCTCTAGCGCATGACGTACAGATGAGCCAATTCGACCAGGTCTCCACCGCCGGGGTGGCTTTCGTCGGAATCCAGGTGATACGTCAACTGCAAAGTTTTGTGGAGGGTAACGTCCTTGTCGCCGACTTTCACCACCGCGCTTTCGCCCCAGAACCCGGAGCAGAAGATGGTGAAGGTGCCCATTCGGAGGCGGGGTTCGGGCCAGATGGCCACGCCGTCCTTGGACTGGTCTTCGCCCTGGCGGAGATCGCCGCTGATGACGTCGTTGCTTTGGAGATACTTCAGGTGTTCTTTATTTTTGATGGCATCGAATACGGCGGGCGCGACGCCGATGTCGCTGCGGACGACCTGGCCATCCTCGAGCATCATCTGGAAGTTGGGGAAGAACAGGATTTTGTCCTGGTCGGTATTGTTGGCGGCATGAAAGGTGACGTACCAATAAGCGGCGGGATTCATGTCCGCCGGGCCTTGGACGAGGATGCGTTTGGGCAGGGAATGATCGAAGGTCAATTCCCAGGAGACGGGATAGGGGCTGGGCTGGGGGTAATCGGCGCGCAAGGGCATTGCCATTGCGGCGACAACGAGCAATCCGGCCATTGGCAAGTGCATACGCCGATACATGGTGAAATCTCCGCAATCCAGGCGGGATGTGGAAGACGATTGCCCTTCCACGCGGCGAGGTTATTCTTACGTTTGATGGCGGTGATGTCAACTTCGCAATTTATGGCCCCGAAGGGGGGCGGGATTATCTGCCGGCGGGCAAATCCGGGGGAAATACCGGCGGCGGTGGGAATGATCCTGGGCAGCCCCGGCCAGCCGGCGCCGGCGGCGCAGGTCGCCGAATTCATCAATAGTTCCCCCCAGCGGCGGATCGACGTGCAGGGGATCTGGGTGGCGGAAGGCAAAGCCTCCGCCGCGGAAACGTCCGGGAGGCTCATCTGGGCGGTGCTGCCGATCCTCAATCCGGGGAAGACGCTTTTGCTGCTCACCTCATTCCGGATGGACGATTCCGTGGTTCCGGCGGTGTCGCGGCTGGTGGCGGAAATATGCGGGCACTTTGCCCGGCAAGGGGTGCAGCTGGCGCAGGTGCTGCTGGAGCCGCAGCACGATTCGGCCCGGCGATTGTTCGCGACGGCGGGATTCATTGATATCGCCGAGTTGATCTATTTGCAGGGACAGGTTCCGCGTCATGCGAAGTCGGCGGCGGTACCCCAGGGGATGCGGTGGCTCGACTATTCCGCGGAAACGCACGGGCTTTTCGCCGAAGCGATCCTTCAGACTTATCGCGACAGTCTGGATTGTCCGGCACTGAGCGGGCTGCGCGACATCGAAGACGTGATCAGCGGGCATCAGGCAACCGGGCAATTCGATCCGACGCTTTGGCGATTGCTTTTGCAGGACGATCGCCCGATGGGGGTGCTGCTCTTGAGCGGGATTCCGCAGAGCGATGGAACGGAGTTGGTCTATCTGGGAGTGGTTCCGGAGGCGCGCGGGCGGGGTCTGGGAACGATTCTGATGCGGCACGCGATGGAGTTGACGCTTCGGGAGCACAAACGCAGGTTGTCGCTGGCGGTCGATTCCAGGAACGGGCCGGCGTTGAAACTTTATTACCGATTCGGGATGCAGCAGGTTGCGACGCGATGGGCGATGATCCGCGACCTGCGGGTTTGACGCGACCCGCGGGTTTCATGATGGGCGGTAGTCCCGGGGCAAAAAATAACCGTTGTCCACAAGTTTTGTCCACCGGTCCTCCACCGTCCGATAAAATGGTGGAAAAGAAGTTGATAGAACTTTTTTTTTATCAAACCCTACCGGCCCTGCCGATGGTTCTTTCGCTGTGCATGGAAAATCCGATAAAGATTGTCTTGCCAGTATTGTTTCCGCAGCTTATTTTCTAGCTTAATTCACGGATGATTAGGAATGCGTTTGCTTAGGGCTTGCATGAGGCAGGCCAGGGAAGCGGGAGATGCTGCGCTTTGCACGTTGAGCAAGGCGCAATGGGACAGGGTGCGGAAGGCAAAGCCTCCGCAGCGGAAGGCAAAGCCTCCGCAGCGGAAGGCAAAGCCTCCGCAGCGGAAGGCAAAGCCTCCGCGTTTGCCGGGAAGGAGTCGGCGTGAGCTGCATCGGCGCACACGATCCGCAATTGGCCAAATTGGCCAGCGCGATTGCTCAGCGTGTAGGGCAACAAAGGTTCCATGTCTGGTTTAACAATTCGACGCGTCTGGATTTGAAGCAGGATGGGTTGGAAATCGCGGTTCCCAATGATTTTATAAGCGAATGGATCGGCTCGCATTTCAGCCGGCCGATCCAGGAGGCGGCACACGAGGTGCTGGGTTGCTCGCTGGCCGTTCGATTCAGCGTGGTGCCGCAGTTGTTTGAAGTGGAGACGATGGATGGCGCCGAGGGCAAAGCCTCCGCCGCCGAAGGCAAAGCCTGTGCCCCGGCCATGAAATCGCCGGGGTCCAAGGTGAAGGAGGCGGGGATGGCGTCGGCGCGGCCGATGACCTCGCAACCGATGACCTCGCGCCCGATGGCGGCGTCGGCGATGGCGGCGCCGGTCACCCCCGTGATGGTGGAGTCCGCGACGGCGATTGTGCCGGCCAAAGATGACGGGGCCTGCAAGACGTTGCCGGTGATAAGCCCGCAGAGGCCCGTCAGTTTGGCGCAGGAGCGATCGCCCGCGCAGTCCGCCCGGCCGCGGCTTCGGCATGAAATCGAAACGTTTGTGGTCGGGCAGAGCAATCAGCTTGCCTTCAACACGGCCCTGTACGTCGCGGAGTATCCGGGGGCCCAGTACAACCCCTTGTTCATCCATGGCGGATGCGGACTTGGCAAGACCCATCTGCTGCAGGGGCTGTGCAAACGATTCATTTCGCATCATCCGACCAAACGCTGGACGTATCTGACGGGCGAGGAGTTCACCAACGACTTTCTGACTTCGCTGCGCGGCAACAAGATCGACGCGTTCCGAAGGAAGATGCGCGACCTGGACCTGCTGGTGATCGACGACGTGCATTTCCTGGGCGGCAAGAAGGCGACGCAGGAGGAATTCCTCCACACCTTCAACGCGATCGAGGCGATGGGCCGGCAAGTGGTGATGGCCAGCGACAATCATCCCAAGATGATCGAGGAGTTCGGAGAATCGCTGATCAACCGGTTCGTCAGCGGGATGGTGGTGAGGATCGATCCACCCAATTTCGCGACGCGGTGCGAGATTCTGCGGAGCCTGTCCCAGCGGAGCGGGTTGATGCTGGGTGAAGAGGTGGTGGGCTGGATCGCGCGGCGGGTGACGCAGAACGTCCGCGAGCTGGAAGGGGCGATCACGCGGATCGCGGCGTTCGTGAAGCTCACGGGCCGCGTGCCGGATGCGGCGATGGCGCAGGAAGCGCTGGGCGATCTGGATCGGCAAATGGTGGCGCCGGTGCGCCCGGACAACATCCTCCAATCGGTGTGCGAGTATTTCGGCCTGGAAAACAAGGACCTGATGTCCGGCCGGCGGCAACGCACGATCAGCCTGGCGCGAAGCGTGGCGATGTTCCTGGTGCGCAAGACGGCGAAGCTGAGTTTTCCGGAGATCGGCATGCGGATGGGCAAGCGCAATCACAGCACGGTGATCAGCGCCTGCCGGCGGATTGAGCGGGCGGTGACGCGCAACGAACCGCTGGTCTGGACCAGCAGCGTCGGGGAACATCAGGAAGAGGCGTGCGAACTGCTTCAGCGGCTGGAGGAGCACAGCCGATCGCGGGCGTGAAAGAAATCCGATTGCACGGCGCGCAGGAAGGCGCGGGCTCCGTAGCGAGAGGGTTCAAGGGTTCAAGGTTCAAGGGAATTGCACGGCGCACAAAAAGGGCGGGCTCCGCAGCCCGCCCGTTTTCCTGTCCCTGATTTCATTTCCTCCCGATCAGATCGGCCGATTTCCGATGCCGCGAGTGCCGCCGCCCTTGCGGATAGTCCGCAAGGCGATGGCAATGCGAAACACCGGCGGCCCTGACCCATTCCGCCTGCGGTAAGGGCACCGCTGACGAAGGTCCGGAAGACGCCACGCGTCGGTAAGCCGACGGGCAATACTCCGGGGCCCGGCGGGACAGCGAAACGCGTCAAAACATCTCCGCGCCTTCTGACATGCTCCAAAGCCGAAACTGAAGGGCGGCATAACCAGATTAGCCACGGGCGGTGGGTTGTGGCAATGAAAAAATTGTGAGAATGACGGGGGAATTGCGCTGGTAAATTGGGCGATTTCACCGATTGGGCGGTGGGTCATTATTTGAAGGAATGCGGCGGGTAAGGATCGCCGGCTACAGGGGGAAATAGGGCCGGGGCAATAGTTTGTTATTTCGTGGCTAAAATGACGTCGCGTTCGCCTGCGCGGCTACTGGTTGACGCCGGCGGTGGGGGGCTTGGGGAGTTTCAATACCCAGCCGATCTTCAAAACGTTCGCATTGGGTCCGATCAGCGATTTGTTCATTTCGTACAGCTTGTCGCTCATGGAGGAGTTGCCGTAGAGCTTGCGGGAGATGCTTTGCAGGGAATCGCCGGAGACCACGGTATAAGCGGAGCCGGGATCGACGGTCGCGGCGGCCGAGGCATTCCCGGCGGCGGGGGCGGGCTTGTCCGCGTCGCTCAACTCGGGAATGACCAAAATCTGTCCGATCTTGAGATGGCGTGGGTCGATGCCGGGATTGGCGGCCAAAATCTTCTTGTAATATTTCCCGTTGCCGTAAACGAGTTGGGAGATGGAGTAGGGCGATTCACCGGAAGCGACACGATGGGTGCGCGGGGTGGAGGCCGGCGGTGGGGGCGTTGACGGGGAGACGGCCGGAGTCGGCGCGGGCTCTTGAGTCGGGAGGTTGCTCATCAAAAGCCTGGCCGGCTGGGTGGTGGGGAGCGGGTCGATCAGGGGCGTGCTGGCGGTGGGGCTGACGCCGGCGCGGGCGACGTTCGCTGAAGGCGAGTCGATGGACGGCGTGACCGTATGCTCGGGGGCCGAGAGGGTGGGGGGCAGGCCGTGATTCAGGGCGTTTTCCCAGTCGTTGGAGGATGCCGGCTGGGTCGCCGGCGAAGCGGGCGTCACATCGGGCGGCGGCGAGGTTGCGGGGTTGGAATCAGCCGCCATGGGGCCGGTGTCCTGCTCGTTTGAGCCGTTCGCCGGAGCAACGTCGTTGTGTGCATCCGAGGCGGGGGCAACCGAATCGGTTGCCTGATCCGACTGGCTCGGCAAGGCGATGCCGAGCCGCTGCGGCACGGCGGGGCCGCGCGACAACACGATGACATAAATAACCAGGGTAACGACCAGAATGGCGCCGATGGTCAAACCGAATTTCACGTCCTTGCGCATTGCGGGACTCCTTTCCCAGCGGAATAGATCGAGTTGTCAAACACCCGCCCGTGGCATAGGCTAACCCATGGGCGGCCGCATCAGGCCGGTGGACGGTTTTTCGCGTCCCCATAAAAGCAGGGGCGCCGCGATGGCCACCGACGAGTACGTTCCCACTAATATGCCAACCAGAAGCACGAAAGTAAAGCCGTGGATGCCCGCTCCGCCAAGGAAATACATGAAAGAGACGGTCATAATCGTGGTTCCGCAGGTCAGAACGGTGCGGGAAAGGGTCTGGTTGATGGCGTCGTTGATGACGTCGCGGTTGAGATGGCCGTATCGGCCGCGGTTTTCGCGGATGCGGTCGAACACCACGATGGTGTCGATCATGGAATAACTCATGATGGTCAAAATGCCGGCGACCACGGTCAGATTGATGCGGAACGGCTCGATT